>Ga0209979_1000391_pt1 | contig 62057 bp, 55 predicted proteins | sample AnhtaG_FD_183114 | JGI IMG/M metagenome (GOLD analysis project Ga0209979, IMG submission 183114) | Deep subsurface microbial communities from Anholt, Denmark to uncover new lineages of life (NeLLi) - Anholt_01485 metaG (SPAdes) (version 2) | ecosystem: Environmental > Aquatic > Marine > Oceanic...
AGCTCCTCAAAAAAGCCCCGCTCATTGAGATGCGGGTCGTGAGCCAGCTCCGCTATATTAAATACCGCCCCTGCCTTAATGCCGGAACCCTGGAGCATGTTCATTAGTTCAATGTGGTCATACCCGGAGGTCCATTCCCCGATAAGCCGATCAAGCTCCTCTCGATTTGCCAGTCTGCCGGAGCGGCTGGCGAATTTTGCGTCCCTGGTCCATAGCGGGTCGCCCATAGCACGGCAAAAGGAGCGCCACTCCTCATCGGATGAGACGGCGATGGCGATCCACGCACCCTCCTTTTCGTTCTCTCCACCCTTTGCACCCCCTTTTTCATTCTCCCCACCCTCTCCACCCCTCCCCTGCGCGCGGTAGCAGCCGTGGGGTGCCATCGCGGGATGGCGATTTCCCATGGGCTTTGCAGCCCTTTTGTTCATAGTATAATCCATAATCGCCTCCCCGAGAATCGGGGTAACCGCCTCCCGCATGGCGAGATCGATGTACTGCCCATTTCCGGTGAGTCGGCGATAGTGCAGCGCTGCCAGAATGGCGAAGGCAGCGTGAAGCCCGCTGGTGGCATCGGCGAAGGCCACCCCAGGCTTAAGCGGCTCCCCATCGGGGTAGGCGGTGAGCTGAGAGAGACCGACCATGGCTTCGATGCCCTCACCATAGGTAACATAGTCTCGATAGGGACCATCCTGGCCATATCCGGAGAGGGAGATCGTGATAATCTGGTGGTTTGTCATGCGGAGCACGGGGTAGTCCAGGCCGAAGTTCTTCATCACCCTGGGGGTGAAATTCTCCACCACCACATCGCTGACCCTCACCAACCTTTTAAAAACCTCGACTCCAAGGGGCTTTGTGAGGTCCAGGGTGATGGCATACTTATTCCTGTTGACCTCGTTATAATAGGCGAAACGATTGTAGGACCTTTCTCCAGTGTCGCCGTCAGGGAAGGAAGCGCCGAAGGCGCCGCCGGGCTTCATCCTGGGTAGTGCCCCTCCCCTCCCCGAGCGAGCGGCACACTCCACCCGGATAACCTCCGCCCCCATGTCCGCCAGAAGCTTGGTGGCATAGGGACCGGCGAAAATCTGGGAGAGATCGATCACCCTTAAACCGGCTAATGCCTGCTTATCCTTAGTTAACACCCTGCTCCTTGACTGCTGCTTTTTAGTCCTTGCTCAAGCCAATACCCAGATAAACACCATTCTCTTTAGATGACACCGTGCTCTTTGAGGTCTATCAGGTTGTCCTTGCTTAGGCCCAACGCCCCAATATAAACCTGCTCGTTGTGCTCCCCGAGGAGCGGTGCCCGCCCCGCCTCAGCGGGGGTCTCGCTCATCCTGAAGGGGGCTCCCGGATAGACGAGGCGGCCGGCTAGGGGATGCTCTATCTCCTGAAAGAAGCCCCTGGCCTCATATTGTGTGTCCGCCATCAGCTCATCGATACCGAGCACCAGAGCGAAGGGAATCCGCCACTCTTGGCCGGTGGCGAAGATCTCCCCCGCCTCATGTTTTTCCAGCCAGGGCTGGATCAATCCCTCCACCTCATCAGCGTAGTGATAGCGGAGGATAGATGCGAAACGCGGCTCCGTAAGCTTGGGAGCCTCCAGAAAGGTCGAAAAATGGTCCCAGTTTGCCCCCGCCTGAACATGGATAAAGCGGTCTTTAGCAGGCATCACCCTTGAGGGGCACTGAAGGTGATTGCGGGAGCCCATCCGCCCCCTTACGAAGCCGCTATAGCTATACATGGTCACCGATGCCTCAAGGATGGAGGCCACCGCCTCCTGAAGGGAGACATCGATGTGCTGCCCCTCACCGGTCTCATCCCGAAAATAGAGGGCGGAGAGGGTGGCCACAGCGGCATTGAGCCCCGCCTGAAACTCCGCCTGAGACCCAGGGAGCTTCAGCGGCTCGCGGTCAGCCTCCCCGGTCAGCCCCATCAAACCGCCCATTGCCTGAGCGACAATATCCGAGCCATCCCAGTCCCGATACGGTCCCCACTGCCCAAAATAGGAGATGGAGGTCATAATCAAGGCAGGGTTTATCTCAGCCAGTACCTTATAATCCAGCCCCAGGCTGGCCATCGCCCCGGGACGAAAATTCTCCACCAGGATATCCGCCCTGTCCACCAGCCTGTTGAATATCTGAGCGCCGCCTTCACTCTCCAGGTTCAGGGTGATGCTTTTCTTGCTGGTGTTAAGAAAGAGAAAAAGCCCGCTTTTCTCCGGGTCAGGCTGGTCATTGGGGAATGGTCCCGCCCTGCGGCTTGAATCGCCTAGTGGAGGCTTTTCTATTTTAATCACCTCTGCCCCGTAGTCGGCGAGCAGCTTAGTTGAGTAGGGGCCGGAGATATTCTCGGAGAGGTCTAAAACCATCAAACCGGATAGCGCTTGATGGGGCAAAATGTCCCCCTTTTTTCTCTCTTCAGGAGGGTCACATCATAGTCCCTGCAGCATAATGATCAGCATTTATGCCTGCTAGCCCTTAGGGCTATCCAGGGACGCTTTCTGAGCCGCAAAGAGCCTGTCAATACCCCGCTGCGCCAGGTTGAGCAGGGAGTCGATGGTCTGTTTAGAAAAGGGGCTCGCTTCCGCCGTCCCCTGAACCTCCACAAACTTGCCCTCGCTGGTCATCACCACATTGAAGTCAACCTCAGCCCAGGAGTCCTCATCATAGCATAGGTCGAGGAGCTGCTCCCCACCGACGATGCCCACGCTGGTCGCCGCCACGGCGCTTCTTATGGGGAGGGAGGGGATGAGCCCCATTGCCACCAGCTTGTTCAGGGCCTGAACCAGGGCCACATAGGAGCCGGTGATCGCCGCCGTTCTGGTGCCCCCATCGGCCTGGAGCACGTCGCAATCGACGATTAGCGTCCGCTCGCCGAGGGCATCGAGGTCGACCACCGCCCTCAGGGAGCGCCCGATGAGGCGCTGGATCTCGTGGGTTCTGCCCCCCGCCCGGCTCTCCTCCCGCGGCGTCCTGGTAGTGGTGGAGCGGGGGAGCATGGCGTACTCGGCGGTGATCCAGCCTTTTCCCTCCCCCCTGAGGAAGGCGGGAACCCGGTCCTCCACGGTTGCGGCGCAGATCACTTTGGTCTGCCCCAGCTCAATGAGCGCCGACCCCTCGGCGTAGTGTTGAAAGCCGGGGATGATGCTAACCGGGCGAAGCTCATCGTTGGCACGACCATCTGACCTGAGCAATTATGCCACCTCACTTCCTGCGGGATGCCTCGCAATGACAGGGGAAGCGAAGAATCCTTCGCCAATATTCAGCACTGCGACTGGAGACCCTTCACCGAGCGACAGATAAACACCCTTTCTGAATAGCATAAAGTATACCACCGGGTAGCGTCTCTGGCAATGAAGCATGCCGCGATCGTTGATGGATTCTGTTCGTCATTCAGTTTCCTAAGGGGTATCGGTTTAATCCTATGCCACTCCCACGAAAATGGAGTCTAGTCCGCTCGCGCCTGAGCATGTCGAAGGAGCGTTCATTCTCAGTTGTGTCTATGTAAATAGGCATGTTGGATTCCTATGTAAAGGACTTTGTTTGACTTATTCGTGAGAATATAAATGTAGTATTGTTTATCCTCTTTCATAATAGTTCATTGTATTAATGTTGAGATTCCGAATTTGTTTCGGAATGACATATAGTTACAACCAACACGTTGTCATGCTGAACTTGTTTCAGTATCACCTAAAGACATTTACTTAAGTCATCCCATTTGTGACTGAACTGATTTATCTTCCAATCTCTATGCCAATCTTTCAATTGTTTTTCCCTTCTTATCGCACTTTCCACATCTGTTGTTATCTCATAGTAAACAAGTTTCGTGTAAACAGCTATACCATTGTCAGTATTCTGAAAACCAACACAGGCATTGATAGGAAAATGGCCTAACTTTGATGCATAGCAAATAAAAGGGTCATGCTTCATAGAAATACAGCATTATATGCTGCTATAATGATGGTGAAAGGGGTACCTTGAGTAGCCACGACCGCCCATCAAAGGAACTTTTCAGCGCGCCAGAAGCGGAAATTCACCTTCGCCGCCTCACTGTGGATGAGGCCCTATTCAGGCTCGACCGCTTTCTCAATAAGGCCTTCATGGCCGGTCTGCCCTGGGTAAGGGTGATTCATGGCAAAGGAACGGGAACCCTGCGCCAGGCGGTGCGCGAGGAGCTAAAGAACCACCCCTTGGTCAAATCCTTCAGGCTTGCCGCGCTTGAGGAGGGGGGCGGTGGCGCTACCATAGTGGAGTTGGCAAATCAGTGACAAAGATCGTGGTGATCTCCGATACCCACGCCAGGAGCCTAGATGTACTGCCCCCAGAATTGTTAGCCGAACTGGCCGGGGCTGACCTGGTGGTTCACTGTGGGGACTATATTAGCATGGCCCTGCTGGAGGAGCTGCGCCATTTGGCAAAGCGCTTCATCGGCGTCTACGGCAATATGGACCCAAGGGAGATTCGCCGGCAATTGCCGGATAAGACGGTTCTTGAGGTCGCCGGGAAGCGAGTGGGGGTCATACACCCGCCTTGGGGTGGCCCGCCTTGGGGGATCGAGGAGGGTATCGCCAGGGAGTTTGCCGGGGTGGACATCATCCTTTTCGGCCACACTCACGATGTATGCCAAAAGACGATAGGGGGCGTGGTTTTCCTCAACCCGGGCCAGGCTTACTCGTCCTTCAGAAACCCCGCCTCGGCGGGAATCGTAACCATTGGGCAGAAGGGGATGGAGGTGGAGCTAAAGACCTTCGAATAGATGGAGCTACTGGCAGGCAACAATCTGACTGATTGTGCAGTAGAAAGGGAGTTTGCACTTGCACTGAGGACCCGTGGAGGACTCAGGCCTCCTTTCGTAATCTATTCTCTAGTGAGTGGCGAAAGCTCTTGCACTATTTGAGCCATTAACTGAGCCTTGTCCTCCAAGCTGGCAAAATTATAGGCTCGATACCCAACCTGGCGTTGATAGTCGTCAATTAGCATTGCCACTCTTTGAGCAGCAGCACTGCTACCTTTCCTATCGACGTCATACACTACTCTCAGTTCTCTCTTGGCCTCGATAGCCAGTACATCGACAGCTAATGTTATAGCATGTTCAACACCTTTGCGAGGCTCCTTGACATTTAATTCTGTCGCTAGAATGAGTACGTCGACCGTTTCAGGGCCATGGTTGCGCACATATTTGTAGTCTACCTGCCAAGTCTCATGTTTACCCTCTACAGCAACTTGTCTTTGAACCTCTACTGGCAATCTTAACTGTTTGACGACCTCGCCTAGTCTTGTCGCCAGCCTTCTTCCTACTCGCCCCTCTCTCCTGCGACGCTGCAACTCTGGTATCACCGTCTGCACTGAAATAAGTACCTTTATGAACTCCAGAATCTCTGAGCCAAAAACATCAGGAGACAACTGTTGTCTTAAAACACCACTGTCATAGTCCATAACTATGTGATAACTGTCAGAGAGGTTTTTTATAAGCTGGTGGGCTGGATTTTCCTCACTCTGCAAGCCCAAACTAAATAAGAGACCAGCACTATGCCCCAAGTCCTCCACTATGACTTGATCAGGGCCAGGCACCACTAACATCTCAATAGGTTCACCCATATAATCTTGAAACGGCAGTGTAATCTTAAACCCCCCATTTGAAGGAATAACTGCGAGGTTTCGACCAATCTGAGACGTTATCAGTTCATGAATGTCTTTCTGGTTCACGCTCACCACCTCCTTAATAAAGGGAGAGATACAGCTCTTATATTAATATTAACACACCCGCAAAAAGTCTGAAGGGCTTCCAGATAGGTGTCCTCCAAGTGTACCGAGTGTGCATAAGAATGTGGTCGAGCGAGGTTATTAAACTTAACTGTCGGGAAATGTATATGGTGAGGCGGAGGTATGTCGCGACCATCAGGGTTATGGTGCCAATCATGGTTGAAATGCCCTTTTCGTAAGAAATCATTGCTTACAGTGAGGTCTATGTATACTTTGCCTGCTTTGTCTACCCATTCCGTTAATCTAAGCAGTTCCTTTGTGCCTTTAACAACGACGTCTAATTCAAAAGACACTGGGGGCAAGAATACCTTGGTAGTTCCATATACCCTCCGGCGAAGCGTACTAAGCCCCTTTGATTGAGCTTTCTTATCGAGTTTTAGTCTTTCTTCCACCTCGTTTATGAGTGAGTCCGTAGGGTCTATCCAGCCACTTGGGTCATAGTAGGCCATTTTATCTTACCTAATCATTGGCCAACTTGCTTAGGGACACTTTAGCTAGCTGAACTTCCTTTGTCAAGCTCTTTCAGTATCCAGTCATAATCTTGGGTAGCCTGCAACGTTTTCGGCCTTGCCTTCTTGCTCCTAACAGAATGTCATCTTTTGCATAAATGATTTACACTCACCTAACTGCCAAGGTAACAAAATGACGAAATGTGTCCTTTGTGCCACGGGCGATACGCGGCAGACCGTTAGCATGACAGTATGAAGCGGCGCATTTGGAATCTTTTCGCGCGAACTCGAATCCATAACCATAATTAGATATTTGACTACACCTGACATACACGGCCGTAAAATTGAGGCTTTCGATCTTTGATAAGATCGACTTCATGCTCCTTTGGCTTAATTACCTGTTCCTTTAGGCGGGCTTTTAGCGGTTCGATCTCAGCATAAATGATATCCTCCTCATAGGGCTTTCCCTTAGTCAGAATCACCCCTTTATTAAAATCGTGGTACGCGATAATGCTGCTGCCGGAGAATTTAGTCCCTTTCTCATTGCCAACGCGGTTGACTGCAACACAATAAACATGGTTCTCAATAGCTCTGGTGGGGACAATATAGTCAGGGTATACTTTGCCAGTTTCCGGCCAATTGGAGGGAAAAACTAATATATCAGCCTCTTTCAACGCGAGAACGCGAGAATGTTCAGCAAACATCAAATCGTAGCAGATGCCCATCCCGATCCTGCCAACATTGGTATCGTAAACGGTGAGAGGTAGGTTACCGTCGTTTAGGAATCGGTCAATCCCTAGCCGAGGACGATGTAGCTTGCGATGTTTACCTACCAGACCTTCGCCTTCGGGACCAAGCAGAACCACCGAATTGTAGCATCCGTCGATGTCCCTTTCCAGTAATCCAATCACCACATACACCTCCAGCTTTCGGCACGCATCTATAATCTTATTAGTACTGGGGCCGGGGATAGGTTCGCATACAGGCAATGCCTCCTCAAGACTGTAGAACATATATCCTGTCAAGGCACACTCAGGGAAAATTATAAGTTTAGCTTTTTCTGTGGCGGTTTCTTCAATCTTTTCGAGGCATTTTTGGAGATTCCTCTGTTTATCGCAGAACTCAGGCCCCATTTGCACTCCGGCAATTTTCACTTTTTCATACACCACTGTTGCCTCCTAGTACGTTCAATTTCCAGATATTCTTTAAAACAATCGTCCAGAGATTCGACAGTAGAATGTACATCCTGCCTATCTGGGACTAGGTGGAAAACTTCCAGGACATAGTTGTCGTGTTCCATGATTTGCTTGTATAACACTAATGTTGAAGAATACCAATATTCAAACCTTAGATATCTATAATTCGCTATGAACCATTTCCCCTCATTCCCGCCTAGTCTTCTATACATACGTTTCCTGCTTAATCTATACAATAGTCCTCTAACCCGACTCCTCCCTTCAACGGCAATGGATTCGACCAAGCTATCAAGATGCATATGAAGCATTCTGGAAATAGTTCTCCTCTTCTCAGCGGGCAGGTATCCTTGGCCATCCCAGTTCCCCAGTTCCCTTACTATTTCGTTAAGTTGCGACAGTAACCTTTCATAGATAGCTTCTAATCTTTCTTTATTACCTGTACCAAGTTGCACGACTATAGCTATCCCAGTTACAGTAGCGGTAACGCCAGCGCCAACTAGGGCCCATAATGCACTATCCATATTAACCCCCCTTCATAAAGCATAATACTAAAAGTGCGGTTGCTAAATTATTTATCACCTACTGCTCGTTTGAATAGTGCACCATCTTTTAGGTGGAGATGTTGACTCCAGCTTGTGTGACTTCGTGATGTATGCCTCCCCAATCCTCATGGTTGATTATAACATAGCGGGCTCCTTTGATACACAAAGTAGCGAATTGTTAGATCACATTCCGTAGAATTGCTTCCCCAGTTGCGCCGGCACCTGATCAAACAATCTGGCCGATTGTGCAACGGCCGCAGCGGAGAGCTCATACCCAGACTTTTCTGAATTATAGGGGGCTCCACCAAAAACTTGCCAACAACCAAGCATCTTTTTGTCTTTCGCTGGAGGTCAGGCGTCGGAGTGTTAGATCATTCCCCGATCCAAGGTTTGAGCCTTTGTCTCGATGTTGATCGAATCAGCAGGGCACAGTATGAGTGAAAGCCTGCTCCAGCTTGCCGAATAGTTTGGCGTCTGCTAAGAGATTGTCAAGCACACGCGTCTCAGCGCATATTCACGAGGTTGCCGCTACCCAGGATGCATTGCCTGGGCAAAGGAAAAGCGGTATCATCTGGTCAGCAACCGTGTGCCGAATTTCCAGCGCAACCAGCGCCTCGGTCACCACTAAGCTACCAGCACTGGTAAAAGCAAAGCAGAGGAAGGAGGAAACAGACATGATCGAAGCAATGTTGAATGAGAGCCAAAAGAGGCTGCGCAGCGAGGTGAGGGAGCTCGCTAAGGCTGTACCCCGGCAGCTGATACTGGATATGGACGCCGACAAGGTGAGGTACCCCCGGCAATTCCTGGAGGAAGCCGCCGAGAGAAAGCTACTCGGCCTCAGGTTCTCCCCGGAGTACGGCGGCAGGGGGTTGAGCTGGCAGGACGAGATTATTGCCCTCGAGGAGGGCGGGACACTGCCCTTATCCCTCGGCTGCCTCTACGCACTGGTGAGCATCTGCGGCGAGGCGTTCCAGGCCTTTGGGACAGAGGGGCAGAAGCGTAAATACCTCCAGCCCACGCTCCAGGCCAAGCTGTGCTGCGCCGAGGCGCTCACCGAGCCCCGCGGCGGATCTGACTTTTTCGGCGCCACCACCGTCGCCCGCAAGGATGGCAGCTACTACGTCCTCACCGGGCAGAAGCGCTTCGTCGTCGGCGCTGAAGGGGCGGACTACTTCCTGGTCTATGCCAAGACCAACCCAGAGGCCCCCAGTCTAGAGTCGCTGAGCCTGTTTGTGGTGGAGAAGGACATGGGGGTGGAGGTCAAGCATATCTACGGGCTCATGGGAACGAGGGGAGGTGGGGCAGGGAGGATACTGTTTCGCGATGTCAAGGTACCCGAGGAGAATATGGTCGGAAGGGAAGGCCAGGGCGGGGAGATCTTCTACCGGATGATGATTCCGGAGAGGATGACCAGTGCCGCTGGCATCCTGGGGATGGGGCGTAGCGCCCTGGAGATCGCCGCCCGCTACAGCGATAAGCGGAAAGCCTTTGGCAGCAGGATCAGGGACTTTCAGGCGGTGAGCTTTAAGGTTGCCGATAGCGTGACCAAGCTCGATGCTGCAAGCTCCCTGGTGCACGCCACGGCGATAACCATCGACCAGGGGCTCAACCACAGACTTGCGCGGCGGATGGTCTCCGAGGCCAAGAAGTTCTGCACCGAGGTCGCCTGGGAGGTAGTGAACGACGCCATGCAGATCATGGGCGGCATCGGCTACACCAGTGTGTATCCCATCGAGCGCATGCTGCGCGACACCAGGCTGGCAATGATCTGGACTGGCACCAACGAGGTGATGAACCTCATCATCCAGCACGAGTACTACCGTGACCTCCTGTCCCGGGGTGACGAGAGCCGGGATGTGGAGGCCGACGCCCTGGACGCAGGGGAGGTGGAGGAAAAGGTCTACGAGTAAATGTGGGCTTCAGCCGATCTGTTAGGCTCTTTGGTGATCGGGTTCAATGAAGTGAGGGCAGGCTGAGGGAGTTATCCTGGAAGTTTTAGCTGAGTTAGGTACTGATTACGGTTGGGCTGGTTGGTGGGTTTTGTATTGCCTCTCTGAGTGATTCAATAGATAGAACCCAGGCATGATTTTCAAGGCAGTGTTCACCTTGCCCAGGCTGGGCTTGGTCGGCGTCGCACAAACCGATGTACGTTTCCTCTGGTGAGCCAGCACCTGACCAAACAAATTGGCTGATTGTTGGATCACGTTGAGTTCGAATCCACAACGGTGAGCCGTCGGGGATTCGAACCCCGGACACCCTGATCAGAAGTTATGGAGTCACTGATTTGTATCTACAGAGGGACAAAAACGAGATTACGACTCCTTAATTTGGTATCTTTAAAGCAACATGGGCCGCTTATAGGTGTCTATATGTTGACAAAGACAGGTCACCTATCATACAGTGTTCATCATTGATACTCATCACCATTGCTGACGAAGTATATCAGTATATTCGGGCAATCGTGATTGCATTGAGGAGGTCAAGAAATGGATTTCAAGAATGATAAGGAGAAATTATCTGAACTAGCAAATCTAATGAACGAGCAATCTGAGACGCCTATCCCAATGGTGACCGATGATTTGCTATATATTTTCGATGCTGTCATGGAACCAGAGGAGGTTGATTTCCTTTTGAAGATGGGCGGTGGTAATATAACACTTCTACAAATTGAGTCGAAAATTAATCTACCAAAGAGTGAATTCGATAGGATATTTGATAATCTACTTGATAAAGGCCACATTACTCAATTGGAATCGGAAGAAGGTAAGGATGAGGCCATTTACCACTTAATGACCGTATTACCAGGATGGTTTGAACTATATCTCATGCGGGGTGCTGAAACGCCGGATCGAAAAGCATTTGCTGAACGCCTAGGTAAGTATTATAGCATGGCAGCGGATTTCGACCCAGAAATAATAAACGCTATTCTTCACCAAGTAGGGCCCCAACGTTCAATAGCAGTAGCGAATCCGCCTAAAAGCAGGGTTATTAACATAGGTGAGGCGATTCAGCCACAAGTTAGTGAGGTCTTCCCCCCTAATAGTGTAGTTGAAATCCTTAATCGACTCGACGAGAATGAAGTTATTACCCTGGGCCATTGTTTCTGCAGGCAGCAAAGAAAACTCGTTGGCGATCCCTGCAGAGTAGGATTGCCGGAGGAGAGTTGTATAGCCATTGGCCCGGCAGCGGAGCATTTACTAACTCGTAATTTTGCACGTCAGATTACTAAGAAGGAGGCTTTTGAATTAATTCGAGAGGTAGAAGAAAAAGGAGTGGTCCACCAGGTCGGTAGGGTCCTACCTTTGAAAGATCTCAAGGCTAAGTATGATGTCGATATCATTTGTAATTGCTGTTGGGATTGCTGTGGTGTTGCCGGTAATTACAATAGGGGGAACACCCCGTTTGTCCTAAAATCATACTACATCGCGGAAATTCCTGATCAGGACCTATGTAACGGTTGCGGGACTTGCGAAGAGTTCTGCCCTGTTCAGGCTATCTCGCTGAATGGGGAGGGAAAGGCGGAGATCAATCCTGATATGTGCTGTGGATGTGGAATGTGTGCAATTCACTGCACGGAAGAGGTTATTCACCTCGAGCCTTTGGAACGTGAAGTGTTTTTACCTATGCTACCCAAATCAGAATGTCGAATTACAAAATAACATCCTCTGCTACAAGATTCATATTCGTAGTGCCCAAATAAATGGAACAGCGGTCGTAACTCCCGGTCTACATTTCTCTACTTGTACGGCGCTAGTTACCCGTGCCGTGTGACCTCGGCGGACAGTAGTATACGGCTGGCCCCGTAGCCATTTCCGGTTTGAGTATGTATGCCGCTCTCTTTCTAATCAATCGAGATACTTCGCTATCAGGGTCGGTGACATCTCCCCAGAAGATAGCCTCCATACCACAGCACAAAGCGCAAAAAGGCTCAAATCCTTCATCCAGGCGCTCATAACACATGTTACACTTCCAAATAGTGTGGGTGACTTCATCATAAGTGAGAGCACCATACGGGCAGACATCGATACAGGCCTGACATGCATCACACCGCTCCCCGTTGATCACCACGATCCCGTCGACACGCCGTTCTATGGCACCAACAGGACAAGCGTCTAGGCATGGTGGCTCCTTACAATGCATGCAAGGTACTGGCAGGAAGTGCATGGTTAGTTGTGGAAATATCCCAGCCGGCGTGTCCCTATGAGGCCCACCGATCGTTTCCACACGTATACCAGAGATAGACTCCAATTTATTCTCTACTTTACAAGCCACTGTGCATGTGTTACATCCGGTGCATCTCTCAAGGTCGATAACTAATCCGTATCGCTTTGCCATTGCCATTTTATCATGCCTCCTGTACCCGCTCTACTTCGACGAGCGTATCGTGCATAGCCGAATTCGGCTCGAAGAGGGCCTCCTGAGCGCGGTTAATGGTGAAGTGCGTGAGCGCTTGATGTGTACCCTCAATATAGTGCTCAGGGGACCAGCCCTGGCTCAAATTGACCAATCCGGGCCTCATGCCCTGGTAAAAACAAACCTTAATCCTGACATCACCACGGTCATTGTAGACACGAACCAGGTCTCCGTCTCGAATATGTCGCCGCTCAGCGTCCGTCGGGCTGATGTTAAGCACCGGCTCAGGATCCAGCTCACGGATCCAATCGATATTGGTATACATCGAGTGGATCCGGTATTTGGGATGTGTTGTTGAAAATGAGAGCGGGTACTTCTCAGCAAGCGGGGCGCGGGCACTCTCCATGGGTTCCAGGTATACAGGCAATTGCTGGTCGAATTCCCTGAGCTTTTCCGTATAGAACTCAAACCTACCCGAGGGGGAATAGAAGTCCGGCACCGAATGGGGGCTTGGCGGCATCGGGCTCTCCCTGAGTTTGCTGACCGTGATGCCTTCCATCGACGGGTGTCCGGAAGCCAGCATTCGATCGATACATTCCTCGGGGTCTTCAGTGAACAGATCGTTGATTCCTATTCGGGATGCCAGGATTGACAGCATATCGTAGTCCGACTTCGATTCGTGAAGCGGCTCGATCACTTTATCCTGCAACTGGATATAGTTGTGGGAGCCTTGACCCATCGGAGAGGCGATCTCCATGCCTTCATAAAACGTGCAGGCAGGGAGGACGATATCGGCATATTGGCCACTGGTGGTCATGAATGGATCAGCTACTACGATAAAATTCAGGCGGGGAACCAGTTCTTTCGTTAGTCTGTTGAAGTCCGGATCCTGGTTGATCAAGTTATGCCGCGCCATCCAGAGGAAGCGTATGGGATAGGGTTTATCTTCCAGAATGGCTTCAAATGAGTTGAGCAGCGGCATAAAATTGGGAAACCCCCGACTCATCAGGGCCGTAGTATTCACATTGAACGGATCGTGTCCTTTGAAACTGATGTTACCGGTAATGGCGGCCAGCGTGTTGATGGCCCTGAAGCTGAGGTCCCCGTGGAACGTCCTTGTGCAACCCATACCTCTGAAGGAGGCAGCCGGCTTCCTGGTAGCATATTCAATCGCTAGCCGGACGATGGTTTCAGATGGTATATCCGTTATCTCAGAAGCGCGCTCCGGCGTGTACTGCTGGATGAGCTCGGTCAAGAGATGAAAAGCCGGTTTGCAGTGAACTCCCCCGACATCGAAAACGCCAGATAAAGCCGGTACAGCATCAGCAGTATCATGCGGCAGGACGTTGTTCGTGCGCTTATCCCATATCATCCACTTTCCCGCTTCATCCCGGAGGAACAAACCGTCGTCACTTCGCACCAGAAAGGGTCCGACGGTACGATCCGTGATGAAAGCCGTATCGTGAAGACCTTTGTCTAGTATGACATTCATCATGCCGAGAGCAAGCGCAGCGTCCGTGCCGGGCCGGATGGGTAAGAACTCATCGGCTTTAGACGCCGTGGTGGTGAAGCGCGGGTCAATCACAACGATCCTGGCACCTCTCTCTTTGGCATCCCGGATCCGGCGCCATTTGAAGGGTTCAGTATCGGCAGGATTATTGCCCCAAATAAGACATAACTCCGGTTCATCATACCGGTCCGTATAGTCTTCTCCGTACCACACACCCGGATAGTTCACACCATAACAGGCGGAGTCTGCACATGGACCGGCGGCATCCCCAAACCCGGCCGTCAGGATAAAGGTTCCACCTAGAGCGCCGGCGAAACCCAGATATCCTGCCAGAGTGAGCAGTCCAATACCCTCAACAACCCATGCAAGGGAGCTCGGACCAAACTTGGCACTTATCGTCTGCATATTATCAGCTATCTCATCGAGAGCGCTTTCCCAACTGATGCGCTCCCAGCTCCCGTCACCGCGGTCCCCCGTTCGCCTCATCGGATATTTGAGGCGATCGGGATGGTAAACCAGTTTTGGGCCGCAGAGGCCGCGAGCACAGATATGGCTGCTACCGGGGTGATCACTCGGCTCGAGTTTTATCAGTCTGCCATCTGCTACATGAGCAAATACGCCACATGCGATGCCACAACCCAGCGGACACACGGTACGGATCACCTTGGCCCCCGGTGCTGCCCTGACTATCTTCTCAGTATTCATTTCGGCTTCTCCTTCCTCATACTAGTATCCTCTTCAGTCCAGTTCCATCACTATAACTTTGGAAATAATAGATATATTGATTATATAGTACATTTGGACCTGAAGCTATAATGGACTTGCCGCTTAAAATTACTTCAGGGAAAGTATTATACATTTGGTGGGGAGGCAGTTGTGCTAATCAAACTCATGATACCATAATCAGAAGTTAAGGAGTCACTGATTTGTATCTACAGAGGGACAAAAACGCGATTTCGACACCCTGACTTGTCATTAAAGCTCTAGTGAGGTCTATCTACTATTCGTGACCACGGAAGGGAATTCTTCTGTAACAAAACAATTCAATCCAACTCTAACATTTTACCCGGACCAGTTTTCGGGGGAAGGTCAATTTTTAATGCCTAATACTTTAAACCCCAAAGGTTCAAACTCGTACTTTAAACATTGCAAGAGAGCATTTTCGTATTCTTTCCCAGGTAATATCGCTACATTGTTTCACTGATATTATCTCTTGGTTACTTATCCAGCTAACGGGTGAATTGAGCAGCCGGGGGAATAAAGACTTAGTATAGACAAGAAGCAAAAATATGTATTTAGACCAATGTATTACAAAACGACGAAAATTCCTCCGGTCTGCTCCAATGATTTGTTATCTTCCGATCACAAATACTCTCCATACCAAATCGTCGCGAACCATTATCTTTCTTGTAAGCCGATGCTGCTATACATTTAGCAAATTTTCAATCAGCGATTATCTCCCTCAGGAAGATAACTCTCCGCAACACCAATCGCAAGACCAAATAGTAGCTACGCTCCTTTTAGGTCCATTATTTTCACATCCTGATATATTTCTTTTCGCCCATGCCGCTGAACCCGTCAAAGCAGATCTGGTTGCCGTCGGGATCGATGATGTAACCTTCGAAGATGCCGGTTGGGCCGTGGTAACGGGTCTCCGCAAGAACCAGATTGAGATAGACCGGCATGTCCGCAAGTGGCGTAAAGTATAGCCTGACCATGCCGTAGTCATCCCGCACTTCCCAGATTTGCTCCACGCCCGAGGGCCTAGTGATTTTAATAGGTGGCAGCGGATACATTTTGCCATCCAGCCATAGGCAGTTTTCGTTGTATTTCTCGTGGTTCCGTACCTGATTGTCGGTGAGGTTGAAGCCGACAAGTCGGCCCTTGTCATCATAGCCCAGGGCCGTGATCCAGTCATACTTCATGACATATGGATAGTAGCCCTTGTGGTCATCGATGATCATGCAGCTTGAGTTTTTAGCAAATCCAGTCGTTGTATCGCCAATTGTGAGACTACCCTCAGCTGGCATGAGGGCTTTATGTGAGTAAAGAGGACGGTTTTTAGCGAAGGGCTGTACGATCACGATGGGCTCGGTTTCGTGGTAACCGGTAAAGGAGGCCAGGCAGTCCGGCAGACCCTGGAAGTTATGCATGTTGAAATCCACAATAATACGGCCGTATTTAAGCCTGTTATAGATGTCTATGTTGAAATTACGGCTGTGATAGTAACAGTGTGAGTCACCGAGACCGCTGGGAACCTTGAGCTGCCAAAAGGGAACTTTGCGCTCATAGCGGTACATGCGGCCCTCACTCTTGTGATAGGCCATAACAAGTGCAATTCCGATTGCCTTGGCGTTGTAAACCGCCAGGCAGAGGAACCATTCATCGTTGGCGATTTGGAAAGCCTCCCATTCCTTCAGCCGCAGGTAGTTAAAGACCCGGGGCGCGCTAAAGCCAAGCGGCTTTTCCGCATCCAGTAGGTTGATATACTCAATAAGCCCGTTGAAGGTACCCATGTTGCAGTGTCCGTTTGTCACTGCTTCCCTCGGAGCGGGTAACACTTCTCTTCTGTATTTTTTCATAACAATCCATTGTTTATTCGGTTAGCAATAAACTAAAATCGCCTTGCCAAATCAGCACGAACGCTTCCCTTTCTTGTAAGCCGATGCCGAACCCTGCCAAATCTGCTATCAGCGTGCACATCCTTGCTAAGTTTCATTTCGATTTTGCTTATCTTGTACTTTAGCAAATCTTCAATCAGCGGCTACCTATCTTAGGAAGATAATTAGTTAATAAACTCCATCCCTAACATTTTACCTGGACCGATTTTTGGGGGGCAGGTCAACCTTTTCTGAAAGATAAGCTTATCATCTCCAATCGCATAGAAGTCAGCTATACTGCAAAGGAGCTCGTAGCCCTGCGCATAATGAAAACGTCTTATCCTCTCATACTCTGGCTTGGAGGATGTCTCAATGAAGGTTAATCGCCCCCCATGTCCCTTGATTTCCTCCTCGGCGAATGTGAGCAGGGCCCTTCCAGTTCCCCGCCGCTGCTGATCCGGCTCCACCGCCAGCCAGTATATGTCCCAGGTTCCTTCAGTCAGCGGAGTAGGCCCGTAGCAGATATATCCCACAACTGTTGAACCAATCTCTGCTACAAGGACACTGTAGCCCGACCGAAGCGGATCGCGCAGATAGCTATCGATAACCTCCTCAGCGACAACAACCTCGGACGGCTTGAATTCCGGTATGGACCGTAGGATTTTACTTACAGCAGACCTATCTTGACTGGCTATAGATCTGATCTTAGGTCTCATTAATATCCTCTCTCAAGAGCAAACAGTACAATCGCTTCGATAAACCGGTTATAGGTCATTCCATGAGCCTTAGCCTGTCGCGCCGCGCCAGAATCCGGAGATATATCGGGATTGGGATTCACCTCAATGACATTGAGCTCTCCCCCTCCATTAACCCGAAAATCCACCCTGGCATAACCGGAGCAGCCCAACAGACTGAAAACGGATCGGGCAGTCTCATCTATGCGCTCTCGCATCTCGGGCTCTATTTCGGCGGGGCAGATCGCTCTCGTGTGTCGGAAATACGCACTTTGCGGCTCCCACTTGGCGGAGTATGTGAGTATCCTTGGCATCCCAGGCAGCAGGGAATAGGCTATCTCTGATATAGGGAGGATCGTGAGCTCTCTGTTTCCCATGACTGTGGCATTGAATTCGCGCCCCCCTACAAACTCCTCCACAAGCGCCTTTCCCCTATAGAGCTGACTTACCCTAGTGACTTGCTTCTCCAGAGCCACGGAATCGGTGACCACACTGTCTTCCGAGATTCCATGGCTTGCGTCTTCTCCCCATGGCTTTACAATGCAGGGATAAGCCAAATGGAATGTGGTTAAGGTGTCAGGACTCAGCAACTGGTACCTGGGTGTACAAATGCCGGAGTCGTGAAGAAGCTCCTTAGTCCTTGCCTTATCTAAAGCCAGTGCCAGTGCCGATCCTGGACAGCCAGTAAAGGGAACTCTCATTCCAGCTAGGGTATTGGCCACATCAGCTTCCGTTTCCGGGCAGCCATCGATGCCTTCGCAAAGATTAAATATCACATCTGCTTGTATGCTCTTGAGTTTCTCCATCACTCGTTCCGCTGGTGGCAACAGCGGAACCCGAACTACGGCGTATCCCAGGCTAGTGAGTGACCCATAAACGGCATCCACTTCTTTAAGGACGCCGAGTATGGCTTTCTCCTCCCCTATAGCCTCATACCGGCATGAACCCGCCTCGTTATAAATGATGGCTACTGTCGGACGCACTGTGGATATCTCTCCAGGGCTGCAGTAAGTATGGCTGATATCAAGGCCTCGTAGGTCCAGCCCATTTTACTCGCCATGATAGGCAAATCGCCGCTATGCGGATTAAGCCCAGGAAGTGGATTTATCTCGAGGAAGTATGGTTTACCGTTACTGTTTAACCGAAAATCGATACGGGCAATATCCCGGCATCCCAGAGCTTCAAAGACCATTAGACTGGAATCCGTGATGTCCTGTAGAATGCTCCCTTCCATCTGTGCAGGACATTCGTAATCTACCAGAGATTCCCACTCCCTTTTCACCTCTAACGAATACACGAAATAATCCCCACTTTTCTTGTGGAGAATACGCATTATCCCCAGAACTTTAGGGGGATGGTTACCCACTACACCTACAGTGACTTCACTCCCAGCGATGAACTCCTCCACCATCACAGGCTGCTGGTAACGTTCTAACAGCACCGTTGCCACCTCGGTCATTTTCTTCATATTATCGACCCTGGAACTGAGGCGGATGCCTTTGCTCGAACCTTCATGAGCTGGCTTAATAAAAGCAGGGAATGGGAAATCGTCCCAGTCTATTTGATGTAGATCTTTCTCACTGTTAATGACGTGCCATCTCGGAGTACATACACCTGCGAGCGCCACTAGCTTCTTGCTCAAGGGCTTGTCAAGGCATATTGCTAAGCACTGAGGGTCTGACCCGGAATAGTGTATATCCAGCATTTCCAAAATGGAAGGTACCTGGGCCTCCCTGCTTCTATGGTTGCCCAGTCCTTCAGCGATGTTGAATACCAGGTCAATATCCTCGAGAAGAATATTGACGATAAACTTTCTGCCCCCGCCCAACCTGACAACTGAGTGGCCCTGCACTTTAATCGCCTTTGTAATAGCCTCTACTGTTTCCTGAGAGTCGTACTCCTCAAGGGCGTCCTCAGGCTGGTCTTGCTCTGGTGATACCACCTGTTTAAGATCGTACGACAGCCCTATCTTCACTCGTGACTCCTATCGGCTGAGACTGAAACGTTGCCGGTGTACCCGGTGTTGCCATAGGTTCACTTACCCGCTTACCGTTGCGACGGCCCGTTCCATGGTGGTTTGATCCCAAGGGATTTCGGTAGCGTAAGATGCGGCCCTGGTAGTTTCTCAATATCAACTCCCCTTCCGTTTGCGATCGAATATAGTTCGGCTGGAGAGGAACCTTACCTCCACCCTGAGGCAGGTCAACAACGAAGGTAGGTACCGCTAAGCCTGAGGTATGACCGCGCATCCCCTCGATGATATTTATACCAGTTTCTACCGGCGTCCGCAGGTGCTCCGTTCCCTGAACCTCATCACACTGGTAAAGATAGTAGGGACGAACCTTGATCTTAAGAAGCCCGTGACACAGCCTCGTCTGAGTCTCTATACTATCGTTTATACCGCATAGGAGCACCGACTGATTGTTTACGGGAACCCCGCACCGTAAAAGCCGATCGCACGCCAGAGCTGACTCGGTCGTTATCTCATGGTAGTGATTAAACTGCGTGTTGAGCCATATGGGTCCATATTTTGATAACATGGCGCACAATTCATCGTCTATACGCTGGGGCAGCACAACCGGGAACCTGGTGCCGATACGTATTATCTCCACATGCGAGATATCCCTCAGCCTGGAGATAATCTCCTCCAGACGGTGGGTGGAAAGGGTCAGCGGGTCGCCACCAGAGAGAATCACATCCCTGATGGCTCTGTTTTGACGGATATAATTCAGCATAACCTCCACCTCAGCAGGAGTGCGCACCCACCCACCGTGGCGCCACTCTCTTTTTCGCGTACAGTGGCGGCAAAGCATCGGGCATAGACTGGTCAGTACCAACAGTACACGGTCTGGATATCGATGTACCAGACCCGGGACAGGAGAATAGCTAGCCTCAGCGAGGGGATCCTCCACACCCATTCTAGCCATAGATATTTCCTCAAAAGTCGGTATCGCCTGTTTCCTTATGGGGTCGTTGGGATCGTGCGGGTTCATAAGACAGATATAGTAAGGTGTTATCGATAGGGGATATCTATTGGATACCAGCCTCAGCCGTGCCTGCTCCTTGGCTGAGAGAGTAGTGAACTTCGATATCTCTTCAATAGTAGTGATGCGGTTGCGGAAATGCCATTTCCAGTCTTTCCAGCTTTCATCCGGGATATTGCCAAAGAAAAGGGCCCTGTTTCTCAGGGCCATGGTACCCGGAGGTTCTTCTTCCGCCTCACCTGGATGTTCCTCCTGCGCCTCGTTTATGGTACCGGCTGTGCCGGGAGGTTCTTCATCCTCTTGACCTGTAATGCCGCCTTTCTTTGCTGCTGCCATTATTGTCACCTGTGCTGCCTCCTTTTTTAATTTTTTTCATTATTAGAATTAGCTAACCCGACGGACATCCAACGCATTTTCCTAATCGATTTATATCTATTTAATTACGCTCTAATGATGTCCAACCAGCTGCTTACTTACTTTCACAAATCGCCCCACCCACCCGCCGGTAGGGTCAGGGAGAAATCCATCCTCATCCATAACTATCTGCCGCGGATCAGCATGCCACGTATCTATACAGTGGTACACACCTGCGTTTACCCACTGTCCCGCGAAATAGACCTCCCCGTACTTCCTTCTAGATCCTGACCTTAGTGTAGATTCTACAGCCATTTTTTAATTACCTATTTAGCCTTACAATATGGATTGATTTACTCTATTCTTTGCATTAAATATCTAAGTCGTTTTACAACCGTTATCACTCGTCATCCAAGAGTATCCCAGCTTCCATGCAACCTATTTATTAATCAAATCTAAAAAAGCCAGAGTTGCATTTTCTCATCGCTTATGCTATAAAGAATACGGTGTGAATATTATAGCATACTTTATTATACATGTATTATATATCATGTATATAATAATATAACAATTGGATTTGTCAATAGATTCTGAATGGTTTTTGAAAAACTCATTAAAGGAGTCGTGCGCTATGGCAGAGTGGACATTTCTTACCAACCATGCTCGTGTGCTCCTTTTTATAGCGAAGCACCCCAGTATAACGGCCTTGGAGCTTTCCAATTCAATAGGCATCACGGAGAGGGCAACGCGTAAAATAATCGCCGATCTTGAGGCCAGTGGATACATCAGTAAACGCAAAGTGGGTAGGCGCAACAAGTATCGTATCGATCCTGACCAGCCATTGCGTCACGATGTACATCAGGAGTTTCCCATTGGCGACCTTTTACAGGCTTTGGGTTGGAAAAGGAGACGAAAACGCACTATTAACCAGCCCCCGGTTATTGTACCACTCCCAGAGTTAGAGTTACCGGCATGTAGAAAGGCCTTATAGCTTCTGGAGCTGGTGGCCTATTACCGAGAGAGCTGTGCGGGCGGACTTGATTGTACTCCTTCCGCCAGTTTTCAAGCAACACCTTCGCTTCTAGCAACGTTGTAAAGATCTCCCCATTAAGCAGTTCATCTCTTAGCTTTCCGTTGAATGACTCTATGTACCCGTTCTCCCACGGACTTCCTGGTTCGATGAACAGGGTCTTAATCCCAAGCCTGTTGAGCCACTCACGCACTGCCTTCGCCGTAAACTCAGGCCCATTGTCCAACCGGATATATTTCGGCACACCCCTTAAGAGAAACAGATCAGATAACTAATTAATCACGTCCTGAGAGCTAATGCGACGCTCTACTACTATTCCCAAACACTCCCGTGTATATTCATCTAGGATCGTGAGTATCCGTAGAGGCCTGCCATCCGCTGTCCGCTCTGCGATGAAATCATAGCTCCATACATGATTCTTGTATTCAGGACGAAGTCTTATGCATGAGCCGTCATTCAACCATAAACGCCCCCGTTTAGGCTGTTTCTGCGGTACCTTCAATCCTTCCCTCCTCCAAATACGCTCCACACGCTTGTGGTTGACCTTCCACCCTTCCTGACGCAGCATGGCCGTCATCCTCCGATAGCCATACCTACCATAGTGTGTTGCGAGCTCTATGATGCGCGCTACTAATCTCTCCCCTTCCTCTGTGACTTCAGGATGGTGACGTTGAGTGCTTCTGGCCTGGCCAAGTACACTACATGCCCGCCTTTCCGAGACATCAAGTTCCTGGGATATGTGAATAACCAACGCACGTCTCTTGGACGGGCTTAGAAGTTTCCCCTTGTAGCCTCCTTTAAGATAGCATTATCCAAAGAGAGATCAGCCACCAGCTTCTTCAGGCGAGAGTTCTCCTTCTCCAGTTCCTTCAGTCGTCTTGCCTGTTCTACCCTCATCCCTCCATATTCTCTACGCCAGCGATAATAGGTTTGCTCTGTTACCCCTATCTTCCTGCTCGCCACACCTACTGTGTCCCCCTGGCTTAGATGAACCTCGACCTCCCGTAGTTTGTTGATGATCTGCTCCGGCGTAAACGACCTTCTGGCCATATAAAACCCCCTTTCCAAATCAATCCAAGCCTAACATTTTACCTGGACCGATTTTTGGGGGGCAGGTCAATGTGATTAGTATGTGAGCCTCTAGTGATGAAAAAAGTTAGGCGAATCAGGGAGTCTGGAGAGGGAGCATTTTAGACTCCCTGACTTGGGGAAAATCAGGGGTTACTCCTCTTCCGGAATCCCCCGATTTTGTATTTAGAGAAGGCCTGGTGAGCCGTCGGGGATTCGAACCCCGGACACCCTGATTAAAAGGTTGGGTAACGTTTTTCGGCTCCGGAGCTCAATTTTGAACCTGACAACCGCTAGTTCTTCAGACGAGTATGGGTGTCACTTTTCAAGCTCTCTAAAACTTATTATGGCGCTCTTTTAGTAAAATATCAAGATATCTGTGATGTGGGTGTGATGTTTGTGTGATACGGAAATCGGGTGAAACTAGCACTTAGTTCGCTCGACCATAATCTCCATAGCTGGGTACCGCTGTTAGGTGCTGGTTCCTAGATATGGCTTTCCAGTTTGTTGAGCGTGAGCACAGGGTAGTAGGTTTGCTCTTGCGCCTCCCAATTATATACTGTGATAGGTGTAAAGGTACCTAACGCTGCTCCAACTCCAAATGCCAACGCTACAGGCATATCGTGAAACAGATGAATGTGCTCCACTTTCTGTATAGACGCTATTTTGGTTAAAGTACAGAAAACTTCTCGTACTGCATCACACCAATCAGGCTCTCTCAAATTCCCTCCGTAGGTATTATTTACCTCAACGATGGCCATGGACTGATTAGATTTTTTTAAATAATGTTTGACATCACTTGCCGGGGGGCGGGTTGCCAAGTCAAGAATGACTGCTGTGTCCGCAGTGAATCGTGATGGGGTCTTCACCTGAATGTATTGGTTAGGCTCGGGCTGTTTTGTTTTTATCCTCCGAATATCATATGTGAGGTCGATAACCGGCTCATATTCGCCATCAATATATTGATGTGCGACAAGTGTATGCTTGTCCCCAAAAGCCGTACCCAAACCCATAGCCAGGGACGAAGGCCCATAAATGAAGATATGATATATCTTGTTGCCAGGTATTCTATCGACAAAACGACGAATCTGTCCCTGTGCATCTTTTATGAAATCTACCCAGTCACCTAATTCAGGCCTGAGTCTTTGTCTGCTGTGCACGATGAGTTCGCTATAACTAATGTTGAGGCTATTCTCGAGTTGTTTGAACTCTTTAAAACCGGTTCTACGAGTTATGGTTCTCTGGGCTTTAGTCATGATAGCTTCTGCTTCTTCCCTAGGTTGACCGACAATGCATACAACCGGAATATGTTTTGGTGCAAGAATCGATTTCGTTATGCGGTATGCGCGACGTGCATACAAGAAAATGCCAGCTAAAAGAAGGGACAATACCATTCCTCCCAGCACAATAAACAACATGGAAGTTATCTCAGAGGTAAAAATGACATTTAAATATTCAAATAGAAATATGGGGGTGCCGATGATTAATGTACCTATTATCTCCGGGTCAGCGCTTAATTGCTCCCAGAATATACCCCATTTTCCTTTATGTTTCATAGTCAGCTATCACCTCTCTTCCTCCATGCAATCCAGTGGAACGAAGCACTGGGGTTTCGTTCAGAACCAAGACTCTAAAAAGGAGTGTGGTCAAATATTGACACCTCGCCTGTTACAGGTGACCTATAGGTTAGCTTCCTTGCCACACCGTGAAGTTTATGGGCTACAGCCAGATAGAGCCACACCGGTGCCCGACCTGTGAGAGTTACGTCGCTACCTTCGCTAGCTAGAGCCAATGCTTTCTCAATATAATCAGGCAAGTCAGCAAGCTTGGCTCTCTCACTATAAAGGTGCCTCAAATTGATAACGACTTGTTTACATTCCATAAGATGCTACTCAAGACTGCTTTGTCACAGGGTGTTCTGCATAGCGACTGATGAATACGAGCCGTTGCGTTCCTCTAATAGGTCGGTTGTGCTCATTGTACTTCGACATTAGGTACTGGCAGTCAATAGCGCGCTCTTGTGCGGCAGATAAAGCTCCTAGAGACATAGAAGTCAGTCCTCCCGTCGGATCCATCGCAATATCCTCTGTTCCAAGCCCCTTGCGAAGCATCCAGTCGATTGTGAAAAGTGTCTTGGCTCTGACGTCGGCGACATCGTGGGGATCGACGATTTCCTGGTGGCAGCTATCCTCTGAAAAGCTGTGAGAAGCCAGAAGTGTTTTCGCTGTCCGCATCGTCTGCTCCGAACACAAGAAGCCAACAAAATTTGGCTTTTGATATTCGAGGCAGTATGCTGCGGTATCGGTCTGGAGGCCTACCGTGAAAATCAGGCCCTTCCGGGGCACTGTAGACGCCTCACCGCCAAATGTGGGCTGTTTTCGTTTTAACCTGTTGAACTGGGCTATAAGGAAGTATAAAAGAGGTATTGATACAAGACCACCCAAAATAGAAACAACAATGACCGCAATGCTACCGCTGAAAACCGCCGCCGTGACGACAGGCAACCAGATGCCGAGCACTACAATCTCTTGCCAGCTTCGCCTCAAGTATTGAAAAAACAGATACACGACGCCTGCCGCCTTGCCCGAATCCCCTTACGAGGATTAGCTTCTTTCAAACCAACAACAGAGTTCCGCATCAGCGGGGTGATTGATTTGTTTCAATCCCCTTACGAGGATTAGCTTCTTTCAAACGCCCTGTAACTGTGGTTACAGCATCAGCATTCGATATGCGTTTCAATCCCCTTTCGAGGATTAGCATCTTTCAGACGGAACATTTGACGATATTCTTCCCTCGATTCCGTTTCCGTTTCAATCCCCTTACGAGGATTAGCTTCTTTCAGACGTCTTCCGTGAACTACTACCTCATGCTTCCCAAGGAACAGTTTCAATCCCCTTACGAGGATTAGCTTCTTTCAAACTCTTCTCTTGAAGAGGCGCTAGAGAAGGTTAGTCGGGCCAAGTTTCAATCCCCTTACGAGGATTAGCTTCTTTTACACCGGCGTCCAATTTGTCCGTACTCGCTTTGTGCAAGATGAGTTTCAATCCCCTAACGAGGATTAGTGTCTTTTACACCATGGCGAAGAAAGTTTTTAAACGAACAACGCAAACCTGTTTCAATCCCCTTTCGAGGATTAGCTCCTTTCTCACCCAGCTTCTGGCAGAGCAGGGGTGGAGTAAAGTACCAGAGTTTCAATCCCCTTTCGAGGATTAGTGTCTTTTACACCCTAGCCCTCTGCAAAGCGATTGAGCAATTGATTGATGCGTTTTAATCCCCTAACGAGGATTCACTGTTTTACCACGTGAACAAGTCACCTCGCTCGTAAAGTCCCCGCTCTAAGTTTCAATCCCCTTTCGAGGATTAGCTCCTTTCAAACATTCACCCGTTTCGACCACTTGATTGCTGCCTTTTCCCTTTGTTTCAATCCCCTTACGAGGATTAGCTTCTTTCAAACCCCCAACTACGTTCTAAGGGAAAACCAAAGGAGGAAAATGTTTCAATCCCCTTACGAGGATTAGCTTCTTTCAAACTCCATCCCGAAGTCTCTCGTCCGGTTCCTGGTTGCTCAGTTTCAATCCCCTTACTAGGATTAGCTTCTTTCAAACGCTTCTCGTGCGGACGATTCACAAACACAAGAGCTTCTGTTTCAATCCCCTTACGAGGATTAGCTTCTTTCAAACATATAAAGGAGGCGATATGACTATAGAGCAGTTGAGAGAGAGTTTCAATCCCCTTACGAGGATTAGCTTCTTTCAGACTCTACAGCATATTCCTCCTAGTGAGACGGGAAAGGGAACGTTTCAATCCCCTTACGAGGATTAGCTTCTTTCAAACGATTGCCCCCTGCTCTACCGAGACGTTTGAGTGCGATTGGTTTCAATCCCCTTTCGAGGATTAGCTCCTTTCTCACGTTGGCAAAGCTACACTATCAGGGGTGGGAACTCTAGCGTTTCAATCCCCTTTCGAGGATTAGCTCCTTTCTCACATTTATCGGTGCACTGTTCGATACCTCTGGTGCCGAGAACCAGTTTCAATCCCCTTTCGAGGATTAGCTCCTTTCAAACATATCCCACGAAGAGCCGAGTCCCGATTATCACCCTAAGTTTCAATCCCCTTTCGAGGATTAGCTCCTTTCAAACTGGCCCCAACGATGGACCTCAGGTTGCTCAAGCCCTGAAAGTTTCAATCCCCTTTCGAGGATTAGCTCCTTTCTCACTGGAGAGTGCGCAGGTCTGACCTTGAGGACTGGATTGATAAGTTTCAATCCCCTTTTGAGGATTAGCTCCTTTCTCACATACACTGGTCTCAAGGACAAGAACGGCAAGGAGATTTAGTTTCAATCCCCTTTCGAGGATTAGCTCCTTTCTCACAAGCTTGTGGATTGGCTACATGAGAAGTGCTATAAGCACAAGTTTCAATCCCCTTTCGAGGATTAGCTCCTTTCTCACTCGCTTCTATCTGCTCACCAAGCAGCCTCAGAACCTGGCCAAGTTTCAATCCCCTAACGAGGATTAGCTTCTTTCAGACGAAAGGGTTTATTGAGCGGCACGGGAAAACGCATGCATTGGTTTCAATCCCCTAACGAGGATTAGCTGTTTTCAAACCACTACGAACAGGAACGAGGGTGAAATTCCAGATACCTAGGTTTCAATCCCCTTACGAGGATTAGCTTCTTTCAGACATTTTCTCCGGCAAGAACTAAACGAGATCCGACAGGCTCGCGTTTCAATCCCCTAACGAGGATTAGCTTCTTTCAGACGAAAGGGTTTATTGAGCGGCACGGGAAAACGCATGCATTGGTTTCAATCCCCTTACGAGGATTAGCTCCTTTCAAACTCCCTACACGTTTTTCAGTAAACTCCCGACATCTATTTGTTTTAATCCCCTTTCGAGGATTAGCTTCTTTCAAACGGGACTTGACGGCCCTCGCCCATAAGTCACGACGCAACCTTCGTTTCAATCCCCTTTCGAGGATTAGCTTCTTTCAAACCCAGAAGTCATCGTTAACGGCTGGACTGTTCGACTCATGTGTGAGTTTCAATCCCCTTTCGAGGATTAGCTCCTTTCTCACCCTTTGAAGCTGGTGCTGATGCCATGATTGAGGCACTGGTTTCAATCCCCTTTCGAGGATTTGCATCTTTCCGACTGCCCCAATAGACCTGGGCATAGTGGGAGGTAGGGAGGGTGTCTCAATCCCCTTTCGAGGATTTACCTCCTTATCGCTGCATCCCATTCCTTGTGCCTCTTACCTTCTTTGTTTGTCCCATGCCCATAGTGGTCTTGGCGCCGGTACCGCAGTAGAATGAGAAGTCTGCCAGCGCATTTATAGCATAGACTACTTCCTCGGGTGTATTCCTGTCTACCTCAAATCTGCATCTGCCTGTGAATCCAACTTCCTGGTATGATCCGAAGTTCAGAATGCTAGTCCCGAGCTTGTAGCGGGCTACTACCATCCTTTCAATCGACTGGGCAATGGAATCATCGAGCTTCACTGTTGAAAACTCCTGCCACCTGTTCATATAGCTGCCAAAGACGAGCCTAGGTTCAGGAAACACCACGTTGCGCTTGCCGCCAGAGCGAAAAGCCGTGGGCGTAAGAAATTCAAGCTCGATTTGGCGCTCAGCAGAGGCATGGTCAAGGATACCCTGGTACGTCTGAAAGCTGGTAGAGGGGTTCTTTCTGGAGAATGTTTCGATCTCTTTCATTAGGAATGAAGCTGAACCTAGCTCAAGCTCATCTTCACCCCACTTCAGCGCACCATCGAGTAAGTGTGCAAGCACCTCGCCCCTGAGAAACGTCAGCCTTACAGAGTAACTGGATTTGGGAATCAGTTTGAGCCCGTTCTCTGCTCGCCCGAATTTTCCCTGGAGTGGAGATATGGTGAATGGCTTGTGCCCGTCTACACCGTGCAGTTCCTCGGCTAATGCAGGGTCTGAAGCTCTTAGCAGGTTGAGGAACATGGCATAGGTGTGGTAGCCATGCGTCTGAGAGGTGACTGCCTCTTTTACGGGCTCCAGCACTACTGAAATCGAATATAAATCGGGTGCTATCAACTCATCTAGTGTCATTGCATCACCTCGCTTCGCATTCCCTCTCCAATAGTCTCGCCTGTGGCCTCAGCTAAGGGCAACTTCATTGGCACAGGCAAAGCGAAACCGTACTGCACGACCTTATCGGCATGAACGGGGCTAAGCCCCCTGACCAAGCGCCCGTAGTGCTCCCGGCATGGAGAATCGCGGAAGGTTGATCCCGCGGTAAACATTACTAGAGGCTTCTTGAAAGGATTCTCCCCATAGGCAAATTCCTCACCCAGCTTGCCGTATTTCACAATGATATCCCAGTAGCCCGTGGTGGGGTCTTGTGCCGCAGGCACGAAGTTGGACAGGGTGACGAAGCCATTGGCATCAGCCGGGCTGGGGAAGCCAGTAAAAGTCTCAAACGCCACCAGCTTGACCTGACCGTATCCCACTGATTTGCGCTTGCCATATCCCGACTGTGCCAGATACTGGAAAAGTTCTTTCGCTCTGCCTGCAAACTTATCGGCGATCTTTAAATAGATTGAAACTGATGCCCTTCTCCTGCCACCTTCTTTTTCCGGCTCTGACCACCATCGGTATTGCTCAAAGCTAAACAGCTGCCCTGCCTCCCCAGCGCCTGTAGTGCCGGTCAAGCGGTTTATCTGGTTCTTCAGCGTGACCATTTTGGTCTCAATACCCTCCTTGAGACTGGGGACAAATTGCTCGCCATCAATAGCCCGAGTAAATTCCTCCTGCGTCAGGAACTTGATATCCTTTGCGCTCTTTCTGTCACGAAATTCCTGGCGCTGCTCAGCGAGGCTCCTGTGCCTATCTGGTATAGGTTCAGGCATTTTAGGACGGGGCAGCAGATCCTCCGGGAATCCATTCGACACGAGAAGAGGCGGCGTTCCTTTCTCATAGTCATCTATGAATTTAAGCAGAGCATCCTCGCCATAGTTGTATTTTAGCCCCCAGCATAGATGCCCCCAGATGGTGTCAGATTGCCATGCCGAAGCCATCCACGACTCTGCCGCGAGCCTTACCAGGTACCATTTCATTTGTTGCCTACTTGATCTTCAGATCCTTAATTTCCACCCAGCCGTATCCCCTAGTTCCTGAGCCTCCAAGGTAGTCCTTTGGGAGAAGGTCTATGCCCTTTCGCACAAACTTGAAAAGCTCGTCCTTATTATCGCCGGCGAAGATACGGAGGACGATATTAAGCGCGAACTCAGTGCCAGCAGGTACACGCTCCATTGTTCTCGGTCCGGCTCCACTGGCTGTACCTGTTTTTCTATTGATTGAGACCTCTTGCTTCAGTTCAGTGTACTGCGACCCGCTCTCCAGCTTATCTTCAAGCTCCTTCTTAGACTTATCCGTCAGCAGTGCGTCACGAACGATGAGGCGAGTTGGCCCGTGCTCCTCGCCAACCTTGCTAGGCGGCCCGTGCGCCCCAAATACAGCGCATATCAAGCAGCCCTTCTCGCGGCAGCCATGAGGCTCACCGTTGGGGGAGACTTTACCCTCCGTGTACTCCAAAAGCGAACGGAGCTTCCCCTTTAGCGATGAGCCTGGAATGTAGGGGCGCTTGGTTACTGAGTCTCTAATAATAGGGTTATCCAAGCCTCCAATTTCAATGTCCTCTCTTGTGCCACCAATTCGTAGCCCGGTCTTGCACACCAATGTCCCAGTAATTTCAGTGTATTCCAGATTAGGCGACATGACACCCTCCTTTCATTTATTCGGGAAGTGATACTTATAATAGGCAACGACACACTCAAAGTGCAGGATAAAACCCTTTGCAAAGCTGTTCTCGTCCTTCATGGCAAGCGCCACATTGAGGTCGATGAACCGCTTCAAGCTCCCTTCTCGCTCTTCACGCTCCCGCTGGTTCTTACCCCTGCCAACATAGTTAGCTACCAGGGGTTTCAGGCTCTGAATCTCTGATACCACATCCTGGAAGCTCCTCTGCCCTAACTCTCGTTGAATAGAACGAACCTGGGTGAAGAACCGCCTTAGCTGCGTCGAGGTGACACCCGCGTGGCCAAGCACTTGAGCCACCTGTTCCGCCGTCTTAGTTAACAAATCGCACTTTATATTACCTGTGTCATCGAAGTAGCCTCCTTGCAGGTAATTGGCATCAAGCCTATCCTGTGTTTGCTCTCTTCGTGGGGGGTAACGTCCCCTTTGCTGCTGGTACTGCGTCATTCGCCACCTCCTCTCTTGCTATATATCAACAAACTGGCTATCAAGCCCAGATTGTCCATGATGAACTCGTGCTCTTTATCGCCGGGTTGTATAGCCAGTATCCTATCCGCCCATTGGTAAAGTTCAGGCATTTTCTTGGGATCGAGGTTTCTCTGTATGCTGTAGGCAAGCAGAGGATGATAACGAAGTCCTAGGGTGTCACCCTTCTTGTATTTCTGCCACATCGTTGAGAATCTTAGCAGGCTATACAGAAATGCCGATGGGATTTGCCCTACTGAAGGCCGAAGTAGTTCCCACTCCTCCTTTACCTTTACCCAATCGGGCCAATGGAGTGTAGTTCCAAGGACGGTGATTCGATCACGGCCTTTTTGCTTGGATTGCCTCAGGGCATCGGCGGCGGCCTGGGCAGCGCTAGGAATGGGGAAATCATGTCTGGCAATGGCAACACCAGCGCTAATCGTAAGGCTCGGATTGCCTGTGAACTTGGCAAAGTCTACCTTGATCTTTTCTGCTATATCCAGAATCTTGTTCCACGGACCCACTAAGAACAGATCGTCCCCACCGGAGTAGATTGTGTAAAAGTCCTTGTTCTCGGCTGTGAGGTGCTCAATCCAACCAGAGAAGAATAGATCGAGCATCCGACTGAGTGTCGAAACGCGTGATATGGTGTCCGCAGAAGCGGTCTCGCCCTGCAAACCAAATATGAAAGACTCGCCGAGCCGATCCACATCGGCCTTGAGAAAGCCCAATAGTTTTTCTCCCTCCGCGCGGTTAGCAATGCACTCAAATGTGGCAACGGGGCCTCTTTCCTCTTTACATATTCCGCAATCGTCGGGCGTCGCTATGAATTTAGCTAAATATTTTGGCATAGCTGGGTGCTTTGCTATATCAGCTAAGTCGGGGTCGTTAAGCTTCATAACTAGATAAGGGTGATTATGCCCCGGGCTTCCTAGCATGGAATTTAACACATCAACGGAATGTCCAAGCACAGGTATTGTGCCCGCCTCCGAGGCTGAAAAGGCAAGGTACTTTGCACTGGGTAGTATGGAACCAACATCTCTATCAAGCCGGCAATGTGAGCACAAATTTTCAGCAGTTGCTGGAAACTTCCTACATGAATTGCAGCTATCTCTACCTTCGTAGGATGTGTCTATTTTGAAGGAATCCTCTGTCCACTGTCCAGAAACCCGTAGCGCCTCGGCAAATCTGTTCTGTTTCTGATGATTAAGACGGACATTGACCATTTCAAGAATCCTGGCGAACCCAGTTTCACCGTGCTGCCCTGCCTTGAAACCATTATCGCCAAACGATACCCATGCTAGATTGAGTGCAAGCTCCCCGTTCAGCTCGTGTATAAACCAGGTGTCAATGTCGCGCTGGATTTCGTCGAGCATTGCACTTGTCTCAGGCAGGTTGGGCAGCAACAAGTAGAAGCGACCTCCTGAATTTATAACAGTGTGGATTTCGATAGGTATGCAGAGCCTTCGCAAGATTAGATGTGCTGCCACTTCAGCGCAAAGTTGGACATACAGTGACCTCGCCCGAAGACGACGAGCAATGCCACCACCAGCACCGATGCTGGCTATATCGAAAATATATCTTTGGATACCTGACAGGTCTCCAGATACAAGGCAGAATGGGTTAATATTTGTTTGGCTAATCTCACTCTCTTCGAGAGTTCCAGCGTCTGAGTGGTATAGGTACAAGCACGAGGCTATCGCTGCCGTTGTCTTGAGATGATCGCAGAGGGATACATCAGGGATATCCTCTTGGGTGTTACTTGGGATACACCAAGTATATCTGTATAGTATGTTAAATATATGAGAAATGAAGCATTCAAAATCTGTCGTGTCCACAGCCTCTGCCTTGCCATCTTCAAACAAATTCCGAAAATCGTCCCTAAACTCTATAATGTGTCGATTCAGTTCCCCTTCCTTATAGGCCGTGAAATCATACGAGAAAATCGCATCAAGTGATTCGGAAGAGCGTAGAGGGCGCGGGTGATACCTAAGTCTCGGACTCCCATCTCCAACTCGATTCAGTCGTTCCAGAACAGATGCAAGTGGGGTTTCCTTATAGTCTTGCCACTGTTCTAAGCGGCCACCTCGCTCTGATGATGATAGGTTATCCGCTTTGCTCACTAGCGTCGCCAGGGAACGCACATGCTTATCTTCTATATCCTGGACGAGGAATTCCGACGCGAAGTGTTGTTTGCTCTCGTGGTGTCGCTGTACAAGCGTCCTCAAAAGTGGTACATCAGCCAGTGGTGCAAAGATACCCTGAAAGGCTCCTATAAAGTCAGCGGAGAATTTGGGGTGTTGACCCTTGTCCAATAGTGCGAAGCTGCCTCGGCCTAGGAGCTTGCCAATGTCATGAAGGAGAGCTGCCAGGACGACCGTCTGATATTCTACAGGATCACGTTCCATTGCCTGTACCTATTGAAACTGCGGATTGGAGCATCGGAGAGGAATCGTGTAACGGATTATAGCACTATGGTAACCAAAAAGCAATACATCAAGGCAATAGGGCAGGCGATGTGGCAGACCTCAATCCCTGACACCATGATCAGAAGTATGGGTGTCCGATTTCACATCCATTTCGTATTTGTAGAGGCTCAGATAAAAGGATTTCGACACCCTGATTCGCTATTAATGAGCTTTTATTCACTGTTCTTAATCCGGGAAAGGAACACCTCGGTCACAAGCTGAAGGGCTATTCGCCTATAGTGCCGGCTTACATGCTCACGAGATAGTTGTAGCTTTTTACTGATCTGTGTGCCACTGAGGCCATGCATTAACAGCCGGAGATAAGTACACGTTTTGTCTAGTTTGGGCTCATCATCCATCTCTTGCAGTACCTGCTCGACAGCAGAATTAAGCACATCATTCAGCGCGGCGCCGCGAGGAAGCAAACGCCCGTAATATTCCTCCTTAGCAAGCCTCTCGATGAAGGCGATTCGAGTCAAGGGGCTTCTGTTAAGGATAGTACGATCCCCAAGATACCTTAAGGCATGGCCAACTCGCTTTTCCAATACCTCGGTAGAATTATATTCTCTTTCGACTTTTGCCATCTCTTGATCTTCCCTCGTAATACCGCCTTCTACAGGTTTGCTTGCTGATATAATCTCCTGTCCGCCGGGTATATTCCAGGGCTATCTTGGACCAGCCCAAATTTTCCTTCATTCGGAGGTCCAAAAGTAGTCCAATATTGACCATTTTACGTGGTCTGCCTGGGTTGTACATACTGAGCTTTCATCTAGTCGATTTGCTTGCTTTGAGTGCAATTGCATTCACAAAGCGGAACGATTTAGTAACATACAGCTACTAATACCGCCGATGTCTTCACGCCCCTTGTCTACCACGTAACTATAGTGAGCACAGCGCAGAATATTTTAGTAGGATCCTTACTGAGGCTGCTCAACCTCTTGCTCTGGTCGCTCAGTGCTGCCTTGATGTGAATGCATCTCCTGAAGCTTCTGGTAAATTTTAAATATCACCTTCCCCTCCTTGTCGCAGCATACATTTAATTCGTTGCAGATAGCATCACCAAGAACTAATGCAGTTTCTAAGTCTCTTTCGTCTATCTCCTTCATAACTCCCCCTCTAACTTTTGATAGCATAACCAAGCAAACCGCCCCAGATCGTTACAACAAAGACCAGTCTCTTCATGAATAAGCCGTGACAGTTCGAGAGCTGCCTCCATGTTACATTGACTCAAGCCTGCTTCTTGCAGAATGTCCTCAATGTCTGGCATAGTTAGTAACCTCCTAACTTTTGCTTTACCCACCTATCAAAGACCCTCTTCTTGGCACCTTGTAGGCCAGTTGCATCAGCCAACACCTGGCTCGTTTCTAGCTCTCCAGAACACAAGTATAGCAAACGCTCAAATCCCACATCTGTAATCCGGTACTCGAAACCCCTGGGCACATCGTAGCGGCGCCGTCGATTCACAAGACCCTGGCTTCTATAGCGACGCAATAGCTCGGAGGCGTTTGTGAGACTCAAGCTACATTCATAAGCAACCTCAGTAGATGTCCGCCATTCCTCATCAGTCAGGCAGCCCAGGATTTCAATCTTTGTTGCATTCATCATACTTGTGTATAGCTAGATCTGGTTCTACAATGATGTTAAGGATTCGTCCGTTAATATCATCTCAAATTTGAAACTAATCTGGTCTACCTTTAAGGAATTCTTAAAGGTAGACCGCTAAGCTGGAGGATAAAAATGAAACAAAAGTCGAGTGGAGTTACTGAAAGGATAGTCAGCGAGAGACTTGCTTTACTCAAAGCGGACCCAGAATTTAAAACGTTAAAAAAGCTCCTGCTACAGAAGCTGAAAGGGAAAGAAGCAGGCAAGGTTTTCGAGGGAATTACCACTGACTCCGAGATTTACAAAAGAAGGAAAGAGGACAAACGGGATATTCTACTATCTGAGACGGAGTGGAAAAGATATCAAGAATTTTGTACTCTTTGTGAGAAGCTGGCAAACAAGTACAGGCTTCATTGGGTGACTGTAGAGGACTTGGCAATGGGAGTAAGGCAACCTACGGTTCCTTCCAGGCCATCTGAAATAATTAAAGCCTATCTTGATCCCATTGTAATCCGCCCGCGAGATTTCAAAACGAATACTAGATATGCTTCAAATGTCACATTTGTCCCTCCATTAGAGACGATTGAAATCATGAGACGACTGCAAGGGTTAGATGAACAGACGAAAGCAGAGATAAAGGCTTACCTTGAGTGGTTACTTAAAGATAAACCCGGATGCAGAATATTAGAGTTAGAGAACGCAGAAGGATCCAAAGAGAATTCAAAGGACGAAGTCAGGATTGACGTGTGCATGAAGATACCCATCGGGTACAATGCAAAGGAGGTGGCTGAGGTCTACCGGAAAGCAGACAGTAGCCGGAGAGATATCTTAGCTGCCTTGGGAGCGTCTGTCCCTAAAAGGCGTCGCTCGTCTAAAATCTTGAGTGACGCTGAACGTCTTAGGCTATTCGAAGCGGATGTGAATATCTATGACATCGTTGATGAGGTATATCCAGCGGACGATCTTAGCAAGGACCAAATCCATAAAAGGTCCATAATACTAAGGCGCAGCAAAGGTCGGCAACAGCTCAAGAAAAGGTATTTTCACTAGGGAGAACGAGCATTGCACCTATTTACAATGCAGAGCGAGATTGATATCTGGCTCGCCCCTGGATCCTTTCCATACAATCTGAGCACCCTTTCCCACAAGATCGCAAAAGAACTGGCGATTTCTGCTCCCACCTCTGTGACGCTCCTGTCCGGTTCACCGTTCATACTTGCCATCTAATGAGCAACTCAAATTATCTGCTTACGCCTAATTCATTTCTTATTCAAATCAGTTTCAATATATATATTGAAACTGATTGATACACCATTGAAATCAGTATAGTCTCCCACCCAGGGATGACTATCTAGCCAAAACCTCATTATTTCAAGGGGATGCCAAAAGGACACCTAAAGGGACACGTCAATGGCTCATAAGTATCGAGAAGGTGGGCAAAAAGAAACCGAGAAGACTAGCCAAGAAGCGTAGAGGTTTAATATAGGTGTGAGAGATGAGGGATATAATAGCGGTGTTTCTGAGGATTCACTGCTCATAAACCTGCTGTCGGATTCTGACTTTCCTCTTAGTGAGAAGCTGGAAGGGCTGAAGCGTGACCTGAGTCAGGAGGCGATTCTGGTTGTGAAGAGTCAGTGTGATTTGGAAGTGGTCTAGCCGGGTGGGTTTGTTTAGGCGTATGAATAAAGCCACCTCTTTAGGAGATATACATTCTTGCTAATTGCCACCCAACGATAACCGCCACATTCCATAATGGGTGAATTATAAGGGCAAGCCACCACAAACGCCCTCGCCATAGCTTGATATAGAATACACCAAGTAAGATGTCGCTCGGTAGCCTGTAGATCGTCGTAACCGGGGCGTAGAACTGATGGAGAACCACCCAGCATATTGTTCCTATGACTAACCCGCCGTTCCCAAGGTATCGCTTAGGTATACCTCTGAAAACGAGCTCTTCTGACACTCCGGCGAGGGCACCGATCCCCATATGAGCTGCCAGGTCGCTTATGGTGCTGGGAGCGCCAATACCCCTCTGCAAATCTATGACTATGCCTATCGCTAGGGCTGCCCCGCAGAGTATCAAGAAGGATAGTAGGAGATGGCGACGTGTCTCTATTGGGCTTAGAAAACGCGGCAGGGGCAGCGTTCGGAGCTTATTCCTCGCTGGAATAAGCCAGCTGGATACACTTTCCCTTGCAAACAATCAGGTATCATCCTAATAAATCTTCTATAGGAGGCTCTTCATCACCGAATTGCCTACACGCAAACTCAAGCCATATATCTATAGCTCTTCTCATCTTATCCAAGGCCTCAGCTTCGTTACTAGCGTACACGTGACATCCTGTGAGCCTGGGACAACAGGCCCTATAGCGTCTACCTTCTTCCTCTTCATCATCTCGCTCTATTTCAACGTCAAAAGTGTAAGTTATTTTATGACTCATTTTTTCGTAAGCTATTCCCCTCCTGCAATATGAATACGCTGTATAGAAATGTCATGTGATGCTTTCAACCTTGAGTTTGTCAGCGAGCTTGTTCAACAGTAATTCAAGCCTGGCCGCGCAGTTTCGGTATACCACAATTCCGCTGCCGTATGGGTCAGGGACATCGCCGTTCTCTCCAACATATTCCGATAGGAGATGGGTCTTGGTCACTGCTTTAGGGAACTGGGACACGACTTCCTGCTTATGCCTCGTCTCCATTACTAACACCAAGTTAGCCCAATCGGCCAGAATACTATCAACACTCCTCGGTTGGTGGCCATCCAGGTTGAGACCATATTCGGCCATAACTGCTATGGCCTCCGGAGTTGCAGCATCCAACACCGCATACGTACCAGCGCTGTCCACTTGGATTCCCGCACGTTGGAGTGATCGATCTTTGCTAACCATAGCTTCAAACAGAAGCTCCGCCATAGGGCTTCGGCAGGCATTGCCATAGCAGACGAATAGAATCCTCTTAATCATATGTATTATTCCTCATTAGAAGACGTTTACTGAGCCTTCCAAATACTGAATACCCAATTTATTTCGTTAATCCAGCATTTTTCAATATCAGAAGTATCACGTCCAAGAGTTTCAGCTAGTTCGAAAAAACCGGGGCCTGGCTGCATATCACCCTGTTTGTGAACTACTATTACAGTAAGCATTCCACGCCCGGCAGAATTTTCCTCTGTTGATATTTCACCTAATATTGCAGCGAACGCTGAAGATCGGGGGGCAAACGTTATTGTATGCAGTCTAGCAGTCAATTCTGAATATGCTATCGTTTTGCCAGCTTTGGCCTTCTCTATGAGAATTTGCCGCATTTCTTCTTTTGCATCATTCCAATCTGAGAGGGGATAACCATATTTTTCAGCCACGATGCACCTCACATACTCGACATCTGCTTATTGATCCCTGAAGCACGGGTGTCGTGATAAGTATTGGTATAAGGTATCCACTCCTTCGTTTTCTATAATTGGCAGAAGAGCTTGCCATGTGGTACTGCTGCAGAATACCTTGAGATGACCTGCTAATTCACGGAATTCATGCCATAGTTGATCGGCAGACTTCCCCAACCTACGAATCTCGATGGAACAGTTCGAATCATTTCCTATAGATATTACTGCAGGTGGTAGCTCGTAACTTTTTCCAAGCATAATCGCATAGTAGGCCATTCTGACTAATTGATATATTGGCATGATAGCTGCTGCGTTCACCTTACGTAACCCTTGCACATCCTCCTTGTAACGACTGAGTCGTCTTTCGATTCGTTGCTCGGTGCTACCCTCCCATAGGTGTGACAGAGCTTTCCCCGGTTCACCGAGTTTGCACTCGATAACCGCAATTCCTTCCGTGCCTTGAATGACAACGTCAGGCTCTCCTATCTGACCGCGAAGCAAACCATCACTTCTCCTGATCAAATCACCGAGCCTGAATTGTAGCTCTCCAGCAACACCGTCTATTTCGGGAGCTAGACACCAGATTAACAGAGCTGTTGGTCTGCCTATGTCAAATCTTAACCATTCAGCGGAGATATCGAGACGCCGTGCCTTCTGCAGAAATCTAAATACGTTCCAGGTGAGCGCATCCTCGGACTGCCAACTGCCGAGATGAGGAAGTCCGGCATATTTAGCCTGGTTTGGTAAACTGGTATAGCGATCCCTATTCGCTTTAAAAGCGAGTATTGGGTTATCCGCATCTACAAGTATCCTTTTCCTAAAATCCTGTTCAACCTTGTTATTCCAATCTACATTCATGGCTCTATTCCTTTTAACAATTACGTGCCTTGAATTCTCTTACTTCAGCCAAGTACTCGAACCTATCGTCAACCACAGCCTAATGCTTCTCACTAATACCCACTCTTAGTAATTTTATCTAGATACTTTTATTGAACTCAATTAATACGTTCTCTAAGAACTTCAAGAAGTCCTTTCTCTCTTCTTGGCTTGCTTTGGCTAATTCATAGACCTCACCACCCCAATCATCTGTTCTCCCTGATCGCTCTATATTGCAATGCTTCCATAAGTCTTCACTAATTCCAATATTTTTGTATTCTGTGGTAACTACGAAATCACCGATCTCGTCACCAAATGCCGGGTTAGTACAAACAAACACAAACAGACGATTGAATTGTCCTCGTGTATATGCCAACCTGCTGTTTGATTTTTGTTTTATTATGAAATTATGCTTCTGAAAAAGCTTGTCCAAATTACGCGCAAAGGTTTGCAGGCCGTCATCTTCTATCATTGATAAAAGCTCTTCCCTTGTCCGAGGAGGTTTACGCGTTGGTGGTGCGATCGGTTCATAGTTGTTGACTGTATTTGCAGAAACAAATACCTCACCATCCTTTTCCCATCTTTTGATTTCTATCAGCCTTATTTTTATGTTGTTTTGACCCAATTTAACATTGGGCAGGATGTATCTATGATCATCCAGAAGCTCATCTGTGATTATGACGGGATTCACATATCCTTTTTCAATCGCATCTCTTGCATTTTTTGACAGTTTTTCCATAGTTGAGGTGTAGCTTCTGCATCTTGACCAATAGTCAATAATCTGACTAATGACTTCTCTCCTGTTTTCCGGGTTCTTCCCCAACTTAATCTCAACGAAATACACTCTATCTAGCTTATCAACTATCAAGAAGTCAATTTCTTTACCTTCAATTCCCTCATGATGCAGTATTGCTTCCGGGTCGTCTTCGAGGCCGAGAATTGCTTTTACGTTTTGCTTGAAGTACTCGTGAAATTCGCCTACTTCATCATTGAATCTAATCGCTTCTATGCTTTTAATTAGCCTTTTGTCTTGTTCCTTGTAGAATTTCATGGTCGTTCCTCCCTATTCTAATATTTACTTCTAAATTGAAATTTTACTCTTGCCTCAGCGCCATAAATAGCCTTACCTCCGCCTCGGTGTCACGCTTGCAGTAGGCAAGGAGGCTCTCTCGCAGTTGCCTGCGACGATCGTCCAGCGTCTCCGGCTGGACTATCTCCGCATAAGCTGCCGAAGCCTGCATACCATCGGAGACTTCCAGGTCGCTGTAATCCAGATCTGGAACTAAGGCAGGGAGAACTGACTTGATAGAGAAGGAGCCGTGGAACTCCGGGTGGTAGCAGTTATCGCGGATCAGCTTGTGCAGATCGACAAGGCGAGTCTCCACAAGCACCATGAGGGCATCAGAAAGATCCGGCAGAGCCTCTGCAAGCTCGCGTATGCAGGCTGCCTCGTAGCCTGTGTACACGATAATTGGACCGCTAGACCCCAGCGCCTCCATAAGGCTCTTCGCGAACGTCTCGCGCGGGTCGTCGAAGCCGTCATATAGAAACTCTTCATGCCTCAGATCGCCATCGCCGGTGATGGTATGGTTCGACCACTGGAAGGGGATTGTCTGGTAAGGCCTTGTCCCCTCGTAGATTGGCAAAGCGGGGCCAAACGTCTCGAAATCGAGAAAATGGACAGGGTACTCGAGCCGCCCCAGTGCCTCGGGGAGATCGGGGGACAGATAAACACGATCGCCGACTATACAGTCGCGGACCCGCTGCTGGGTTGCGTTCAGGCCGGGGAAATCTGCGGGGATATCCCGTATATCCTCAACGCCCGCATACTCCAAAGCCGACAACAATCCTTCTCTTGCATAGGGAAGCTGGCCCACGGGGTGCTCCGTCCCGCCAATGTGGCAGTGGCCGTAGAATGCACATTGGTATGGTTTTGAGCATTGCCTCCTCGGCTTGATGTCCGGTGGCTCCAATCCCCATAAGGGGAGCCTCAGCTCTTCTAAAATCAAGGGGATATCCGGCTGAAGTTCTTTCGCTTTATCGGTGACATCTTCTATAAGGAACAGCTGACCCAGGTCGTAGTTGCCGCCCTGGTAGACGTATTCCTTGTTCAGGTGGCACAGGCAAACTCGCCTCACTGGTATGCCACATCCTTTAAGCACAAAGAGCTGCACGGCAACATCCGGGAGATGCTCCTGCTTCACTGATGTACCGGACTTGACCTCGATGAGGTCAAACATATCGTCGCCCGATCGCGAGAGAATATCAGCACGAATCCGGATATCGTCATAGACGAATGCCGCCTCGTAAATCGCCTGGACGAATGGGTCGGCCAGCGCTTTCTCTGTCGATGATACGGCTGCACGGTGGTGCAGGTGATCCTCTGTAATCATGACACCCCCAGGGTATGAGTCCCTGGCCAGCTCACCGACCTGGGTTCCGGTATCCAGTATTGCCTGCCGTCCTACGTCGAAAGGGTCCGCAAGCTCGGGGTGAAAGCACTCCAGATAAAGGCGCTTATGGCATTGCAGCCCTGCCATGAAGCGGGACTTGGACAGCAGCGGTATCTGTTCTCTGATAAAATCGCTCATGACTCCAATGCTTCAGTAGATAGTCTTCATACTTCTAACTATGAATGAGAATAACCAGGCACTACAACTACTCATATAAACTCTAAGACCTTTGTAAGAGGAGTTCCTGCCTTATCATCTTCTTTGAGGACTTTATTAAGAGATCAAGTTTCACTTAGAGGTTATTTCAAGTAAGTTACCAATAATAGCATTATCTATTAACTTGGGTATAGACTTATTCCACCCGACATTATCTACATCATTTATGGATAATTGAAGGTGCTTACTTAGTCTTGCATACGCGAGTAAAATTTCTTTAAAATCGCTAAATTCCCTTTTCGGTTCTTTGGAATAGCGATCTGTTTGATACAGCCATAAAAGTATATTACGTCTATCAATAGGCATCACCAAATCAGGAAGTAAAAAATGAAGCGTTTTTGATAACCCAACAATCCTTGCTTTCGTTGCCATTACTTCTATGTTATTAAAAAGCGACCATAGCTCAGAAAAAACATGCGTAAATTCTTTTTGTTTCAAGTTCTCTAAACGGTATTTACTCAGGTTACTCAATTGATCAGTATTCTTTATTATGGAGTTTGTGAAACTCTGAATACTTGCAAGTCTAGTCCCTCGCTGATTCATGTTCCATGCTTCCAAAGTTCTGTACGCCAAATCTATATAAGAATCGTCTTTAAACAAATTCTTATATTTGCGAGTCTGCCTAAATTGATCTATGAGTTTAATATATAGGCGCTTATCTTCTGTATTTACCCTATATTTACTATTGTATAGATCTACATATTTCATAAACTTCGCTTTGGAATCGAACTGAATAACAAGATCAACTTTTAACATCTAGGCCTCCTATATTCCTTGATATTGTGCTCCATCATATAATATACAACTGTAGTACCGGCATATATCCTAACACCCCCCTTTGACAGCTGTGTGTCACAAATTGATATTCCGGCCATACATCTCAAGCACTGCCCTGGCAGTCCTGGTTATCTCCCGCCTGAGCTCCTCTGGCTCCAGAACCTCGACCTTCTCTCCCCAGCCCAAAATCCAGGAGCAGAGCTCCGTACTAGTGGCGACTCTGAGCGTCATAATCAAGGCTCCACCAGATTGTCGCTCAACTACCTGGGACGGATGCCATATTGTCTCTTCCATAATCCTGGCAACATCGGGCTTGAATTTCAACCTGACGGTTTCGGCTTCGCCTCCAACCTCTATGCCCCAGGCTGAAGCTAAATAGGCATTGGCATCGAAGTCGGCGGGTATGACGTAGGATTCAGATGTAATATCTATCGACTTTATGCGCTCAATCTTGAAGGTGCGTATCTCGTTTGTGCGGTGACAGTAGGCCATGACATAGCTGGAGTGGTCTGCCGCCTCCGGCTCAACAAAATAAGGATCGATACTTCGTTCAGTCGGCTTCTCGTCACCGAGCGTATGGTATTTCATCCTGACCGTGCGTTGCCTTGCCCACGCTTCGGATAGGGTTCCCAGAATTCGAAGATAGTGCTCATCCCTCGGTAATTTTTGCATCCACTCCATGGTCTTCAGAATCTGTTCTTTCAACGGGCTGGGAACTATGGAGTTAAGCTTCTGGAAAGTCGTCTCAATGTTAGGATCATACTTATGGGCATACTGAAGCATCAGCCGGGCAGCAAGGAAGATGGTCATCGCCTCTGGTAGACTAAACTGGATAGGTGGTAAGAAGTAACCTTCAACTATGTGGTATTTCTCACCGTCCTTCCAGATGGGGACGCCAATTGCAGACTCTAGAGCACCGATGTCACGGTATGCGGTTCTAGCACAGACATCGCACGCATCGGCTATTTCCTTCACGCTTAAGCCATGACGGCTCTGGTGGATCATGTACATGACCCTGACAAGCCGCGCGGTCCGGTCTGTCTTGCCCATCTCTCAGCTTTCCTCGTGCGTGATTTTTTTGTGAACCTATTATACCACCGATAACAATCCCCCAAACGATTGAAGTCAGCGAAGAAATGACTGTGCCTCATTATTGACAGTCTAGCTGTCATAGCAGGATGCTATCATGTAGTTTCCTCAGGAAAAGAAACACTATAGGAGGTTAAAAGAAATGGGCATCGACTGTGAGGTCGACGAGATTATTGAGGATGAGGATGAAGAGCCAGAAACGAAGCTGATGAGGGGACTCGAATCCGGGCGCTATCAACACACGCGAAGGCGTAACGCCGTTGTCAGCCGTTTCCTGGGAAACAAAGAGTTAGCGGATGCCACAGTTATTGAGCCAAGGTACTACGGTGAACTGCTGGCATGGGCCCTCCACCGCCATATCGAGATGGACGGATGGAGGATAATCAAGACTGTGGGTTACCAGGCTCCCAGGCCGATTTACATCGACGTCGACACAGGCAGCGATGAACGCCAGAATGTCCTTCGTGACGGCACGATGTTCGTAGAAAAGGGAGGCGACCGCTTTGCCGTCACGGTAGACGTTAATCTGAAGTGTTACAACTCCATAATGGTGACCGGACCTTCCCAGAGGAGGGAAAAGGTTGATGAATTTGCCGATGGTGTACAGACTGTCATCAGGACACATAACTTCTACCGTGGCAAAAAGCTTGAGTTCGGCATCCGCATTCGCTTCCTGAACCTGCCTTCTAAGGCATGGGAAAACCTGATCCTGGATGAAGCTATAAAGGATGACATATGGGCCAATACAATAGATTTCCTGACCAACAGGGAGCGTCTGGCCTGTTACGGTGTACCGGCAAAGAGGGGAGTGCTTCTCGTAGGTGAGCCGGGAACCGGCAAAACCCTGGCATGTAAAGCGCTTATGGCAAAAAGCCCGGGAATAACATGCCTGATTCCCAACACTAATGCGAAGGACGAGCCTGTACTCATAGAGGAGCTCTACGAGATGGCCCAGGACCTTTCTCCCAGCATCGTGCTCATCGAGGATGTCGACCTTATAGCGCAGGAACGGGAAGGGTTTGGCTATTCAAGGGGATCGGCACTTCTAACGCTGCTCTCGATCCTCGATGGCGTAGAGGAGTGCAACGGGGTAATCACAATAGCCACCACCAACTGCCAGGAGACATTGGATAAGGCTATTTCCAAGCGCCCCTCACGCTTCGACCGGGTCATTCACTTCACCCTACCATCGCTGAAGCACCGGAAGGAGCTGATATCGTTGCTCTGCCGGCAGATACCCCTGGATGAGGCCGTACAAGGATATACAGCTCTCAAGACGGAGAACTTTACACCGGCACAGATCCAGGAGGTGATCTATACCCTGGCAATAGGACACTGCCAGAGTAACAACGGCGAGAAGCCGGACATACTCAAATTCAGCACGGATGAGGTGGATTGCGCTATATCAAAAATAAGCGGAAGAAACAAGAGGCGTCTGGGCTTTCCTGTCCCGGATAATCACCACGGTGCGTACACCGGAGCAGAGGTTAACATTCAGAATGAGATCGGGACACGTGTTAAGTAGGATGCTTAGGGCGATCTTTCTCCTACCCCTATCAATCGCTGTGGTAGTGCTGGTCGTCATCGGGCTGATCGACTTTGACCTGCTAGTCACAATAATCCCCAAGCTCATAGCGGCGATTGTCGTAGCCGGAGTCTTTGCCATGATCTTGAAGCGAATGTTTTTCCCCAGATAACAAAGCAGAAGGAGGTGATAAAGATGATAAAGCATCCGGTAAAGTGCCCGATGTGCAAGGGGAGTGGACAGATACCCAGGAGAGATCTGCCACCCATGCTGAAAGGCCCTTTGGCATTTGGGGTTCGCCAGAATGATGAATGTCCTGTCTGTGATGGGATAGGCTATGTTGAGGGTAAGTAAATGGGTTTGGGGCTGAGCTGCCGAATTATCAGACAACACAGCTTGACAGGCAATGCTAGAGGGAGTATTTTTCTAGTACGATACTCCACAATGTGTATTACGTAGTTAGAAAGCGAATTGATAATAAGTGTCTGCTGAGGTGGATGAAAAAGTTGGCCTCTCCCAGGGCACAGAAAAACATTGCTTTCTTAAGATGGTCGTATTAGAATTGGACTAAACTAGGGCATAGAAGAGTTATTCTGCTACACAATTCTGAATATATGAGTAAGTAGCAACATCTGAAGGTACAGATGGCTAACGAAGCAGATATATGTAGAAAGTCTATAGATTAAAAACTACAAACTGCGGAATAAAGGTACAAAATGACTAAGCATATTACTGTGAGAATGGCTTGGCATGACAATAACTGGGATGGCAATGTCTGCCAACATCCTGAGCAGAATACCTATTGTATTGGTGTTCATTCTCTACTGTCCGGCAGGATTGAGAAAAGAAGAGATTTGGAAGCAGAAATGCAGCACAAAGGGGAAATGGTGGGTGGAAATTTCGAACCTGCACAAGTGCCACCATGTTATTGGTCTATTAATGCCTTCTCTGAATCAGGATTTAAAATAGAGCATCGCCATGCTTTTTCTGATATAAAGGAAACCATTCCTGATGAGGTCAAGCCAAATTCAGTATATACGTGGCCATTCAAGTTATCCTTCGTTCATTCTGAAAGTAATCAAAAAAGGCACGGCAACTACCCTCCCAACTTAGAAAGTAGGATCGATAAATTCTTAAATAAGTTCGAGCCACATCAGTCAATTGTTTTCTTTTATGCCAATTATGATAATCCAGTTTCAGCAGATGAGATGAAGTACCTATTACTTGGGAGTTCAGTACTGAGTGAATATCCTATCACCAAGCACTTCCAATTTGACCCAGAATGGCTGACTGAATTTAGACTAGATAAAAAGATGAAAAATTTCCCTACAATCAATTGGGCAATACAGTTAACTCACGATCCCAGTAAGTCGGTACTTCTACCTTATCGAGAATATATCAAATATGCAGCAGAAAACCCTGAAGATGAGGAGAAACTCCATGATATGAAAGTCGTGATAGAAGAAGAATCGCTAATACGAAGTTTCAAATATGTTGCGATGGATATAGATGATGATAAGTGTCTCTATCTTCTCTACAAGATACGGAAGTCGATTAAGAAGATACAAGAACATAATCAGCTGGTAATTAAATCTGATTTGCAAGAAGAAGAAAAGAGGATTACGGACTTAATTAAAATGGTGTGGCAAAAACGAGGTATTTACCCATCGTTAAATAAAATTTTACGTTGCTTTCTGGACGATGAAAATCTATCAGATAGTTTAGCAAAGTCTTTAATAAGTCACACGAGTAAAGAAAAAAATATGGGTTCTTTATTTGATGAAATATTCAACGAGGATATTCCCCAAGAACTAATGGAATATGAGGCTGATTTACTTGACTTAATTGACAGACGATTATTTAAAAAGAACATCGGGGCACTTTTAAAGTTGAGTTTATTTAATCTAACAGAACATCAAATAAAAAAGATTATCAATAGAACTGATCTACTATCTGCAATAGGAATTAATCCATATGCATTATATGAAGAATACCAAGCAGATGAGGAAGACCTAGATGAACCTGAAATGCAGGACGAAGTAATAGATATTTATAAGGTTGATGTGGGTATGATTCCAGATCGCAAATTTGTGAAAAGACATAGAGAATTACAGAATTTGAATGAGGATAGTCCGGAGCGCGTTAGGTCAGTAATTATTAACTACTTATGGGAAATTGGAAATCATGGGCATTGCTATGATCATATTTACAATATCCTAAATGAGATCAAGGAATACCCTTTGATATATAAGAATGATATAAATCTTGATGAGAAGGCAATAATAAATCTCGATAATGATTATAAAAGCCATTTCGTGGAGAAGCTATATATCACGGAATCTGAAGGAGAGAGATATTTCTATCTAACCGAAATTAAAAATGCTGAGGATCACCTAAAGGATATAGTAAATGCGTTGATATATGCCCGGGCTGATTATCAAATATCGAATATTGATTATGAAAAGCACATTGCTGATAGTTTGAATGCTTTATGCAAAGTAATAACGACGGAGAAAGAAAAACAATCATTTATTGAAGAAAGAACGCAACTTTACAGGCATATTTTTTCAGAATCATTGTTCCTACTGACCGGAAGACCCGGAACGGGTAAAACTCATGAAATAATTAAGATTATAAATTATCTTAGCCAACTCAATGAAGAATGCTTGCTTCTAGCTCCCACTGGCAAAGCCACCCTTAGATTAACGGAGAATATTGTAAAGTATACAAGTTTAAAACTTGTTGCACAGACTATCGATCGATTTATCTTCAATAACGGCTTTGGATGGGCTTATGATGATTGGGAGCGATTACGGCAATTACCACACAATGAAAAAATAACAGTTGAGAACCTGGTCATTGATGAGTCATCTATGGTCGATCTACAGAAATTACACATTCTTCTATCAATTATCAGGTTTGATGAAAAGTATCCGAAAAGGGTAATTTTAGTGGGCGATGAGAATCAACTACCTCCAATAGGTTTCGGTAAGCCATTTCACGACATTATCAACTACATTATTGCCGATGAGCAACTTTTTCTCAATCACTATGTTAATTTACGAACTAACTGTCGACAAGAGAACGATGAGAGAATCATAAAACTGGCAGAGGCATTTATAGATAAGAAACGATACTATGAGGAATCTCTTGAATTGATTGAAGCTGAAGGTAAGGTTAGCGATGGGCTTTTCATATACAAATGGAATAGCCAAGATGAATTGCATGAGAAATTGAACTCTTCAATCGATAACCTTTTCCGTATTGAGTCGGGAGATGAAGAATATGATGAGAAGGATTGTAAAAAAAGACTAAACACCCTGTTTGGTTTATATGAAAATGGCTATGTCAACAATCAGAATTTCAAATTTAAAGAGACTTTAACTTTAGAAGAGTTACAAATATTGACACCTTATAGAGCTGGTTATTATGGAACAATTGGAACAAACAAGCTAATACAGGAGAACTATAGAGATCACAGTAAATATTCACCGGAAAAGAGCAGTTTTTATCATTCAGACAAGATTATTAGATTGGAGAATTGGTATCAGGGGCGAGGTCATGATAGGAAACTCTTATTGTCAAACGGTTCAATAGGAATAGTCAATGGGGAATGGAAACAGCGTAAGTATTATTTCAAAGAGATAGACAAACCTTTATTTTGGGTAGATAGTGAGGAGCGATTCGACCTCGCATATTCCATAACCATACATAAATCTCAGGGAAGTGATTTTAAAAATGTGTTCTTGATTATCCCCAATAAACTAACGCTTCTTTCCAAGGAATTGCTATATACTGCTCTTACCAGATCCAAATTCAGGCTTTTTATTTTTATTTATAAAGCCAAGGACAACCTATTTTTACAGGCAAAAAATATATCATATCTATTAAATAGGAATACATCAGTATTCGAAGAACCACAAGATACGAAGAAGAAGTTTTTCCCTGTGCCCGGAGGCAAACCTGTTAGATCCAAAGTTGAATACATTATCCATACGGCTCTGCAAAAAAGTGGGCTACAATTTGAGTATGAACAACAATTAAACTTAGAAAAAAGGCATTATCCGATCCATCCTGATTTCACAATCAAGTTAAAAGGTGGCCACACTATATATTGGGAACATCTAGGAAAGTTAGATATAAGGAAGTATTACGGAGATTGGCAGGATAGAAAACAGGATTATAATGATCATAACCTCTTTGAATATGTGGTGACTACAGACGATCTGGAAGGCATCAAATATGAGAAAATAGATCATATTATTGACGATATCAGGAATTTGACTTTACGCAAAACGAAGGATAGTAAGTTTTCTAATCACCATTATGAACTCTACTAAATATGACCACTTGTTGGATAATATTAAACTGCTAATCGAGTATTGCCCTAGTGTAAGGGGTAAACACACGGAATTCATTACGGTTGCTTTATGAAGGGCAAGCCAGTGAGGTATACAAAATTATTGCCTTAATCAGTTGTCGTATTAGTATATAGACCAAACAAGGGCCCAGAAGAGTTATTCTGGGTCACAGACGGATACTTCTGAGAAATGGTACAGTCGATATTATGCAAATCCTTCGTTTTATACTATAGGTGGTACAAATAATGCAGGCTATTTAATTATACCGGTAAAAAAATGAAACTCACTCAACAGCAACTTGAAGCACACCTCTGGGGCGCAGCGAATATCCTCAGAGGTAAGACAGCAGGGCAGGATTACAAAAACTACATCCTTTCGCTTATGTTCTACAAGCGGCTCTGCGATCAGTGGGAGAATGAGGCGGATGAAGCCATCGCAGAGCTAGAGCGCCAACAGGGGCGCAAGTTTTCAGACAAACAGAAGGAGATCTTTCGTGCCCGTGGCGAACATCGATTTTCTATTCCGGAGAGTTCGCGCTGGGGCGACATACTCGCAGTATCAGAGAACATCGGGGAGAAGCTCACCGATGCCATGCGAGCTATTGCAAACGCCAATGACGAGTTGCGTGGCGTTTTCACCGTCGACTGGAACTTACCAGCCCCAGATGGGAGCGGTAGGAAGCTCATCGCCAATGAAGTAGTCCACGCCCTGATCCAGCATTTCGATGAGTATGACCTTTCAAATAGGAGAGTACCGCCTGATGTTCTAGGTCGTGCTTATGAATACCTCATCAAACAATTTGCCGATGACGCAGGAGCGAAAGCAGGCGAGTTCTTTACTCCTCCGGAAGTCGTTGATACTCTTGTCCGTATAGTAGAGCCTAAGCTTGGAGATACAATTTACGATCCTACCTGCGGCAGTGGCGGGATGCTTATACACTCCGCGGACTTCCTCGCTGAAAATGGCTATCGTTCTAATGCAGCCCGATACTTCGGGCAGGAAATGAACTGGAGCAACCTTGCTATAGCAAAGATCAACTCCGTGCTTCACGGACTCGAAGCTGATATTCAGGGAGGTGTTAGTACAATCACTGATCCTCAGTTCTTGGTAGACGGTCAAGTAAGAAAATTTTCCCTCGTTCTCGCCAATTTCCCCTTCTCTGATGATTTTTGGTGGCTTCGTCCGGAGCAACAGACAGATGACAAAAAGAAAAAGGAAACATTAAAGAAGCAGATATTCGGCAAGGACAGTTATAAAGATCCTTATGGACGCTTCGGGCGTGGGACAGCTTTCGTCAGTCCTCCGGCGAGCTATGGCGATTATGCCTTCATCCTCCATATCTTGACCTCGCTCACAGACACCGGCAGGGCAGGTATTGTCTGTCCGCAAGGGGTGCTTTTCCGAGGTCAACCGGAAACCGAGGAGGATACCGGTGAATTTGACGAAAAAGGTAACCCGAAGATCAAGCGCCGCAAGGCCGACAATGAGCATCTGATCCGCCAGGCGTTGCTGGAGGCCCGCCTGATTGACGCAGTCATTTCACTCCCACTGAATGTTTTCTATGGGGCAGGTGTTCCGGCTTGCTTGCTGATCTTACGAAAGGATCGTCCTGCCGACCACCGTGATAAAGTCCTACTGATATATGCGGCTCGGCATTTCCGACAGCTCTCGAACAAGAACGAGCTTCGTCCCCAAGATGTGATGCGAATGCTGGTGCATTATCACGCTTACGGCGATGCTAGCAAAGTGCCCGGATTTGCTCAGCAGCACAATCAGCGCATCCACCGGCAGATCGATGAGCGGGAACGGCAGGAAGTCGAGCGTATCGAGGCGGAATACCAGAAATATGCTGATATCCTTGCCAAGTTGGATACTGAGATTATAGAAGCCAAGAATGAATTGGCTCAGCCTTCCAAAAAGACTGAGCAAGACAAAGCCGAGGCGAAGATTCGCAAAATGGAGAAACAGCGAAGTACACATGCCGTCAAGATTGCCGAGCGAGATGAGAAGATCGTTGAAGCCCGTCGCCGGGCAGAGGATGATCGGCAGGATGCCACCAAAGCCGGTGGGGAACTTGTTGCCATATACTCCGATCCTGATGAGCTACTCAAACATGCCCGCGTGGTAGGTATCGATGAGATTGAGGAGAACGAATTCAATCTCAACATTCCGCGCTACGTGGATACCTTCGAGCCAGAGACGCTGATCAGCGTGAAGGATGCGCTAGAGGCTCTATATACGGCTGACGAGACTGTTAAATCTGCTGAACTGAACTTACGTCATATAATCTCGAAACTTGGCTACACCTTGGATTAGCATGCTTACTCTCAAGGAACAAACAATGCTGGGAAATGTGCCGAGCGATTGGCATGTCGAGCCTCTGTGGAAGCTAATAACAGAGCATTATGCTGGAGACTGGGGTGAAGAGCGTGGGGCAAACATGGTGAAAACCTTGCGTTCAACAAACCTTACAAATAATGGGCGACTCGACTTGACCGATGTTGCCGAACGCTCTTTGAAACCCGATAAGGCTAAACTACTAACGCCATTGAAACATGATATTCTCTTGGAGCGATCTGGTGGTGGCCCTGATCAACCAGTAGGTAGAGTTGCGTTTATTAATTCATTTATGCCGGGATATGCGTTCTCAAATTTCCTGCATTTATTGCGCCCGGATTCAAGCCGAATCCATCCCCGTTTCCTGGGATGGGTTCTGCATAGAGTAAACAAGACGGGGCGTATCCTTCGGCTTGAACAACAGACTACTCAGATGCGCAACCTCAATTTCAAGGATTACCTGACTATGCCTCTACCCGTTCCATCGGAGCCTCAGGAACAAGAAGCCATCGCCCGAGTCCTGGATGCCGTTGACTCCGCAATTGGGCGGACCCGGGAGGCGATTGAGCGGGCAAGGGCTTTGCACTCTTCACTGATTGCAGATGTCTTTGACCGCATGGAGGGTACTAGAGAAAAGCTGGGTGAATACATAACGGATATCAGGTATGGAACCTCTCAAGCCTCGAATGAACGAGGCTGGGGCAATCCCACTTTGAGAATTCCGAATGTGGTGGGAGACGACATCTCTTTCGATGACATTGTGTATGTGGACGCAAGGCCTTCTGATGTTGCCCGTTTCAATCTCAATGATGATGATTTATTGATCGTACGAACTAATGGTAATCCGTATTATGTAGGAAGATCAGCAGTATTCAGGGCACCGGATCAACGAGAGTGGATGTTTGCTTCATACTTAATTCGTGTCCGTCTAATTGACGAGTTATCTCCGGACTACGTCAACATATATCTTGGTACAGAGTATGGTCGCCGTGAGTTATTGCGCAGAGTCACAACCTCAGCTGGAAATCACAACATCAACGCCAATAGCATTCGATTGATCAGTATTCCAGTACCAAAGGCCGAAAATGACCAAACACGGGTAATAGAAATTACTTCAACGAGCCGAGGCTACATCAATGAATTGCGTGAAAAGGTTGGTGCATTGGAACAACTCAAAAAGGCCCTGATGCACGACCTTCTAACCGGTAAAGTGCGTGTCAATAACATCCAGCTAAACACAATACCCATGGAGGGATAATGACCGAACTCAGATATGTTGAACTCCCGGTGATCAAATGGCTTTCGGGTCAAGGTTCCTCGGACCCCAAAGATAAGGGCCTTGGCTGGACGTATCGGGACGAACTTGAAATGGTGGATTTCGACCGCCCGTTGGAAGACCCGATTGTTGAGAAGCTCCTCGTTGAGGCTATCATCGGCATCAATCCCGAAGTGAAGACCAACGAGCAAGCGCAGATGGCCGTGAGCGCGCTGCGTAAGACGATGTCTCACCCCGACAAGCTCACAGCCAATCGCCAAACGCTCGACCTGCTGAGGGATGGTGCCTCTGTCGAGATCACTCCGGGTAAACCAGCCAAGACAGTCAGGTTCATTGAATTTGATCCTGCTAGGCAACACCTGAATGACTTCACGGCCACTAATCAATATCGCGTGCAAGGCATCAGGCAGTGTCGGGATGATACGGTTCTTTTAGTCAATGGTATTCCGCTCGTGATCGCCGAATATAAGAGCTACATTGCTAGCGCCAAAGACTGGACGGAAGCGGTTCATCAGTTGCATCGATATCAACGTCAGGCCCCACTCATGCTTTCGCCCAATGTCTTCTGTGTGTCGGCGGATGAAGAGGAATTCCGCTACGGCACCATCCTTTTCCACGACGCAAGCAAGGAGGACATCGAGCGGCACATGGATTGGTGGGGGCGCTGGCTCAGCCTGTATCCAGATGAGAAGGGTTACTGGAACAAACCCGAAGCGGATCAACCGGGCGATCCGTTACAGGTTCCGGTGAAAGGTCTTCTTCGGCTTAAGCCTTGCCATGTACTTGATTTCCTGCAGCACTTCGTCGTGTTCGAGACAAGGAAAGGCCTTGTCACAAAAAAAATCGCCCGTTTTCAACAGTTTGAAGCAGTTAACGATATCGTGGATCGAACCGTCTCATTGATTGGTGTAAATGTCAATTCACAGGATCGAACGGGCTTGATCTGGCATACGCAGGGCTCTGGGAAATCGCTGACAATGGTCTTCGCCGGTTACAAGTTGCGGCGACATCCGGCACTCAGTAATCCCACTGTACTTATTGTAGTGGACCGGCGGGACTTGAAAACCCAGCTATACGACGATTTTGATTCGTGCGATTACCCAAACGTAGAAAAAGCGTTCGGGATAGAAGACCTCAAGAGGAAGCTCCAAACCGATTGGCGCGGCACGCTTGTCACGACTATTCAGTCTTTCCAACAAATGGATAGTCTTAGTCCCCGGCAGCGGGACAACATCATCAGCCTTGTGGATGAATGCCACCGAACACAGAAAGGGAAAGGCAAGGAAGGCTATGCCATGACCATGCGGGTCAAGCTGCCTGATGCCTTCCGTTTTGGCTTTACGGGGACCCCCATCGACCGGACAATGGTTAACACTCACCGGGACTTCGGGCCGATCGTTGATGGGCAGCAGGAGCGATATCTCAGTTACTATGGCATCAAACGGGCAATCAAGGATGGGGCAACCGTTGAGGTCCACTACATCCTTGATAAGGTGCCTTTCAAAGTGGATGAAGAGCCGTTAAGCATAGGCTTCGAGGATATGTGTGAGGAGATGGAGATAGAGGATGAGGAAGTCAAGGATTTCATCCAGCGTAAGAAGTCAAGGTGGAAGGAACTGGCACGCCATCCGGAACGTATTGACATCGTACTTGACAAGATGCTGGAACACTTCCTCTCCCATCCTGATCCTAATGGATTCAAGGCCCAGCTTGTGGCTGTGGATCGGCTGGCCTGTTCAGAATACAAAGACGCACTTGATGTGAAGCTCAAGCAGCGTGGGCTTCCGCCGGAATGGTCAGACGTGATCATATCTCAAGCGCAAAACGATCCACCTGAGTTGGAGCGGTTCCATTACTCAAAGGAGAAGTCTGACGGACTTATCGAATACTTCAAGCTTACGCCCCCGGAGTGGGAGAAATGGAACAGGGATCGCTATGGTAGTGACAAAGGCAAGTGGCGTCCTTCGCTAAAGATTCTGATAGTCTGTGATAGGCTCATAACAGGCTTTGATGCACCTGTGGAGCAAGTGATGTATCTTGATAAGCCACTGCGCGATCATAACCTGCTGCAAGCTATTGCCCGCACCAATCGCCCCTTACCAATGATGGACAAGCGAACAGGATTGGTTGTTGATTACTTCGGTGTTTTCCAGAACCTAGAGAACTCATTGAACTTTGATGAGAACATACGTGAAGAATCGCTGATCGATTGGGAAGTATTGAAAAACACCGTTCCGGGCGAAGTGGCGCAGTGTATGGATCTATTTAAAGGTATCAAAATCGAGGATACAAGAGAATGCCTGCTAGCAGCATTGCAGCGTCTTCGTGAGCCGGAAGATGCAAAGAATTTCGAGCATAACTTTAAAAGCCTCGAACGTCTGTGGGAGGCCGTCTCACCTGATCCATGTCTCTATGACTATCGCCAGCTTTACAACTGGCTCTGTGGCATATACATTGCTCATAAGCGTAGGCAACGTGGAACTAAGGCTACCTATGGTGAACTTGCTGCAAAGACCCGTCAACTCATCGAAGACAACACTAAATTCTTAAAAATCGCAGAATCGCTGCCGGTTTTCAGGATCGACTCCGATTACATTGGTAAACTCGATGACCTGCCCACACCTGCCGACAAAGCAGCAGCTTTGGAGGCAGCCTTAACTCGGGAGCTTTCCGAAGATGATCCAAATTTCACCTATTGGAAGCTAGGAGAGCGACTCAAACGAATAAAAGAACGTAAAGACGCAAAAGACCAAGCTGCAGAGAAGAGGTTAAGAGAATTACAGGAAATTGCGGATAAAGTTGCCAATACCAAAGAGGAGCCTAAAATACTTAATTTAATTAATCCCGGTGAGTATGAACTTTTCATGGTTCTGCGCGAATATGCGAAGACTACCAACGACGAGTATTTAGCTGATACGGCACGCCGTATGATTGAGCACCTGAATGCAAATCAACTCCTTCCAAATGGTTGGAGTAATTCTAAAGGTGGTAGAATGCAGGTAGAGAATTCGCTTCTTGCAGAGTCTTGGAATCCAGTCTATATGAACTTGGGTTTCGATCCTAATGATCCCGAACCTGCATTTCTGAAGCCAGCGGTTAAAGAACTCGCGAAAGCTAATTCAAAGAACTGAGCATATGAGACAGGCAAGTCGGCAAACAATTGAGCTCAATGGACGAAAGATTGACTATCGTCTCATACCCTCGAAATCGGCACGCAAACTAAGGGTTCGAGTCGGACCTAACGGTGTCGAAGTAGTAAAACCTGTCGTAAGAAACGGGCCAGAATTAGAAACCTTTCTCAAGGCAAATCAGAATTGGATCACAAGCCAAATAGAAAGAGTTGAACGTTTTAGCTCACTTCGGAAAACGGTTCCCAAATATAAAAATGAGATTCTATACCGAGGTGCGACAATACCAGTGCACGTTGATGCACAACCCGGGAGAACTAATAAGATCATTCTTGAAAATGGCACTCTTACCGTGATCCATGGTATAGAGTCACGCACCTTACCATCAAGAAGTCTTGAAAACTGGCTGCGCAAACAGGCCAGGCAAGAGATCTGTATCCAGTTGGAAACGTTGACCGCCGAGCTGGCGAAGTACCCCCATAAAGTCTATGTGATGGGCCAGAGAACTAAATGGGGAAATTGCTCTTCCCTTCAAAATCTTTCCTTTAATTGGCGGCTTATAATGGCTCCCGATTTTGTTATTCATTACTTCGTTACTCATGAAACCGTACACCTCGAAGTACCGGATCACTCGAATCGGTTTTGGCTAACAGTGCAAAGTCTATGTCCGGATATGGGTCGTGCTAGACAATGGATGCGCATGAACAATGATCGGCTAATGATAGATTTAAACCAAGTTTGTTAGGTTATACTCTTTAATGTACAAAGTGGTATAGTAGCCAGATTTATTACGCCATCTATTCTAGATATAACACGTGGTTGACCTATTACGGCCTGGGCAACGCTTTCAGTAACGCTGGCCCAGGACCAGCAGATATCGTGTAAGCGAAACCAGAGTACGGAGAGGAAATCATTCATCAGGTATCTGTCGCTGGGCGGTCATCGAGGTGTAATTTAGAGGGCCCGAATCCTTACAGGGTCGCAAGTATAGTCCGCCTGGATGCAATAGTGGCCTATGGCTAAAAAGTCAAAGACCGAGCCTAAGGCCACCCACGGTAGGGAGCTAGGAAAGAAGTATGGACAAAGGTGCACACTTTTATAAATGCGATCTACAAGTACACACTCCAAGAGATAGACAATGGCATGGTGAGCGTCCCATTACGGATATAGACCGCCAGGATTATGCTCGGGATTTTATCGCAGCATGCCGTGCAAGAGAACTACATACCGTTGCCATAACTGACCATCATGATATGGCATTCATTTCATACCTTCGTCAGGCAGCATTGAACGAAGTAGACAGTGATGGCAACCCTGTTAGCGATGAACAGAGAATACTCATTTTCCCCGGCATGGAACTCACTCTAGGTATCCCTTGCCAGGCGCTAATAATATTCGATGCTGACTTCCCTAATGATATGTTCAATTTAGTCACAACCTGTCTAGCAATTAGCCCAGCTGATCCGTCAGAACCACAATGCAACGAGCTCATCAGATTAGACCGTATTACAAGTTTAGACATGCTGTACGAAGAGTTAGATAAACATAATTACCTAAAAGGGCACTATATTGTATTTCCCAATGTCAGTGAAGGTGGTAACAGTACCCTTCTTCGCTCTGGCCATGCAGCACATTATAAGAATATGCCATGCATTGGCGGATATTTAGATGGTGCTATTGATCAGCTTGGTGATGGTAACATATCCATTCTCGAAGGACGGGATACTAATTATGGAAATAAACCACTTGCCGTGTTTCAAACATCAGACAATAGACGTCGTGATTTCGCAGACCTAGGTAGTTCAGCAACTTGGGTCAAATGGGCGCAACCTACAGCGGAGGCATTACGTCAAGCCTGCCTTGCGCGTGAATCAAGAATATCGCAAGACAAGCCGCTAATACCTCCAGTCGCAATTACATCTTTGAATGTATCTAATAGCTCATTTATGGGGCCAATATATCTTGAGTTCAACAACCAATACAACGCAATTATTGGCGGTCGCGGTACAGGTAAATCAACTATTCTTGAGTATATCCGTTGGGCTCTTTGTGATGAGCCCCGACTCACTATGGGATACGAAGAGTTGCCAAGCTATGAAGCGAAGCGTGATAACCTGGTTAGGCAAACGTTAACAGCACTTAATGCCAATGTTCAAGTGAATTTCATCGTAAATGGTGTTCCGCACTCCGTCAGGCGCGACTCGGCAAATGGTGACTTAACACTGAAAATCGGTGGTGGGAACTTCGAGTCGTGCAGTGAGTCTGATGTTAGGAATCTGTTACCAGTTCAAACTTATAGTCAGAAGCAGCTGAGCAGTGTTGGTGTAAGACTAGAAGAACTGACGCGCTTTGTTCACGCGCCAATCAGGCAACAGTTGGACGATCTAAACCTCCAATTTAACCAGGTAGCGTTGGAAATGCGAAGTGCGTATAGTAGCCTTCAACAAAAAAGAACTCTTCAGAAAGAGGTTGATAACGACCAACGAGAGTTCCAGTCTCTAACTGAGCGTGTAAAGGCAATCAGAGGACAGCTTAAAGGGATAGGTAAAAAAGAGCAACTGATTCTTTCACAGTATGACCAGTATGTAAAAGAAGAGGAGATTGTTGCCGCGTGGACTGAGCAAATAGGAAGCCTAAGAGGAGCACTAATTAATCTAAAGCAGTTAGCAAGTAGATCACTAGGAAATACAATAGATCTTCAATCTCTACCAAATGCGGCTATACTTCAAGCTATGCGAGAGCAATTTACGCTACTTCTTGAGAGCTTAACGGTTGATATTGAGGAGAATTTAACTCGCTTTCTTGAAACCGAAGAGGAAGGTGATCCCTTCTTTATTGCCGCGCAAAAGCTAAAGGCGAAACATGATGAATTTGACGAAGCGTATGAAGCAGCTATAAAGAAATCAGCAGCACATGAAACAACTCTAAATCAACTCCGTGAACTTGAGGAACGACTTGGAGTTGTTCGCAAGCGACTTACAGCCAACAAATCAGCGCTAAGTGCAGCAGGTGCTCCAGAAGTGCATTTCTCTAATCTAAGAGAACAGTGGTGTACTATTCATGATCACCGTAGCCAACTTGTCGATGAGCAGTGTACGAGAATGACCGAGCTTTCAAATGGGCAAATCAGAGCCATGCTGAAGAAGGGTGCGAATGTAGACGGAATCGCTGAGCGATTGAAGGGTGCTGTAACTGGGGCAAATATAAGGGGGACCAAAATCGACGACCTTTGCTCAAGGATTGCGATGGACGCTGATCCAATCCGTAAATACCAGATCATTCTCAATGAACTTGAGCTACTTGCTCTACGTGATGTGGACGATCCATCAAATAGAGAGTTAGCCGAGACCGCAAGTCTTAGCGGTGCCGGCTTCACTGGAGCTGACTTGGATAGAGTCTCCCAGCGACTAGCTCCTGAGTCTTGGTTGGAACTCTGTCTTACACGAATTGATGATGAACCTGTATTTGAATATAGAACGAGGGAAGATGAGTATATTGCCTTTGCTGATGCTTCTGCAGGCCAACAAGCAACATCTCTACTGACAGCTCTGCTCAATCAGGGTGGCATTCCGCTGATAATTGATCAACCTGAAGATGACTTGGATAATAAGGTCATTTTAGATATCGTCAAGCAGATCTGGAAAGCCAAACAGGCGAGACAACTCATATTCTCTAGCCACAACGCCAATCTTGTTGTGAATGGAGACGCAGAATTGGTGGCTTGCTGTGATTATCGGGTTGCTGGTGAGCAGTCTGCAGGTCACATTAAGCATCAAGGTGCAATTGATGTCGAAGATATCAGAAACGAGATCACTAACGTGATGGAAGGCGGACAAGAGGCTTTTAGACTAAGGAAGCAGAAGTATGGCTTCTAAGTAGCATATCCTTATCTTGTGCTGTATTCATCCTTGTTTATTAAGTACGAATTTACTGGTATTTTTCAGATGTATTCTATCCACCAGCAATTGTTATGATTCTTCTATAGCTGCTGTTACAGCTACCATATCAACATAGCGGTAAAATAAACTTATATCCAGATGGTGCCACGTCGACCATTCTGAGCAACCAACCTATCAACAGGCGAATGCCGTTCCCTCAACACAGTAACCTGCGAGGTAACTTGATCGACATATCGCCGGGTCATTTCGAGGGTCTCATGTCCCAGAATGTGCTGTAACGTCAGGCTGTCTCCCTTACCTGTTCAATAATAGGTTTATTATGGTTGGGGCAGTGCTTTCAAGAGTGCTGGCCCAGGACCGGCGGATACAGTGTATGCGAAACCAGCATACGGAATGACGATTGGAATAGCTTGATACTTCCAGTCCCAACCTCTGCCTGCGGAACGTGAATTGTACATGGTGGCAGCGAACGACGTGCTTCCTTATAGAAGCTTAAAACCAGCTGGCTGGGCTACTTCCCTTGCCTTATGGCCGTTCCTACCCCCGCTCCTACCAGCCTCACCAAACCTCACCCTTCCCAGATTCATCCTATCAATGGGTGAGAACTTCCTATGCTGAACCCTGACCTGGGATGAAGCTAGATTGACATAGTTTCTGACCATTTCCAAGGTACTATGCCCCAGGATTTGCTGCAGAGAGAAAACGTCTCCTCCATTAACCAAGTATTGCGTAGCGAATGTATGACGAAGGAGATGAGTGTGGAGCCGCTTGATCCCTGATTTCCTTGCAAGCCTAGTGAAGAGCATTTTGACAGCGTTATTAGTGAGAGGGCCACCATCCAAACAAAGAAAGACTGTGTCCATTTCAGGATCGAATGACTCTGGCCTGAAGTGAAAAATGTAACGCTGAATGGCTTTCTGTACACCATTCCCAATCGGAACAACTCTTTCCCTCCCACCTTTTCCGAAAACCTTTATGTAACCCTCCTGAAGGTGTATATCGCTCATTTTCAGGCCGACAAGCTCGGAGCACCTAATGCCGGTATCGAGATATGTCATGATGATAGCCATGTCCCTCGCACCAATGGTCGTTGAGGGATTGAAGCAGGATAGAATTCGTCTTATCTCTTCTTCGCTGAGTGTTTGCACCAGCTTCCGGGGTGTCTTCGGCAGCTTCAGGTAAGCCAGCTCGTTGTCCTCAGTGTAACCTTCCTGGTAAAGCCATGAATAGAAGGCTTTCAGGCTCCTGACAAAGCCCTGCACTGTGAACGGAGACAAGCGATCATCCTTGATATGGCCACCATGATTGCCATCCCACCTATGCTTTTGCTGAAGGTACAGGATGAACTCCCTTACCTCATCGATACCGACATCTCCCAGCAATGTTGACCGGCCACTCCTCTCAAGAAATGTTTCAAAGGTAAGCAGGTTATCGGTGTACCACGAGATAGTCTTCGGCGACTTCCCTTCAGTCCGGTTGAAGGTCTCATAATGCCTGATCAACCTGCCGAGAGGCATGTTTGCCTTATCCAATTCTTCCCACCTCTGATTCCTTCTCCTTGGGGTCATTTTAGGCTCCTTTCTCCCGCCCGGTCAAAAATCCGTGACCTGGCAGTGATGCTTTTGTGAGCCTGATGTGACCCCTATTTATTTGACGAATCAGGGTGTCGAAAATGAATTAGAGCCGCCCGATATCGAGCGGCCCCAGGTTCAACTCAAAGCTACTGGTGAGCCGTCGGGGATTCGAACCCCGGACACCCTGATTAAAAGTCAGGTGCTCTACCCCTGAGCTAACGGCCCACCAATATACTGATTGTAGCATCCAATGGGGCACGCTTCAAGGGCGTGTA
>Ga0209979_1000392_pt1 | contig 62018 bp, 64 predicted proteins | sample AnhtaG_FD_183114 | JGI IMG/M metagenome (GOLD analysis project Ga0209979, IMG submission 183114) | Deep subsurface microbial communities from Anholt, Denmark to uncover new lineages of life (NeLLi) - Anholt_01485 metaG (SPAdes) (version 2) | ecosystem: Environmental > Aquatic > Marine > Oceanic...
GATACATCAAACGACTTACCTTGTCAATAGCAATTGTTTGCTATTGAAGGTGGAAGCTGACTTCGGTTACAATCAGGGGAAATTCCGGTAAACAGATACCAGCCGTCAATAGCGGGTTGGTTGATGTCCTCATGTACCCGATCAACTTGATCGGGCACAGCGACGAGGACATCAGCGCGCTGTGCCAGGCCTGTGTAGACCAGGGTGTGGGTCTTGTGGCGATGAAGCCTTATCACGGGGGGACACTGCTTTTCGCCAATGGCAGGCCATCCGGGATCACACCTGCGCAGTGTCTTGCCTACGTGCTCTCGCTGGCGGTGTCCACGACCGTGCCTGGCGCAAAGAACGTAGAAGAGTTTCGGGCCACGCTGCGCTACCTGGAAGCGACCAACGAAGAAAAGGAGTATCGCTCGGTCACGGCAAACTTCCACAGCCTTCTGGCCGGACAGTGCACCTACTGCCACCACTGTCTGCCCTGTCCTCAAGACATAGAGATCGGGTGGATCATCTGGCATGTCGACCAGGCACGGGGTGGCGTCACGGATGAGCTGAGGGGCTGGTATTCCGGTTTTCCAGTGAAGGCCTCAGCGTGCACTGAATGCGGCGTCTGTTTGGAACACTGCCCCTTCGATGTGGACATCACCGCCAAGATGCGGGAGGCGGTGGAGCTCTGCGAAGCCAAGGCTGTGTAGAACAGACCTCGCGAAGTGGACATTCGCTTGAGTTTGACACAGGGAGGCAGATCACGATGGAATACCGCAAGTTGGGAAGAACCGGCCTGGATGTCGGTCCCATAGGATTGGGCACCGAGCATCTCGAAAACTCGAGGGACACGATAGAGCAGGTCATACACACTGCCGTTGATGGAGGCGTCAACTACATTGATTTATTGTCCAGCGATCCCCAAAGGGACGCTGATTTTGGGGACAACTTTGGTCCAGTGCTCAGAGCCCACCGAGACAAGCTCATTCTTGCCGCCCGTTGGGGGGATCCCTACCGCTACCCCGATCTGGACTATTGCCAGCGTTGCTTTGAGGGTATCCTGGAACGTGTCGGCAACGGCTACGTCGAAGTCGGGATGCTCTTTACGGTCGACACAGAGACCAAGTGGAACGAGTGGGGACAGAAGTCCGTAGAATGCTTGCTGCGCTGCCAGAAAGAGGGACGGATCGGCTATATCGGCATGACCAGTCACCGTGCACCGGTATCAATTAAGGCGGTAAACAGTGGGTTGCTCGAGGTCCTTATGTGTCCACTCTACTTGACCTCACACCCTAGAGTAGAGGATGGGGCTTTGTTCCAAGCCTGTGCAGACCAGGGGGCCGGCCTCGTGGCCATGAAACCCTATGGCGGTGGGGTGTTGCTCCGTGCCAAAGATGAAGTGAATTCCCCCACACCGATACAGTGTCTTCATTATGTCCTCTCCTTACCGGTGTCCACGACGGTGCCCGGCGTCAGAAACGCGGAGGAGCTTCGGGCGGCGCTGCACTACTGGGAAGCGACCGACGAAGAAAAGGAGTATCACTCGATCATCCCCCACGTTCGTCACTATCTGGTGGGACAGTGTACTTACTGCAATCACTGTCTTCCCTGTCCGCAAGGCATAGCCATAGGTCACACGATCTATCTGGTGGATGAGGTACCATGGACCCTCTTCGATGAATTAGTTGCGGAGTACGCCGCCTTGGAAGTCAAGGCCTCAGAGTGCACCGAGTGTGGCGTCTGCATAGACCGCTGCCCCTTCGATGTGGACATCATCGCCAAGATGCGGCAGGCAGTGAAGCTTTTCGAGGCCAGTGCTGGGCAAAAACAAGTACAAAGATAGGGGGAATGCGCCTCTACTTCGAGGTAGCCCGGAAGAGCTTCCGTCGTCAGATCGCCTATCGGACGGCTAACCTGGCCGGTATCGCACTCAACTTCTTCTTTAGTTGCCGGCGGGTCTTCATCTTCACTTCCATGTTGGCCCACCGCACGCAGGTGGCGGGCTACAACGTGTCTCAGATCATCGCCTGTATGTGCCTGACCGAGGCGCTGATGATGACCGCCGGTGCGATTGGCAACCGCGAGCTGATGGACTCGGTGATGACTGGACAGGTGGCCATGGACCTTGCGCGACCCTGGGATTTCTTCTTCTACTGGCTCAGTCGCAACTTGGGCCGAGCGGCCTACTTCGCCCTCTTCCGGGGAGGCCCCGTCTTCCTGCTCTCCTGGGCTATCTTTCACATTCAACTGATGGCCGATGGGCTCACCGCAGCGCTGTTCCTGCTCAGCCTGTGCCTGGCGATGCTGGTCAGCAGCGCGCTGGGGTTCCTGATCAACTTCACTGCCATGTGGACCACCGACGCCCGGGGGGCGGCGTCCATGGCGAATACGGTCATGTGGTTCTTCTCCGGCATGCTCCTGCCGGCCGAGTTCCTGCCGCGCTGGCTTCGGGCGCTGGTGTGGTGGCTGCCCTTCCAGGCCCAGATATAAGCTCCGACGACGATCTATCTGGATCGCGTCGTCGGATTTGATCGGGGACGGCTGCTGGTCTTGCAGGCCCTCTGGGCCCTGATCCTGATCGGGGTGGGCAAGGCCATGATCGCCGCAGAGCAGCGCAAGCTGACCATTCAGGGGGGGGTGAGGGATGTACGCCCTGGGGTTCTAGTTCCCACTCATCGGCGCTCGCATCCGTGGCCAGATGCAATACCGTGTCTCCTTCCTGCTGGAGACCACGGCTCAGTTCTTCGCCACCTTCATAGACTTCCTGACGGTGTACTTCATCTTCAATCGCATCCCCTCCCTGCGCGATTGGTCGCTGGGGGAGCTGGCCCTCTTGTACGGGCTGGCGGGCACCGCCTTTGCCCTGGAGGAGTTCATCGGCCGGGGGTTCGACATCTTCCATCGCAAAGTGGTCAGCAGCGATTTCGACCGGCTGCTCATTCGTCCTTGGGGCACCTTCTTCCAGATCCTGACCGATGAGTTTCCCCTGCGTCGCCTCGGCCGGCTGGGCCAGCGGGTGCTGATCCTCGCCTTCGCCGTCCATTTCGTGGGGTTGCGTTGGACCTGGGTCAAGGCGCTTTACCTGCCGGTGGCCCTGGCCAGCCGCTGCGCTTTCTACCTGGAGGTCATCATCGCCCAGGCCACCATGTGTTTCTGGACCGTACAGGCTGTGGAGTTCGCCAATATCTTCACCTACGGCGGCACGGAGATGGCCAGTTACCCTCTTGAGATCTATGCCAATTGGTTCCGCAAGCTCTTCATCTTCGTCGTGCCCCTGGCCTTCGTCAGCTACTTCCCAGCCCTCTGCCTTCTGGACAAGCGCGATCGACTGGGGTTCCCCGCCTGGTTCGCCTTTCTCACACCGACTGTCTGTTTCGCTGTACTGGGCCTGGCCGCTGCCTTTTGGCACTACGGCGTGCGACACTATCAAAGCACGCGAAGCTGAGCGGATGTCATTGATCAAAGCTCATCACCTCTCCAAACACTTCCGGGTCTACCAGCATCGGCGTGGCACCTGGAGCGCGCTACGTAACTTCTTCTCCCCATCCTACACCCTCGTCCGGGCGGTGGAGGACGTGTCCTTCCAGATCGGTCGAGGGGAACTGGTAGGTTATATAGGCCCCAACAGGGTGGGCAAGTCCACCACCATCAGAATGCTCACCCGCATCCTGGTGCCCGCCAGCGGGCAGGTGGTGGTGGATGGGCGGGTGCTGCGCGGGGAGCTGGCCGAGGATTAGGAGGAGGTGGACCTTCCCGGCGCGGACCTGCGCTATCGGGTGGCGGACATTGCCGTGCGCGAGGCAGAGATCAAGGAGATCGTGGGGCGCATCTACGAGGGAGGGCTGGACCGGCTGAACCCGGCTTCCCAAAGTTGACAATCGTGGCCTTGTCTGCTATACTTAGGGCTAGAATGAGGAGGGATGGCCGAGTGGACTATGGCGATGGTCTTGAAAACCATTGTGGCCGATAAGGTCACCGGGGGTTCGAATCCCTCTCCCTCCGTCATTTGCCAAGTGGGGAGGTGCCGGAGTGGTCGATCGGGGCCGCCTGCTAAGCGGTTGTAGGGTTAAAAGCTCTACCCAGGGTTCGAATCCCTGCCTCCCCGCCAGCATTAGCCAGATAGTCCATACCCGGATAGCCAGGCGCTGGACTATCTCACGATTCTTGCCCTCGTAGCTCAGGGGAAAGAGCGCGGCGCTGCGGACGCCGAGGCCGCAGGTTCAAATCCTGCCGAGGGTACCAGAGCCCTCCACACGATGTGGAGGGCTTTTCGCATCTGGCCGGCTATGCCCATTCCCTCAGGGGACGGCCTGCTGCGTCCACGGCCGGGGATCAACCGGCACGCTCCGCACCCGGATCTCCCAGTGAAGGTGGTTGCCCGTGGAGAGGCCACTACTTCCCACGCGGGCTATTAAGTCGCCAGGCTCAACTTCCTGACTAGCCATCACCTCGATGCGCGAGAGGTGGAAGTAGCCGCTGACTACTCCCCACCCATGATCAATGAGCACCCCTTTGCCCCGCACGGTGAGCTCCTCGGCCAGCACCACCCACCCCGCCGCTGGGGCATAGACCGGAGTTCCCTCCGGCGCGGCGAAGTCAATCCCCTCGTGGTAGGAGCGGGCCGGCCGCCCATTGTAGGAACGCCGCGTGCCGAAGGGCGAGCTGACCACCGTGCCACTGGCCACTGGGAGGCGGAATGGCCCCTGCCACAGCTTCGAGGGGCGCAGGTAGGACCAGTGCCGATTCAGCTTGGCCCACTCCTCTTGGATCAGCGCCGGATCCAGCAGACGGCTGGTCTCGGCGGAGAGCTGGATGTAGTCGGTGCGGAAATCCCCTGATAGGACCGTGAGCCAAATACGGACCCCGGGCTCGTAACCCTCGGCGGCTAGCCATAGCCCGTACTGCCCTGGTTCAGTCAAAGCGGGGATGCCGACCAGCGTCCACCCCTCTCCGCTTTCAGGGGAATCGGTGATGAGCTCAAACGCCTGGCGCAGGAGCGTGCCCTTGACTCTCGCTGGTCCCTCCGTCCGGACGTGGATCACCACCGTCTGTCCCTGAAGAGCAGGGCTAGGGTTGAGGTGGACCTCCACAAAGGGGGCCGGGAGTTCGGCCTCCTGAGCCCTGCCGGGGATGATCAACCGCTGCCCCACCAGGATGCGGTCTGGGTTAGTCAGCCCATTGGCGGCGATCAGATCAGCGATGGAGACCTGACACTGTTGGGCGATGCGGAAGAGCGTCTCGCCAGGGCGCACTACGTGCACCCTGGGCTCGGCCTGCGTCGGCTCCCCGGAGGGGATGACGAGCCGCTGGCCCGCAAAAATGAGGTTGGGATTGGCCAACCCGTTGGCGGTGACCAGATCGACCACCGAAACGCCGTAGCGCAGGGCGATGTGGGTCAGTGTGTCCCCGGCCTGCACGACGTGAACCCGTTCCCCCTCCAGGGGCGGCGCGGCTAGAGAGGGCGGGCCCAGGGCCGTCCACAGCACCAGGCCTGCCAGTAGAAGCGATTTCCTAAGTCGCATCCTTTCCCCCTGTCCTACAGCTTGTAGCCGATCATGCGCAGGAAGGATTTGCGATCCTGCACATCTTTCTCCGTCTCGATCCCCTTGCTGGGGAAGCCATCCACCACGCCCAGGATGCCCCGGCCCTGCTCTGTCTGGGCGATGATCACCTCCACCGGGTTGGCCGTGGCGCAGAAGATGCGGCACACCTCGGGCACGGCCTTGATGCGGGGCAGGAAGTTCAGGGGATAGAAGCCCTGGCCCAGGATGATGAAGAAGGCGTGGCCCGCTGAGAGGGCGTAGGCATTTCGCTTGGCTACCCCGATCAGGGCCTCATCAGTCCCGCTGGCCCGCACCAGGCAGGGGCCTGAAGATTCGCAGAAGGCCAGGCCGAACTTCACGCCGGGCACAGCGTTGACCAGCGCCTCATGTAGATCCTCGACCGTCTTGATAAAATGGGCCTGGCCCAGGATGATATTCAGGTCCTCCATCCCCTCCGGCTTCTCGATGCAGATGGTGGTAAGTTCCACGGAAAAGTCTCCTCTCGCTTCTGGGTAAGATTGCAGCGCTCTACATTGTAGCACAGCTTTCCCCAAACTCAAAGTGGAGCCGATTCCCTCGGACAGATCACATTTGACAGGGCAAGTGAGGTATGCTATATTTATCATGATGAGTTTAGCCCCCATACCGTATCCCACTAGAGAGGGTAGAATGAGCACAACTACACAATCCGCAAGGGAAAGAGCGATTTACCTCGACCCCGATCAGTCGATTGAGGCCAGGGTCGAGGACCTGCTGGAGCGGATGACGCTTGAGGAGAAGGTTGCCCAGATGAATGTGGTGAGAGCCGGGGGGATGGGGGAGTTATTCGCCAGCATGCCTCGCGAGGAGTTAATCGCATTCCTGATCCGGCTCGGGATCACCGAGGAGCAGCTCGCTCAGCTCTCTCAGCAAGTTGAGGAAGAGACGATCCTGGACAATGAGGGGGGCTTTTCCTCCGAGAGGGCCAAGAGGGTGATCGGCGAGGCCGGGGTGGGTGCGGTATTCGGTCTCTCCCAGTCGCTGGAGCCAAAGCAGGCAGCAGAGATCGCCAACAAGCTCCAGAAAGTGGCCGCGGAGGAAACTCGCCTGGGTATCCCCATACTGCTCGCTGAGGAAGCTCTGCACGGTCACTTTGCCCGGGGGGCCACGATCTTTCCCCAGGCCATTGGCATGGCCAGCACCTGGGATCCTGATCTGGTTGGGGAAATAGGCTCCTTCATTGCTGAGGAGACCAGGGCGGTGGGGGGCCATCAGGTCTACTCGCCGGTCCTGGACATCGCCAGGGATCCCCGGTGGGGGAGGACGGAGGAGACCTACGGAGAGGATCCCTATCTGGCCTCGCGACTTGCGGTGGCCATGGTCAAGGGTCTGCAGGGAGAAAACCTGGCCGATGGCCACTCCATCGTATCCACCCCCAAGCACTTTGGCGGGCACGGTGAACCCCTGGGGGGCAGGGACAGCAACATGGAAGGGATCACCGAGAGGGATTTGCGAGAGATCCACCTGCTCACCTTCCAAGCCGCCGTCGAAGAGGCGGGCGCGCTGTCCGTGATGTCCGCGTACAGCATGATAGATGGCATTCCCTGCACTGCTAACAAGAAACTGCTCACCGAAATCCTTCACCAGGAGTGGGGATTCGAGGGATACGTGGTCTCCGATGCATACTCGATTGAGGGTCTGCACGCCAAGCATCACGTCGCCGCGGATCAGAAGGAGGCCATCAAGCAAGCGGTCGAGGCCGGGCTGGATGCCCATCTTTGGGACACTGGATTCACAGGTCCTCTGGCGGAACTGGTGAGGGAAGGGCGAGTAGCCGAGGAGACTGTCGACAGAGCGGTCAGGCGCATCCTGCGGGTCAAGTTCCTGCTGGGTCTCTTCGAGAACCCATACGTTGACCCGGAGCGCGCCGCCAGGATATGTGACTCACAGGAACATCGAGAGCTGGCTCTTCGAGCGGCTTGGGAGTCGATCGTTCTGCTGAAGAATGAGGGCGATCTTCTTCCTTTGAATAAGGGGACAAAGTCCATTCTGGTCACGGGCCCCAATGCGGATAACCCTAGAAATCAGCTTGGCGATTACAGCGGATGGTCGCCTGTGGTAACTGTCTTGGAGGGCATCAAAGCCAAGGTCTCGCCGGACGCCGAGGTCTGCTACGTGAAGGGATGTGACGTGAAGGGCACCTCTACCGAGGGGATCGCGGAGGCTGTCGAGGCAGCCCGAGAATCAGATGTGGCGATTGTGGTCGTTGGCGGGTCCTCCTGGACAGCGGAGGGCACGAGTGGCGAGGGCGCCGATCGCGCCACCCTGAACCCCCCGGGCGTGCAGGAAGAACTGCTCAAGGCGATCTATGGGACGGGAACACCTATCGTAATGGTGTTGATCAATGGCCGGCCCCTGACCATCAACTGGGCGGTGGAGCATGTGCCCGCGATCGTAGAGGCATGGTATCCGGGGGAGGAAGGCGGCAACGCCGTTGCCGACGTGCTGTTTGGCGACTACAATCCAGAGGGTAAGCTGCCGATTACGTTCCCTCGGACCGTGGGGCAGTTGCCGCTCTACTACAATTACAAGCCCTCCGGCAGAGCATACGACTACGTGTTTACGAGTGGCAAGCCCATGTTTGAGTTTGGGTATGGGCTCAGCTACACCAAGTTCGAATACACCGATCTTGTCATCACCCCGGAGAGAGTAGGCCCTAGGGGTAAGGTCAAGGTCAGCGTAGAGGTACAGAATGTTGGCCACCGCGAGGGAGATGAGGTGATCCAGTTGTACCTGAACGACATGGTAAGTAGTGTGGTAACCCCGCTAAAGGAGCTGAAGGGATTCAAGAGGATGGCGCTCGATGTGGGGGAGAAAAGGACAATAGAGTTCACACTCACCCCGGATCAATTCTCTCTTCTTGACCGTCACCTGGAGCGTGTGGTAGAACCTGGGACCTTTGAGGTGATGATTGGCGGCTTATCTGGTAGTTTCGAAGAAGTGGTATAATCGTTTCACGGTTCTCACTGTTTATGAGGCTGGTATACGAGAGTAAGGATCAATCGCCGTCCAGGCTCCCAGGGCTGGTGAAATGTCTTAGCCCATCGCCGGATGCATAAAGCCCTGGCAAGTCTACTGGGAGAAGACCCCGGGGTTGGATCTTTCCGCAAACCAAGTCAGCCATCGCTTCCAGAGAGGGTGATGTCTCACCGTAAATGGCTACATATGTTGTTTGATCGGGGAACATCAATAGATCGTAAGGAGAGCGCAGCGCCACCACCACAAGAGGACGCGCCTCTTTGGCTAGTGCCTGCACCAGTGTTCCCTGCTTAGAGAATTGCATGGCATTGAGGGTCGCAATGATGATCACCTCAGCGTCGGTCGCTTTTTCCTGCGCCGTCTCGATCTCTGAATCCTTGGGGTTCATTCGCACGGGCAGCGATTGAAGGTTCTCAAAGCAGTACCTAAGGACTGTCTCCATGTTGGGCACACTTTGGGGATAGATCACAAGTAACCGCGTCTCTGGGCTCAGGGGCAGGATTTGGGCATCATCACGCAACAAGGTGATCGAATCCTGCGCAATCCGCCGTGCAAGCAGGAGATGTTCCTGCCAGCGGATTGTACTGGAGATGGGAGATGAAGGCGGTTCCCAATCCAGAATGCCGCGTTTCGCCTTAGTCCGCAGGATGCGCCTAACGGAACTGTCGAGTCGCTCTGCAGAACTGGAATCCTTTTGGACAAGTTCTAGCAAGGCATCGTAGGCCGCGTGCATCTCTGGGAGCGCATGCACCGTATCCCAGCCGAACATCAATAGGTCCGCTCCAGCCTGAAAGGCCAGGACAGTGGCCCTTGTCATCCCAAAGGTGTGGTCAATAGCTCCCATTCCCAATGAATCGGTGGCTATGAGACCATCGAATCCCCATTGCTGACGCAGAACCCCGGTCAAGATCGGTGCTGACAAGGTAGCAGGATGTGTTGATCTTGGATCCAGGCCCGGGACGGTGATGTGAGCTGTCATGATGGCATCTACGCCTGCTGCAGTTGCTGTTCGGAAAGGTCGGAACTCCACCGCATCGAGGTGACGACGATCGGCGTCCAGTCTGGGCAGCGAGACATGCGAGTCCACCGTCGTGTCACCGTGCCCGGGGAAATGCTTCGCCACGGCGATCATGCCGTGGCCCTGATACCATTCAATCATGGCCAGTCCCATCCTGGTCACGAGGTCGGGGTCAGATCCGAAAGATCGTGTGCCGATGACGGGATTCGCCGGGTCTCTGTTCACGTCGAGCACCGGCCCAAGAGTCATGTTGATGCCGATTGCCTTGAGTTCAGAGGCCATCGCGTCGGCCATCAGACGGGCCTTGCTGAGGGAACGGGTTGCTCCCACCACCATATTGCTGGGGAACTCGGTGACCCGGTCCCCCAGCCGAGTGATGATTCCTCCCTCATGATCGATGGCAATGAACAAGGGGATCTGAGCCCCACTGGCCACAGACGTCTTCTGCGCCTGTGTTACCAGTGCTCACAATTGGGACAGGGACGAAACATTGGGGCCAAAGAGAAGAATACGTCCTACGTGCAAATCCTGGATCGCACATTCCAATTCGGGAGTAAAGGTTGTCCCTTCGAAGGAGACTACGAACAACTGGCCCACCTTCTGTTCCAGGGTCATCTGGGACAGTATGAGTTCAACACGCCGTTCCAGACCATCACCTGCGTCGGTTGTAGGTGTTGGTGATGGCACAGACGTCGTCGTGGACATCATGTGTGGGGTCGCCGTTGATGCTGCCCTGAGTGTGGGCGGTTCTCTTGTCGGTGTCTGACAGCTCGACATGATCAGACTATGAAGAGCAATCAGAACCACCAGGTTACAGACTGCGTACCTCTTCATGAGACTGGGACATTCTTGAGGGTTTTAGAAGAGACGTAGAAGTATTTGACAGGCAGAGACTTCCATGCTATAATATACCACGCATCAGGATATTGGGCTATTCTTGAGCGTTCTTCCAGGAGGTGAGACTCTGGCAAGACTTGAAGCTCTACGCAGGAGACGTTCTGTGAGTTGGCCATCTCTCGCAAAAAGGCTGCTAGGGGGGGGGCCGACTCGGAGTCAGATGGTCTTTGTCTGGCTTTGCCTTCCTCCCATCCTACTATACTTTGCCTTCTTCGCGCTCTATCCCATCTTCTCTGCCTTCTTCATCAGCCTCCACCGCTGGTCGCTGACGATCCCGGAACGGCCCTTCATCGGTCTCGACAACTACACCTGGGTGCTGAAAGAGCCTGTGTTCCTGATCGCACTCAAGAATACAGCCTACTATGCGGCAGCCTACATCGTCCTGTGCGTGGCTATTGGTCTGGCTTTGGGTACCATGATCTATGGCTTCAGGGAACCCCATAAGAGCATCATGCAGACGATCTTTTTCGTGCCCGTGATGACCTCGATGATTGTCGTGGCCCAGGTCTTCGAGCTGATGTACGCACCTGGCTATGGGATCCTCAACTACCTGTTGAAGTCCGTCGGCCTGGGGCCCTATATGTTTACACGTTCCACGACACAGGTCATGCCCTCGATCATCGCGATGGGTGTTTGGAAGAGCGTCGGCTACTACATGGTCCTGTTCATCGCCGGTCTGACGACGATCCCACGTTCGTTGTATGAGGCCGCCTGGATCGATGGCGCTTCCCGGTGGCAGGCATTCAGACGGATCACGCTGCCGCTGCTGACCCCCACCATGCTGTTCTCCTTGGTCACGGGAAGCATCAGTGCATTTCAGGTGTTCAGCCAAGTCTACGTCATGACCCAGCCGAGAGGCGGTCCGGGCAAGTCGAGTTACGTGCTGCTGCTTTATCTCTTCGACCAAGGGTTCCAGTATTTCGAGATGGGAAAGGCATCGGCCATCGCGTTCCTCATGTTTGCTGTCATCCTCGCGGTGACACTCTTCCAGATGCGCGTGATACGGCGCCAATTCGAGTACTAGAGTCTTCGTGTTGGAGATCCACTGGGGGTATGGTGCTGGCTTGATATAAACCGCTATATGCGGGGCTCCGGTCTGTCGCGGGTTTCTGGACCTCTCCAGGAGGTGTGGATAGATGACGGTGGCATCCTCGCCCATTCGTGTTGGGCGTTTCGGATCTCAAGTGATTAAGCTATTGCTCTGGGTAGCCCTGGCGCTGGTGATGCTGTTTCCTTTCTACTGGGGTGTAATCACCTCTTTTAAGCCACCAACGGAACTGATGGCGTACCCGCCGATTTTCTGGCCACATCAGTTCTCGGCCCTGCCTAACTACAGGAAGGTCCTGGACGACATTCCCATGGGCCGCTTCTTCTTGAACAGTATCTACGTGGCCTCTGTAAGCACTGTGGCTGTCCTGTTCACCAGCTCCCTTGGTGGATACATATTCGAGAAATTCCGCTTCAAGGGCAAGGAACTTCTGTTCATGGGCATCGTGGCGACCATGATGGTCCCCTTCCCCGTCAGGGTGATCCCAATATATCTCATCTTCAGTAAGTTGCACCTGCTGGACACTCTGCCGGGTCTATACGTGGGAGCCCTCATGAGCGCCTACGGCATCTTCCTCATGAGACAGTTCATGAAGGGCATTCCTACAGAGCTGCTGCAGGCAGCGCGAATCGACGGGAGTTCGGAGTTTGCCATCTACGCACGCATCGTCTTGCCGCTATGCAAACCTGCACTGTCCGCGCTGGGGATTTTCCACTTCATGAGTGAGTGGAATTCGTTCCTGTGGCCACTTCTGGTGATCGACAATGTCAACAGGCGCACGATCCCGCTGGGTATTGCCAGCTATAGACACGGTTTTGGCATGATGGAATGGAACAAGATCATGGCCAGCGCCATGATGGCCATGATCCCGGTGCTCGTGGTGTTCCTGATGGGCCAGAAGCAGTTCATCGAGGGCATCACGTTGACGGGACTCAAAGGGTAGTCAGCACTGGTGTGGTGCTTGCGTCGCCCTGAAAGGAGGCGACAGTTCGATTTGGTCATCAGCTCGTTGAGTCAAGGGAAGGAGAAGAAAGATGGACAACAACATGAGAAAGGTTACCCGAAGGGACTTCCTGCGCATGGCCGTTTGTGTGGCTGCCGGAGGCGTTTTGGCAGCCTGCAGGCCAGCGGCACCGGCAGCGAAACCTGCCGTTAAGGAAGAGAAGGCCGTCGAGGAGAAACCCGCGGCTCCACCCGAGAAAGTCAAGATCGACTGGTGGAGCCACACCTACAAGCCGTGGAACGACGAGCTCACGCGCCAGAAGGAGGTGTACGAGGAGGAGAACCCAGAGATTGAGATCACCTACACCATCTACCCCGGCGAAGAGCTCACGACCAAGTTCGCCACCGCGCTGCAGGCGGGAACTGCCGGGGACATCCTGGGCGCTCACTCCTGGATGACGCCCAACCTCATCGCCGGTGATCACATCGCCGAAGCCCCGCAGTGGGCACTGGATGACATCAAGGAGCGGTTCTTCCCCGTGTGTGTTGACGGCGCGACCTTCAGGGGGAAGCTCTACGCCTACAATCAGCATATTGGCGGGCGAGGGATGATCGCCAATGTGGGACTCCTTGAGGAGAACAATGCGGAAATCCCTGGGAGTTGGGATGACATGCTCAAGCTGACTGAAGTGATCGACAAGCAGGAAGGGGGCATGTTCACCCAGGCTGTGGCAAACTACGACTATCAGGGAGAGGGGCTGTTCGCCAGTTGGGGGAGCATCCTCAAGAGCTATGGGGGCGAGATCCTAGGCGAAGACCTGAAGACGGCGGCCTTCAACAGCGACATCGGCCGGGAGGCCGCCGAACTGTGGACGAAATTCGTGCACGCGGAGATGGGCGCCAGCGGCGAAGTGTTTCTCCTGGGGCAGACAGCCATAATGGAGGCCGGGCCTTGGTACAAGGCCACCATCGAGCGGGATGCCCCTGACATGGAGTTCAAGGCCATCCTCGTTCTGAAGGGCCCTAAGGCCAAGATTCAGTGTGACTATGTCTGGAACTGGTTGGTCAACAACGCGGCCAGCGACACGGTCAAGGAGGCGTCCTTCAAGTTCACCCAGTGGTTGAACAGCGTCGAGAACCAGGTATCCATGTACAAGGCGAGCTCGCTGCAACCCACAACCTACGAAGCTCTGGAGCATCCGGATATCAAGGGCGAGGAATGGGCCAAGACCTTCCTGGAGGAGCTCGAATTCAAGTTGCAGTATGTCGCTAAGATCAGCAACTGGCTGGAGGTAGACAAAGCCATCAGTGACGAGTTCTCGCTCCTAGCCACGGGAGAGCAGTCGGTCTACGACACCCTGTCGAGAGCTGAGGCGGCGGTGAACAAGCTGCTGGAAGAGGCAGAGATCTTCGGCTAGCGAAGCCAGCGCTGGATAGTGCCTTTCTAGAGGCTTGTGGTGGGAGGGGCCCGGTAGAGCCGGTGTCCCTCCCATCCCTTTTCATGTGATAAGTAGTCGGCTGAAAGGGTGAGATACTATCCCGCAGGCCAAATGCGAAGGAGAATCTGATGGACTACGTAGGCAAGTACAAACCCAATCCCAACTTTAATCGACTGCTTACTGTGCTGCGCAGGGAAGGTGGACCTGACCGGATTCCCTTCCTCGAGCTTTTCGCCGACATCGAGATAATGGAAGCAGTCTTGGACAAGCCTTTTCCCCGCATCATGGATCTAGAACCGGGCGTGGTGGATCGGGAGCTTGAGGCGCGATATTGTGACCTCCTGATCGAATTCTACTACACACTAGGCTATGACTATGTGAGAGCTTTGCCGAGAGGGGCCGGCCTCGACTGTGGCCGTTTGGAGCTGGACGATACCGCCGTACTGTCCAGAGGAAAACGGCAATGGGCTCGCGAATCCAACGGGGTCATCACGAGTTGGGAAGACTATGACAAGTACCCATGGCCGAGACCTGAAGATGTGGATTATTGGATGATCGAGTATCTTTCGGAGCATCTGCCAGAGGGCATGAACTTGATCGGCCATGGTGGCAGTATACTCGAGCCAGTGACGTGGCTGATGGGCTATCAGAATCTTGCCCTAGCCCTCTTTGACCAGCCGGATCTGCTGGAAGCCATGTTCGAGCGGGTGGGTCGTATGAGTCTGGAACGGTGCGAGGCCATGTGTCAGTTCGATGCCGTGGGGGCGGTGTGGATCAGCGATGATATAGGACATCGCTCCGGGACGATGATTTCGCCGGAACACCTGCGTCGTTATGTGCTCCCCTGGTGGAAGCGCATTGCGGAGCGCATCCACCGCCACGGGCGACCCGTCTTGCTGCACTCGTGCGGCAATCTAGAAGTGGTCATGGAGGACATCATTGAGGATGTGAAGATTGACGCCAAGCACTCCTTCGAGGACACCTACTTACCCGTCACCGAGGCCAAGAGAAAGTATGGGGATCGCATTGTGCTCCTGGGAGGAATAGACGTGGACTTTCTCTGCCGAGCCACAGAAGAGCAAGTGAGAGAGTACGTACGGAATGTGATTGATGTCTGTGGCCCGGGGGGAGGCTATGCCCTGGGCACCGGTAACAGCGTGACCAATTACATTCCCGTTGAAAACTACCTGGCCATGCTAGACGAAGGGCGCCGCTATGGCGTCTATCCACTGACGGGCTGAACTCAGTGTCCAGTTCTGAAGCGGTGGAGACAATAGAAGAGCGGTGCCTTAGGCATCGCTCTTCTGTTGCATTTGTTGGGTGTCCTTTCCTATCGAAGCCCGGGCTTTCATCCTATACCGTCGTGGTCCCCCTCACGCTGTCGCGCCCCGCAGCCGCCGCCAGAGGTGCCCCAGCTCCCCCCTCTCCCACACCACCAGAAGCGGCACGGCAGTGAAAATGGAGGAATAGGTACCGGAGAGCATCCCCACCAGCAGCGTAGCGATGAACTGCTTGATGGTCGCCCCGCCAAACAGGAGGATGGCGATCATGATGAAGATGGCGTTGAGTTGGGTAGCCAGCGAGCGGTGGATAGTCTCCAGGATGGAACGGTTCACGATGGTCTCGAAGGATTCCCCACGCCGCCTGTGGATGTTCTCCCGGATGCGGTCGAAGACGACGATGGTGTCCTGTACCGAGAAGCCCAGCACGGTGAGGATGGCTGTCAAGAAGAGGGCGTCCACCTCCCAGGCACGGATCAACCCCATGATGGCGAAGAACCCCATGGCCACCAGGATGTCGTGCAACATGGCCAGGATAGCACAGGCCCCGTAGCGGAAAGCGTTGGGCACCTTGCGGAAGGCGAACCAGATGAAGCCCAGGATCGCCACCGAAGCGGCAATGACAGCGGTGCTGGCAGCTCTTGTCACCTCCTGCCCGATGGTGGGCCCCACCGACTCGAAACGGAGCTCCTCCAAAGGCCCAAACCCTTCCTTCAGCGCGGCCTTCAATGCCCCCTTCTCCTCCAGGTCCAGTGGTTTGGAGCGGATGAGAACCGTGCGCTCATCGGCCGTCGTCTGCACCGAGGTGTCGCTGTAGCCCCGGTCCACGAACACCTGCCGCACCTCCGCTGGCTTCACTGGCTGCTCAAAGAGCACCTCCAACATCGCTCCGCCAGTGAAATCCACGCTCAACCGTACCGGCGAACCGTACTGGATGAGAGAGATGTTCATGGCCACCAGGCCCAGGCCGATCACAACCACCGATATGAGGAAATACCACTTCCGCTTACCCACAATGTCGAACATAATCCCTCCGTGCTAGATTCCCAACAGCCAATGCCTGTCCCGCAGCCCCTCGCCGCCCAGGCGGAATACAAATCGAATGAAGGTCCGCGTGACGATGATGGCTGTGAACAGGTTAATGAGCATGCCCAGGGCCAGGGTGATGGCAAACCCCTTGACGATGCTGGCCCCGAAGTTGGAGCCGAACCAGAAAAGAATGATACAGGTGATGAGGCTCGAAAGGTTGGAGTCGCGGATTGAACTCCATGCCCGGCTGAAGCCCGCTTCGGCTGCCCTCGTCAGATTCTGCCCCTCTCGCAGCTCCTCCTTCATCCGTTCGAACACCAGGATGTTAGCATCCACTGCCATGCCAATGGACAGCAGAAAGCCGGCGATCGCCGGCAGGGTCAGCGTGACGGGGATCAGCTTGTAGCAGGCGAAGTTAAGCAGGGCGTAGAGGACCAGGGCCAGGTCGGCCAGCAAACCGGGCAGGCGGTAGTAGGTCAACATGAACAACAGGACAATGACCAGGCCGATGGTCCCCGCCTGCACGCTCTTCTGGATGGAATCCTGCCCTAAAGTGGGTCCCACGATGCGGTTCTCCACCACCTTCAATGGGACGGGCAGGGCACCGTATTTAAGCTGAATGGCGATGCTGCGCGCCTCCTCCAAAGGGAACCGGCCGGTGATGCGGCCACTCCCATCGGGAATGACGGTCTGGATGCGAGGACAGGAGATGACCTGTTTATCCATGACGATGGCCAGGAACTGGCCCACGTGGCTGGCGGTAAAATCGCCGAACTTCCTCGCTCCAGCGGGCTTGAGACGGAAGCGAATCTCCGGCTTGCCATATTGATCCAGGGCTAGCGCTGCGTCGGCCAGGTCCCTGCCGGTGAGCACGGTAGTGAAGACTCGATCGCTGAGGTCGGCCATTTCCGTGCCGGTGAGCGAGCTGGTGCCTGTGATGGGCTTTGTCTCAGTGAACGGTGTGGTCACCGCGCCACCGTAGGTAGTGCGCACCATGATCCCCGGCGGCAGAAAGGTGTTGCCGGCGTCAATGAACTCCAGCAGGCCCGTCTCCCGCAGGGTGGCGATAGCCTGCTCTGGATCCTCAATGGCGGGTAGCTCGACGATGATGCGCCGCTCCCCCACCTTCTGCACCAGCGGCTCCACCACCCCCAGGCCATTCACCCGGTTCTGCACGATGACCCGGGCGGCCGCCATGTCGTCGGCGGTCACCTCCTGGCCGGCCGGCACATCCGCCTCCAACAACATCTGCAGGCCCCCCTGCAGGTCCAACCCCTGATGCACGCGGATGTCGCGGTGGATGTGGAGGGGCCCCAGGTCGAGGTGTAGCCCCGGATTCGTAGGCCAGTCCACCCAGATGACGGCCGCCGTCAGCAGGATAATACCCACCAGAATGTTCAGATTGCGCTGGGGCATGAGGTTTCAGAATCCCTTCCTGGGCGAGCACATGGGCAAACACGGTGATTATAGCCCTAGGCGGGTGGGTGGTCAAATGGTTAACAGGTCAGATGCAGCACAGCCGCCACCGACTGGCCCTCTTCCCACCGCCGATTGTACTCCTCCACCGCCGATCCCGTGGGCCGGATCAACAGTTGGATGCCCTGGTCCTGCAGATAGCGGCGGGTCTCAGATGGCACAGCCATCAGCCCGTAGGCCCCGGTGCCAACGATCAGCGTATCCACCTGCTCCCGGGCCTGTATCACATCCCTCAGGTCGGCCGGTGAGAGGGTATGTCCCCGCTCGCGCCACCAATGGGAGATAACCCGGTCGGGCAGCAGGATCACATCCTGCCCGCAGCTCTGGCCCTCAATGACGATGTGGCCGAAATCGTACTGCTCGATCCGCATCTGCATCCTCCTTCACCCAACAAAGAGCCCGCCAGCCGGGGACCACCTCTGGCAACGGGGGCAGAAGTGGGTTCCTCGCCCACCCACCACAATTCCCTGGATGGGTGTGCCGCACAGGGCGCAGGGTTCCCCCTCCCGGCCATAGACTTGAAGCTGATTCTGATAGTTCCCGGCCCGGCCATCAGGACGCCGGTAGGCTGCATCATCCAGCGTCGTCCCCTGGTCGGCCAGAGCATGGGTGAGCACTCTCCGGATGGACTGATACAGGCGCTCAACTTCCTGTTCGCTCAGCGCATCCGCCGTGCGCAGGGGGTGTAGTCGGGCGGTGAAGAGTGCTTCGTCGGCATAGATGTTGCCCAGTCCCGCCAGGAACCGCTGGTTGAGCAACAGGGATTTCAGCCTCCCTCGTCGCCGGGCGATGAGGTTTCGAAACTGGTGGAGGGTGAACTCCTCGCCCAGCGGCTCTGGCCCCAGGTGGCCCAGCACCTCAGTCGGGTCAGCCACCAGGTAGGCCCGGCCCAGCTTTCGCACGTCCCGAAATCTCAACTCACGTCCGTCATCCAGCAGGAATCGGGTGTGAGTATGTTGGTCGCAGGGGTCAGAGCTGGGAAGGACCAAGAGGTGGCCGCCCATCATGAGGTGGATGAGCAGCATGTCCCCGCTGGAGAGGGGAAAAAGGAGGTACTTGCCCCGCCTTCGCACCTCCAATATGCGCTGGCCGACCAGGCGTGCCCGAAACTGGGGCAGGGGGACAGTGGCCAGGGCAGGGGCCCAATCCGTCTCCAGGCCGGTGAAGGCCCGCCCCAAGAGCTGGAGGCGCAATTCATCAACAATGGTCTGTACTTCAGGGAGTTCAGGCATATTGAGGTGAGGGTTCATCCATCACGGGCTCGATGCCCCGGCTCTCGAGGTAGGCAATCACCCGCTTTCCGGCACCCTTGAAACCGCGCAATAGCGCGGTGTCAGAGCCCTTGAAACCTGAGAGTGCGCGCTGGGAGCAGGCACAGCAACCCAGCGAAGCCTTGTAGCTCCCCAGGTCACACTTCAGGCAATTGCAGAGTCGGATCATAAGCAGCGACAAAGCCAGGCTGTCCACATGGTCTTCGGGGAGCTTGGACACCCGGCTGACCAACTCCTGCCACTCTGGGCCGCGCATCCTTCTCAGGCTGGACAGACAACGACGGGGGAATAGGATCTCGCTTTTGGGGTACATTCCAGCATCAACCTCGTTCAATATATGCGTCTACATTCCACCATACCAATCTTAACACCATTGAGGGCGAAAGTCAAGGGTTTTGGGCAAATTGGGAGCATTTCGTTTCTCGGTCGGGCTTGACAAAGGAGCAAAATTCAGATAAACTAGACTTAGTTGGGCGGAATTCAAGGAGGGATAGAGATGGCACGATTGGAACGGCTGACGGTGAACAATGTGGAGGTGCTGCATGTGCTGTGCACCGGTGGTCGGACGGAATTTGCCCGGGCCAAAGAGGTACGGGAAGCCTGGCTCCGGGAGATGTTCGAGAAGGGCCTCGCCGGATGGGTGGCCTACGAAGGGAAGACGCCCGTGGGCTACATCGAGTAAATGCCTCTGGAGCATGCGCCCTACAACGTGACTGGTGAAGGGGGGCACTTCATCACCTGTCTGTGGGTGTTGCGGGAGCACCGGGGTCAGGGGGCTGGATCGGGGCTGCTTCAAGCGTGCCTGAAGGATTGTCCCGATGGTGTGTCCACTTTGGCCAGTCGAGGCATAGACCACAAGCCAGCGGAGTTTTTCGAGCGCTTGGGTCTCCAGGCCGTGGACGAGGAGGGCATCTCGGTGCTGCTGACCAGAGGGGATGTACACGTCCGCTCTGGGCCTGGTGGCCACTACACGCCACGCCAACTCGAACGCCGGCTGGCCATTGATGTGCTGTATAACCCTCAGTGCCCCCACAGCTATCGGGTGGCGGAGCGGTTCCAGGTGGTGGTTGAGGGCCATCCTCGCCGAGAGTTGATTGACCTGCTGGTGATTGACACGTGGGCTGAGAGGGAACAGGTGGGCCTGAGTGGAGGGATCTTCTTCAATGGTCAGGAGGCAACTTTCAGGAGCTTGGGGCCGCCGGATCAAGTGGAGATTCGCCGGGTGGTTGACAAGGCCCTGTTCGATTTGTAAAGTCCATCATCTCATACGAAAGGGGGAATACAGTGGGAAAGTTAGCCATAACAGGAGGAACACCAGTGCGCACCGAGCCCTTCCCGGAGCGGCCTATCTACGACGAGCGCGAATTGGCCGCTCTCAAGGAAGTGCTGGAAAGCCGACGCTGGACCAGCGCACCCTACATCTTCCGAGGCGACATGTCGCTCTCCGGAGTGTACCAACTGGAAGAGCAATTCGCTGCCTACCATGACTGCAAGTTCGGCGTGGCCACAGGCAGCGGCACCGATGCACTGCAGATCGCCTATGCTGCCGCTGGCCTGGGCCCAGGCGATGAGGCCATCATGCCTCCTAACACCTTCATCGCCACCGCCACGCCGGTGTTGCAACTGGGGGCAGTGCCCATCTTCGCCGACGTAGACCCTGAGACTCTGTGCCTCGACCCAGAGGCGGTCGAAGCGGCCATCAACCCTCGTACCCGGCTCATCGTACCCCTGCACCTGGGCGGCTACCCCGCCGACATGGACTGCATCATGGGAATCGCCACGAAACATGATCTCAAAGTGGTAGCCGATGCCTGCCACGGCCATGGTACCGAGTGGCGAGGGACAAAAGTGGCTGCCCTCTCCGACCTCAGCGCTTTCAGCTTTCAGCAGGATAAGCAGATAACCGCTGGTGAGGGAGGCATAGCCATCACCAATGACCAGGAGGCGTACGAACAGTGCTACATCCTGCACAACGATGGGCGGGGGATGGGGGAGGAGGGAGGGCGCTTCGTGGGCCAGGGCTGGAACTTCCGCATGAGCGAGTTTCAGGCGGCGGTGCTGCTGGTTCAACTGGAGCGGCTGGATGAGATCCTGGAGCGGAAGAACCGCAACGCGGAGATACTGGGCCAGCGATTGGCCGAGATTGGGGGGCTGAGTTGGCCTCGCGAGGATGAGCGGATCACCCGACAGAGCTATGTCTACCCTCGCCTGCGCTACCATGCCCAGGCCTTCGATGGCTTGCCGGCCAGGCTCGTGGCCCGGGCTCTCTTCGCCGAGGGCATCCCCTGCGGGGCGAATGGCGGCTGGCTGCTATATAAGCACCCGCTTTTTGCCGAAGCGCGATTCCACTTCCAGAGCGCCAAGCGGGTGGACTACACCCAAGTGCACTGTCCCAACGCTGAGGGGGCAGCCGGCCGTTGGTTGGGCTTCCCACAGGAGATTCTCCTGGGCACGCGCAAGGGGGTGGATGACTTCCTGGAGGCATTGGCTAAGGTCAAGGCCAATCTGGGCGAACTGCAGCAGGTGGCAGTGGGCTGACCGGCGGCGTGGCAAGTGAACCACCAAGGCACAAAGCAGACTTGGTGCCTTGGTGGTGAAAGATTTTCATGCGTCGTGGCGCACCCTGGCGCATGGGCAACTCGGCGGGTGATGGTCGCCAGGGCGCTGAGGCGCTACGACGCTGATCGGAGAGCCTATGTCCGTCAAATCTGGTGCAGAGGTGCTTCTGACCAAGCGACTCGATTTGACCGGCGGAAAGCGCATGGGGTTAGTGACCAATCCCACCGCTGTGTTGCCCAACCTGATTCATGTCCTTAAGGCCTTCGTCGAGCATCCCGACATTGAGGTGCGGGCCCTCTTCGGCCCGGAGCATGGCCTGTACGGAGCCGCAGCGGATGGCGCGACGGTCGAGTCGGGGCTCGATCCCCACACCGGCCTGCCCGCTTACAGCCTCTACGGGGAGCAGGTCAAGCCCACGCCGGAACAACTGGCGGGGCTTGACCTGCTCATCTTCGACATCCAGGATGTGGGCGTTCGCTTCTACACCTACGCCACCACCATGAGCTACTGTCTGGAGGCCGCGGCCCAGGCGGGGCTGCCCATCCTGGTGTTGGATCGCCCCAACCCCATCAATGGCGTGAGCGTGGAGGGGCCAGTGCTGGAGCCGGAGTTCGCCTCCTTCGTGGGCTGCTATCCTCTTCCCATCCGCCACGGGATGACCATGGGTGAGCTAGCTCGACTGTTCAATGAAACTTTCGGCATCGGCGCCGACCTCACCGTCGTGGCTATGCAGGGCTGGCGGAGGGAGATGTGGTTCGACGACACGGGCCTGCCCTGGATCGCCCCCTCGCCAAATTTGCCCACCCTGGACACAGCCACGGTGTACCCCGGCACATGTCTGGTGGAGGGCACCAACCTATCGCAGGGGCGGGGCACGACGCGACCCTTTGAGTGGATTGGCGCGCCTTGGATTGATGGGTGGGAGCTAGCCTATGCACTCAACGGGCTGAACCTGGCCGGGGTCAGGTTTCGCCCTGTGTCCTTCACTCCCACAGCCAGCAAATACGCTGGCCAATTCTGCAACGGGGCGCAGCTCCACGTCCTGGACCGGGAGCGGTTCTGCCCTGTAGCCACAGGACTCCATTTGCTCAAGGCCGTTCGCGATCTGTATCCCCAACACTTCGCCTGGATGCCCCCCGGCTCGCCGGGGGGCATCTGGCCCTTCGACCGCCTGGTGGGCACCGACAGGGTGCGCCAGCAGATGGAGGCTGGTTGGCCGGTGGAGGAGATGGTGGCCCATTGGCGTCCGAAACTCCTTGAGTTCGACGAACTGGCTCAGGCGTACTTTCTCTACGGATGACCGCCGAAAGCGGGCAGGGATGGCAGACGTGAGGGTTCGATCCTATCGGGGATCTGACGAGGGGGCTTTGCTGAGGTTGTGGAATGCATCGCTGACCCATGACCCTATCGCCCCGGCCACTTTCCGCTGTAAGGTGCTTCTGGACCCCAACTTCGATCCCCAGGGGTTGCTGGTGGCCGAGGAGGATGGGGAGCTGGCGGGCTTCCTTCTTTCGCTGGTGCGCCGGGTGCCGCTTCCGGGCGGCGGACTGGAGCCGGAGAGGAGCTGGATCACCGCCTTCGGCATTTATCCTGACCGTCGTCGGCAGGGGATCGGGCGGGCGCTGTTCAATGCGGCGTTGGACCGGCTGTGGGGGTTGGGGTGTCGGGAGGTGCTCGTCTCCCCCTATGTGCCCCACTACTTCATCCCCGGGGTGGATGTCGAAGCTTACCCGGAGGCGGTAGTGTTTCTAAAGGCCCTGGGCTTTGAGGTTGTCTCCGAGCCCATCTCCATGCGAGCCGAGCTGACTGGTTTTCAGATTGCGCCGGAGATTCGGCAGCGGGAGGCGGCGCTACGGATGATGGGGATCGAGGTCCGTCCCGTGGAGTCCCGCGATCTGCCAATGCTCCTGTCTCTCATTCGGGAACATTTCGGCTGGGATTGGCTACGCTTTGCAGGGGAGTATTTATCCCTGTACTGTGGAGGGGAGCCGCAGGAGGTGGTCTTTCTAGTGGCGGGGCGGGAGGAAGAGATCGTGGGCTACTGCCAGGCCCGTCGGGAGCGGTTTGGCCCCTTTGGGGCACGCCCTGACCTGCGGCGTAGGGGGATCGGACGGGTGCTGCTCTTCCGCTGCCTGTGGGAGATGCGAGCTCGCGGCTTTCACTGCGCCTGGTTTCTATGGACGGGGGAGGAGGCAGCACGGCTGTACCGGCTGGCGGGGTTCCGCACCGTGCGGCGCTTCGCGGTGATGAGGAGGGCATCGGGGTAACGCCGGTACCGGTTCCGGCGCTATCCCGCTCCTACTCCAGGGCCTTGACCACGGCATTGGCCAGATGCTCGGCCATGGAGGCATCCTGGATAGTGATGAGCTTGCCATCCACCTCGATAGGGCGTCCGGTGAAGGTCGCGCCTCCCTGCAGGATCAATCCGGCTGATTCGCCGGGCCCGGTGACCTTCTTCCCCTCCGCAGCTCCGGCCAGGGCCAGGAGGATGGCGGCATTGCCCGTGGCACCCAGGACCTTGTACTTGGCGTCCTTGGCCAGCTTGCGGGCCTTCTCGTCGTCGAAGAGGAGCGTGGCACCATCGCCGCCTAGGAAGACGATGGCATCGTAATCGTAGTACTTCACCTCGCCCAGGGCCACATCCACCGGCGCTACTGTGCCCTGCATCCCTCGGACAGCTCCAGGTTCGAAGGAGGCCACCGAGACCCGGTAGCCACGTCCCTCCCAGAGGCGGCGGCAGGTCTCATACACCTCATCTTGGAAGTCTCTGGGGGGAATGACCATCAATATTTTCTTTTCTGCCATATTCCTCACCTCCGTCTTGGGACTCGCAGATGGTAGAGCAGAGCTGCAGCAAAATCGCCCATCTTTGATACCGCACACGCCCAGAGGAAGGGATGCGCGCCAGCAAACATGAGCGACGGGGGAAATCATAGGCCCCAAGGGAAGAAAGCGCAACTGAGAAGGATGGCAGGTAGCCCGCTTTCTCGCTCCCTGGCCAGGACAGGCTGTTCAGAAACTTCCAGCTTTGGGAGGGGCTCTGTGAACCAGCGCGAATTCCCCAAGGCGCGGCTAACCTGCCCTACATTATCCACCACTTTACGTAAATTAGAAAATGGGAAGGAGTGCAACAGTGAAAGTTCTCATCACCGGCGGCAGCGGCCGCCTAGCCAAGTATGTGGTGCGCGAGCTGGAGCAGGATTACGAACTAGTCCTCTTTTCTCGCTCCCGTCCCCCAGAGGACCGGGCCCACCTGACCTGGATACAGGGAGATCTGAATTGCTTCCAGGACTGCCAGCGGGCGGCGGAGGGGGTGCAGGGCATCCAGCACCTGGGGGCCGTGCCCTATCCAGTGGATCATCCCCAGATTCGCACCCAGGCAGCGGGACGGGAGATCCCAGCCTTCGACATGACCATGCGCACCAACATCATGGGCGCCTACTATCTGATGCAGGCAGCGGTACAGGCTGGGGTGAAGGTGGTGGTGATGGCCGGGAGCAACTGCGCCCTGGGCCACGGCTACCGCATCAGCGACAGGCCCTTCCCCATCCACTACCTGCCCATTGACGAGGAGCATCCCAGCGATGTGGAGGATTCCTACTCCTACTCCAAGCTGGTGGGGGAGGAGTTGTTGGCCTCCTTCACGCGAGCTTACTCCATCCGCACCTCTGTGACCCGGCCGGCGGGCATCTGTCCCCCGGAGCGACGCAAGGCCATGGCGGAGAATGCGCAGCCGGCCACGGGCTGGAGCGACTGGCTGTGGGGCTGGGTGGCCAGCGAGGACGTGGCCTGGGCGCACCGGGCGCTGATGGAGAAGGCGGAGGAGCTACCGCCCCACGATGTGTACTTCATCAATGGTGCCGACACCACAGCTTCGGAGGAATCGCGCGAGCTGGTGGCCAGATTTCGCCCCAATCTGCTTCCCCTGGCCCAAGGACTGAAGGGGCACCAGTCCTTTATCAGCACCGAGAAGGCTCGTCGCGCCTTTGGCTATCAGGCCCGATGCACCTGGCGGGAATACCTGTAGGGGCGTACCCGTGCGGTCACCCGCGCACGGGCAACTGCGAGGGTTGCCCCTGCATAGCCGGACCGCAGCAGGGAGGACTAACATATGCTCTATAAGCCGGACTGGGAGGAAGCACAGCAACGTCTGTGGGCCTGGTGGGAAGGGGAGGTGATCGATCGCGTCTGCCTTCAAGTCACCGCGCCCTTGGTGGAGCTATGGGACGCCAAGTTGCCCCATATCCCGGAACCGGCTGACCTCTACGAGCGGTGGACCAACGTGGACTACGTGATAGAGAGCACGGCCGACTGGATCCGCCGCACCTTCTGGGGTGGGGAGGCCTTCCCCCTCTTCTTCCCCAACCTGGGACCTGACGCCTTTGCCGCCTTCTTTGGAGGGAAGCTCCGTTTCGTGGACCCGTGGACTAGCTGGATTCCACCCCTTATCACCGACTGGGAGAGTGCGACGGAGCTGAAGATAGGGGAGGACAACTATTGGTGGCAGCTCCAGCTGAAGCTCCTGCAGGAGGCGAAGGCGCGTGGCGATGGCCGGTGGATCACCGGAATTCCCGATACCCACTCCGGCGGTGACGCGCTGGCCGCGCTGCGGGGCCGGAACGAGCTGTGCCTCGACCTCTACGATCATCCCCAGGAGGTGAAGGCGGCCATGGATCGCATGGTGGAGGCCGTGCGGCAGGTCTATGAGGTCTACTACGACATCGTCGAGGTGGAGAAGTATGGGAGCAGTAGTGGTTGGCTTCCGGCCTGGTGGCCAGGACGGGCCAATGTCGTGCAGTGCGACTACATTGCCCTCATCTCCTCGGAGATGGTGGAGGAGTTCTTCCTGGAGAGCATCATTGCCGAGGCGCGATGGCTGGATCGGGCCATCTTCCACCTGGATGGGCCGGACGCAGTTCGTCACCTGGATCTCTTGCTCGCCATCCCGGAGATCCAGGCCATCCAGTGGGTGCCTGGTGCCGGGGCTCTTCCCATGACCAAATGGATCCCACTTCTGAAACGTATCCAGGCTGCCGGTAAGAGTTTACACCTTTCGGTATGGCCTCAAGAAGTCCAGACCCTGCTGGAGGAGCTGAAGCCAGGGGGCCTGATGCTGAACACGCACGTGGGCTCCGAGGCAGAGGCACGCGATCTGCTGGAGAGGGTGGCCCAGTGGACGTAGGATAATGAAATGCGGGAGGGGAACATGTACCAAGAGAGGAATGTGTCCGGTGATTTGGACTACCTGCGAGAGGATTCGCTGAAGAGCCTGTTATTGTTCGCCCTGGCCGGAGCCTACATCTGGCTCTGTTGGCTGCTTCAAATGAATGCCCTAGTGCGCAATGCCTCAGCCTTCCTTAGGCCCTCTACTGCTGCTGATGGCGATCGGGCTCAGCTATAACCTCATGCGGTGAGGAATCTCTCCCGCATCCTACATTCTCCTGCTGGGGTCCATCGGAACGGGGGCCTGGGCCATGGGGGTCTTTGGCTCTCCTATCGTGCCCTACCTGTTCCCCCTGATCGTGACCTTTGCCGGGCTGTTGTTGATCCCCAGGGGTATGTTCATCGTAGCTGCTATCTGCAGCGCAACTATGGCGATTGTCGGTTCCGTGGGCCACCAGCGGCCCCCCCTCTCTCCGGGGACCATCTATCCTGTCCTGATGGTCTGCCTGACGGCCATTGTCTCCTCTCTGTCTGTCCGCAATCTGTACACCCTCCTCCATTGGGCCTGGAACAGCGCCATGGAAGCCCGACGCAATCAAGAGCAGCTTCGCGATCCTCAGGGAGAACTCAACCGGACGCTCCGGGCGCTGGACGAGGCCAGTTACCGCTTGCGGCGCATGAACTATGAGCTGGCGCGGGCCCGCGAGCAGGCGGAAGAGGCGCGCCGTTTGAAACAGCAGTTCATGACCAACATCAGCCACGAGTTGCGCACCCCCCTCAACCTGATCGTCGGCTTCAGCGAGATGATGTACCTGTCGCCGGGGAGCTACGGTGGTGTGCCCCTGCCCCAGGAGTACCGTGGTGACGTCCGGGAGATATACCGCTCCAGCCAGCACCTGCTGAGCCTCATAGATGACATCCTGGACATGGCCCAGATCGAAGCGGGGCGCATGGTGGTCTCACCTGAGCCCACCGATCTGGCCCAGGTCATCCGTGAGGCGGTGGACACCATCCGGCCCCTCATCGAGGGAAAGGGCCTGGAGATGCGGGTTGAGATGGAGCAGGAGCTCCCGATCCTGTACATTGATCCTACCCGGATCCGCCAGGTGCTATTGAACCTGCTCAACAACGCCCGTCGCTTCACCGACCAGCGAAGCATCACCCTACGCGCTGCGCTCCAGGGGGAAGAGCTCAGGGTGAGCGTGGCCGACACGGGGATCGGCATCGCGCCTGAGGATCGACGGAGGATATTTGAGGAATTCCGTCAGTTGGATGGTTCCACCACCCGCCAGCACGACGGGGTGGGGCTGGGGCTGGCCATCAGCCGGCAATTTGTGGAGCTACACAGAGGGCGCATCTGGGTGGAGAGCGAGGGCCGGGGGAGGGGGAGTACATTTCACTTCACCCTGCCCGTGGCTGGTGAGGAGGCGCAGGTAGCAGGCCCTGGCCCTTCATCCGACAGGTGCCTCTCTCCTCTGCCGCCCTCCGGCCCAGCGAAAGCGCTGCTGGTGGTGGACCAGGACCCTCGCGTGGAGCAGTTGATCCAACGGCGGCTGGAGGGCTACCAGGTAGTGAGGGTCGAGGAGGTATCACAGGTAGCCTCAGCAGCCGAGAAAGTTCGCCCCCGGGCAGTCGTGGTCAGCACTTCGGATGGTGAGGGATGGGAGTCGCTGGGCAGATTGGGGGCCCAGCTCGATGGCTGGGACCTGCCCCTCATCCTGTGCCCTCTGGTCAGCGACCGCAAGATGGGGCACTCTCTGGGCGTGGCCGACTATCTGGTCAAACCGGTATCCCGTCAGACGCTGCTGGAGGTTCTGGACCGGTTCGGCGAGGAGGTGCGTCGGATCCTGATCCTCGACGATGATCCCCGCGTGGTGCGGCTGCTCTCACGCATGGTCCGCTCGCGATTCCAGGCGTGCCAGATCATACGGGCCTACAGTGGGGAGGACGGCCTCATCAAGATGCGGCGTCGGCCTCCAGACCTGGTGCTGCTGGACCTGATAATGTCCCAGGTGGATGGGTACGCAGTGCTGGAGAGAATGAGGGAGGATGAGGCGCTGCGCTACGTACCCGTAGTTGTGGTCACCGCCAAAGGCTCTTCTCCTGAGGACATGAGGCGGCTGGGGGCCAAGACCATCCAGGTGACACGCTGAAAGGGGTTCTCCAACGAAGAGGCGCTGCGTTACCTCAAGAACATCCTGGAGGCTGCTGAATCTGCTTTGCCATTGGCCTATCCCTCGAAGGCTGCCTAGGGGGCACTTCTTCCCGTGTGAGGTCCAGGGGGGCGTCCTCGCCCCACCGAGGCATTCAAATGGCCTCGGCGGGGACGCCTCAGCCCTCACGGTGGATGAGGCACGGAGTGAGCTGAATCCTTGTTGACTCGGTGCCTCGTCAACTCGTTACCCTCCTCCCAGGCCGTTAAAGCCCCCACCAGATCCGCCTGGGAGACGGGCGTCTTCAGACAGGCCACCGCGCCCAGGGAGAAAGCCAGTTCCGGGTCGCCCAGCACGGAGCAGATGACGATGGAGATGTGTTGGGTGTCTGGCTCCGATTTGAGCCGTTGCAGGACCTCCCACCCATCCTGGGAGGGCATCATCACGTCCAGGGTGATGGCATCAGGCTGAAGCTCACGGGCCAGCGGGAGCGCATCGGTGCCATTGTAGGCCTCGACCAGCTGGTAATTGTGTTCGGCCAGGTAGCGCCGCAGAAGGGGGGTCTGCCCCTCATTGTCGTCAATGGCCAAGAGGGTTCGGGGCTCGTTGGTGGGCAGGGCAAAGCGGAGGCAACCCTCCCCGGGGTGGCTCCTCCATTCCCCTCTCAGCATCTCCATCAGTTGTTGAACTGCCTCCACGGCCCAGGGACCACTGACCTTCTTCCCACTCGCCGAAGTGCCTCCGGCCTCGATGATGATCCATCTTCCTCGGCGCCGCATATCCAGGTGTACGCGGCACACCTCCGGAGAAGTGATCAGGCAGCTGAGGGCCTGTATGAAGACCTGGCGCAGCAGGGTACGGTTTGCGTAGATGATCGGCAGGTCGGGCTGCGCGTGGCATGAGACTGTTACTTTCTTCTCCTCACTCAGGGGATGGATGGCCTGTAGGACTCCCTCTATGATCTCATCCAAAACGATGCTCTGCTGCTGGCCCATGATCCGCTCCGCCTCGGTCTTAAGAAGGCTGCCCTCATCCGGGCTGGCAGTCAGTGCTCCCTCGACTGCTTCCCCTTCAGATCCTGGCAACTTCTCCCGCAACAGACTCACCAGGGCTTGGAGCGCCTTCCGCTGCTCCCGGAAGTATTGTCGCCGGCTGATGGCCAGCTCCTCCATGATCTCCTGAGGAGATTGGCCCTCCACGTAACGGTCCGAAAGGATGCGATATCCCCGCCACTCGTGCGAATCGAAGGGCACGTGTTGTGGAGGGCTCAGTTCCTCGATGGTTTCCAGGAGAAAGCGGTGCAGGCGTTGGGCGCGGTTAGGGCCTTGGGAGGGAGTGTGAGGGAAGAACAGCAGGGCCAGGGGATGGCGCTGGAGGTGGGTGTAGTCGTAGAGATGAGACAGGGCGTCCTTCACCTGACGGATGAACTCGTCTTGCAGGGACAGGGACGGGGCTGTTCCTGACACAATGGCACCTTTTGGGCACTTCTCAGGCATTCAGCGCTTGACAAAGGTGGGGAGATGGTGTATAATATGGTTGGTACATCCATCAGGTTCTCTATTTGTAGTCGGCTTTCCTCGACGCGGATTATAGCATGAAGCGCCTTTTCCGGAAAGCGGCACAAGGCGGGATTCTGTTTTTGCGAGAGAGCGGTGGAGGAAAGGAGGTGTCATCGGGGATCGAGCACATGTCGGCGATTTACACTGCTATGAGTTTTGTCAGACAGTCATTTGAAGGAGGAAAATGATGGAAAAGAGAAAACTGAACCGCCGGGATTTTCTGCGCCTATCGGCTGTCGCTGCCACGGGAGCGGTGGTTGCTGCCTGCGCACCCGCTGCACCTCAGGTCGTTGAGGTGGAGAAGGAGGTCCCGGTCGAGAAGGTCGTGGTCCAGACCGTCGAGGTCGAGAAGGAAGTGCCAGCCAAACCGGCGAAGAAGGTCGAGATCGAGTGGTGGCATGGCTGGGGGGGGCTGACAGGCGTCAATGCCATGCAGGCCGTGGCGGATGCCTTCAACGTGGAGAGTGAGACGGTCTACGTGCACCGCCTCCAGGTGAGCGAGATAGCTGACAAGTACATGACCGCCATCGCCGGTGGCGCGCCTCCCGATGTGGAGATCGGCAACCTGCCCTATGCCCAGTTTTGGGCTCGCGAGGTGCTCTACGTGCTGGACGATTGGGTCAATGCCAGCAAGGTCATTGACGTCGAGGACACCTTGCCCGAGGCCGTGGAGGGCGGGAAGTGGAAGGGAAAGACCTACGGTTGGCCAACCATCGAGAGCAGCATCCGGTTTTCCTTCTGTTACAACGTAGATTTGGTGAAAGACGCTGGCCTGGATCCGGACAATCCTCCCCTCACCTGGGATGAGGTCTTCGAGTGGCACGAGAAGATAAACAAGTTCGACACCGCCGGCAATCTGGAGATCCTGGGGTTTGACCCCATGGATGCCATGGGCGGCTCGGGGCCAGACAATTCAAGATAAGCATTATGTTGAACTAGAGTTGCTTTGAGGCTCTTCTGGACTGCACATTCAGGCTTCAGAACCACTCAGAAGACCATTCCGATAGTATTTTTCAGCTCCAGGACGGGTCGAAACGGCATCTGAAGCGAGTATCACGAACCTCGGACGGCGCGTCGGCGGTTCACACAGCTTAAGAGTGCCCAAGCGGCCGACAGGTGGCTCTTATCTTAAATTGTCTGGCTCGGGGCCTGGGCCCCCGGACCCCTTCTTCTGGTCCCCAGACTACGGTTTGACGTGGTGGGACAAGGAAAAGATGGTCTTCCACTTTGACGACGACCGCTTTGTTGATGCCCTGACCACTATCAAGAGGTTCTATGACTCCGTGGGTGTGGAGAAGATGGCGGGATATCGGTCCAGTTATGGCACCTGGACCCAGAGCCCGACGGCTAGCTTCCCCGCCGGAGTACAGGCCATGATCGTCAACGGGCCGTGGCAGCCAGGTGAGCTCTTCCACGCTGCTCCTGGCAAGCACTTCCGTTATACCTGGCCTCCCATGCCTGCCGAGAGAAAGGGAATCAAGTTCCAGGCGAGTGGCGGTCACTATGGGAGCATTCCCAACGGAGCCCCACACCCCGAGGCAGCCTTCGAGTTCATCGAGTTCACTACCACGGACAAGGCGGCTGACATCGTGTTTGACCAGACGGGGTGGCTGTGCCCCAAGATCTCTTGGAATGCTAGGCTCGATGTGAGCCGGTACGAGGGCCTTGACTTCTACATCAAGTCCATCGAGGAAGCGGATGAGATGTGGCCGTCCGCCGGCTGCCCCATCTCGGGCTTCGTGGGTGATCAGTGGTGGGATACTGTGGATGCGGTGAACTACCACGATAAGAGCCCTGAGGAGGCAGCCAAGGACCTGCAGAAGCTTTGCACGGATGAGCTTCGCAAGAGTTTCCCGGAGCTGGGTGGCTAGCAGGCCGAGAGTTGTGCGATGTGGAGGAGGGGAGGAAAGTCTATCTTCCCCTCTTCTATAATCATCTCGATGGTTCAATCTGTTAGATTCAGTAGATCACAATGACCCGTAGCTTCTAGCTCGGAGAGCGGCGGCCCGCTGTGGCTGTCCCCCAGCCCCCGTTGACGAGGGCCGCCCTCCGCCAGCGGGGGGCAGGGGGCAGACAGGGCCGTCTGCCGCTACAAATTGTGATGTGCTGAGATTGTGGGGTAGTTGATATGTCTATTCTAAGCGCCAGACGAATTCGACCAGAGACGCGAGACTTCATCAAGGGGATATTGTTTGCTTCCCCCTGGCTCATTGGCTTCCTGATGTGGGTTATTTATCCCATATTTGCGTCCCTCTACTATAGTTTCACGCAGTTCGATGCCATGCGCCCACCGAGGTTCATCGGGCTGGCCAACTATGCTGACATGATCTTTAACGACAAGGTATTTCGGCTTGTGGTGGGGAATACAGTCTATCTCGTCCTCATCGGTGTGCCCGCGGGCCTGGTGATGGCCTTTCTGCTGGCTACCTTGCTTAACAACGAGTTCAAACTCCGGCCATTCTTCCGAACGATCTTCTTTCTTCCTTCTATTGTGCCCGTGATTGCCTCAGCAGAGGTGTGGAGATGGGTCTACAATCCTCGGTATGGACTGATCAACGCCAGCCTCAAGTCATTGGGCATGGCCACCATCCCCTGGCTATCCTCTCCCATCCTGGCCAAGCCCTCCCTGATCATCATCCACATGTGGGCTCAGGGCACAGCGATGGTGATCTTCCTGGCGGCGCTGCAGGATGTGCCTCGTGCGCTCTATGATGCGGCCTTGGTGGACGGAGCAAATAGCTGGCAGCGCTTCTGGCATGTGACCATTCCCATGTGCACGCCCGCGATCCTCTTCGTGATGTTGACTGGCCTGATCGGGATGTTCCAATATTTCACCCTGGGCTGGCTCTTGACGCAGGGGGCACCCAACAACTCAACTGAGTTTTACAGCATGTATCTCTATCGCAATGCATTTAGATTTTTCAAGATGGGATATGCTTCGGCTTTGGCCTGGTTTCTATTCTTGATCATCGTCACTTTCACGATCCTGATCTTTCGTTCCTCGGCCCGGTGGGTATATTATGGGGGGGAATAGAGGTGAGAGGGAGCCAACCAGAGGCATTGGCTTTTTGTCATTGAAGTAGGAAGGGAGACACCTGTGGATCAGGTAGCCACAGAGGTGCAGTTGATTCGGGAACAAAGGAGAGCTCAAGCAATCCAGCAATGGCATGTGATGTTGGCTCGCTTGGCAGGTCGGATGGCACTGTATGTGGGGGTCGTCTTCTTGGGCCTCATCTTTGCCTTGCCCCTCATATGGATGGTTTCCACTTCATTGAAGACTGATCCTCAGGTCTATCACGTGCCGCCGATCTGGGTTCCCAATCCTATACGGCCCGTAAACTACCTGGAGGTTCTGACTCGAAGGCCCTTTGGCCTCTGGTTCCTGAATACCATGCAGTATTGTATGCCTACCACGGTAGGTGCTTTGGTCTCTTCCACCCTGGTCGCTTACAGTTTCTCCAGAATTCGCTGGAGGGGTCGTGATGCACTGTTCTTCCTGTGTATCTCCACAATGATGCTCCCCTTTCAAGTGCAAATGATCCCCCTGTACATCATCTTCAGAAACCTTGGCTGGCTCAACTCCTACAAGGCCCTGGTTATCCCCACTTTCTTCGGGAATGCCTACTTTATCTTTCTGCTGCGTCAGTTCTTCTCAACTATACCTTTAGAGCTCTCCGATGCAGCCCGGGTGGACGGTTGCTCTGAAACAGGGATTCTGGTACGCATAATTCTTCCCTTGTCCAAACCGGCTTTAGCCGTGGTTGCCCTGTTCCAGTTCATGTGGGCCTGGAATGATTATCTCGGCCCCTTGATCTTCCTCAACCGAGAGACGCTGTTCCCCCTCGCTTTGGGCCTTCAATCAATGCGCTCCAGCTTCTTGGAGGCACTGGTATGGCCTTATATGATGGCGGGCAGCACGATGATCATCGCCCCTACCATCATCATCTTCTTCCTCACCCAGCGAACCTTTATCGAGGGGATCACGCTCACGGGAATCAAGGGATAGTCTTGCGACAGAGAATTTCGGCAGGAGAGGACAAATTGCCGGGCACTGATGCCCGGCAATTTTCATGGATGGAATGTAGAACCGCAGGGAGGAAGACAGTGACCCCCAGGGACAGAGTGCTTGCGGCCATGAAGCGCCAGGTGCCCGACAAAGTGCCCCGAGAGATGGCCTTCACACCCCCTGTGCTGGAGGAGTTCCATCGCCGGACAGGAGCCAGAGAACCAGCGGATTACTTTGATTTCGAGGTTCGGCACGTAGGGATTGCCCCCACGAAGAAGAGGAGTGATTTCTCTTCCTACCTCGGCCCCCTTCCCCCCAGGGCCTGGGTCAACGAGTGGGGGATTGGGCACGTCCCCGGCTCGGTGTACCACTTCGAGGACTACATCCATCCCCTGCGGGATATATCCTCACCACGGGAACTGGAGGATTACCCCTTCCCCGATGTGACAGCCGAGTACCGCTATGAAGGGCTGGCGGAGCGGGTGGCCGATTGGCACCGCCGTGGCTACGCTGTGGCCGGGGGAATCCCCCACTACAGCGGCACCCTCTTTGAGTGCGCCTGGATTCTGCGAGGCATGGAGAACCTGCTGGCCGATTTCCTGCTCCATCCCGAGCTGGCCAGTGTCCTCTTGGATTGGTTGACTGCCTCGGGGATCGAGAGCGCGACCCGCTTGGCCCGAGCGGGGATTGATATCCTGACCACCGGTGACGACGTAGGCACACAGCGGGGGATGATGATGAGCCCCGCGCTCTGGAGAAAGTGGCTCAAGCCCCGGCTGGCAGAGATCATCGCCGCAGCCAAGGCTGTCAACCCCGACCTGCTGGTCTTCTACCACAGCGATGGAAATATCGAGCCCCTCATCCCCGAGTTGATCGAGATCGGGGTGGGTATCCTGAATCCCGTCCAGCCAGAATGCATGGACCCAGCTCGGCTGAAAAGGGAATACGGAAACTACCTGGCTTTCTGGGGCACCATTGGCACCCAGACCACCATGCCCCTGGGCACGCCGGAGGAGGTAAAGGCCGTGGTCCGGGAGCGCATTGAAACGGTGGGGCAGGGCGGGGGACTGCTCCTGGCTCCCACCCACGTCCTGGAGCCGGATGTGCCCTGGGAGAACATTGTGGCCTTCATCGAGGCGGTGGACGAGTACGGCTGGTACTCTTGAAACTGGCAGGGCATAAGCTGCTGTTCACGGCGGGACATTGAGGCGGGTATCCTTGGGGCCAAGAGAATGCTCTGAAGAGACAGCCACCCAGGCTGGGTGGCTGTCCTGTTGTATGTGGCTGGTGAATTGCTCATGGGTGCAAGCTATGGTACAATCTACGGCCAGAACGGAGGTGTCGAATGGATTGGAAGGAGCATATCGAGATCAATCCCAGGATCAAGGGAGGCAAGCCGGTCATCAAGAGCTCGCGGGTGCCGCCTGTACCCTTTAGGGCAATTGAGGTGATCGTGGGAGCACTGGCCGGAGGGGCCAACCCGGAGGAGGTCTCCGAGGCTTACGCTGTTACTCCTGAGCAGGTGCGAGCCTGCCTCGCCTTCGCCGCCGAAGTGCTTGCCGAGGAGAGCTTCGTAGCTATTCCTGCCTGACAAACATGGAGATGGGTGACCAGATGACCAAACGAGAACGGGTCAAAAAAGCTGTTCAACACCAACAGCCGGACAAGGTACCTTGGACCATCGGTCTTACCGATCCCGCGCTGGCCAGGCTGGCAGATCACTATGACGATCCCCGTCTTTCCGATCCTCAATTCTTCGACGAGTGGGTGGGGAATCACTTCAAAGGGGTCGGGCCACGGGGTAAGGGGCAGTTCCATGGGCTGGAAGAGGAGGTAAAGCCCGGCCTCTGGCGCGACGGATGGGGCGTGATCTGGGATACCCGGGGCCTGTACGGGGAGGGGGAATGGGGTCGTCCGGTGAACTGCGTCTTGCCCGAGCCAACCCTGGCTAACTACACCTTCCCCGATCCCCCCAGGCCGGAGGGTTTCGCGCATTATCCCCAGTTTATTCAGGACAACCGAGAGTACTTCATCAGTGGAGCCGAAGGACATCTCTTCGAGGTCGCCTGGGCCCTGCGAGGGATGGAGAATCTCCTGAGGGACATAATCTGGAACCCGGGGTTCGTAGATGATCTCCTGGAGGGCATAACTCAGTACTACCTGGCCCTCATTGACCGGTCAGTGAAGTATGACGTAGACGCCTTTGCCTTCGGCGACGATTGGGGATCTCAGAACATGGGTCTGATCATGGGGCCCAGGCACTGGCGGGGGTACATCAAGCCCTGCATGGCCCGCATGTTCGCCCGGGTCAAGGAGGCGGGGAAGTTCACGCACCTGCACTCCGATGGCGACGTCAGCGCCATATTTGAGGACCTGATCGAGATCGGGCTGGACGTGTACAATCCCTTCCAGCCAGAGATCATGGATGTCTACGAGATGAAGAGAAAGTATGGGAACCGGCTGTGCTTCCACGGAGGTATCGGCATTCAGGAGCTTCTGCCCTTCGGTACCCCCCAGCAGGTAAAGGCCGAGGCCCAGCGCATGATCCGCGAGGTGGGGGCGGGAGGAGGGTATATCCTGGCTCCCTCCCATTCTGTCCTGGCCGACACGCCGGTGGAGAACATAGTCGCTTTGATCGAAGCGGTACGAGAACAGTAGATGAATTGGAGGAAGGAGAAAATGGCTTATAAGATCACCATCATCGGCGGGGGAAGCACTACCTTTACCCCCCAACTAATGCGGCTGTTCATTGAATCGGAGGTGCTGCGGGGCAGCACTATCACCCTCATGGACGTTGACCCCCATCGGCTGGAGGTGATGGACACGCTGTGCAAGCAGCTTGTCGAGAGGGAGGGCGCTGAACTGGAGATCGAGAGCACAACCGGGCGGCGGGAATCGCTTACGGGGGCTGACTTCGTCATCAGTGCCATCTCCGTTGGGGGTTTCGACGCCTGGGAAAAGGACATCGAGATCCCAGCCCGATACGGGGTCTACATGCCCATCGCTGACTCCATCGGCCCGGGGGGCATGATGCGCGCCTTCCGTCACATCCCACCCTTAGTGGACGTCTGCCGCGACCTGGAGAAGGTCTCGCCCAACGCCTGGGTCTTCAACTACACTAACCCCGCCACGGCCAACTGCATCGCCATGCGAAGGGCAAGCTGCATCCAGGTGGTGAGCCTCTGCACCTGCTCCTCTATCCCCCGCAGTGCGCAATACCTGGCCATGTGGGCTGGTGTGGAGCCGGAGAAGCTGGCCCTGCCCGCCCCGGCGGGGGGCCTCAATCACTGCGCGGGGATCCTGGAGCTCCGGCTCAGGGATGGCCGCGACGCTTTCCCATTGATCAGGGAACACTTGCCCCAATTGGTGATCAAGTGGGGACTGGAGAACTATGGCATTCTTCCCTACTGCTGGAGTCACTGGACGGAGTTTTATCCCGCCCTATGTCAATTGGAGGAGGAGTACAAAGGGAGGCTCCAGGGGCTGAGGATGAAGTACGGCATTGTTGTGCACGACATGGAGCACGAGCGGGCCCGAGCGCAGAAGTGGGAGCGGCTGGTGGAGCAGTGGGCCCGTGGCGAAGGGGAGGAGGTCTCGCTCGATGCGCTGCCTTCGGCCGAAGCGGTGGAGGTGGTGGAGATCATGGAGGCCCTCATCGAGAACCGCAATGAGGTCTATGTGGTGAATGTCCCCAATCGGGGTGCCATCGAAAACCTGCCCCCAGAGGCCATCGTCGAGGTCTCGGCCCTGGTAGGTGCTTACGGCATCCAGCCCATCCTGGTGGGATCGTTGCCGGAGCCCGTGGCCGCTAACCTGCGCCAGCACATCACCGTGCAGGAGCTGACGGTAGAGGCAGCCCTGACTGGCGACCGTCAGATCGCACTCCAGGCCTTCCTGCAGGATCCCCAGATCGCAGCCAAGCTGACACCGGAGGAGACGGCGGCCCTGCTCGACGAGCTGCTGCAGGCTCACGCTGACTACTTGCCCCAGTTTCGCTGAAGCTTAACCTCCGGTTTCTCCAAGCTGCCCTGGTGTCCAGTCCAGGGAAACAGGGGGCTACCCGGCTGGACAAATTGCCTGTCCTGGCCAGGGAACGCCAGGCGGTATTAGTGGGGATGATCAGCGGCTCAAACTTGCAGGAGGGGAATCATGCCCATCGCCTCTGGGTACCGTGATCAGCATCATCCTGGCCATCGGACAGTTCATCAAGTAGCAGGGGATGAGTAGCAACCATCTAAGCCGACTTTCGCCGCCCTCACGGAAGGGCGGCTTTTCTCTGTCATGAAAGGGACCACGAAAGGGGGAGGAGAATGGCGGGCCTGGATCGTGTCAAAGTAGGTGTCATCGGCACGGGCGGCATCGCCCAGTATCTGCACCTCAAGCAATATCTGGAGTGCGAAGATGCACAGGTGGTGGCCCTGTGCGACGTGAAGGAGGAGGCGCTGGCAGCCACGCAGCGCCGTTGGGGCTTGGAGGATGTGGCCACCTTCACCGATGCGGAGGCCATGCTCGCAGAGCTGGATCTGGATGCGGTGAGCATTTGCACACCCAACGACAGCCACCGTGACCTGGCACTGGCGGCCATCGAAGCAGGCCTGGCGGTGTTGTGTGAGAAGCCGCTGGCCCTGAACGCGGCCCAGGCGGGGGAGGTGGTGGAGGCAGCGGAGGCGGCCGGTGTGGTGAACATGACCGGTTTCTCCAAGCGCTTCTTCCCCGCCGCGCGGCTGGCTAAATCACTCATCCAGGAGGGGGAGCTGGGGGAGATTTACGCTCTGGAGGGACACTACCTCCAGGGGTGGGTGCTCAACCCCGATGTGCCCCTTGTATGGCGCCTGCAACGCGACAGGGCTGGCAGCGGGGCTCTGGGCGATCTGGGCTCGCACCTGTTCGACCTGGCCCGCTGGTGGGTCGGCGAGGCAGCAGAGGTGGTGGCTCTCACGCGCACTTTTGTCTCCGAGCGGCCCCTGCCCCAGGGCCAGGGTATGGGCACGGTGGATGTGGATGATCACGTGGGCTTCGTGGTGCATTTCCAAAAGGGCGCAATGGGCACCTTCACCGCCAGCCGAGTGGCGGGCGGCATCCGGGACGAGTGCCGATTGACCGCTCACGGCAGCCAGGGCTCGCTAACCTTCACCACCCAGCAGCCGGACAAGCTTCAGGTTTGCCTTGGCCGGGCGATGCTGCGCCTTGACGCCTTCACCGAGGTCGAAGTCCCGTGGGAGTACAAGAACGTGGACGAGATACCCACCTTCGTCCAGGCAGTAAGGACCGGGACGCCTGTGGAGCCCTCTTTCCTGGATGGCCTGCGCTGCCAGGAGCTGCTGGACGGTGTGCTGGAATCGGTGGAGACGGGGCGACGGGTGATTTTGCCTCAGGCGGTAAACGGGTAACAAGTCAATGGGTCAACGAGTCAACGAGGTAATAGCCCTAGTTACACATTGACTCGCTGCTCGTTGACTTGTTCCTACCGCAATACCGCCCCCTCATCCGCCCCGCTCACCCGCTCGGTATAGAGCCGTAGAAAGCCAGGCAGTTCCTGGTCCGGCGCACGCCATTCCGCCATCCGCCAGGCGATCTCCTCCTCCGGCAACAGCAGGTCCAGCCGCCGGGCGGGGATGTCCACGCGAATGAGGTCACCATCGCGCGCTACGGCGATGGGGCGGCCGATACCCCCCGTGCCCGTTAGGATGGTAGGGGGGAGAGCAAAGGTGAAAGGAATGCACTATCCATTTCAGTGATGCGCTGAAGGAAGCGATCTTCGTGGCACGGGACAACAGATTCCGGACTATGGTGGAGGTGGATGGCAGCCGCGTATGGGCCTACCTGCCCAATTCGGGCCGCCTGGAGGAGCTGCTGAAACCCCGACAGCAGGTGTTTCTGAGACGGGCCAGCACTCCGGGTCGCAAGACAGCCTATGATCTGTTGTTGGTAGACCTCGAAGGCGTTCTGGTCTCGGCGGATGCCCGCCTCCCCAACCTCCTGGTGGAGGAGGCCCTGCGGGAGGGAACCCTTCCTCCCTTCGAGGGCTACGCGGCCATCCGGCGCGAGGTTGAATACGGCGAGAGCCGTCTGGATTTTGCCCTGGAGGGTAAGGGGCAACGCTGCCTCATAGAGGTCAAATCGGTGACCCTGGTTCGACGAGGAGTGGCCCTCTTCCCCGATGCTCCTACCCTGCGGGGCCGCCGCCATGTGGAGGAGCTGCGCCAGGCAGTGGCCCAAGGGGAACGGGCGGCGATCATCTTTGTGGTGCAGCGGAAAGACGCCGATGCCTTCGCCCCCAACGACGGGGCAGATCGAGCCTTCGGAAGCGCCTTGCGCTGCGCTGTTGAGGAGGGAGTGGAGGTCTACGCCTACGCCTGTCGAGTCAGCTGGCACGAGGTGCGGCTCGATCGGCCCTTGAAGGTCAAAATGGTGGCCAAATGTGAGGTGGAGGGATCATGTCGGATGTGAAGCTGTTCCTTCGTCCCCCAGAGGGGGAGATCTACGAGGTGATCATCATCGGTGGAGGGGCGGCTGGTGCCTCGGCAGCGATCTATTCAGCCCGCGCCGAGCTGAAAACGCTGGTCTTGGATAAGGGCCTCACGGCCGGTGCCCTGGGAATGACCAGCAAGATAGCCAACTACCCCGGTGTGCCGAGTGAGGTCAGCGGAGCTGAGCTCCTGAAGCGGATCCGCAGCTAGGCGGAGAGGCTCGGTGCCCATTTCGTGCAGGACAGGGTGCTCACCACTGACCTGCGCGGAGGGGTCAAGAAAGTCCGGGGGGGCAAGGGCGCCTACTATGGCCGGGCGGTGATCATCGCCACCGGCTCCATGGGGCGAACCCACATTGTGCCTGGCGAGGAAAGGCTCCTGGGGCGGGGCGTCTCCTATTGCGCCACCTGCGATGGTGCCTTCTTCCGGGATCAGGAAGTGGCAGTGGCTGGCAACAACGACGAGGCTGTGGAGGAGGCCCTGTTCCTCACCAAATTCGCCTGTCGGGTCCACCTGCTGGTGCAGACACTAGAGCTGAGGGCGTCGCCTGACCTGGCTGCCGAGGTCAGCCAGCACCCCAGGGTAGAGATCCACCTGGCAACCCGCCTGCAAGAGGTGGTGGGGGAGCAACGGATCGAAGGGGTGCGAGTGGTCCTGCGAGGTGGCGAGGAGCAGATGGTGTCGGTGGTCGGCATTTTCATCTATCTGCAAGGCGGCAAGCCAATCACCGACTTCCTGGGTGGTCAGCTCCAGACCACCGAGACAGGCTGTCTGGAGGTGGATGGGATGATGCAGACGAGCATCCCTGGTGTCTTTGCCGTGGGTGATGTGCTGTGCAACCACCTCAAGCAGGCTGTGATTGCTGCTGAGGGGACGATTGTCGCCATGGCCGTGGAACGGTATCTATCGGGCTGGGAGAGGCTGCGCCCCGACTGGTCGTAGGTCAGGAATCGCAGAAAGACACAGCGCGCCTCGCTACCTCCGCGCCCAGGCCCAGTCTGTCCGTTGAATTCTCCCGTCCGTTGTTCAGCCTACCACAACACCGCCCCCTCATCTGCCCCGCTCACCCGCTGGGCATACAGCCGCAGAAAGCCACGCAGTTCCTGCTCTGGCGGACGCCATTCGGCCATCCGCCGGGCCATCTCGTCCTCCGGCAACAGCAGGTCCAGCCGCCGAGCGGGGATGTCAATGGAGATCGGGTCGTCGTCGCAGACGATGGCGATGGGTCCCCCACTAGCCGCCTCAGGGCAGACGTGGCCGATGCACGGCCCACGCGTAGCGCCGGAGTAGCGCCCGTCGGTAACCATCGCCACTCTGTCGCCCAGCCCCATCCCCTGCAAGAGCCCCGCCGGGATGGACATCTCCCGCATCCCCGGTCCCCCTCGCGGCCCCTCATAGCGGATCAGCAGCACATCCCCCGGACGCACCTCTCCCTCCAGCAGGTGATCCCGCACCTCCTCCTCTTTCTCGAAGACGCGGGCTGGTCCCTCGTGGCGCAGCATCCGGGGATCTACTGCGGTCTGCTTGACCACGGCTCCCCTGGGGGCCAGCGTCCCGAAGAGCAGGGCGATGCCCCCCTCGGGGGCCAATGGGTCCTCCAATGGGCGGATCACCTGCGAATTGCGGGTAGGGGATTGAGAAAGAGCAGCGGCGAGGGGTGAGCCCCACACTGTCTGCGCATCCAAGTGCAGCAGGGAGGCCAGTTCGCTCATCAGGGCCAGCACCCCGCCCGCCCGGTCGAAGTCCTGAAGGGTAAGAGTGCAGGCGGGCTTGAAGCGGGCCAGGAGGGGCGTCTCTCGGCTCAGACGGTCGAACTCTTGCAGGGGCAGGGACAGTTCCAGCTCGGAGGCCAGGGCGGGGAGGTGCAGCAGGGCGTTGGTCGAGCCTCCCAGGGCCATCAGGACCCGGATGGCGTTCTCCAGCGCGCGCTCGTCCACGATGTGACGGAAGCGCAGCCCCTCACGCACCAGGGCCACGATCCGCTCCCCCGTGGCCCTGGCCAGCCGCGCCCGCCGGGCCTCGACGGCGGCAACGGTCGCCGAGCCGGGAAGTGCCAGTCCCATGGCCTCCACCAAGCAGCTCATCGTGCCCGCCGTGCCCATCATGGAGCAGGAGCCCTCGGAGGCGCAGGCGTAACGCTCGATCCGCGCGAACTCATCCTCAGTGATCTCCCCGGCCCGCAGCCGGCCCATCGCTTCTTTCACGTCGCACAGCACCCACGACTGGTCCTCGGCCTGGTAGGGCAGCATCGGCCCGCCGGGGAGGAAGATGGTGGGCAGGTCCAGCCGGGCGGCGGCCATGAGCATCCCCGGCAGGATTTTGTCGCAGGAGGCCAGACACACCAGCCCGTCACAACGGTTGGCGCGGACCATCAGCTCCACCGAGGCGGCGATCACCTCCCGGGCGGGTAACACGTAGTGCATCCCCTCCCCCTGGGCGATACCGTCGCAGGGGGCGATGGTGTTGAACTCCACGGGGAAGCCGCCCGCAGCCCACACCCCAGCCTTCACCTGCTCCGCCAGCCGCCTGAGGTGTGCGTGACCAGGGTTCAGCTCCGTCCAGGAGTTGGCGATGGCTATCAGCGGTTTCTCGAAATCGGCTTCGACTGCACCCATGGCCCGGTAGAGGGCCCGGGGGTAGGCACCGGTCAGTCCCGCGAAGGGGCCCCAGCGAGGTTCGTGGAACATCGCCTCCTTACCCTTTCGCTTGTTTCTTCTTCATAGTACCCGGAGCAATTGGGCACTCTCGATGATCTCCTCAGTGGGGTCGTGGTCTGTGGTCTCGATCTCAATGCTCAGCACACCGTCGTAGCCCACCTCTTTCAGAGCGCGGACCACGCCCCGAACGTCCACGATGCCCCGGCCCAGGGCGCAGCAGGTGTGCCCTCCGCCAGGCAGGATGTCCTTGAAGTGCAGATAGATCAGCCGCTCGCCGAGGTCGTAGATGGCCTTCACCGGATCGCCGCCCTGCGCAGCCAGGTTACCCGTATCCAGGGCCACGCCGATCCACTCCTCGTAGCCGGCGATGGTCTCCTTGAGCGCCGCGGCGTCCCTCTCGGGATGGTTCTCATCACCGACCCGGATGTTGTAACGCTGAGCCAGCTCGGCTACGATGGGCGCCGAGTCCCTGCCTACCCAGGAGGCGATGATGGGCAAACCCAGAGCCTGCGCCGCTTTGAAGGCCTCCTCCGCGCCAGCAGGGTCCCTGGCTGCCGAGCCCAACCCGCCGGCGTAGGCCGTGCCCACCACGCCGTGGCGGGCCAGGATAGCCTTCGTCTCAGCTACGTCGTGCCGATTGCACGCCAGGGGCAGGGCGTGCGGCCCCCACAGCTCAATGCCATCCAGCCGGGCCCGGGCCAGCCGGGTTAGCATGCGGTCCACGGTGGTTGGCGTCGTGGCCGCCATGGTTGCCCGCTCCGCCTCTCCCCAGTTGAGTTCCTGGCCAGGATAGCCGATGGCCTGCGCCACATAGCTGGCAGTCACGAATGAGATCTTCATAGCTTTTTTTTCCTCCTCATATTGGTCTCTTACCTCTCTTCCGCTCGCTCCTGCTCGTACCTCACCCGCCGCTCGGTCAGATATACTGGCACCGGCACATCCCACCACCCAGCGGTCAGCCCGCCCGAGTGCGGAAAGTCACGGTTGACCATCACCTCCACCACCGCCGGGCCACCACTCTCAAAGGCGCTTTCCAGCGCTGGTTTCACCTCTTCGGCTTTGGTGATCCGCTCGCCATGGGCGCCGAAGGCCCGTGCCACCGCAGCCATGTTGGGGGTGAGGCCCTCACCTTTGACTTCGAACGGGGTCGCATAGTCGTGTCCCGCACCATAGGCGGCCAGTTGTAGGTCGGTGATGGCCTGCCAGCCGGCGTTGTTGAACACCAGGCACACTACTGGGATGCGATATTGGACTGCGGGGGCCAGTTCTTGCACCGTCATCAGAAAATCGCCATCGCCGAGTACCGCCATCACGGGCCGGTCGGGCGCGGCCAGCTTGCAGCCCACGGCTGCGGGCAACGACCAGCCCATAGTGGAGAAACCGCCCGTGGAAATGTAAGTTCCAGGCCGACGGAAAGCCATCTCCTGAAACACCTGAGCCTGAGCATTGCCGGACGAACTCACTACAATCGTATCCTCGTCGCCTGTACCCTTCAGGGCAATGGACTCCTCCAACTCCCGGAGCACCCGAGAGATGATCACCGGATGGCGGTCGCTGTGGGGCAGGGGGTGGAGTTGGCACAGCCACTCCGCCTTCAACTGCTGGATCTCGGCAAAGTAACCGCTTGACTCGTAGTCACGGGCCGGCCCAAGCACTTTCAGGAGCTGCGACAGCACCGCCCTGGCGTCGCCCACGATCCCCACCTCCACGGGGTAGTTCTTGCCAATCTCGTGGGGGTCAATGTCCACCTGGATGAGTTTCGTGGGCGGGATGGAGAAGGCCACGCCGTGGCGGTAGGAGCAGGTGGTCTCATCGGCGAAGCGGCAGCCCACGGCCAGCACCACATCAGCCGAGCGGGCGACGGCGTTGCCCACTGTCGTACCCTTGGAGCCTGCGTGCCAGCAGTAGAGGGGGTGATCCTCGGGGAAGGCCGACTTGCCCATCATGGTGGTGATCACCGCCGCGCCCAGGTGCTCGGCCAGGGCCCGCAGTTCCTCGAAAGCGCCCGAAGCCACCACGCCGCCTCCGGTCAGGATCACCGGCCGCCGGGCCTGCTCCAGCAGCTCCGCCATGGCCTCGATCTGCTTTGGATCGCCGAGCACGCGCCCCTCGGGCCGTCGGGGGACCAGTGTCTCCAGATCCACCTCCGCCGCGTCGCACTGCACATCCATAGGCAGATCAATGAGTACCGGCCCGGGGCGTCCGGTGAGCATCAGAGTGAGCATCAGGTTGAAGGCCCTAGGCAACACACGAGGAAGCTGATCTACCCGGTCAATGGCCCAGTAGCGCTTGACGATGGGCTCTAGGATGCGGGGGAAATCGCCCCACCTGGAGCGCTCGATCTCTTGAAGAACTCCCCGCCCCTTCATGTGGGTGTGGACGTTGGAGGTGAGCACCAGCACCGCCATGGAGTCCACGTAGGCTGTAGCCACACCCACGGCGGTGTTGACTGCGCCGGGGCCGATGGAGGTGAACACGGCGAGCGGCTCGCGCCGCACCCTGTAGTAGCCGTCGGCCAGGTGCACCGCTGACTGCTCATGGCGCACCTGTATCACCTGGAGCTCATTCTGGCGTTTGCGGAAGGCGTCCGCCAGTCCCAGGCAGCCGTGGCCGGGGATGCCCACCACGTAGGGCACCCCCTCGCGGATCAGATATTCGGCCACGATCTCACCACCGGTCATGTGTGCCATATTGATAGCTCTTTGTGCGGCCGTCAGCGAATGGAAAACGAATGAACGAATTGGGAGTTTCCGATCAGGTGGGGGACAATCGTTTATGCGTTGCAGGTTCGTTGACGTCTGTCAGCCGGCGCTCCGCCCGCTTCACTGAGTATCGTCCTACCCGTGACGGGTGATCCTGCACTTTCCGGGGGGGAAGATGCGACGGTACTCCAGAGCTTTGCGTCCAAAGTTGAAAAGCAGACCAACAGGCGCACCAGTGCCCGTCAGATAGGTGATGACCTGCGCTACCTCGTCATCGGTAAGTTGCCAGGAACGGGCCTTGATTTCGACCACAACCAGGGCCTCCACTCACAGGTCGAGGAAGAAAAGCCCCACAGGCGCACCATCGTCATGGACCTCCACCCGCTTCTGGCGCACACCATGAATTTCTTGCTTCGCCAACTCAACGGCCAGCGCTCGCTCGTAAACCTCCTCTGGATAGCCCGGACCCCGCTCGTTATGCACAGCCATGGCCGCACCGATGATGCGATAGGTCAGGTCGTTTCCCGTTGCGTCGGTGACTAAAGCCATCGTCCCCTCCCTTGTCCCTCCTCACAGCGGGATTCTCCTCCTCTCCCTGGCTGACTCGTACGCCGCCAACGCGGTGCGCAGTGCCGAGCGCGCTTGAGCAGGCACGACTCGGAACTCCCGCTCGTTGACGTAGCAATCGAGGAAGTGATCCAGGGAGCGCTGGATGGAGAGCTGCCAGGGAGGGCCCAGGGGCCGCACGGCGATGCGCTGCTCTCGCCCACCCGTGACCAAAAACAGCGGCCCCGATTCATCGTCCAGGATGTGCAGCGACCCCTCGGTGCCGTAGATGCGCCGCTGCTCATGCCACAGGTCGCCATAGGCGGCGTAGGTCATGGCCACGCTGGCCACGACGTGGTCCGCATACTCCAGGATCAGAAGCGCCGTGTCATCGGCCTTGTTCTCCGCCTCGACAACCAAACGCGGCGCGTGGGCAGTGACGGCCACCGGCGGGCCCAAGAAATGCTCCAGAAGATAGAGGGGGTGCATCCCCGTGTCAATCAGCACCCCGCCGCCAGCCCGCTCCCAGGTCCCCTTCCAACTAGCCGGATCGCGCATACGCTCATCCTGCCCCACGATGATGATCACCGCCACGAAGGGCTTGCCAATCTTCCCCAGCGCCATCAGCCTGTCAGCCCGCTCCACTGCGGGCAGGAAGAGTTGGTTCAGACTCACGTAGAAGCGGAGCCCCGCCGACTCAGCGGCGGCGATCATCTCGTCGGCCTGGGCCAGCGTGAGGGCAATGGGCTTCTCGGTGAGGACATCTTTGCCCGCCTGGAAGGCCTCCAGCGCGATGGGATGATGGAGATGGTGGGGCAGGCAGATGTCAATGACATTGATAGTGGGATCCTCGAGCAGCCGCCGGTAGTCCTCTACCGCACCATCTACCCGATGTCTGGCCGATAGCCGCTCGATGGCCCTGCTGTCCGGATCGGCCACGGTCACCTGCCCGACCAGAAGGCTGCGGTTGAAGGCCCGCAGGTGGGGGTGGCTCACTGATCCGGCGCCCACGACGCCGATGTGCAGCCTCATGCTACTTCTCCCCTCAGGCCTCCTCGTAGTATTGTCGCCAGGAGAACTGGGGCCGATAACCCAGCAACTCCTTGGCCCTGCGGTTGGAGATCAGTGCCCAGTAATCTCCCTCCACAGCATCCCAGTCCACGCGCACATAGGCAAAGTAACGCTCGATGAGCTCCGCCGTGGGGACCACGGTCGTCCCGTCGTCAGCGGGGACGAAGAATGCCTCATGCTCCAGGCCCTGCGCCTCAACTGCCAGCCGAAAGGCCTGGGCTGCATCGCGTCCGTCGGTATAGACCCACAACCCCTTGCGCCGCGCTTCCACATCCTCCACCCACTCCCCGTGCTCCATCACGACCCGCGTGTCCCAAATGAAGCGGATGCGCACGCATACGGTGCTCATCCCGTAGCGACGGGTGTAGGCCCGGCACAGCTTCTCGTCGAGGGCCTTGCTCAGCCCGTAGGGGTCCTGGGGTTTGAGAGGATGTTTTTCGTCAATGGGCAGGTATTCGGGGGGGAATTCGTGGGTGGCGAAGACGAAGCCCAGGGTCGAATCGGTGGAGGCAATAACTACTTTGGGCACCCTTGCCCGTGCCGCTGCCTCCAGCACGTTGAAGGTGCCCATGACGTTGGTCTCCATGACCCGCTGGGGTGGGTCGTGGAGGGGATGGGGAATGGCGGCCAGGTGGATGATGGCCTCCTGTCCCTCGAAGGCCCAGGTCAGATCGCCCAGACAAAGGATATCGGCCCGGATGAAACGAATGCCCTGAAGGGTACAGGCGCGCTGCTGTGGAGGCACACGGTCCAGCACAGCCACCCTGTGGCCAGCTTGGAGCAGCTCATCTACGACAAAACCTCCCACCAGCCCGCTGCCGCCTGTCACCAGGATGTTCATGGGAGCTCCTTATTGCGCTGTTAGTAGAGCCCCGGTTTCTTGGAGAAACCGGGGCTCTGGCCTACAACTTGGCACCGCAACCGGGACAGAACTTGGCTCCTCCAGGCACTTCAGCACCGCATTCGGAACATGTGTTGGTCGCACTGAGCTTAGCCCCACACTGGGGACAGAACTTGGAGCCAGCCGGGACCTGGGCCCTGCAACTGGGGCAGGTAATGGTCGCCGCTGGGGCCGGCGCGCCGGGTTGCATGGCCTGACTCATCATCTGGGCCATGGCCGCGCCCATGCCTATACCGGCTCCCAATCCCACGCCCGCCCCAGCCAGAGTGCCCGCCTCACCACCAGCGGCCGCTGCAGTGCCCATGGCCCGTGCGGCCTTGAACTGCATGTAGGCCCTCATGTCGCCGATAGCGCCCATGGCCGCCCGCTCGTCAATGGCCTGCGCCGTCTCCTCAGTGGGAGTCACGGACTGCATGTAGAGGGCTTTGAGGGCGATACCCAGGGCATCGAAGTCCCCCTGCGCTCGGGCCCGCACGCCAGCGCTCAGTTCATCATACATGCTGGGAATGTCGAAAAGTGAGACCTGACTCTCTCCCAACAGATCGGTCACTCGGGCAACGATGATGCCGCGCAGGTAGTTCTCGATCTGCGAGGTCTGGTAGAGCCCCTGGGTACCCACGATCTGGGCCACGAACCTCTGGGGTTCGCTCACCTGCATGGAGTAGCTGCCCAGGGCCCGCAGGCGAACCATGCCCAGGTCCTTGTCGCGCAGGGCGATGGGCTGAGGGGTGCCCCACTTCTGGTCAATGAACTCCCGCATGTTGACGAAGTAGACCTCAGCGGGGAAGGGTGTTCGTCCCCTGGTGGCCAGCCCGATGAGCCCCGCCAGCAGGGGGATGTTGGCCGTGGTGAGGGTGTGCCGCCCAGGGCCAAACACATCCAGCGCCTGCCCGTCCCGGAAGAACACCGCCCGCTGCGCCTCACGCACGATGAGCTGCGAGCCCAGGCGGAAGTCCCCTGCCCCGATCTCCGGCACCCTTCGCACCATCTGATGACCTGCCTGATCTGGAACTTCGATCACGTCAATAATCCGTGGCATCTGTGTCCTCCTTCATAGACATGTAGAGTTGACTAAATCTGAAGCACGGCCTCCCGCCGTCTTCGCCAGTAGTCCGCTAGGCGATCCACTGCCTCGCCCAGGTCACGGATAGCCTCGGCGCTGCCCGCTTGGGAACTGATGGCCGTTTCCAGAGCGGCGATGCCCTCGCTCAGGCGGGGGATCTCAGCCAGCAGCGCCTGATCGAACTCGTACAACCCGTCCAGTTCCGCCTCGCGCACCTTGACCGCGTCGAAGAAGCCGGCATAGCCACCAGCCGCGGTGCGGACCTGATCCCCCAGGGTCTGCAGCCGTCGGGCCACTCGCTCCAGGTCGTCAACCAGGCGCAGTTGGCGGGCGTCAACAAGCCGACGCTGCAACTCGGGGAGCTTCCGGCCCTGCTGGGCCAGTTCCCTGGCGATGTGCTCCCGCAGCAAGCGGTCCGCATCCCGCCGAAGCTGCTTATCCCGATAGCCGCCGTAGCCAGGGATGGCATTCAGGATGTTCTCCAGTGCGCCAGTCTGTCCAGCCTGTACCCTTTCTCTGATGTCTTCAACCACGAAATACCTCCTCTTTTTCTATTCCCGCACGCCACTGACAGAGGACGGTTGGTCAGCTCAAGAACACCTCCGAGCCACAGTAAGGACAGCGCACCACGCCCTTGCCTGCCAGCTCCACTTCACCGCCGCAGTTAGGGCAGGTGTTGCCCCGGAGCTGAGCCGCGTCCCGCGAGTAGAGCAACCCCTCATCCCAGTTGATGTAGCCGGAGAAGAGCCCCTTGCCCACCAGGTCGTGGATGTAGTCCCGTATCTGATCCAGGGTGATATTAAGCTCTAGGGCTACATCGGCTATCCGCATCTGCCCCCGCGTCTGAACCATGTTGAGTACGGCCCGCTCTTTCTCCACCTCAGCCAGCTCCGCCGCTTCCTGCCGCCCCTTGATGAAGAGAAACACTCCCCCTCCCACCAAGGGCACCACCAGTACCAGGAAGAAGAGGCCCAAGCCCAGAACGGGCGCAGCCAGATCCTCATATTTGCCCGCCGCCACCCCCGCCCCCAACCAGAGGGTGGCGATGAGGCAGGCGCCCAGGCCGACGATGATCAGAATCAAGCCTCCTATTTTGCCGAGGTTTCTCATTAGGTGCTCCTACGGGAGTTGCGAGTTGAAAGTTGCAAGCTGCAAGTTCACCTCAGCCGACACCGCCGCCGCCGCCTCCGCCACCGCCACCCCCACCTCCGCCACCGCCGCTCCAGCCGCCACCCCCACTGCCGGAGCTGGAGGGCGCGCTGCGCATCGTGCTGACAGCGGAGTTGAGCATGGAGATCAGGCCATCGCTCATCGTCTGAAGGGAACCGGCCATGCCGTCGCTCACTCGCTGAAGGGAGGGCATACCGCCCCCTTCGGTCGGAGCGGCGATGCTGCGGCCTGCCATTGGCTCTGCCCGACGCCGCCCACTGCCAGCGTAGATCACGGGCGGATAGGGATGATACCAGTAGGGAGCGGGTGTATCCACCTCGGCGAATTTGCGGATCCAGCTTCGCTCCAGGCCAAAGGCAATGGCATAGGGCAGGTAGTCGTCGAAAATCTCCTTGGCCTCCTTCAGGTCAGCGTACTTCTCGATGTTGGCCAGGTAGCGCTTGAAGGCGTTCCACTGTGCCGCTGCCTCCGCCCCCTCCGGAGTCTTGCGGGGCATGAAGCGACCCAGGATAATGAGCCCTATAGAGGTGATCGCCAGGCCGATGGAAGGGCAGATGGCCAGGTCGGTGTAATGTGAGAGCAGAAGGAGCAGGACAAGCCCTACGGCGACGGTGAGCACCAATACCCCAATACCTAGAGCGGTGTAGATGCGGCGGGTGCGCTGTGGGCTGCCAGTGAAGAAACCTTCGTCCACTACCCGCTGGTAAAGGCGCTTCTGGAGATCAGGGATATATTTGTAGAACTTATCCTTGAGGTCAGAGAGGCGCCGCATTCGACGTCTCCCAAAAAGCCTCTGCAACAGATACCTCTCATGTTCCTGAAGATGCTCCGGCTCCTCCTGTTGACTGAACACGAAATCCTGGTGGCTGCCCAACCCCAGGAAGCCCTCCTTTTGCTCCTCCTCCATGCTGATGACACCACGTCGGGCCAGGTCAATCAGGGTGGCGATGATGTCCTTCATGTCCGCCTTCTCGTCCACCAGCGTGCCGACCACGCCCGGTGGCAGATCGGAGGGGGGCGTGGTCCGGTAGTCGGCTACCAGTTCCACTGGTCGGTCGCGCCCGCGTGTGTACCAGAAGGCGAAGAGGGCCACCGGCCCACCGACCAGCGTGAGCAGGCCCAAGCCCAGCATGCTCAGATCGAACAGCGGCCCCCACCTCTCCCGGACCTCCTGTTTGGCATCCTCTGCTCGCTGCCAACTGGCCGGCTGAGCGGCTACCAGCCCGTGGGGGAACTGCACCCGCACCTCCAGCTCTTGATCGGGGTAGGTCGTGCCAGCGAAGAAGGTGGCCAGCGATTCGTCGGTTGAGAGCTCCACATCGGCCCGCTCCTCACTTCCGCCGCCGTAGGCCGCCGCCTTGATCCCTTCGGGCGCAACGCCGGGCGGCAGGTGGACCTTGACCACCGAGGCTCCCACTGGCACCGAGCGATCGGGGAAGACCGCCTTCCACCACACCTGGTCACCCCCTTCGTAGATGCGCAGGCCCCCCTTGACGGTGTACTTGAGATTGTAAGTGTGAGTGGAGTTACTATAGCCGGGGTAGTACAACTTGATGACGAAATCGCCCTCCTCCGTGAAGGTCTCGAAGGTGTAGTCCGCGCCGTGGCCGGGGCGGTACTGGCGATCCCCCTCCCACACCTGGACCTCAGTGATCCGCTCGAGGCGGTTCATGGGGATGTTGCGATAGCCGTAGTGGAACTCGCCGACTACATAGGTGAACTGCTGAGTCTCGACGATGCGCATGTCGCCATTGGGCAGCACCGTGATGTCCACATCCAGCCGATCCCAATCGTACACCTTGTCCTGAGCCCAGACACCCGTGCCAAGGCTCAATATCAGGGTCAGGGCTAGCCACAGGATTATCCTACGATGTCTCATACATACCTCCCTTCTAAACCCCCATCACGCGGTGAGTATACCTCAATTGGCCAGAACCCACATGACACGGCCCTGACAGGTCACTGACAGGCGAGATTATATCATGAATCCATCTCGGCGACAACAAGAGACATTTTGAATGGGAGCATTTTCCGGTACGGGTGTACCCTTGCGGTCACCCCTGGGAACAAGGGCAACCGCGAGGGTTCCCCCTATCAAGGGAATGTTATCGAAAACGCGTTGTTGCGACGACGAAACAGATGGGGCTTTCAAAATATCTGGGACAACAAGGGATTGCTTTGCCCCAAGGTCATGATATAATAGGCAGCGTGTTAGAGTGATGAGGGAGGGACATATGCCTCGACTGGGTGCCCACATGTCCATCGCCGGCGGAGTCAGCCAGGCCCTCGTACGAGGGCACAGCATCGGGTGTGAGGCGATACAGATCTTCACCAAGAACCAGCGCCGCTGGGCTGAGCCGGAGATCCCGCCGGAGGAGGTTGCGGCCTTCAAGCAGCTTCAGGCCGAAACGGGCATTCACCCCATCGTCTCCCACGACTCCTATCTCATCAACCTCGGCTCACCCGACGATGAATTGTGGCAGCGCTCGGTGGACTCACTCATCCGAGAGCTGGAACGATGCCAGGCGCTGGGGGTGCCCTACATGAACATGCACCCCGGATCCCACAAGGGCTCAGGTGAGGAGGTGGGATTACGGCGCATCGCCCAGGGATTGGATGCTGCCCACAGCGCGGCGCCCGGCTATCAGGTGATGACCCTGCTGGAGACCACCGCCGGCCAGGGAAGCGATCTGGGCTCCACCTTCGGACAGTTGGCGCGCATCATCGAGATAGTGGCCCAACCGGAGCGAATGGGGGTCTGTCTCGACACCTGCCATGCCTTCGCCTCGGGGTACGAAATCCGAACCCGCGAGGGGTACGAGGCTACCTTCGCCGCGTTGGAGGAACTCCTTGGTCTGGAGCGCCTGAAAGCCTTTCACCTCAATGGCTCCCAGGGGGGGCTGGGGAGCAGGCTAGATCGCCACACCCACATCAACGAGGGAGAACTGGGCCTGGAGGCCTTTCGCATGCTGCTCAACGATCCTCGCTTTGGGGATCACCCTATGCTGCTGGAGACGCCCAAGGGGAAGGAGATGGAGGAGGATGTCATGAACCTGGCCATTCTCAGGACCCTGCTGGAATAGACCAGGTCCGATCTTCACTCCAGGCCAACAGGCGCTTTCTGTTCCATCGTCCGGGTTATGCGCCACACGTAGACCACGCGCTGGACGACGGTCACGTTGGTCAGCACCGCCAGGGCCCACAACATCCAGGGCATGATCCCCGCTATCAATCCTATTATCAAAAGGCATACCCTCTCTGCACGGGTGAGCAGACCGACCTTGCATTGCAGCCCCAGTCCCTCAGCCCGAGCCCGGGTGTAGCTGACCATGAGCGAGCCGACGATGGTTCCATAGATGAGGATCATCTCCATCCGTCGGCCCTGCTGAGCGTAGTACAGAAGCAGGCCCAGATAGACCACCGCCTCGGAGAAACGGTCCAGTGTCGAGTCCAGGAAAGCCCCGAAGGAGCTGGTCTGTCCCGACAGTCGGGCCAAGGCTCCATCGAAAGCGTCAAACAGGCTGGCCAGGATAGTCAGAACCCCGCCGACCCTCAAGTACCCGCGCGCGATCAATAAGGCCACAGCCACATTGGCCACCAGCCCCAACATTGTCATCCAGTTGGGCGAGATGCCCAGGCGGCTAATCGCCCTGGCGATGGGATCCACCAGCCAATGTGTGTGACTGCGCAACCATTCACCAAACATCGCTCGTTGCTCTCTCCTCTCGCACAGCTTCTTCCGCTGTCTGTCCCCAGCTGCGGGGGATAGCGGCACGCCATCCTAGACCACGCTGGGCCATCAGTTCCTGATAGTAGATCAACACTTGCTCTGAAACCCGTTCCCAGGCATAGGCCTGAGCCTTGGCGCGTCCTCGCTGCCCCATCACCTGCCGGGCCGCTGGCTCACGCAGTAGCCGGATGAGCGCTTGTGCCAGAGCCTCCTCATCCTCAGGAGGCACCATCAACCCCTCCTGTACGTCGGCCATCACTGTGCGGTAGCCAGGGATGTCGCAAGTGACGATGGGCTTGCCCGCAGCCATGGCTTCCAGCAGGATGAGGCCAAAGCTCTCAAAGCCGATGGAGGGCGCGCAGAAGATGTGACAGGACCGATAATAGCGCGGTAGATCCTCGTCCGACACCCAGCCCACAAAGCATACGTCAGCCAGCTGGTGCTCCCGGACGTATTCCACAAAGGACTGCCCATCATCCTCATCATAGGCGCCCACCACGATGAGCCGTGTCTGGGGCATGAGCACCTTCACCCGCTGGAAGGCCCGCAGCAGAAAGCGAAATCCCTTGCGCTTCTCCAGCCGCCCGACGAAGAGAATGTTCAGCTTGGCATCCTGGTAACAGGGCCAGGGCTCGATCTGAGCGTCACCGAAACGCTTCACCTCAATCCCGTTGGGGATGATCACATAGTCCCCGGCGAAGTAAGAGGCGATGTGGTCACAGGCAGCAGAGGAGACGGCAATTCTTCCATCCAGCCGCTCGAAGAAGCGCTGGAGGATGGGCTTGCCGCAGTAGTAGCTCGCGCTGGACTCCCGGTAGGCGTGAAAGGTGCCCACGATGAGAGACTTGGGGCACAGGGGGGCGTGACGCAGCGCCGCCAGGGGCAAAGCGGGGGTCATGGGCTCATGCAGGTGGATCACGTCGAACTGCTGCTGTCGAAGCAGCTTCTTGACCTGACGATAGACCCGGGGGGACAGGTTGACCCGGGCCATGGATCCGGCGAAGGGAAAGGATAGAACCCCTCCCAGGGCGGAGATGAAATGGGGTGGCAGGGATGCCTCATCGTCCGAACAGGGGCCTATGATGGTCACGTCGTGGCCCCATTCGCGGAAACAGGCCGCCGTGTGGATGATGTTGTTGTTTACCCCGCTGGGGAAGGCGAAGTCATAGGGGGAGATCAGGGCAATCTTCATCCTCGCTCCTGTGTGCGCTGCAGTGCTGATCCCAAAGGGGCACGGTCAAGACCCACTGTCCCGGATCGGCGCGTATCTGCTCCTCCAGCAAAGCTGCCAAGGCCTCCATTCCTCGATCCACCCTCACATCGCGATCCCCTGTCCCTTCCAGGGGCACTGGAAAGAGACGGACTAGGAAGCGACCGCCTGGCCGGCGGTAGCTGAATCCCGCGATCATCACTGCTCCCGTCCGCAGTGCCAACCGCACATGGCTGTCAGGCAGCCGGGCGGGCGCGCCAAAGAAGTTCACCCATCGGCCGGAAGCGGTGACATTGCGGTCCGCAGCCAGTGCGACAGCTTCGTTGCGGCGCAGGGCCCGGAAAAGCTCCAGCAGGGGGCCATCAACAGGGATAAAGTGCAGCATCCCATGGCTGCTCCGCAAAGAGCAGACGTACCGAAAGAGCCGCTCGGGCTGGAGGTGCTCGGCGGGCATGGTGATAGGCAGAGCGCGCACGGCTGCCATCTGCATAACGATGTCCAGGTTGCCGAAGTGAGGTGCCACGAGGACGATACCCCGCCCTGCTGCTCGTGCCGCCTCCACATGCTCCCAACCTTCCACCTCCACCAGCTCCGCGATCTGTTCCTTGGTGAGATGAGGTACGCGGAACATGTCGTAGAAGTTATGGGCCAGGTTGCCGCACACCTGGCGTATGATCTTCCTCACCGCTGGCGATCGGGGAGGCTTCCCCAAGACGTGAGAGATATTGTCAGCCACGCCGGTCCATCGCCTGGGCAGGAGCCAGTAGTACAAATCGCCCATCAGAGTCGCCAGGGGATAGGCTACCCGGGCCGGGACATGGGGTAACATCGCCCCGGCCAGACGAAAGAGATAGTAAACCATCAGGGTTTGGTCAACAGGGCCACGAGCCATGAGCTTATCGCACTCCTGGGATAGATATTGTAGCACAAAGCCCCTCAGACGGCTAGCCAGCATTGTACGCTTCTGCGTGAGGTTCAGGGGCGTCCCTTCGGGCTGAGACTTCGCCGAGCTCAGACTTCGGCGAGCTCAGTCGAGCCGTCGAGGCGCCTCAGGATGAAGCCTCGCCCCCTTGAACCACTGAAAAGGCCTCGGCGGGGCCTGTCCTGAGCGTAGCCGAAGGGACGCCTCGGCCCTCATGAAAGCCAGCATTGTCCAGCTTGCCAATTACCCACTTTTGTGGTAGAGTAGGGTCAGCAAATGCTCCCTGGCCTGGCCAGGACAGGCTTTCAGGAAGGAGCCAACCATGAAACCGCACATCAGCCACGGATGGGATGTCCCTGTGGAGAAGGCGATGGCCATTCAGCGTCGCCTGGCCAGCCAGGTGATCCTGACCTGGGATGAGCGCCCGGTGCGGATGGTGGCCGGGATTGACGTAGCCTTCCCCGGAGAAAAGGGGCGGGCAGCGGTGGCTGTGCTCAGCTTTCCCGACCTTCAACTCGTGGATAGCGTACGGGTGGAAATCGAGATATCCTTCCCCTACATCCCCGGCCTGTTGGCCTTCCGCGAGGGGCCGGTGATCCTGGCCGCCCTGGAGCACCTCTCGATGGAGCCGGACCTGCTCATCTTCGACGGGCAGGGGCTGGCCCACCCCCGTCGCATGGGCATCGCCACGCACATCGGGGTGCTGCTGGATGTGCCCAGCATTGGCTGCGCCAAATCACGGCTGGTGGGCACGCACCAGGAGCCCGGTCCGAGCAGGGGCTTCCACGCCCAGCTCTACGATCAAGGAGAGGTAATCGGGGCTGTGCTTCGCACGCGAGATGGAGTGAATCCGGTGTACGTGTCCATCGGCCACCGGATTGACCTGGAGAGGGCCATGGACTTCGTGCTGCGCTGTTGTACCAAGTACCGACTGCCGGAGCCCATCCGCTGGGCCCATCGGCTGGCCTCGGGCGAGAGACTTCCCGATAGCCGACAGCTTTCCCTGTTTTGAAGCTATGAAGAGACCGCTTCTGGTTTTCCTGGCAATCGCATCTTTGGCCCTGGCTGGCTGCGGCTTCTGGTCCCACAGCGTTGCTCAGCAGTCTAGCGCACCTCTAAGGGTCACTTGGGGCTGGGAATACCGGGCTGAGGATTACATCCGCTCCAAGCCGCTGGTGGCTGAAGGTATGATCTACTTCGGCTGTGACGACAATAGGCTCTACGCTCTGGATGCGGCAAGCGGCCAACTGCGCTGGCGGTTCGAGACGCGGGACAATGTCAGTGCCACTCCTGTGCTGGTGGACAGCCTGCTGATCTTCGGCTCCTGGGACGGGGTGCTCTACGCAGTGGATGCCAAAACCGGGCGACAGGTATGGCGCACCACTCTGGATGGGTGGCTCACGGCCAGCCCCGCTTTCGCCCAGGGGATCATTTACGTCGGCGTGCACGACGGGTACCTGTATGCCGTGGAGCTCGCCACCGGCACGGTGCTGTGGCGCTTCCCCAGCGGAGGGGCCATCGCCGGCCAGGCCCAGGTCGCGGATGAGCTTCTCTACTTCGCCTCAGCCGATGGTTTCGCTTATGCCCTCGATGCGTACAGCGGTGTGCTGCGCTGGCGCACCCCCACCCGCAGCCCCCTGGTGGCCGGTCCCCTGGTGGACGGAAGCTCGGTTTACGTTGCCTCCACCGACCGACACCTGTACGCACTGGATGCGACCACGGGCAAGCAACGCTGGGCACGGGAGCTGGATGCTACCCTGGAGGCCATGCCTGCTGTGGCTGGAGGACGAGCCTTCGTGGGTACCATGGCTGGCACGGTGGTGGCGCTGGGTGCGGCGCAGGGCACTGTTCAGTGGACCTTTGTCACCCCAGGGCCTATCTGCACCATGCCTGTGGTGGTAGAGGGCGTTCTCTTCGTGGGGTCTACCGATGATCACATCTACGCTCTGGACACAGCCACCGGCCACCTGCGCTGGAGCTACCGTCTGGGCAGCGACGCCGGGCCGCCAGTGGTGTCTGACGGCTGGCTTTACGTCGGCTCTACCGACCGACGCCTCTACGCTTTTCGCCTAGAGGGATAGGCTTCCGAAATGCGCTTCCATCTCGCCCGCTTGCTTTTCCCGCTGATATTCCTCTTTATGACAGCCCTGGGGTGCCAGAGCCTCCGGCCTGGGCTTCAGGTCCCCTCCTTCACCGAGGCCACTACCATCCATGCCCAATCTGAGGAAGAGCACCCCGAGATCCAGGAATACCTCCGCCTCTTTGAGGCCCGGGATCGGCTCCCCGGTCTGGAGGCAGTCAAGGAGCTGGGGGCCATCATCGCTGCCCGGCCCCACTCTCCCGCGGCCTACGAAGCCCACGTAGCCCTGGCCCGCCACTACGCGCGGCTGGGCGATCCAGCGGCCGAGGATGAGTACCGCGCGGCCCTCGAATTGGAGGAGAACAAGGGCCTGAGGCTGGAGCTGGCCCGCTGGTTGGAGGAGCAGGGCAAGGCAGAGGCTGCCTATGCCGAGTACAAGGGGCTATTGAGCCAATATCCCCAGGCTTTCGAGGCCATGCGCCGGGTGGGGACTGATCCCCTGCAGGTGGCGCGGGACCTGAATGGAGCCAGCTACTACAGCGATGCCCTGGAAGAGCTATACGGGGTGGAAGATCCGGCTGCTGACCCCATCCGGGCCGGGGCTCTCAGCGGCATGGACCGCCACGAGGAGGCGGCGCTTTTTTATCGCCTGTGGCTGGAGGAGCACCCGGAGGATACAGAGGCCAGGATGGGGCTGGCACGTGCCTCACAGCGGCAGGGGGAGCGGAAGGAAGCGCTGGCACTGTACGAAATGGTGGATACAGCCGATAGCCTGCTGGCTCAGGCCGAGTTGTGGGCCAGCGAGGATCCGGCGCAGGCCATCACCCTTTACCTGCAATGCCCCTACCCCGTGGCCAAGTGGGAGGCCACAGCACTTCTGGAGGCCCAGGGGCAGCCAACCGAGACATTGCCTCTGTACGCTGAACTGGCGGCGGGCCAGACCTATTGGGCCGACGATGCAGCCTATCGCCTTTACACCCTGGCCGAGCGACTGGGGGAGCCGGAAAAGCGTCTCCGAGCACGTCGGCTTCTGAGAGCTGCGCAGCCCAACTTCCTGGCCCTGCGGCTGGGCGAGGAGTGGACTCCGGCCATCACGCTCCCCTTCCGGCCGGCCGGGACGGAGGTCCTGTCCAAGACGATGGCGTTGGAGTCGCTGGGGCTGGAGGAGCTGGCCCGCCGGGAGTTGATCATGGCCACCCGTTTCGATGCCCGCCCGGAGGCCCGCACTGCTTACGCCCAGGCCCTCTTCGACCGAGGCCACCTGCTCGACGCCCAGCGTGTGGCAGAGAGGGCGCTGCATGAGGTACCGAAAGCGCCGTTGTCCCTGTGGCGGCTAGCCTACCCCAAATCCTACGAGCAGGAGGTGCTGGCCGCTGGTGAGGAATTCGACCTGGACCCCTTGCTCCTGTGGGCTATCATGCACACCGAGAGCCGTTACGACCCCGAGGCCCTCTCCTGGGCGCGGGCTCAGGGGCTCATGCAGCTCATCCCCTCCACCGCAGATTGGGCCGCCGAATCGGCGGGTATACCCTTCACCCCACTGGAGATATACGAGCCCAAGGCCAACGTCCGGCTGGGGGCCTGGTATCTGCGCTGGCTGCTGGATTACTTCGACGGCGACCTGGAGCTGGCGGTCACGGCCTACAATGGCGGCCCGGGCAACGTCAATGCCTGGAATGGACAGGTGAGCAATCGTGACGACTTCTTCCGCTACATTGGCTACGGCGAAAGCAGGGAATACGTGAACCGGGTGCTGACGGCTTATCACATCTATCGGGAGCTGGAACGGCTGGCATCGGATTGGACAACGGATTGAACGGATCAAGACATAGAATTGAGCAAGGACAAGACTTACAGTGGACATCATCAAAGCCAGGATGATCGGCATCGGCGGTTTCGGGCACTTCGCGCTGGCGGCCATCACTGCCAGTGACAGAATCGAATCGAGAGCCCCGGCTGATTACGACCAGGAGTTGGCCCAGGCCAAGGCCCAGGGGTTGGCGATCGAGTCCTACGAGCGGTACGAGGACTTGATTGAAAAGGCAGACATTGATGGCCTCTCTCTTTCCCTACCCCACTACCTCTATCCGCCGCTGGTGAAGCTGGCCGCCGAACGGGGTCTCCACGTTTACAAAGAAAAGCCCCTGGCCCGCAACTTCAACGAGGGGCTGGAGCTTGTAGAGTTGGATAACCTGGCAAGCTAGAAGAGCCTCGCGCCCGGTTGCTGGGAGCGAGGCTCTTTCATCACCCTTCTTGCGAACCCGCCGGCCCGCGTGCGTGTGCTTTTTCCCACAAGTCCTGATATGCCGTCCGCACCGAGGGGTCCAACCGGTCTGCCAGTGTCAGCGGGAGACTCAAGCGAGTGATCAGGTCTTGCACGTCGGCCAGGTCTCGCAGTCGGTGGGGAGCGCTCATCCCCGACGCCAGCTTCAACTCGATCAGTTTCTCCAACGCCACCACGCGGATACCCTCGATCTCCATCGTCACCTCTGGAGCCGTTGGGTCGGGGAAGGCGACCGGCTTGGGCAACCCATCGCCAGGATACTCCCCGGTGGTCACGACTTCAATACGCACGCCTGTTTCGACGTCACGGAACGTCTTCTCGGCCCCGCTGAAGGCCAGCCGGTACCCCCGTCCCCCCAGCCGCTGGCGGAAACGCTCCAATCCAGATGGCGTCAACAGCAAGTCAATGTCCTCCGTCAGTCGTGGATACCCGTGTTCTGCAAGGGCAAGTCCTCCCAACAGGGCGTAGGGGATTCCTTCCGCGTTCAATCGTTGCGTCAATCGGCGCAACGTGCCGTGCAATGGTCCCTCACCGGCAAAATAGGCGCTCGCTTCGCGGAGCATTCGCTCCCCTCCCCGTCGTAGCAAGTGCTCGTAGGCCACTCTTTGCTCTCCTGCCATTCATCCCTCCGACTGAAAGCAAACCGGGAACAACGCCATTCTATCACAAAGCATACTGGAGAGCAACTCCGCTGGAGATGGCGGGTGCATTTCAGTTTTGGGGCAGATTGTGGCATAATCACGTCATCCCCATAAACCCATACCAAGCTTTTGGAGGTTGACCATGAAATGCACCCGCGATCAGATGAAAGCTGAGTTGTTGGCCGAGG
>Ga0209979_1000393_pt1 | contig 61968 bp, 51 predicted proteins | sample AnhtaG_FD_183114 | JGI IMG/M metagenome (GOLD analysis project Ga0209979, IMG submission 183114) | Deep subsurface microbial communities from Anholt, Denmark to uncover new lineages of life (NeLLi) - Anholt_01485 metaG (SPAdes) (version 2) | ecosystem: Environmental > Aquatic > Marine > Oceanic...
CTTTAGACCCAAAAATATGACCCCGGAAGAGCTGGCGGAAGGTTTTATCTGGTTAGGAAAGAATTTCTATACCAAAGCTTCAATATTTACCAGATTTTTTTATAACCTCAATCATCCGCTGCTCTATTTTTCTCTTAACTGGGCGCATCGGAACGATTATAAAAGTAAAAAAGCAGGAAATTGCCTTCCACATCCCTCAGAGCCTTCCCTTTCGCTTCTGCCCGCTGTCCCGGTGGAAACTCCGGGATTAGCAGGTTAATCCGTCCAGGGCTGACTGGCAAAAAGGAAAACAAATAAGCTTACTCAAGTCAGAGGAATCAGGATGTGTGTTAGCCGCTATGTTGGATAACTTCCTCAGGGTCAGCTCGTTTTGTCTCATCGTGAGTTAGAGATATTGGACTATATTGTTAATACGAAGGACAATAATAAGGGAGGCACGTTGAACCTGACTGAAATGTCCGGAATAGCAGGTGAAATGGTCTACAATAGGCAGTAAATCTGGATACCCGAGCGTCACTTCAAATAAGGCTCTTACTAAGAGGAGCAGGAAACAGTTTACATCTTATTATTGATTTTTTCTCCCCCACCTGTTTTGGGCTTGACTTGAAATCCCCCTTTAGCAAAGGGGGATTTAGGGGGATTTTTCAAGTTTCAAATCCCCCCTTCCCCCCTTTTTCTAAAGGGGGGATGTAACAATTATATGCTCTCCTTAATATCTTACCCAAAGAGAACTCGGCCCTTCCATTTCTGAGAGGACTCTTCCGATCATTTGCCCTTGGTATTAGTTTCTATTTTAATGGTTCCACTGGCCGTCCGTAGTTTGATATCAGGCCCCCCTTTGCCCCGCTTGACCAGGTAACGGTCTGTAAGATAACGATCGTTCTTGTGCAACCGAATGGTCTCCTTCTCAGTGTATTCAAACGGGCACTTGATCTTCCCCTTATCGGCTCGTTTCATCAAAGTCATGGAAAAGTTTTTCCCGAATGGGGGCACTTTAAGAACCACGTCACCACTAGCCGATGAAGCCTCAAGGCGCTTTGAGGGGAGATGAGGCAGATACAGCTTTACCTCGCCGCTGGCGGATGACATCTCGCCTTCCTTATCAATCTCAGCATCTTCAACAAATATTTTTCCTGAAGCATTGGAAAGCACAAGTTCCTTTGTGCCAACAGAATTAACCGATATTTTTCCGGATGCCGACTCCGTTTCGATGAATTTCGCCTCAAATTCTTCAAATGAAATGTCTCCTGATGCGCTGTTACACTCAATGGAGCGAAGGCTGGCCGATTTGGGAAGATACACCGTCCAGTAAGTTTCTCCTCTAACGTTGTTGCCGATGAAGTTTTCTTCAATGAACAATTCTCCATCGTCAACCTCCAATTCAGGGTCGAGCAACTCAGGCTCTTCCAGATCGTTTATCAATTCGACTATGAACCTGCTTTCATCACCAGGGCATATCCTTATACTGCCGCTGATCGTTTCGATGTCAATTGAATGAATATCTTCAAAGGTGAAGGTTTCGATTCTTTCATCGGCAATCACGGTGCCGGAGACTACAGTCATCACGATTAAGCCGAGCAACAAACAACGAAATCCTGACCTCATAAATCCCTCCATTCGTTAGGAAGTTTTTTTATCCATAATTGTGAGCTTAAATTCCATATTTTTAAAAGACCCCCTTGCGAGGTAAAATCTCAAGGTGATGAAGTTCATAACCAACTTCTTTCTACGAGAAAAAGCCGGGAAAGTTTCTCTCAAGATTTGCAAATAGAACTCACTGGACATTTAAAAGTTGAAAGATACGGTTCGACTTCGCTCACCAGCATCTCGCCGCCTCCACCGTCTGGAGCTGTTTCTTTACGGGTGACTCGGTACAATTATTCTGTGATAAAACTGTGTAAAAAAACTTGACAGGCTCGGGAGCAGGATGTACTTTGTTGGAGTTGGGAGACAATTGCGAGTCCTTGAGCGGAAACAAAACACTTGTTTGTTAGGTTGCAAAATCTGCGACGATTGCTAGTTCCGTTGGCGAGGCAATTGTAGATAAGTGCCTAAAGGAGAGTTTATGGAATCGCCTGTCTTTTTTAATTTCACAAAATCATTAAAAAAGAATAAAACTAATCAAATGGTGCATTACGGCACCAGAAAGGGAAAGGAGGCAATGATGCAAAACAAATCTTCTTTCAGATGGCTTGCTTCAATGATCGTCGTGTTTGCGCTGTTCGCTTGTAGCAACGCTGCTCCCGTGAGTCAGTTCACCGCGGACATGATCCAGAGCGAGGGGGGTGATACCATTACGGGCAAGATTTACGTCAAGAACTCGAAGTACCGCATGGACCTGGAGGAGGACGGTCATCAGGTCTTCGTCATCGTAGACCAGACTGCTGGCGTGACCCGGGTCCTCATGCCCGAGGAAAAGATGTACATGGAAATGGGAACTCAGGACTTCAGAAGCCTCATGAAGGATCCGTTCCAGGGCCTTAAGTATACCGCCTCCACAGGTGACAGTAAGCATCTGGGGACGGAGACGGTGAACACGGCTACGAGTGCGACAAGTATCTTATCTCAATGAACGGCCAAGAGGTGATGACCCAGTGGGTGTCCCAGAAACTCGGATTCCCGGCCAGAATTGTGATGGATGTCTCAGAAAACAAGTCTGTGGAGCTGCAGAATATCCAAGAAGGCCCGGTAGACGACGCGCTGTTTGACATTCCATCCGAGTACACGAAAATGATAATGGGGGAGCCCGGTAAGGAACCCGTCCAGATGCCGGATGTGGCCAAAGAGACGCCAACACAGCAGGGCGACAGGGCGCGTATTGCGGTCGGAGAAATCAAATCTCAGGCTGGTGGGTGCAGCAAGGATATGGCGGCCGCCATCGGAGAGATGCTGTCAACCGCTCTGGCCAACAATGAGAAATTCATCGTTTTGGCAGGTGGCTCTGCCGACCTGCAGGTGACCGGGACGGTTACAGAGTTCGAACCAGACGTCGAGGAAGGTGGCGGCTTGGGTGGACTGAAGAAGAAGGCGCTTGGAAAAATCGGCGCAAAGACAAAATCGGCCAAGATCGTCATGGACGTGAAGCTAATCGAAACCTCGATTGATCGCATTCTGAAGGCCAAGTCGATCGACGCCAAATCCACCAAGTGGGGTGCTGGCATGAGCGGGGGGAGCTGGGTTAAAGACGTGGCCCTGGCAGGTGCCCTCAGTGTCTATTCCAATGAGCCGATGGAAAAGGCGGTCCAGGCAGCATTGGCCCAGACGGTCGAAATGGTCTCAAAGGAAGTTCCAAAGGAATATTATCGCTACACGGGCGAAGAGCAGCCTAGTCAGGTGTCTGCCGCGACGCCTGCTGAGGGAGAGGCGAAACCAGCCTCCGGCGTGGTGGCCGAGGATATGACCCTCTACACCAAGTATGATTTTGTTCCGGGCGACAAGGTCATCTTCTACGATGACATGAGTGGAGAAGAAGTAAGCGAATTCCCCCTTCGCTGGAGACTTGACAGCGGCGTCTATGAGGTGGTCAAACTGGGTAAGGAGTTCTGGATCATGTGCACGAATGGGGGCCCCATTCGTCCTAAAATGCCGGATGCGCCGCTGCCACCCAAGTACACTGTGGAGTTGGAGTTTTATAATCACGGTCCCAAATTTTCCAATAGGAGCTTCACGATCTACTGGGTGAATAGTAATGGCCAGAATATTGGAAGCTTTGAATCCTATGGGCAAGCAACTGGACTTGCAATCAGTGGCAAGGGTCTGGCCAACAAGAGACTGTCCAACAGCCTCACCAAAGGTGTCCACACCATGCGGATCATGGCCACCAAGCGCTCGATCAAGTGCTATATCGATGAGGTGCGAGTCGCCAATGTGCCGAAAGTAGAGAATTTCGATCCGGTTGGTTTTCGTTTGGAGCCTGACCATTGGAACGATCCCAAAAGTCCGATACTGTTTAGAGGATTCCGTTTTGCCGAGGGCGGCAAGAGTATGAGAGAGCAACTTGATGAGGAGGGCAAAATTGTCACTCACGGCATTCTCTTTGACGTCGACTCCCACAAGATCAAGGGAGAATCGTACAAAACGCTTGCAGAGATCGGTCAGCTTCTGCAGGACGACCCCGAATTGCGATTGTCGATCGAGGGACATACCGACAGCGACGGTACGGATGAACACAATATGACGCTGTCACAGAATCGGGCCAATTCCGTGCGGGGCTACCTTATTTCCACGTACAGCATTAAGCCCGAACGACTGGAGGCAAAGGGCTGGGGAGAGTCAAAACCAATCGACACCAACAAAACTGCCGAAGGAAAAGCTAACAACCGCCGGGTTGAGCTAATTAAGCTCTGATGGGTGAGAAGGTGCAACGATCATAAGTGGCAAAAGAACCCGCGGTTGGCTTGTCACGCGATGGCGGGCTTGAGCAAATAGTGCCTCATCAACAAAGTTTTCTTAAATTTTTTAATTTGAATCCGAACAAAATCTATTATTGCTTGCTCTTCTCCGTTCGGACAGGGGCATGTCCTGAAGGTTCAGCCTGAAGGATCGGACCCCTGTCCGCCCGCCCATACGGGTGCCCCCAGACGGGCCCGTCCGGGCGTACGGGTGGGGGCGGTCGTCTGACCGTGTAGGAATAGGGATAGGGGTGCAACCCCTATCCCAGCAAGAGAAAGTTTTTTTGCCTTGAGTTGGTGGCTTCATCACGTAATATAAATGATGCGAATCAAACTAGTACTTGATTGCACAAATCAGCGTAACATCTCTTCAGGTCTTTTCGACTGACTTCATCGTCGGTCCCCAGTCAAGTGCTTTGTCTTTTTACCTTTTGGTATCAATTAAGTCGAACTTGTCTTCATAAGGACAATCCTGATATGACGTGAACTTTTGCAACCAAGCACTAGCAAAATTCTCTTTGTTTGTCACGGGCGCCTTCGTCCGTGACAGTAGGTCCGAAATGGCGAAGCCTTTCGGACAAAAAAGATGTCGGATAGCCCCGCCGCTGGCAGTTCGACTTCGCCCTTCGGTCTGTCTTCGACTCCGAGGTCGCTCAGACCCGAAAGGAACTTGTTGAAGGGCGAGACATATCCGACCTACAAAGCTTGGTGGCTTCATCACGTAATATAAATAGTGCGGATCATTCAGAAAATCGGCTGCGGTCGGCGGACCGCGGACTTTAAGAAAATGGCTGAGTTTAAATTAGTTTCTGATTACAAACCCAAAGGGGATCAGCCCAAGGCCATAGCGGAGCTGACCCGGGGAATGAAGCAGGGAAAAAAATACCAGACCCTTTTGGGGGTCACCGGATCAGGCAAGACCTTCACCATGGCAAATGTGATTGCCAATCTGGGCAAGCCCGCCATCGTCATCTCCCATAACAAAACCCTGGCGGCTCAACTGTATGGCGAACTGAAAGGCTTTTTCCCGCATAATGCGGTGGAGTTTTTTATAAGTTACTACGATTACTATCAGCCGGAAGCATATGTTCCCGCATCCGACACCTACATAGAGAAGGACACCTCCATCAACGATGACATTGACAGATTACGCTTGCGAGCCACCAGCTCGCTTTTGGAAAGGGATGATGTGGTGATCGTGGCAAGTGTCTCCTGCATCTACGGGATCGGCTCACCCAAGGATTGGAAGGAGCTTTTGCTATTTTTGGAAGTGGGACAGGAAAAGGAAAGGGACAAAATTTTAAAAGACTTGATAGACATTCACTATTCTCGCAACGATATCGAGTTTGCCCGGGGGACTTTTCGGGTAAGAGGGGACACCGTAGAGATTCATCCTGCCTACGAGGAGACTGCCATCCGATTGGAGCTTTTCGGCGATACCATAGAGAAAATCTCGGTGATTGATACGCTCAAAGGTGAGATTTTAGAGGAAAAAAAGAAGGTCGCCATCTATCCGGCTAAACACTTTGTCACCACCTATCCTCAGTTAGAGCAAGCCATCAAAAACATAGAAAAGGAACTGGAAGAGAGGCTCTCCTGGTTCAGGTCCCAGGGCAAGCTTCTGGAGGCGCAGAGATTGGAATCACGTACCCGCTTTGACATCGAGATGATGCGGGAGATCGGATACTGCACCGGAATTGAAAATTACTCCCGTCATCTTTCCGGAAGAGGTCAGGGGGAGCGCCCTTATGTTCTTTTGGATTTCTTTCCCAGAGATTATCTGATCATAATCGATGAGTCCCATCAGACCATTCCTCAGATCAGAGGCATGTATGCCGGGGACAGATCCAGAAAAGAGGTGCTGGTGGAATATGGCTTTCGGCTTCCTTCCGCTTTAGATAATCGGCCCTTGTTTTTTGAGGAGTTTGAGTCTTTGATCAATCAGGTGATCTTTGTTTCCGCCACGCCGGCTGAGTTTGAACTGAAAAGATGTAAGGGGGTGATAGTGGAGCAGGTGATTCGGCCCACCGGGCTGGTTGATCCGAAAATCACCCTCAAGCCTTCGTCCAACCAGGTGGATGACCTTCTGGAGGAGATCAGAGTTAGAGCCCAAAGCAAGCAAAGGGTTCTGGTCATCACCCTGACCAAAAGAATGGCAGAGGATCTGGCGGACTATCTGGCTCAGATGGATGTGAAGGTGCGCTATCTTCACTCAGAGATCGACGCCATAGACCGGGTGGAAATCTTAAGAGCTTTAAGGTTAGCCGAGTTTGACGTTCTGGTGGGGATCAATCTGCTCAGAGAGGGACTGGATTTGCCGGAGGTCTCGCTGGTGGCGATTCTGGATGCCGACAGAGAGGGATTCTTAAGGTCCGAAACCTCCCTGATTCAAATAGCGGGCAGAGCCGCACGAAATAAAGCCGGCGAGGTGATCATGTATGCGGATGAGATCACCGACTCCATGCGAAAAGCCTTAGACGAGACAAACAGGAGAAGGAGATTGCAGGAGAAATATAACAAAAAACATGGCATCACCCCTGAAGGCATATATAAGTCCCGAGAGGAAATCCTCAAAACCACTGCATTTGCTGATTCCCGAACCGCCCTTCCCGAAAAGGAGGAGAAGCTTGATTTCTTAGAAAAGCTTTCTTTGAAGGATAAAATCAGAGAACTTCAGAGGGCGATGAAGAAAGCGGCATCCAATCTGGAGTTCGAGAAAGCAACCTTTTTCAGAGATGAGCTTTCCAGAGTGCTAAAGAAGAGCGGGAAAAGAGGCCGTCAACCTAATATCTTCAGGGGGAAGAAAAGATGAGAAAACCTCTGTTCGCCCTATTGCTTTCCATGCTCGTATTTTTCTTGTTTCAAACAAGCTGCGAAAAGAGAACTGTCAGTCCCCGTGAAACCCACTGGGATGCAGTTAAGGCAATCATATCCCAGTACCCGGATATATTTCGTTTGGGTTTCTATGATACCGAACCGGACACTTTTTTCTACCGAGAGATAACATACAGCGATGCGGACATCGAAGAAGGAAGGCTTATTGAGGAGGATTCTTTACATCCTGGTTTATTTATTCCATACATAACCTTAACCTGGGGTGATAGCCTCAAGGGAGAATTTCATTACCGTTTCAATGGAAAGTTATATGAAAAGCCAATTTCCTCCATGGCTCTGACCTATGCCTATTTCGAGAGATGGGGGGACGTCTATGATCCTCATCGGGGCTGGCTGTTAAAGAAGTTCAGTGGAACGGTAATCAACTCGGTGGGAACCACCAGAAATCTTTCTACTCTGAGGATAGTATCAGACGACCAGGTAGATACCACTCTCAACGGCGACATCTTGATGAAGAAGGTAAAAAAAGACAGCACATTGGTATTTGGGAAGGGAAAACAGGTAACGTTTATCCTTGATCCTATAACCGACACTTCCGACTTTTTCTTTCTTCATGTGAAGGAAGGGCAAACTTATCAGAAGATCCCTTTTACCAACAACGGAGACGGAACATTATCTGCCAACTGGACCACTACTGCCGATCCGGATCCGGCAAAACGTTACTATCACGCCATCGTGGATGTGGTCAGCCGGGAGTCGGTCACCGACACCACCGCAGAGTATGATTCCAAGGCCTGGGGAATCATCTATCAAATAAAATGAGGAAAGCATTAATTCGACAAGATAGTTAGCAAAGGTGTAGGCTGAATCTGAAGGAGTGAAGCTTTTGATCCATCTTACACTTTTTGGGACATTCGATCCTCCAGATAATAAAAAGATACTCCCCAATTCCTTCCCCCATCACTTAAAGACGGCCACCGAAGTCCTGACATTCAAAATGTAACAAAAGTCCTGCGTTTTCCTGTAGCTTTTATGCGGAGTCTAAGGATTTTATGGGGACAAATTAAAAGGGTGGATGAGGGGACTCGAACCCCCGACAACCAGGGCCACAACCTGGTGCTCTAACCAACTGAGCTACACCCACCATAAAAGCAGTTAATAGTTCATGGTTCATGGTTCACAGTTCACGGTCAACTGCTAACAGCTAACAGCCAACAGCTAACTGCCACTAAAACCCTCGAGAATATTTATAATAAACATTTCTCTAAAGTCAAGCTTTTTTAAGATGTAAAAGAGCCCCGCCAGAGGCGGGGCTCTTTTGCTTGCGGCGTTTTTTCGGGAAACACAAGCTCCAGCGTTGCATTTATGCCGAGGTATACTCCTCTGTTTTCTTCCCTATGGCGGCTTGAGCCGAGGCTAAGCGAGCGATGAGGAAACGCAGTTAACCATACATCAAAAGCTTGCCCACCTCTTTTAGCTTCACCCTCTTAGTTTTCAGTTCTCTTTCTACTTCTTCCAAAAACCGCATAGTTCTTCGATCATAATAGCGTTCACCGCATGTTCCACAAACCAAAACCTTTACTGGGACATAAACGATGTTGTTATTATAATAAAGCTCTTCCTTAACCTCTTTGATTTTGATGTCCTCTCCGTGGCAAATCACACATTTCATGTTTTTCTCCTTTTAAAGTCAACCCATAATTGCGGGTTTGGCTGGTAGACAGTAATAATAATAACCAAATCTTCCTGGTGATTATACGCACAAAGGATGTGCAAAGGTCGATCTTTTTTCGTTCTGCCAAAGATTAAGACACAGGGATAAGGTGTGTCATTAGGATATTCTTCAATGACTTCGCCAACGCAGATTGCTTGATATACTTCCTCATCTTCTATTCGACCAAATTCTTCGCTTCTCATCTCAACTCTGGCATGTCGACTATACCAGGCGGCATTAGATTCAAAGCACCTTCTAATCCTTTCCAACCGAATCATAAGTTTATTATCTGATGCGAGCTAACCTATTAGTAGTCACAAAAGTAAACTCTTATCTCCACACAAGGGGATTTTGACTATGCTGAAGTGTATTCTTCTACTTCCTTCCCTATGGCGGCTTGAGCCGCAGCTAAGCGAGCGATGGGAACCCTATAGGGTGAGCAACTGACGTAATCTAAACCCATCTTGTGGCAGAAAATCACCGAGTCCGGATCACCGCCATGTTCGCCACAGATGCCCACCTTTAAATCCTTACGTGTCAGACGACCTTTCTTCACTCCCATCTCCACCAGTTGTCCCACTCCACTCTGGTCCAAACTTACAAATGGATCCTGATCCAGGATGCCGTGATCGGTGTAATATTGTAGGAACTTACCCGCATCGTCCCGGGAGAAGCCATAGGTCATCTGAGTGAGATCGTTGGTGCCGAAGGAGAAGAATTCAGCTTCTGAAGCTATCTCATCCGCGGTGAGACAGGCTCTGGGTATCTCTATCATTGTCCCAACCAAGTATTTGATCTTGACCCTATACTTTTTCATGGTCTCCTCTGCTACCCGAACCACCACCTCCTTTTGATTTCGGAATTCATTTACATGACCCACCAGAGGGATCATTACCTCGGGAAACACCTTCTTCCCGCGTTTAGCCAGCTCACATGCGGCTTCAAAAATTGCGCGGGCTTGCATCTCGGTGATTTCCGGATACACAATTCCCAGCCTGCAACCCCGATGTCCCAGCATGGGGTTCGTCTCATGCAGTTCCTCCACCCGATTTAGGATCCTCTCCTTTTCCTCAATTTCAGCCGGATCTGCCTCTTTTGCTTTCAGTTTAGCGATCTCTTCTGTCAGTTCCTGCCGATCGGGCAAGAATTCATGTAGAGGAGGATCAAGCGTGCGAATGGTAACGGGGAGTCCCTTCATCGCATCGAAGATGCCTTTGAAATCGCTTTTCTGGAAGGGGAGAAGTTTGTCCAAAGCGGCTTGCCGTTCGGTGGAGGTTTTTGCTAAAATCATCTCCTGAACTATGGGGAGCCTCTCTTCAGCAAAAAACATGTGTTCGGTGCGGCACAGCCCGATGCCTTCGGCTCCGAACTTAATTGCCTGGGCGGCATCTTTGGGGGTATCGGCGTTGGTGCGCACATTCAGCTTTCTGGTCTGGTCTGCCCACTTCATGAACTGGCCGAACTCGCCGGTCAGCTCCGGCTCGATGGTGGGCACCGTTCCCACCATCACCTCGCCGGTGGCGCCGTTTAAGGAAATTATATCCCTTTCCCTGACTATGAGTCCATTCACCATGAACTGCTTTCTCTGCTCATTGATTTTGATGGACTCGCACCCCACCACACAACATTTTCCCATGCCTCGAGCCACCACTGCGGCGTGGCTGGTCATCCCGCCCCGTGCTGTCAAAATCCCTTCCGCCACAGCCATTCCCTGTATATCATCCGGGTTGGTCTCATGTCGAACCAAAATCACCTTCTCCTTTTCCTCACTCCACCGAACCGCCCCCTCCGCACTGAAGACCACCTTCCCTACTGCCGCTCCCGGGGAGGCGGCTAAACCTCTGGCAATCACCCTCACGCTGGCGTTGGGATCTATCTGCCGATGCAAAAGCTGATTTAGCTGGATGGGCTCTATCCGGGTTATTGCCTCGTTTTTCTTGATCAGCTTTTCTTTCACCATGTCCACCGCAATTTTCACCGCCGCAGGTGCCGTCCTCTTGCCGGTGCGGGTCTGAAGCAGGTATAATTTCCCCTGCTGAACAGTAAACTCAAAATCTTGCATGTCCTTGTAGTGCTTCTCCAGTTTGGAGGTGATGGATCTTAGTTTTTTGTATACCTCGGGCATTTCCTGCTCCAGCTCGGAGATGGGCTTGGGTGTTCTGATTCCTGCCACCACATCCTCCCCCTGGGCATTGATCAGATATTCTCCGTAGAATTCGTTCTCGCCGGTGGAAGGGTTGCGGGTAAAGCCCACCCCGGTGGCGCAATCCTCCCCCATATTGCCAAAGACCATTGCCTGCACATTCACCGCCGTGCCCAGATCGCCGGGGATTTTATGTAGTCTTCGGTAAGTTATGGCACGCGGATTGTTCCAGGACTTGAATACCGCCTCCAAGGTCATTCGCAGTTGCTCGTATGGATCGGAGGGGAAAGTCTCCCTGGTTTTTTGTTTGGTCTTTGCCTTAAATTCCTTCACCAATTCCTTTAGATCTTCCACCAGAAGGGAGGTGTCCTGTTTTATTCGTTTGACATCCTTTTTTCTTCGAAGTATCCCTTCGAACTCGTTCCTGTCGATTCCCAGAACCACATTTCCAAACATCTGCACGAATCGCCTGTAGCTATCGTAGACAAATCTTTCATTTCCGGTTTTCTTGATCAATCCCTCAGCAGTCTTATCGTTTAATCCCAGATTCAATACCGTATCCATCATTCCAGGCATGGAAAACTTTGCTCCTGATCTTACCGAAACCAAAAGTGGGTTCGATGGATCGCCGAACTCCGATCCCATGGATTTCTCCACCCGAGCCAGATACTTTTTAACTTCCTTTTCCAGTTCTTTGGGAAGCCTCATGTCGTTTTTGTAGAATAAGTGGCAGGCTTGGGTAGAGATGGTGAATCCCGCAGGCACAGGAGCGCCGGTGTTGGTCATCTCCGCCAACCCTGCACCCTTACCCCCCAGGATATCCTTCATTTTCCCGTTTCCTTCAGCTTTCCGGTCTCCAAAATAATAGATGTACTTTCCCCCTTTTGGAGGTATCTCCTTAGATCTCTTGGGCTTAGCCTTTTTTGCCAAGCTTTTCTTCGCTTTTGTCCGGACAATTTTCTTTGCCTTCTTGGTCTTTTTGGCTTTTTTTAACGTCTTTTTCATATGCTACCTCCGTTTGAGCTTCAGGATTCTCATATAATACGAGGTTTTCAACAAAAAGCAAGGAATTTTTTGGGCTGGTATGGAGAGAAGAGGAACGTGGTATCCTTCCTTGCATAACTAAGGTAATACAGACGCACGAAAATGCGTATCTATCTTCGATTTGTTTGTTACATTTAACTTGTTCTATGAATGCATACGCAATTGCCCCTCACCCTTGCGTATGCTCGTCTGAGTGCATACGCACATTCATACGAATCTCCTCCTCCCCACAGAGGAGAGGGATAGGGAGCAGCTTCGTATCAGTTAAATTATCCTGGATAGAAGAAAGAAGTTACCGGAAGTTTTGCAAAAGAATTCATCCTGAAGGAAAAGCATATTGTTATAACCGTTACTTTGGGAACAGAAACAAAAGGGACAAAAGACAAAATCTTAGCCTTGCCCCGGATGTTCTTAGATGAGTTTGTCAAGACCCATAACCAGAGTCCTAATCTCCTTTTGAGTGGATATAATTTAGCTGGCTACTTACTCGTTTTCCATTGACAAGCTTGTATTTTGTGTTAATTTGCTATCATTTGGAGATATCAGCCATGCGGATCATAGATTCCAAGATAAAGCATTTGATACACTTAGCGTTATCAGAGGATATCGGCAAAAGGGACCTGACCTCAGAAGCGGTGGTGGAAAACAAACTTTTCGGTAGAGCCATCATCTTAGCCAAACAGGAAGGAACCCTGGCTGGATTGCCAGTGGCAAAGCTGGTCTTCCAGATGGTTAATCCGGCGGTCGTCTTCAACTTGTTGAAGCAAGATGGAGAAAGGATCAGAAAGGGAGAGAAGGTGGTTTTAGTTCAGGGCAAGGTGAAAAGCATTCTTTCGGCGGAAAGGACAGCGTTGAATTTTTTGCAAAGGCTTTCCGGGATTGCCACCCTCACCGCAAAATATGTGGAGAATATAAAGGGAGCCAAGGCGAAAATTCTTGACACCAGAAAGACCACACCCGGCTTGAGGGTTTTAGAGAAGTATGCAGTGAAGGCAGGAGGTGGCGAAAATCATCGGATGGGGCTTTTTGATATGATTCTGATAAAGGAAAATCACATAAAAGCAGCGGGAGGAATCTCGGATGCAACTAAGAAGGCAAGATCAAAATATCGAACGAAAAAAATTGAGGTGGAGGTCAGAAATTTAAGCGAGGTAAAGGAGACAATTGAAGCGGAGCCGGATTGGATAATGCTGGATAATATGAAAATCCAGCAGATGAAAAAAGCTGTGAGGATGATCCGCTCCACCGCTCCGAATATTAAAATCGAAGCATCGGGTGGAATCAACTTAAGAAATGTAAGGAAGATCGCACTAACCGGAGTGGACTTCATCTCGGTGGGAGCTTTGACCCATTCCGCCCCTGCACTGGATCTGAGTCTGATTTTGATTGAGCCATGATTTGGATATAGGGGTGGAGCTTTAGGGAGTGTTAAAAAAGTCATTTTGTGGAGGAGTAGAGAGGTTTTGTTTAGGGACAGGGCTTGTCCTTCAGGATGAGTCCTTCAGGATGAATCCCTGTCCTAACCCTAAGCCTAAGGAGGACAGCCATCCCCCGCCAAAGGCGGGGCGGGATCCCTACGACAATACCCGCTCATCGATTAAAGCATTCATGCCATTTTTTCAACACCCCCTTTAGCTCTACCCGATTTAGTTAACCCAGAATGGATAACATATGAAGAGAAGCATGCAAGTAGCTGAGGAAGAACTCTTAACACTTCTGAAAAAAAATCAACACACTTTCTTGAGTACCAGGGAGATCTCAGAGAGACTGGGAATTCATCCCTATGTGGTCTATCAGGTGATTAAAGAATTGAGAAGGTGGGATTTTAAGATCTCATCCGAGAAGGGAAAAGGTTATAGGCTGTTAGAGACTCCGGATTTGCTTCTGCCCGGTGAAATAAAGAGAAAGCTGAAGGCAAAAATTCTGGGGAAGAATATCCTTTCCTACCGCACTGTCGGCTCCACCAACCGGTTAGGATTTCGTCTGGCAGAAAGTGGATTGGGTGAAGGAACCTTGATCGTAGCAGATGAACAGACTAAAGGCAAAGGGAGGATGGGGAGAAGCTGGTATTCTCCACCCAAATTGGGTTTATGGATAAGCTTGATTCTGCGCCCGGACATACCTCCCTTCAAAGCCCCAGGTCTTTCCATCTGTGCTGGTCTGGCTTTAGCCCAGGCAATCGGTGACCTCACCGGAATGGATGCCAAGATAAAATGGCCCAACGATTGTCTGATAAATGGCCGGAAGGTAGGAGGAATACTTCTGGAGCTTTCTGCAGAGCTGGACAGGACAAATTTCGTGATAGTGGGAATAGGAGTAAACGTCAACCATCTGTCCAGCGATTTTCCCAAAAAACTTTCCACGGTCGCCACATCAATAAGGATGGAGTGGGGAAAGGAAGTTTCCAGAATAAAGTTTTTAACCTTATTTATGAAAAAGTTCGAAGGTATTTATCTGGATTTCAAAAAGAATGGATTAGCTCCACAGCGCCAGTTGATAAAAAAGTTCTCCTCGCTTCTGGGCAAAAAAGTGATGGTGAAATTCGGAAAAGAAAAAATAGAGGGCGTAGCCGAGGACATTGACGATAATGGCTCTCTGGTGATAAGAACTAAAAAAGGGGAAAGGGTGGTGAGGGCAGGTGAGGTAACGGTAGTTTGATTTTTTGATAACCTCACCCTTTCCTTAAAAAGGAGAGGGGAAAAGAAAATCCCTTCCTTTTCAAGAAGAGGATTTAGGGGAGGTTCAGACATAAGAGCCATGAGTTCACCCCCAGCCCCCTTTCCTCAATAGGAGAAGAGGGAAGTAGGTAAGATAGAAAATTACAAGGATTTCGTCGGATGAACAAAGATAACAAGAAGACAATTTCAATTATCATTCTCATCATCTTCATCACCATCCTGATGAGGGGCCTTTTGGTGTACTTGTCCAACTACACCGCGGATGATGCCTTCATTACTTTCCGCTACGCGGAGAACATTGCCTCCGGGAAAGGCTTTGTTTATAATGAGGGAGAGAGAGTATTAGGAACCTCTACACCTTTATACACATTGCTTTTAGCTCTCCTGGTCAAATTGGGTCTGCCAATTGTATGGGTCGCCCGGATAATAAATATTGGAGCAGACTGCCTGACCGGAGCCCTGCTTTTTCTTTTATTAAGAAAATTCAAATTAGGTGTGGCAACCTTTGCCGCCTTGTTTTATGTTCTTTTCCCCAGGGTAATAGTCTGGTCGGTGTCCGGCATGGAGACCAGCTTATATGTGCTCCTACTTGCTACCTCCCTTTATTTTTACTATAAAGAGAATTTCAATTTGACATTCCTGTTTTTAGGTCTAACCTTCTTGACCAGAATGGATGGGATAATTCTTGGACTCGCCATATTGGTCCACTTTGTTTTGCGATATAAAAGATTTCCCACCAAGATGGTTTTGGGAGCCCTCGCAGTGGTCTTGCCCTGGCTTATCTTCTCTTTTTTATATTTTGGATCCCCCGTACCCAACTCAGTGCCCGGCAAAAAAGCTTTATACGCTGGAAGCATGTGGGAAACGCCCAAATGGAAGATTTTTTGGGAATTTCTATTTTTGAAAACCAAAGTAGGCTTCCCCCTTTTACTACTGTCCCTGGCTGGAATCTACCGAATCCTAACTAAAGCAAAGTCGTATTCCATTATAGTCTTGTGGACCCTTTTGTATTTTATCTTCTTTTTCTTTGCTGAAACCAAAATACATATGTGGTATTATGTTCCCTTTTATCTGGGCTATTTGAGCCTGGTTTCCTTTGGGTTGTATTTCGTTTTTGAAAAAGCTAACGAAATCTGGAAAAGATGGCTCGAGCTTTCTCGGAATAGAATAATGGTTTTTAATAGTATAAAGATTTTGGGTGTCGGTCTTTTATCGGTTGTCATAATATTTGCTGGTTTCATTTACCTTAAACAGATAATGCACACCTACAAGTTTATGACTGCTGAACAGGTGGGCTTGGAAGGTATCCATAAAGAGATGGGACTATGGCTTTTGGAGAATACTGAACCAGGCGACACGGTCTGTGCAGAGGATATCGGTTATCTGGGCTATTATTCTGGGCGTTATATCCTGGATCAGGATGGTCTCATCTCCCCTCAGGCAATCCCCTTCAACAAAGACAAAAACCGTCTCGGTTTGTTGAAAAAATACAAGCCGGAATATTTTTTGATCGGATTTGCCGGACCATATTATTCCCAGGTGACAGAAAGTGAGTGGTTAGAACAAAATTACGAGAAACAAGCGACCTTCGGTGTACATACTTTGAAGCCGGATCGAGCGAAAATTTCTTTGAAGGATATTGATTGGCATGTGTGCAAATATAACATCTATAGAAGAACCTATTCGACAAATTGAAAAAACCTCAGAACCTTACTCTAATCCTGCGAAGCATCTTGACGATGCGAAGCATTCATATGAATCTCCTTAAAAATGAGAGAGGAAGTGAAATCCCCTTCTTTCTAAGGAGGGGATTTAGGGGAGGTTAGAACAGAAAATGTTTTTCCAAAACTTATCTACAATTGAGGATTCCAACCATGCTTTTAACTATTGATATCGGAAACACCCATACCGTGATGGGAATATTCTCTAAAGAGAAATTAACCGAGTATTTTCGGGTAACATCCAATCACGCTCTGACTGTGGATGAATGTGGGATTTTAGTAAAACAACTTTTCCCTGACTTTCGAAAGATTGAGGATGTGATCATCTGTTCGGTGGTGCCTCCACTTACTCCCATTTATCAGGAGATGAGCAAAAAATTTCTAAAGATTGATCCTGTTCTGGTTCGGTGGGACATTCCCTTGGGGATCAAGATTTTGTATGATGACCCGTCCCAGGTGGGAGCTGATCGGATTGCTAATACAGTGGCGGCTTATCAGATTTACGGTGGTCCTATTATCATAGTGGACCTGGGAACGGCGACCACCTTCGACGTGATCTCAGAAAAAGGGGAATACATAGGAGGAGCCATCGCGCCCGGGATTGAGACCGCCTCTCAGAATCTCTTCAAAAGAGCCGCTCAACTCCCCAGAGTCAGTCTGAAGACGCCTCACAGATCTATCGGGAAAAATACCGAGGAGAGCCTGAGGTCTGGAATCATTTTCGGATCTGTGGGACAGATAGATGGAATAGTATACAGAATAAAGGAAGAGTTGAAAAATGAACATAAAATAAAGAAGAAACCAAAGGTGATTGCCACTGGTGGATTGGCAGATCTGATCGCCAGAGAATCAAAAACGATCCAGAAGGTCGAGCCTACTCTCACCCTGGAGGGATTAAGAAGAATATATCTCCAGGTGAAAAGATCAAAAAAATAGTTGACAAGAATAATCTAAATCTGTTATATTTAAAATTCGTCGTTCGATAGCGAGCAGGGGATAATTTTGTTTGATTACTGAACTTGCACTCGCGAAAAGAGCGATATGTTTTTTGCAAACTCTTTAGCACTCTCCAGCGTAGAGTGCTAACAAGGCTTTTGAACGATAATCGTTAGCTTTGTTCAACTTTCAAAGAAGGAGGTTCTGTTATGAAGATTAAGCCTTTGGCAGACAGAGTGTTGATTAAGCCGTTAGAGCCGGGGGAAGAAAAAAAAGGAGGGATAATAATTCCGGATACGGCTAAAGAGAAGCCCCAGCAGGGAGAGGTGATGGAGGTAGGCCCCGGAAGGGTGACCGATGATGGAAAAAAAATTCCCCTGGAGGTGAAAAAGGGTGACAAGATTCTTTACGGGAAATATTCCGGAACCGAGGTTACCATCGATGACGTAGAGTATCTGATAATGCGGGAAAGCGACGTGTTGGCTGTCCTGGGATAGCGTAGTCCGGATAACTAAGAAACGTAACTCGAAAAGATGGGAGGTTGATAAATATGCCCAAAATAATGGAGTTTGATGCCCAAGCACGGGAAAAGTTAAAGAGAGGGATTGATAAGTTGGCGCATGCGGTTAAGGTTACACTTGGTCCCAAAGGAAGAAATGTAGTATTGGACAAGAAGTGGGGTTCTCCCACCGTGACCAAGGACGGTGTAACTGTTGCCAAGGAGATTGAGTTAGAGGATCCCTTTGAGAACATGGGTGCTCAGATGGTGAAGGAGGTTGCCTCCAAGACCTCGGATGTGGCAGGAGACGGCACCACCACTGCCACTGTTCTGGCTCAGGCAATATTTCGGGAGGGACTGAAAAACGTTACCGCTGGAGCTAATCCCATGGCATTGAAAAGGGGGATAGAAAAGGCAGTGGAGACAGTGGTGGGGGAGATCAAAAAAATCTCCAAGCCGGTCACAGATAAGACAGAAATATCTCAGGTAGGAGCCATCTCCGCAAACAATGACAAATCTATCGGAGACCTAATCGCCGATGCCATGGATAAGGTGGGCAAGGATGGAGTGATAACTGTTGAGGAAGCCAAAACCACCAAGACCGAATTAGAGGTGGTAGAAGGGATGCAATTCGATCGAGGCTACCTCTCCCCATATTTCATCACCAATCCGGATACCATGGAGGCACTCTTAGAAGAGCCTTTGATTCTGATTCACGATAAGAAGATTTCGGTGATGAAGGATCTTTTGCCCATCCTGGAGAAGATCGCTCAGATGGGCAAGCCATTTTTAATCATCGCCGAGGAGGTGGAAGGAGAGGCTTTGGCCACCCTGGTGGTAAATAAATTAAGAGGGACTCTTAAGGTGTGTGGGGTCAAGGCTCCCGGCTTCGGAGATAGAAGACAAGCCATGCTGGAGGATATTGCAGTTCTAACCGGCGGAAAAGTGATCTCCGAGGAGTTGGGAATCAAATTGGAGAACACCCAGCTTGGTGATCTGGGAAAGGCCAAGAGAGTGACTATAGACAAAGATAACACCACCATAGTAGAAGGTGGCGGAAAGACAGAGGACATCAAAGGAAGAGTGAATCAGATCAAAAGGCAGATAGAGGAGACTACCTCCGACTATGACAAGGAGAAACTGCAGGAGAGGTTAGCCAAATTAGCCGGGGGGGTGGCGGTCATCAACGTTGGCGCCGCAACCGAGACGGAGATGAAGGAAAGGAAGGCCAGAGTGGAGGATGCTTTGCATGCCACCCGGGCGGCTGTGGAGGAAGGAATAGTCCCCGGGGGTGGCGTGGCCTTCTTAAGAGCCATCCCAGCTTTGAATAAGCTAAAACTTAATGGGGATGAAATGATAGGTGTCTCCATCGTGAAGAAAGCTCTGGAGGAACCTATCCGCTTGATCGCCGAGAATGCAGGAGCGGAAGGATCGATTGTGGTCAATCGGGTCAAGGAAAAGACCGGAGCTTTCGGATTCAATGCGGAGACCGAACAATACGAGGATCTGATTGTCTCCGGTGTAATAGACCCCACCAAAGTAACCAGGATCGCCTTAGAGAACGCCGCCTCTATCGCCTCGCTTCTGGTTACCACCGAGTGCCTGGTGGCAGATAAACCGGAGGAGAAGAAAGCGCCAGCCCCCGGCATGCCACCCGGCGGCGGATACGGCGGTGACATGTATTAGCAGATAGCAGATACCAGTAGGCAGACAAGAGACAAAAGAACTGTTTTTTGCTAACGGCGGGTGTTGTCACCCGCCGTTTCTCTTGCCCGTCAGCATTGACTTGCTAATGCATGCGGAAGCCCCGCGAAGCGGGATCTCCGCTTCGCTCCGACAAGCTTCCGCACTCCGGGTAGCTTGACCGGTGGAACTGGTGGTTCTGGTGCATCTGGTGGGTTTTTTTATTTTTTTTCACTTTTTTTCCTACGGACAGGCCTCCAAACAGGTCTCAGGCAACGAATTATGGGCGCTGGTATCTGTATCCTGAGAAAGGATTCATCCTGAAGGGTTCATCCTGAAGGAGTTGGTCGTTCCAGATGATGGCGGAGGAGCCGTTTGATGTTTTTGTTTTTCGGAAGCCCATGGTGGACAGGATACGACCAATACGGGGGTAACTGAGCTGGCTTTCTTTGGATTTACCTTGATTAAAAGTGTCGGTAATGATTTTAACTGGAAGGATGCCATTTTTTACCTGTTGTTTAAGCTCTATGATAGTGCTTAGAATTTGAGATTCCAGGTTGGGGGTTTGTGGATAAAGTTTGGGCAATACTTCTTTTCTTATTGCTTCTATTTCCTGCCAGAAGATTTTTTCGGCCCTATGGGTTTCACTCCGTTCAACTTCCGAGGTTTTAACCACCTTCTGTTTAAGCTGGATAGCTTTTAAGGCATCCTGGACTTTAGGCTTAAAGGATTTGTCTTCTAATCTTTTAATTGTCTTCTCGATTAGTATCTCTAGAAGCTTCAAGTGCTTGGAGTCTTCTCTTCGAGAAATCTCAGGGTCATAATCAATTGGATGGCTCATATCGAATCTCTTTTCCGCATATATAGGACAGCATTCAATTGTCTGCATCGCCCGCCAGAAGAAGGAAGTGGATTCGGAAGTTGACAAATCCCCCTAAATCCCCCTTTACTAAAGGGGGACTTCAGGACGAGCGCGAAACAAGATATGCTCTCCATATACAGGGGAGCTATCCTTTTCACCATCAAAGTTGAGGTATATTTGCTTTTTGTGGAAAAAGAGACTACGGGTTAGGTATCAGAATGGTTAGAAAGCAATGTAAATGGGATTCCATCTTAACTTGGTGACAGGTGCTCAGGGCACCTGACCTACGGACTTTTTATATGGTTTTCATAATCAATTTTCTTCCAAAATATTTAAGGCAAGCTTAACGCATCTGCTGATCTCATCATGTATTGTAATACCAAATTCCAAAGTAGGAGACAAGATTATCATTATGGGTTTATCAATCCGATAATTATCTTGGGCCGCTATCTCTGTTAAACTCTTGACGTCGAGTCCGCTGGGTTCATTGCTACCGGTTGGATGATAGTGCCACTCGCCCAAATAAAGCCCTTTTTCGCCCAACTCACGATAGGCATCATCAAGAACCATTTGACAATATTCTTCATCCTTTTCGAAAATCGTCTTGGTCCTGATGGCTTTCGGTCCAGGCTTGCTGGCTTTAGAAATCACATATATACCTTCATCTGTCCTATAGCCAATCAACACTCCACCTGTTTCAACCTCCTTTGACTCGACCGATTCCTGCCTAATAAGGTTGTAGATGTGTCTGCTGATATGGATTTTCTTGTCCTCAAGCTTTTGGCATACAGGACAATTCGAATAACGGGGAAGGGTATAAGCTCGAACTGATCCATAGCAAGAATTCTCAAGTTTGAATTCATCTAATGACTCGGAGCACCATATCCAATGATTTTTGTCGGTGTTTTTTCCCTCCATGTAGTCAATAATCACCCTTGCAAAAATAGAAGCTATTAATTTTAGGTCTGCTGCACTGGCTGGCCTAACCGGATTATTGCACTCATTTGTAAGGACAGGCAGTGTCTCATCCTCTTTGATGTCTAGAAATAATGGATTATTTTCGCGCTTGTATAATGCTAAGCACGCCTTGCATGCATCAGTATGCGGTATTACACGGAATATTCTCGCAGCTTTACCTCCCCGCAAAGCTCGGCAATAAAATACAATTCGATCATTATTTATAGCTAGCTCATTTAGATAAGCCTCAATGTTATCATCAGCTATCGTCGATACCCCTATTGTGTTTTCTGGGAAAAAATCATTAATATTATCTAAAAGAATATCTGAAATTTTATAGCCAGCATTTACAAAAGGGTTGTGCAGAACGAGCTGTTTCAACATTCCAAATACTTTCGGGATGCCAACTTCATTTATACCAAGGTTGTGCCTGACAGCATTATGCGCTCTCATTTCCTCTCTGTCTACCAGCAGGATGTTTCCAACACCGGCTTTACATAAAGCATCAGCAGTTTCAGATCCAAGCGCACCACATCCGATAATTGATATCACCCTATCCTTCAAGACTACTCTTTCAGCCCTGCCGATGTTCCGCATATGAAAACATTCATCAGTGAAATATTCCTGATACACTGCTTGAACTGAGTAATCGAGTAACCTCTGTTTCAACTCTTCCTTTCCGCTGCCAACAATCGGCATTCGGTTGCCCTTGTTGAGTCTGAACATCTGCCAGTCTGTTTCCCTCCACCTTCCGGGAAACCTTAAACCAACGTAAATGGATTCATGTAGTTGACTCAGTTCAGATTCCAGGTTGTTTGCAAGTTCATCAATTCCTTTCTCCTCATACCCGTTGCCAATATATGTTGCTAGTTCACTGACACTTGAAAAAGGCTGAGGTTCTTTGGATATCTCCCACCAGTATCCTTCTATCAATTCACCATTCTTTAGTTTTTCGGCCTTTTGCTTACTATTCTCATCCAGTATAAGCTGCTTGACATCAGGAATGTGAGTGAACAAAATCAACTGCTGATTTAAGTAGATCTTAGGAGGAAGGGAAACACCTGCTTGATTCTTGCCATAGATCATCACGCCCATGTAGGTTTTTTTGATGAGATTATTAGGATGAAGGTTTGCCGCAATGATGCTAGAGAGTCCCGCGTAGAATTTCCCTTTTACTATTACACGGTCAAAAAACAAATCCGGCAAAAGAAACTGAACCTCGTGCGCTCGGTTTGGAAAATGATAGAACAGTTCAACTTCTCGACTGTCTTTTGGTATCTTTCCTGACAGCCAAATTCGCAGCCTCTTAATTATGCCCTCAATTGGATAAACTTCAGCGTCTTCATTATGCAGGTTTCCCATTTCAACAAAGCAGACACTTCCATCTTCGTTCTGGTGTCGCCTGTTGAAAAATCGGATGTTGCCTCTGACCCGCTTTCCGATTTCTTCCGGTGATAGCTCTGAATAATCCCTTGCAGTACCCTCATTTATTTCATGATTCAGCAAATATATCGTCGGGGGAATATATGGTGTGGCTTGGGGGTATACAATCAAGACAGGGAAATACTGAGTCTTGCTTTTATGGACCAAAATGTTGCCTGCAGATACGAGTGTTTTGCCTATGAACTGATGCGATTCCCTGTAAATGGAATTATTAGAAAGCTCCTTCGTCTCTCTGTACAACCAATTAGTATGCCGAGAGAACCAATACATTAGACACCAAATGGTTTCTTGTCGATTTGCGCAACCGCAGCCGATGATATCGCCTTTTCACCTCCGCCACCATCCCCGCCATTTTCTTTACCGTATTTCCTTACCAACTCATCATCAGGATACAAGTCTGGTGGGTCACCCCCAGAAGTTATATCCACAATTATGCATTCCCTTTTTTCTCCGAGATGGAATACCGCATCATCTCCCACCTTCTCCCTATATAAATCCATTGCCTCCTTATGAGGATGATTGTGTTTGCTTTCATTCTCTTTTGGAGCACTGACTATGATATAGCTTGGCTCAATGTTCTCCAAATGCTCCTTGTAAGGATCTTCATCGGTATCGTCATCTTTCCAGAAAAATGATCTTGAACCATGGTGAGAAGCACTTAAGACTGTTGAGGTAAGCCTATCCTTGTGATATTCCGTAATATGCTGTTTCCACGCGTTGTAGTCGGCGTCTCCGGTTATGAGTATCTGTTTTTCAACTACCCCGTACTTGAACCGAATGACTCCGCATTGCTCATGTATTCTGTTATATCTCTCCTCAGGCTTTTCTCCTTCTATATCATCAGATACATAGTCAGCAGGGGCCAGTATATTGTAATTGATATCCCCGAGTTTTACTTGTTCCTCATCTAATTCATTCTCTTCCCTGCTGCCTCGCAGGCGGAAAACATTCTCTGGGCCAAGTTTCTTGATTACGAATTCCAGTTCTTCATAATTTTCCTTATGATCCCCGCCTGGCTTATGTCCCGAATGCCATAATTGGCCGATGCCAACCTGTTCATAGATTTCTTTGACCCTTCCGAGATGATCTCTATGAGGATGGGTATTGATATATACATCCAGTCCTCTATCCTGCCCTTCAAAAAGGTCCTTAAGTAGTTTAAGGATGTCTATACCTCCGGCGTCTTCATCATAATTTGAATCTATCAGCACATACTTGTAGCCTTCATCATAGGGGACAACCATCAGTGTACAATCGCCTTGCCCGACGTAAAGAAAAATTGTTCTGAAGATATTTGGTTCATTTGGAACTATGATTTCTTTCGCTGTGTTTGACATCTTTTACCTCCCTGATTATTCTTGTTCCGAAAATCTCACCAAAAAAAGGTCATAAATTGATTTGGCAAAATCTTCGCCTCTTTTCTTCGTGCGGGAATAGCTTACCAACGCACCGATTATCGTGAAAATCAAAAGACCATATATAGCGTAACTGTCTTGCGGTTGACCAAAAAAAAGAACCCCAAGGGCAACGAGCGAGAGCAAAGAGAAGGTCGTCAAAAGACATCTAAATAGGCCATAATGCGCGTTGAATACCTGAGGTCTTTCACTCAGCTTTTCTTTGTCGACGGCATTGTAACAAAGATAAAATATCTCCTGGTTCCGGTTGAGTTGCCCCTCTTTGGATAATTCATCATCAGCTTTGATAGAGTATTTGTCCTCAACTATATGTTTGATTTTGCTTTTGTATGCATTGCTAAACCTATTATCATCTGGAAGAAGCCATCTTGCAGATGGAAAACCACCCCAGACTTTCAGAAGAATTTTCTCTGTCAGCCCCTGGCTTATCCCCTGGAAAATAAGACCAATCACATAACTTAAAGCTACTAAGACAAAGGTTTCCGCCAGACCTCCTGTAAGTGGAATATCTAAGGAGCCGAAAAACATAGAAACCCCCCATATGAAAAGAATCCCTGGTATTAGTACTGCGATAAAATCGTACAAGCCGAATTTTGCTAACATACTTCAATACCCCATTCTAGTATATAGGTCAGGAGTCCGCTGCTTCTTACACTTTTTACGTTTTGTCAGGACCTAATCTTGACACATTTTGATTTCTATGCGTCAGTCACCATTATTCCCCGTACGGGGAAGAGTAAGCTCCTGACGCAACCTTTAAAGCCCGATTTCTGAAAGACCACTATGTTTGCATTATTTATTATAGGCATTTATGAAACCTTGTCAACTATTAATTACATTATTAAAAATCTTGCTCTTTGTTTATCATTTAAATATCTTAAGTTGTATAAATATTTGAAGATGAAGTCGAAACCAATATGGGTGGTATATTTTCAGGCTTGGGTGAAAGATGATTTTTGGTATGGGTGCCAGCCTCAAAGATCAACCGGAATAAGGGAAATGAATAAAATCATATCCACATATATTCTGGTTAGCTTTTGCCTTTTCCTCTCATTTTGCCCTACTCTTTCTGCCGAGGAGACCACCCAGGAGCCTATCCAACTTTTGAACGCCGACTTTTCTGAACTCAGAATAGAAAAAGACAACGTTATGGTCAATCTGATAGGAAATGTAATCTTTAAACATGGTGACCTGAATCTGAAAAGCCATCGAGCGGTGTGGTATCGTACTGCCGGTCAGGTGGTTTTTATAGACAGCGTGAGGATTGAAGATCCCGATCAGATCCTTACCGCAGATAGGGTCACCTATTACAGAAACTCTCGAAAGGTGGTGGCGGACGGGAATGTGGTGCTTTTCAGCAAAAAGGAGGATTCCAAGATAACCGGTGGGCATGGAGAATATGATCGGGTCAAAAAGCTGGTTTTGTTCACCCAATCTCCGTCCCTGATCCTTAAGCCGGGTAAAGGCGACAGCACCATCACGGTAACAGCTGAGCTTATGGAATATCATATTGATGAAGAGAAAGGCATAGCCAGAGAAAAGGTGCGAATAATCAAAGCTGACATGATTGCCACCTGTGGCGAAGCTACCTGGATAAGTCGGGAAGAAAAAATAATCCTTGCAGGAGGTCCGGAGGCGAATAAACAAAACGACCGTCTCACCGGTGAGAAGATGCAACTGATCATTCAAGATGATCGGGTGAGTAAAATCGAAGTGGAGGGCAATGCCAAAGCTTCTCATCTTGAAATCGCCGATTCTTTAAGTCAAACTGCAAGGGAAAGTTTTTTGGCGGCAAAGAAGATGATCTTCTCCCTGGAGGATGAAAAGCTGAAACAGGTGGAGGCTTGCGGAAACGCCACCAGCATATATCATCCCCAATCTACGAGAGAATCTGGAACAAAGCCTTCGGTCGATAAAAATGAAGCCTCCGGCGATACCATTGATCTTTTCCTGTTCGATGATCGAATGAACCGGGTGTTGATCAGAGGTGGAGCCATGGGAACATACACCTTTCCTCATGAGAAGATAAAAGACACCTCAAATGTTGAGGATACTATCTGGTATTCAGCAGAAACCATTGATTATCAGATAGAAAAGGATCTGATCACCCTCCAGGGAAACAGCAACCTCAAATATGAACAGATCTCGCTTTCGGCTGGAAAGATATTTTATCATACCGAGGAGCAGATTCTGGTGGCGGAAGGGATAAAGACCAAACGAGATGAGATAGACGTATGGGAGAGTTCCCCGGTGCTTCAAGATGGAAAAGACGAGATAAAGGGGGAGCGGATGAGCTATGATCTGCGCGCCAAAAGAGGAAAAGTTAAAGCAGGAGTTACCAGCATTCAAAGAGGAACATACAGAGGCAAGCTTCTAAGAAAGATAACCGATGAGGTGCTCTTAGCAGACAGGGGCACTTATACCACCTGCGACAAAACCGAGCCTCACTATCACTTTTACGCCCGAAGGATGAAGATCATCACCAGGGATAAGGTGATTGTTCAGCCGGTGGTATTATACATTGGTAGCCTTCCGGTTGCCGCCATACCCTATTATGTTTTCCCCATCAAGCCGGGAAGACATTCTGGATTTTTGACCTTTGATCTGGGCAATTTCGAGGGGGGGGAGAGATTCATTCGGAATCTGGGCTATTATTGGGCGGCTTCGGACTATTGGGACTTGAAGACTGCCTTTGATTATTACGAGGGATCGGGGTGGATAATAAAATCGCAAGCCCGCTATGCCAAGCGATATATTTTAAGTGGAAGCGTGGCAGGGTCATATAACCGCCAATCAAGCTGGAATTTGGCCACTTTGACCAAAAGAAGAAGCGACCGCTGGGATTTAACCTTCAATCACCGGCATACCATCTCCCCCACTCTTTCCCTTTCTGCCTCCGGCACCTTCTTAAGCGATAAAGACTACTGGCGCGATCTCAACTTAGACCCGGTGGAAAGAAGGAACAGGTCTTTGTATTCTCAAACCAACCTGAGCAAAAGATGGAGCACTGCCAGCGTCACTTTGGCTCTGGATCATAGATGGAATTTGGACACCGACGATCGCACGCTCAACCTTCCTGTTATCAGATTCGCCCGCCCGTCCCTGCCCCTTTTCTCTCCAAAGGAGAAAGAAGACGGAGAAATCGGTCGAAGATGGTATAATTCAATTTATTATTCCTTCTCCTCCAGTTTTGTGAATTACCAGGACCGGCGCAAAAAGGATGGATATTTTGATCGAAAGAAATTTGCCGTCTCCGACAATCACCTCTCCCTTTCTGCTCCTCAAAAGCTTTTTGGCTGGCTGGTCTTAAACCCGGGCTTTCGCTATCAGGAAACCTGGTATTATGTTTTCAAGACCAATCTTTCCGGAAGCATTCTCGGAAACAGCTCTGCCCGGCGGGGCACTTATTCTGCCAATGTCTCCGCCAATACAGTTCTTTACGGAACTTTCCATCCCAGGATAGGAAAACTTTCGGGAATAAGGCACGTGATGACGCCGAATGTGAACTTTGTCTGGCAGCCTGAGTTTACTCGCAAGAAGGAATATCTTGAATATACCAGAAGGGGAGGCTCAGGTGCAAAACAAAAGACTATGAGCTTCGGGCTGAGCAATCTGGTTCAGATCAAGACAAAATCCACAACAGAAGAAAAAGAAGAGGAGAAAAAGTTAGACCTTTTTAGTTTGAATTTCTCCTCCGGATATAACTTCTTAGCTAAAAAACATAAGTTATCCAATCTTTCCACGGCTCTGCGCTCGCATGCGGTTCCGAATGTGGATTTAGCTTTCTCAGTAATCCACGATTTCTATGATGAATCCGGCGAGGATTTGAATTTGCTATCACCACGCTGGTTATCTTTCAGCTTGGATACTCGCATAAATCTTCGAGGAAGCTGGGAGGAATCGAGAGGGATGAGAAAAGAGAAGTATGAAGAAGAAACTCTTGGTGAAGCGGAAACATATGAGAGTGGTAATTATGAAGAAAAGGACTTTATAGAGAAAGTAACTCAATCTTGGAGTATAAACATCAGCCATAGATACAGTCAAACCAGAGGAGGGGGTAAAACGCACTGGGCCAGCGCCTCTTTGCGTCTCCCTCTAACCCAGGGGTGGCTTTTGAATTACCATAATCGATATGATTTTGCCGAAAACAAAATCACCGAGCAGACTTTCGAATTTTATCGAGACTTGCATTGCTGGGAGGGAAGATTCACCTGGATCGCCACCGGATATAGAAAAGGTTACTATTTCCGCATCAACATCAAAGCCCTGCCCGAGGTTAAAATTGAGAAAAGCCGGGGCGGTCTGAGAGAGGTATTCTTTTAAGCTATTTAAAAAACATCTTCTGCAAAGACAGAGTACGAATGGAAAATCTGGAGCATAAGGCTTTCTGGCACGTTAAAGAGACTATGTCTTTTGTCTTTGGCAAACCTGAAGGTTTTCACTCCATTTATCTTACATAGGACAAGAATCACTTTTTCAATAACGGTCAAGATATATGTTGACAACTTTCTTATCGATACTTACTATAATCTCGAAATTTTTTGCCTTGGAAATTGAACCTTTGAACTTTTGAACCATTAAACCGGAATTTTAAAAATGCCTACCTTAAGAAGAGACCCTATCACGGGAAGATGGGTAATCAATCCGGACAGGAAGGAAGATCATCCTTCCAGTTTAATTGAGATGGAGAAGTTGATCCAGAAAGGTATTTGTCCTTTTTGTGAGGGGAATGAAAGATATACCCCTCCGGAGATTTTTGCCTTAAGGTCCAATGGGTCTGAGAAGGATGGACCAGGTTGGGAGGTGAGGGTGGTGCCCAACATCTCTCCGGCTTTGAGAGTGGAGCTGAATCTGGACAGAAGGGCAGAGCGAATGTATGATTTGATGAATGCGGTGGGAGCGCACGAGGTAATCATTGAAACGCCCCAGCATATACCCAATATGGCTGATCTGGAAGTTCCGCAAATCAAAAAAGTTATAGAAACCTACAAACAGAGGATTTCAGATCTAAAAAAAGACAAAAGGCTTAGATCGATATTCATCTTTAAAAACTACGGAGAAAGGGCCGGTTCCTCCCCTATAAAGCATGCTCATTCTCAGCTAATCGCTGTTTCCGTTACCCCCAAGAACTTGAAGGAGGAGTTAAAAGGGGCAAAAGAATATTACGATTACAAAGAAAGATGCGTGTTTTGCGACATGATCAAGCAGGAGCTTTCCACCAAGAAGAGGGTGATCTGCTCAAATCCTGATTTTATCGCCATCGCTCCTTTTGCCTCTCGCTTCACTCACGAGGTTTGGATTCTACCCAGAAAACATTCCGTCGATTTTGAAAACTTAAGTGATGGAGAATGCCAGAGTCTGGCCATTTTGCTTAAAGAGGTCCTGCTCAGATTAAAAATTCTTTTGAACGATCCACCTTATAACTTCATCCTTCACTCCGGTCCTAACCGAACCAAAAGGAGAGGAGGAGCCTGGATAACTCTGAACGAAGATTATCACTGGCACATAGAGATCATGCCCCGCTACATCCGCATAGATGGATTCGAATGGGGAACCGGGCTTTACATCAATGCCACCACCCCGGAGCAGGCAGCGGAGAACTTAAGAAAAGTAAAAATATAGGAACGGTTAAAAGGCTTAAATCTTAAGCGGATGATCTTCCCCTCTTCGGCGGACGGCCGACCGCTGACTGCCGACGGCCGATCAAAACCTATGGCAAGAATTCTGGCAATTGATTTTGGCGAAAGAAGAATCGGGCTGGCTATCTCCGATCCTTTGGGAATTACCGCTCAAGGGCTTCCTACCATCGACACCAGGAAAACTAAAGATGTGTTTTCTCATATCAAGAATTTGATCACAGAGAAAAGAGTGGTTAAGGTGGTGGTGGGAATGCCTAGAAATATGAATGGGAGCATCGGTTTCAAAGGGGAAGAGGTAAAAAAGTTCATCGGCAAGTTAACCCAGAGAACTGGTGTGGAGGTGATAGACTGGGATGAGAGATTAACCTCGGTTCAGTCTTTGAGAAGCATGAGAGAGATGGGAACCAAACAAAGAAAAAAGGAGGTGAAGGATCGAATCTCCGCCACCCTGATCCTGCAAAGCTATCTGGATAGTTTAAGCGAGAATGAGAAAGATTCTTTGACCGATGAAATCTGAATATAAATACATAACCATAAAGGACTGGATCGCCTTTTTCTTATCCACTCTTTTGATATTTCTCTCCTCTGTGCTTCTGGTTGTCTCCGGGGTGATCTTTACCTTCTTCCGCTTAGTCAGGAGACGACCTCTTTTGGTTTTTGTTTCAGTCTTTGGCTTGATCCTTTTGTTCTTTGTGATTCAGTGGATGGTTATTCCCATCTCCTGGCAGGCAGAAGGTGACTCTGTGTGTGTTATAATAAAACCAGGTGACAGCATGACCCGGATCGTTGACAGATTGAAGGAGGCGAATCTGATAAAAGAGGGAACAGGACTTTTGGTCCTGGCTAAGTTTCTGGGGAAAGATCGGCACATTCAGGCGGGAAGATACGATTTTAAAAAAGGGATAAGTTTGTATTCTGTTTTCAACAAATTGGTCAAAGGAGATGTGACTTTAGAAGAGGTGACCATTCCGGAGGGATTGACCATAAAACAGATCGCCGGAATTTTAAAAAGAGAAATTGAAATCGACTCTTCAGAGTTTGTGAGGGTGACAACAGATAGCCAGTTTGCAAAAAGCATGGGGATTGCCGCTTCCAACCTGGAAGGTTATCTATTTCCTGACACTTACAAGCTTTCCTGGGGAACTTCCTCAGAAAAAGTAGCCCGGATTTTGGTGGAACAGTTTAAGAAAACTTTCACCGATAGCCTCATGAGACGTGCAGAGGAGATCAATTTCTCCTTATCAGAGGTGGTGACCTTAGCTTCCATGGTTGAAGCTGAAGCGAAAGATGGGGAAGAGCGGGAGATGATTTCAGCAGTATACCATAATCGCCTGAAACGGGACATGCTTCTACAATGCGATCCCACGGTGATCTATGCACTGCCTGAGCTTGACCGACCTCTTTTGCTCAAAGATTTAGAGATAGATTCACCTTACAACACTTATAAATATCCTGGCCTTCCGCCGGGACCGATCTGCAATCCGGGTAAGGCATCCATCCAAGCCACACTCTATCCCGCGGATGTGGACTTTCTGTATTTTGTGGCAAAGGGAGATGGCACTCACATTTTCTCCACTACTTTGAGGCAACACAACAACGCGAAAATCAAAATAAAACGAGCCGGAAGGAACAGGTAATTCTATTTTGCTTTTTTTACTTTATATTGCTTGACATTCAGAACGTATAAGATATATTGAAAAAAGATCGCGGGGTGGAGCAGGCTGGTAGCTCGTCGGGCTCATAACCCGAAGGTCGCAGGTTCAAATCCTGCCCCCGCTATTTGATTCTACAGGCTTTCCCAAAATATCCCAATCGCTTAGCGTTTTCGGCATCACCCACCAAAACCCATAACGACCCAAGAAAAATCAGTTCAAGTTGGCACAAATTTGGCACAGTTAGGGTGAGGCGCTCAGAACGAGATGCCTCACCCTCTCTTTTTTTATGCTACTGTGAAGGAATCTTATACCTTGACAGGCACACGGTGTCAATTTATTTTATACCTCGAGTTGACCGTCGGGCTGAAGCCCGAAAGCCCTCTTCTGCCTGAGGCGAAAGGGGGCTTTTTTCTTTTCGTAGTAAACACTTTTTGACTTGCGTGACAGTTCGTCACGGAGCCGTCGAATGACCTTGACATTGAGACCTCTTAGGTTTATTTTGTGATAACGGAGATCCTATGGGTAGTCGGCACAAATTCCCTAAACGAGGGAGGCAAATATGAAACGAATAAAGTTGTGTCTCTTTTACCTTCTTCCACTCTTAGTGGCTGGGTGTGTGGCTTCGTCGCAACATTTTGTGCGACCGAGTTCTAATCTCAACGGTTTTCGCTATGTCTTCATATCACCTATCACTTACGAAGACGGCATGATTGATAAGTACGGACTGGGCATGAGGCTGGCCGACATGTTTATGAAGGAAGGCGTTCAGGTGTTGGATGAATACGAGGTAAAAGAGCTACCAAGGAAGGTGACCGAAAGCATACGCCTATTGTTGTCATGACCGCCCATGCCATGAAGGGAGATCGGGAAAGGTGCCTCCAAGCAGGTATGGACGATTACATCTCCAAACCAATAGAGCCGCAGGAGTTGTTCGGAGCCATAGAGAAGTGGACTAAGTCTTATGATCGCGTGAAGACACCCCAAAAACGAGGTAAGTCTGAGAAAAGCAGTCAGCCCAGAGGTGCCCCTCTTGATCTCAAAGCTGCTCTTACAAGACTTGGAGATGACAAAGAATTTTTAGAAGAGATGCTTCATGAGTTTTTAGACTCTGCGCCAAAGCAATTGGAAAAACTGGATGAAGCGGTAAAGAAAGGTGATGCTAAAGTGGTCGAGAGAGAAGCTCACAGCATCAAAGGTGCCGCAGGTAATCTGAATGCCAAGCGCTTTGCTGACCTTGCCCTCAAGCTGGAACTTTTGGGACAAACAGGTGATTTAGCCGGCGTCCAAGAGATGATCGATAACCTGAGAACTGAACTTGCACACTTACAAGAATACTCTAACCAACCAGTTAAGGAGAAAACTGTATTGAAAACGTAAAACCATAGACCTCACCCCCTTTTGTTCCCTTCAGGGTGAATCCTTTCCTTCGACCCTGAGGTCTCACTTCGTGCCGAGCGCACTCAGTGCGAGGCAGGACCGAAGGGCAGGGTGAACCTCCTCTCCATTTCACGGTTCGACTTTGCTCCTTTCAACCTTGCTCAGGGACAGTGAGCGAAGTCGAACTGTCACCGTCCTGAGCTAGTCGAAGGAGGCGGGACACTCCACTTCCCATTCTTTCACGACCTTCTCAGCCTCACCTTACAAGACGATACCAGGAGAAACTCCAAAAGTATATCTAAAGCACCGGCAATTAAAGCCGATTCAACTTTTATAAAGAGAACTTAGAACTCTCACAAGCATCAATTTGGAAGAATATCTTTTTAGTTGAAGATAAACATAAAAGCAAAAGAGCAACTCAAAAATGAGTTGGTAGAAGTGTGCCAACCGACTGTTGGGTTGAAAGCATTAGAAGCCTTTGGCAAGCGGGCCAAGAAGCGGTACGGCACGCAAAGAACGTCACCGAGGCATATCGACTTAAGAAGAATTATTCCCATTCTGGACTCGAAAAAACTACCACTTGGCGAACAAATGGAAATACGCCGCAAGGAAAAAGAGGGAGCATAAATGAAGTTAGTAAAGATGAAAAGCAGAGAGCTGTTCGACTTGGGCATCGTCTTAATTGTTGCTGCCATCTTGTCAATATTCAGCATATCTATCCACAGTATTGGTAAGCTTTACAGTTTTTTCAATGCCTATACCAATTTACCCCTGGCTGAATTCCTAATTAATCTTTCTTTCCTCTTGTTAGTGGGACTGCTTTGGATAACCTACATTCGTTGGAGAAAAGCGGCTAAGAGGCAAGTGGAATTGGAGAACATTATCTCGAGCATCAGTCCGGATGTGCTCCTGGTGGTCGATCCGGAAAGGACTATCATTGAGTGCAATAACTCGTTGAAAAGAATGTTTGGCTACGAGGTGGATGAAGTTATTAAGCAGAAAGCCGACTTTCTCTACTTCGACAGGCGATCTAATCCAGAGTACCGACACGAGATACATGAGAAGCTTGAAAGGAACGGTTTTCACATCAGATTGGCCACAGGAAAAAAGAAAAATGGTGAAACAATACCACTGGAAATTATTACCGGCAATTTAAGTGATCGTGGTGGCGCAGTGCAACTCCTGCGCGACATTACAGAACGCAAGCGCGCGGAGGAGGTGCTGCGGGAAAGCGAAGGACGCTTCAGGCGGTTCGCATCCGCGGTGACCGACGTGATCTACCGCTATAATCCGGGAAACAACCAGTATGATTTCATTTCTCCGTCTTTTGAACTACAGACAGGATATTCTTTGGAGGAAATAAAGGCAGATCCTTCCGGGCTTACCAGAAGGATAACTCATTCCGACGATGCAGAACGAGTATTCAATGAAGTTGACAATCATATTAAAAAGGGACCGAACACCGGTCCATTTTGCACTGAATACCGGGTGATTCGCAGAGACGGTCAGGTTATCTGGGTCTGCGATCGCAAAGATATTGAGTTCACTTCAGACGGAAAAGTTTATCGCATCAACGGAGTTGTTCGCAACATCACCGACCGCAAGCGGGTAGAGGAGGCACTGCAAAGGCAACAGAAAGATCTGCAGATTATACTCGATTCTGTGCCGGCAATGATTTTCTACAAAGATAAACAGAATCGACTTATTCGAGTCAATAAAGCCCTCGCCGAGGCAACAGGCATAGCCAAAGAGAAGATAGAAGGAAAATCCTGTTCTGAGGTTTATCCTAATCAGGCAGAGAATTACTGGAGAGACGATAAGGAGGTAATGGCGTCGGGGAAGCCGAAAAGAAACATAATCGAGCCTATGGAAACTGCTAAAGGGGTAAGATGGCTTCAAACAGATAAAATTCCTTATAGGGACGAAAAGGGCGATATAATTGGCATAATAGGTTTTGCTGTTGACATTACCGAGCGCAAACGGGCGAAGGAGAAACTGCAGGAGTCGGAGAAAAAATATAGAACTCTGGTGGAAACTGCCCAGGAAGGAATTGGAATTCTTGATCCTGATGAAAATATTATATTCGTAAACCAAGCTTTTGCCGACCTCCTAGGCTACCAGAAAGACGAACTGTTGAGTCTTAACCTGAGCCAGATTTCAGATAAAGAGCAATTTGCCAAATTCAAAAAAGCAACCGAAGAGAGACGACAGGGAAAATCATCCCGATATGAAGCTAAATTGTATACTGAGACTGGTGAACCCAAGTATTTCAGCCTATCTGCAAGTCCTCTTTTTGACGACAAAGGAGCTTTCACTGGAACTATGGGGTTGCTTGCGGACATCACCGAGCGCAAACGGGCGGAGGAAAATCTCAGAAAAGCCAAGGAAGAAGCTGAAGAAGCCAACCGGTTAAAGAGCGAATTTTTGGCAAATATGAGTCACGAGATCCGCACCCCCATGAATGCTATCATCGGCATGACCAACTTGACTTTGGATACCGAGCTAACCGATGAACAGCGTGATTACCAGAATACGGTCAAAGAGAGTGCCCGCGCACTTTTGGAACTTTTAAACGACATACTGGATCTTTCAAAGATAGAGGCAGATAAAATTGAGCTTGAGAATATCGATTTTGACTTACGTGCCACGATTGAGGGGTTGTCTGACACCTTAGCCCACCGTGCTTCCACCAAGGAACTGGAATTGGCCTGTATGATCCACCACCAGGTCCCTGCCTTGTTACGGGGTGACCCGGGTCGGCTGCGGCAAATCCTGATGAATCTAGGAGGCAATGCCGTTAAGTTTACTGAAAAGGGGGAGGTGGTAATCCGTGCGGAGCTTTTGGAAGAAACCGAAGATCGGGCCACACTCCTTTTTTCCGTTACAGACACCGGAGTAGGTATCCCCAAAGACAAGCAGAGCAATATCTTCGAAAGCTTTATCCAGGCAGACGGGACCACCACCCGCAGATATGGAGGCACCGGCTTGGGTTTATCCATCTCCAGGCGATTGGTTGAGATGATGGGTGGTGAAATCGGGGTGGAAAGCGAACCGAGCAAGGGGAGTCGTTTCTGGTTCACCGTTACTCTCGAAAAGCAGGAAGAATTAAAAGACGACCTTCTCCAGATTCCTGCGGATATACGTGGCATGCGGATGCTGGTGGTAGACGATAACAGAACCAACCGAACCATCTTGGTTAAAATGCTGGAATCTTTTGGCTATTGTGCTGAGTCGGCGGAAAGTGGCGCCGAAGCACTCCACATGTTAAAAAGAGCGGCTCATAAAGAGAAACTTTTCGATCTGGTATTACTGGATATGCAGATGCCGGAGATGGATAGCGAGGAGACTTTACGTGCCATCAAGGATGATCCGGAGATAAAAGATGTGGTGGTGATTATCCTTACCTCTATTGGAGAGCGCGGAGATGCCGCCCGGCTGGAGGCGTTGGGCTGTGCCGGATACCTTTTGAAACCGGTCAAACAATCGCAATTATTTGATGCTATCATCACCGTTTTGAGTCGGCAAAAGACTGCAGTTGAAGGGAAGTCGGGCAGAATAGTAACCCGCCATACCATAGTGGAGCAGAAACGTAGGAGGATTCGCATACTCCTGGCGGAGGACAATCCCATGAACCAGAAATTGGCGGTTGCCCTGCTTAAGAAAGCTGGCTACCCGGTGGATGCAGTGGAAACTGGACGAATGGTAATAGAAGCCCTTAACTGCACTGCTTACGACCTTATACTTATGGATGTCCAAATGCCTGAGATGGACGGGTTTGAAGCAACCAAGGCTATCCGCCAAATGGAAGGTGACAGAAAACATACGCCTATTGTTGCCATGACCGCCCGCGCCATGAAAGGAGATCAGGAACGATGTCTCCAGGCAGGTATGGATGATTACATCTCCAAACCAATAGAACCGCAAGAGCTGTTCGACACCATAGAAAAGTGGGCTAAATCTTCTGTTCGAAAGAAGGCAATCACCGGGCAAGAGGGGTCTGAAAAAGATAAGCTGGTCAAATATATTCCCATTGATCTTGAAACTGCTCTTTCAAGATTCGACGGTGACAAAAAGTTCTTCAGAGAGATGCTTCAGGAGTTCCTGAAGCACGCACCGGAGCAATTGAAGACGCTGGGAGATGCGGCAAAGAAAGGCAACGCTGAACTTGTGGAGAGGGAAGCTCACAGCATCAAAGGTGCAGCAGGTAATCTGGGCGCCAAGGGAATCGCCCACCTCTCCCTTAAGCTGGAGCTTTTGGGGCGGACAGGTAATTTAGCCGGTGCCCAGGAGATGATCGGTAACCTGAGAACTGAGTTTGAACACTTAGAGGAATACATCCACCAATGGTTTAAGGTGGAAAGCGCACTAAAATCCTAACATTACAAAGTTGAATTCACAAGGATGAAAAATGAAAATACTCATCGCTGAGGATGAAAAAACCTCCAGAAAAATACTCCAAAGAATCCTGACTAAGGACGGATATGATGTGACCGCAGTTGAAGACGGACTAAAAACTTTAGCCTCGATCCAAAAAGAAGCACCGGATATGCTTATCACCGACTGGATGATGCCTGGTCTGGATGGATTGGAGCTTTGTCGCCGGGTTCGGTGTCTCGATTTTTCCGGTTATGTTTATATCATCCTTTTGACCGCATTGGCTGAAAAGGAAAGAATCATCCAGGGACTGAATGCGGGAGCCGATGATTACGTTACCAAACCCTTTGACAGAACCGAGCTTTTAGCCCGGGTGAGAGCGGGAGAACGGGTTATTCAGCTTGAGAAATCGCTTCTTCAAAAAAACAAGGAGCTTTCGGAAGCCTTAGCTCAAGTTAAGCAACTAAAAGGGATCGTACCAATCTGTATGCACTGCAAAAAAATCAGAAACGACGAAAATTACTGGCAGCAAGTTGAGGAATACTTAGCCGAGCATACAGAAGCAGATTTTAGTCACAGCATCTGCCCGGAATGTTTGGAAAAACATTATCCAGAATATGTGAACAAGAAAAAAACTCGAGCAACTCTGGTCGATCATTAAGATGCCCAGTATTTACATCAATCGGGACGGATAGAGCTTGCCCCACCGGTTCGTTTTTCTCCTTTCCTAAGATAGCCATTTTTTGAATCTCTTGTAAAACCTATCTTAAAATCCCGGTTTCATCATCCGGCTGTAGTAACTTCCAGAGGTGTAGAGGACCGCTACAGGGTTGTGTCCTAAAACGCGATCCTTTGCCACCAGAACGGTGGTATAAGCATCAGCATATTTGAAAAATAAAGAATCATGACCCACGCATACACCCAGAAGAATATTTAATTCTGTCTTTTCCTGATTTAATATCTTCGCCTGGGCAATGGAATTGCACATGGACTCAAACTCTCCGATCTGTATCTTCTCCTCATCTTTTACCCCGATCGTCTCTTTTGGCACCCGTCCCACTTTGCACATCACCGACACCACCTCAAAGCCCTGATTCACCAGAATCTTGTTTAAGATCGGGGCTTCATTCATAAATCCGGTACAGAATGCAATGCCCAATTTTTTAAATCCCATCTTTTTGGCAAATTCACAGATCTCCTGCACTCTGGGCTTAACGGGAAATTTCACATAAGGCTTGATTTCTCTTTTAGCATAACATTCCCCCTCCTGAATGGAAGCCTGCCGGGCAAATTCCCTCACTTTCTCCTTCTCATATTCCCCCATTGCTTCTTTGACCACATCCATCCGGTTCAATGTGGGGCAAAACTTGGGACCTTCACCCCCTTCCGCCAGACAGATTTTTTCTCCTTTATCGATTTTGCAATATGCGCAAGCTGAGGATATTTCTTTGTTCATGTTTTTCCTCCTGTGGGAATCAAAATCTTTGAAATTCTTTTTATCATTGGCTGTTATCAATTACGGTATATATGATCTCCCACGCTTCTCATCCAGCCAAGCTCTTTTTCGGTCATGGGCCCTATCTCCAGGGTTTTAAAGTTTTCTCGGGTCTGTTTCAGATCTTGGGGACCGGAGATGCAGACATGAACTGAAGGGTGAGAAAGGACAAAGCGGTAACAATCGATTGCCTTCGGAATTTTTTCGTTCTTGGGAATGTAACCCCGCCTTAAAAGCTTTGTATGGCATGTAGCGGTGAAGATGACGATCCCAGGTCCATCCTTTACAGAAAGAAGGGAAAACACATCATTTTCTGCACCTCGATGGACAGCATTGTAACGTATGTGGTATATATCGAAGGTCTTTTCCTTCTCCACCTTGACAAACAGCGGACGGTGATGACAAGCCAGCCCCAGATGGCGAATCAAGTCCCTATCTTTCAATTTCAATGCAGTGTCGATAGCCCTATGATTCGGTCTTTTTCTGAACGTGCTGAACAGCAAAACGTCGGCGTAATCCAGCTTGAGTTCCTTAAGAGCCCTTTCCAGGCTTTTGGGGATAAACATCGCCCAGGGCCAATAGTTTTGAACCACCACTACTATACTTTCCCGATTCTTCTTAGCCAGTCGCCTGATGCCCTCCGCCATCATTCCTCTTCTGAGCGCTCCCCAATGAAAATAGTTGACCCCACGCTCGAAAGCTTCTTCGATTGCTTTGGCAGGGACGCCATAGGCGGCAGCCAACCCCAATCGTCCCACTTTTAGTCCGGTCCTTCCTAAAAGTGTTGGCCTAAATGGCATAGTTCACGGGAGTGAATCAGAGTTTAGAAGCCTGACAGATAAACTTTCATGGCGACTCTTAAACTCAAGGTCAATGTTTTCGACAATCGCAAATACATCCTCTTCAAACCCATCCCAGACCAGACTTTCATACTTTAAAGATTTTTGCCAGTTGAGCAAAACATATTTCTTGTGTACATTATCTTGGTCGTACTCCAAAAGCTGTTCCAAAGCATGTTCAGTGACCGTCTGAACCTTCTTATTAAAGGGAAGTAGTATGCCCCGCTTATAGTCGGGGTCGCTAACCATAACCCCCCTCTTAAGACCACAACACGCACCAAGGTTTTTTCCTTTCTTCAAATTGCATTCGATTGTTAATCCCTGGCTTGCCAAATTGAATGGTTCTATGCGCCCGGAGGCTGGGGCTTCAGCACATTCAATTTTAGTAAAAGTTTGCTCTAACCAGCCCTTAACTTCTTTCTTCAAAGTCTTCGAGTCTGAGCGATTTAATTCTACTTCCAGCCAGTTTTGCGACGGTTTAAAAGATATGCTAAGAGTTTCATATATCTCTGGAAACCTGAGTCCTCTGACTTTAGCTTTTACCAATAGCAAATCACAAACCTCGATAGGTGCCCGCATATTTTTTACTTCAAACAAATATGGCTGATCGTTCAATTGCGCCGAAAACTCGGGTTTCTTCCGGCCGCTATCTTCCTGAAGTGCTTTTATTCCTTCAAATCCAGATTCTTTCAATCGAGAGTAGCCCTTCAGCTCAGCGAACACATCATGCATCTTCCTATCATAATCATCTTTCGGCGTAAGCTTATTCCTCAAAATCTCGAAGTTCTCCTTGCCATCATATATCAAATCGATTGGTTCAACAAGAGGATGGTCTTGCCAAATTCCTTCCAAGATGTTGTGGATGAGAGCATTTTCAATCCAACCGTCATCTATCTTCATTCTTTCTTCTAATGAATCTTTGAAGAATGCCTCTATCTTTTTGTGTTGTGAGAGTTTTTCAAAAACCTCCTTTTTCAACTTTTCGAGCGTCTTCATCTAATGAACTTCTCCTTTACTGTTCGGTCGAGGTACCCTTACCCCGATCCCAAAAACATTCGGTCAAGCAAACGCCACGTAGTTCGTAGGGACAGGGCTTGTCCCTGTCCTGCCTTTAAAGCGGACAGCCACAAGGGCTGTCCCTACATTAATCAAACCCAGCAGATCGCACTCTCTGTTAGATTTTTCCAACAGTCTCTTCATCCTGACTTTGTCTCTAAGGACATCCTTAACCAAATAAAGAAGCTCATTTCATCAGTATATCCACCACTGCGCCACACTTCTTACACTTTCTGTCCCTGGTGCCAACTACAGAGGTGAAATAACCTTCTCTTCTAATCAAAAGTTCATTGCATTCGGGACAATATGTATTTGAAGTATTGGGAATATATGCATTGCCGATATAGATGTATTTGAGTTTTCTTTTCCCTATTAGAAAAGTTTTCTGCAAAGTCTCTAAAGGCGTCGGGGGGATGTCCATCTTATATGCCGGAAAATACCGGGAAAAATGAAGAGGGATTCGATCGCTCAAGTTTGCCACTAAATCCACCAGCTTCTGGATCTGCTCATCTGAGTCATTTAAAGTGGGGATGAGCAAATTGGTAATCTCCAGATGAACTTTATGTTGATAGGACAACTCAATGGTTTTTAAGACAGGAGGAAGTTCTGCTTTGCAAATTCTCTTGTAGAAATCTTCATCCATGGATTTTAAGTCTATGTTCATGGCATCAATGTAGGGCAACAACTTTCTCAAAGGCTCTTCATGGATGTACCCATTGGTTACCAGCACGTTGGCTAAGTTCCTTTCTTTTGCTATCCTGGCGGTATCTAAAATATATTCATACCAGATCAGAGGTTCAGTATACGTATAGGCAATGCCCACCGAATTCTCCTTCACGGCAACCCTCACCAGATCCTCAGGTGTGACAAATTCAGTGGGGCACTCCTCCTGTGAGATGGTCCAGTTTTGACAGCACTGACAATTCATGTTGCAGCCGTTAGGACCGGTGGAGAGGATTTGGGTACCGGGATGAAAATGATACAAAGGCTTTTTTTCTATGGGATCTATGGCTAAGGAAACCAATCTGCCGTAGTTTACAGCATAGAGGATTCCCCCCTCATTCTTCTTGCCCATGCAAACTCCCACTTTCCCATCAGCGATCACGCATCCCACCGGACAGAGAAGACATTGTATTTTTCCATCTTCCCTTTTTTCCCAGAAAAGCGCTTCTTTTTTCATGACCTCCATCAATTTTCCGTCAAGAATTTTAGAGTTCTTTTTCCTAAAGATAAGAGGAAAGGTGGGCAAAACAAGGAATTTCTTTAAATCTAATTCCTGCTTGGCGGGAAAATCTTCTGCTTTTCTGCCTCACCACCTGTCCCCTTCAGGGTGAACCCCTCTCCATAAAATGGAGAGAGACAGAGGGTGAGGGGCTTGTTGAAAAATCCTCTTGTTCGTGCGGGAATTGTCGTCAAGATCCCCCGCAAGATGCGGGGGGGATTTTTCCCCGTCCGGGGAATCCTGGTGACCCGCCCAGACGCCCGGACGGGCCCGTCTGGGGGCGGTCGTCTGACCGCACGAAAGTGGTTCGGGAATTCCAATGCGAAGCATTCATACGAATTCCCGAACCAACTGAGCTTTTTGCATTCTCATCGTCTAAAATATAAAGCCCCTTTGACAGGGCTAAATGCCCTGCCCCACAGGGAATCACGTATTGACACACATACGGATGGGAATCAATTTGGTCGCGGGCTCTGCTGACCTGGCGATAAAGATGTCTTGTGACAGGTCAGGGCTCTGGCAAACACTGATAATTCTGCTCACTTCTCCCGACACAACCTGAAGGTTGCGACTGCCAACTTCGTTCTAATATCTTGTATAGACACAATCAGTGGCCATAGGCTTTATACTGCGTAGCGGTGAGGTGGAACATGGAGAAACGGTAATGTTTGAATTTGTGTGTAAATTTATTTGAGTCACAGAAGATGTTCCTTCCCAATGGTTTTTAGGCGATCACATGCTCCATTTTTGATTCCATGGTTCGAGAGAGTTCACCACAGATGGAAAAGTATTGAGCGATGGAAATGATTCTTTCGGTTTTCCTCTCCCACTTCTTATTAAAATAGAAGAACAAGCTCAGAACAATTCTTTTACAGCTTTTGGTGTTTTGGAAGTAGCCCATTACCTTCAAGCGTCGTCTTACTTCGGCAAAGCTTCGCTCGATCACGTTGGTGGTGCGGATAACCTTGTGAAACTCTGGGGATTCATCCTGAAGGATTCATCCTAAAGGAGAACTCAAAGAAAGGGATAAGCTTATCGAAATCTTTTTCTAAACACTCCACCACCTTAGGTATTAGATTGATCCAGCGAGCTTTCCATTGGCGGAAAAGCTTAGCAGCCATACCCGATGTCTGAGCATACATGATTCTTGCTGCTTCGGAGGTGCAACTCTCCCCGTATCTTTTGGGACAATACTTGGCTATGTTACGAAGTTTATGTACCCAGCAGAGTTGATGGGGAACTAAAGGATAAACCTCATCTATGGCTGACCACAAACCTGGGCAACCATCCATTATGATCAACTCCAAGCAGACGCTTGCCCGTCTGGGCAGATTGTGCCCCACCAAACCTCTTACCTTCAAGTTCTCCAAAAATGAACGCCAGGTCCCAGCTCGTATGAGTGCATACGCATCCCTTCATGGTGAGCTACACGAAAGCTAATTAGACTTCGACTCCCATCTCGGCGAATACCATAAGCCACTAATACCTTGTATCGCTTCACCTTTAGCTCCAACCTGATTTTAACCCCTAAAGCATCTAAAAACAAAAAGGCAAAATCATCATCAATGGGAGTGTTCTCAAAAGCTTTAACATCAGAATCTAAACCCTTGGTAACCTGAGAAACATAGCTGGCTGATACTCCCTCACCACATAAACAGTCCAGGATGTTACGAACCTTACGAGTCGAAACTCCTCTTAGAAACATAGCCTTAATCCCCTCATCCACCACCCAGTGAACCCGCTTATATCGCTCAAAGCACTCCGACACATACTCCCCAGCTCGATCCCGGGGCACCTCTAACTCCACCGCTCCCACTGAAGTCAAAAGACTACGACTCCTATACCCATTCCGATGTCCACTTCGCACAGGCGTCCGCTCATACCGAAGGGCACAGATATGCTCATACATGTCCACAGCCATGATCTTCTCAAATGCCTGCTTCACCAAATATGCGTATGCACTCATACGAGTCTACACCCCTCATTGAAATGCATCTGAAACATCCTCTTGACTTCCGCTAAGTCAATCACTAAATTGTGCTTCGAGAAATCCAGTTGTTTTACCGACATTAGGTGTATCCTTTCTTTTTAAGGTTTTCTTTAATCGCAGGAAGGATACACCTTTTGTCTTTTTAAAGCAAATCTAATTCTACACACTAATATTTACATCACCGGGGAGAAACCACTAAATGCCATTTTGCTTGACAAAACCCGTGAAATTTGATATTTTCGAATGAAAGAAAATTGAGACGTTTCAAATCATAATAAGTTACATGCCTAATCAGGATAATAAATCAAAGTCGGAGAGGATAAACCAAACCCGGAATAGGACTACTTTTTCCCATTGAATTAGATAAAGCAGAGTTGGATAAGCACAGCTCTGTTTTTTAATTTTTGTTTTTTGCTGTCCGCAGGATACATAGGAAAGGAAATATCCCATGTCTGAAAAAATGCTTGCAGTCATGAAAAAAGAAAGGGCACCTGGAGCGGAATTAGTAACCGTTGACATTCCAAAGATCAAACCGGATGAAGTGCTGGTCAAGGTGAAAGCCACCTCCATCTGCGGAACCGATGCACATATTTATAATTGGGACGAGTGGGCGCAAAGTCGCATCAATCCACCCTTGATTTTTGGGCATGAGTGTGCTGGAGAGGTGATGCAGGTGGGAAATCTGGTGAAAAGAATTAAAATGGGTGACTATATCTCAGCGGAAACCCACATCCCCTGCGGACATTGCTACCAGTGTCTGACCGGAAAACAACACATCTGCCAGAATTTGAAAATCTTAGGCGTGGATATTGATGGCTGTTTTGCCGAATATGTGGCAATTCCTGAAGTTTGTGCCTGGAAAAATGACAATAGCATTCCTCCGGAGATCGCCTCGGTTCAGGAGCCCTTTGGCAATGCTACCTATACGGTGATGGAAAGTGGAGTCTCTGCAAAAATCATTGCCATAATGGGTGATGGACCCATCGCCTGCTTTGCCGTGGGGATCGCCAGAGCAGTGGGGGCGGCGAAGATATTCGGCGTGGGAGAATTCCCCTATCGGGTGAACCTTTTGAAAAAGATGGGCGCGGACGTTGCTTTGAGCATACTCACCCATGATACGGTGAAAGAGATTTTGGATGCCACCTCCGGAGAAGGGGTGGATGTAGTATTGGAGATGACCGGAGCTCAAAAGGCAATTGACGATGGTTTTTCGATTCTAAAAAAAGGGGGAACTTTTACCGCCTTCGGCATCCCCTCATCCAAGATAGAGTTTGATTTGTCTAACAACGTCATCTTCAAGGGGGCAAAGATCATCGGGATAAATGGGAGATTGATGTTTGAGACCTGGTTTCAGTTGAGCAATCTCTTGAAGTTCAAAAAGGTGGACATCTCGCCGGTGATAACCCATAAGATGCCCTTGAAAGATTTCCACAAAGGCATGGAGGCGGTGATCTCTTCGAAAAGAGAGGTGGGAAAGGTGGTTTTCTTCCCAGAGGCAAAATGAATAGAAGTCGGGATGCAAAAAGTTGTCTCCCTGTTCGTCACGGTCAGACGACCGCCCGTCTGGGCGGACGCCTCGTCCGTGACGCTAATGAAAAATCGTATCGGATTCATTCTGATCCCGCCTTTGGCGGGAGAACGGACGAGGGCGTCCGATACCAACAAAAAATCATCTTATCCAGTTTCCTTCCGAAAGTCAAGTCTTTTTAACCTCGATTTAACCTATAGTTAATCCTGCTGTATGAACCGCCCTGCACCATACGATGCAAAGAACTGTATAGCTCGTACCTATGAACCAGACAAAGCCTTGATAAATCTTTTTGCCCCTTCAATATCTCTTTCTATGTCTTTACAGGTTAATCCTACATCTACTAAAGCCGGATAGCGTTCAGTAAAATAATATCCTGAGACACGCTCACATAGGTCACGGAAGGACTCAAGATCTGTGTTATATTTGACTGCCTCGTCAAGAAGAGCATCCAGTTCATGAATTTTTTTGAGCTTCCAGCCCTTTTCAAGCAGGAGGGCTTTAAGATATTTTTCGAGAGACTGCTGGAGGAAATACCCCGCTGCCTCGGCATCTTCCTCATTCAGCATTATCTTCATTCGATGCTAGTCCTTTTTCGCCACTTTAAGCCAATCAGATGGATAGAGAGAATTTCCTAGCTTCTTCATAATTCTATCCCTTTTTCTAATATCTCTTTTATAAATTGGTCCTTTATCTTGATTCTTTTTTCCACCTCTTGTTTAGTCAGAACGAGAGGAGCAACAGGAAGACCATTGCGCAAATCCCTTATCAGGCGCTTTACCCTTGTCATCCTCTCAAAGAATCGCTCTGTGGTAGGTGCTATGACTAAGATATCTATATCGCTCTCCTCAGTAGCTTCTCCTCTGGCATAAGAGCCAAACAGAATGACCTTTTCGGCTTTATATTCTTTCTTAAGCCTTTCGCTTATTGCCCTTATTCGGCCTATTACATCCTTCATTCTGATATCTCCTTAAGGCAAAGTTTTATCTCTTTCAGTTCTTCAGGCACAATAACCCCCACTTATTTCGTTTGTTCCCCACCCTAGGGAACCGAATCGCGTGCCTATTCGGTAAACGAGTCACTTTTTTAGTATATTATAAATTCTCCCAATTGTAAAGTCTTTTTAACTTCGATTTAACACAAGTTTAATCCTGCAAAATTCCAGTTTTGATTCTAACTGGTGAAATCAAAACTGCAGTCTAACATCTTCGCTCAGCCTTTGTGAACGTATCGTTTTTCTCGGAACAGGTACTACGGAAGAAATCGATGTGTCAAAAAATTAGGAATGACTTTACGGAAATGCTTGCGAAGAAAGACAACAATTGTTATTTTTGAGTTGTATGTTTGAATTTCTCATTTTTAATTTTAGTTTTATTCAAGGAATGCATGATTACAGGAGGTTTGAAGAATGTATACTAAACTGAAAGAATCCTTGGCTTTTGAACTAAAAAAGATAAAAGAGGGGGGGCTATACAAGGACGAAAGGATAATAGTCACCCCGCAGGGCGCAGATATAAAGGTTCAGGATGGCCAGGAGGTGATAAATTTCTGCGCCAACAAAATTGAAGAACAAAGGAGTTTATTGAAATGAGCAACATTGGTTCTTATGAAGAAAGATGTAAAGATTTTGATTGGTCTATTGCCAAAAAGGAGCTTTCGTATAAAGAGGGCGATCCTATTAATATCGGCTACTATTGTTCAGACAGAAACTGCGAATTGGGACTGGGCAGTAAGTTAGCCTTAATCTGGGAGGGATTCACAGGCGAACAGAAAAAGTTTACCTTTGAGGATTTGAAGATACACTCAAATTCATTTGCCCATCTGTTAAACAAAAAGCTGGGACTGAAAAGCGGCGAGCGCATCGTGGTCTTTATGGACAAAATCCCCGAACTTTATTTTTCTTTCTTGGGAATTTTGAAAATGGGAGGAATTGCAGTCCCTCTCTTTTCTGCTTTCGGAGAGGATTCGCTCCTTACCAGACTTCAGAATTGTAATGCCTCGGCGGTTTTGACCACCAGAAAACTTGTTCCCAGAATAAGAAAGATCAAAGACAGGCTTCCGGACTTAAGACATGTGGTGATAATGTCAGAAGATGAGAACATTCCCCTAAAAGAGCGGGAGATGGCATTTTCTTATAGCAAAGCTCCTCGGATTGAATCATTTGAATCTTTTCCAGCTACTGCAGAGACACCTTCCGTGCTCCACTATACCTCCGGCACAACAGGCCAGCCCAAAGGAGCATTGCACGTTCATGCTTCCATTTTTTCTCAATACCTGACCGCCAAATGGGTTTTAGACTTAAGACCGGATGACATTTACTGGTGCACTGCTGATCCGGGATGGGTTACGGGTACGTCTTATGGAATCATTGGTCCGTGGAGTTTGGGCATAACCCAGGTGGTGCTGGATGGAGGGTTTGTTCCGGAGAAATGGTATGAACTTATCCAGAAACATAAGATAACGGTCTGGTATTCCGCCCCGACCGCCATTCGGATGCTGATGAAGGCGGGGAAGGAGATCGTTAAGAAGTTTGATCTCACGTCCCTCCGACATCTATGCTCCGTGGGTGAGCCACTGAATCCAGAGGCCGTGATCTGGTCTGAGGAAGTTTACGGCTTGCCCTTCCATGATACCTGGTGGCAGACAGAGACCGGGTGTATTCTGGTTTCAAATTATCCCGGAATGAAGATCAAGCCGGGATCAATGGGCAAAGCCTTTCCCGGTATAACTGCGGCAGTTTTGAGTCATGAATTCGAACCCATTACCGAAAAGAACAAACCCGGACTTTTAGCTTTAAGACCGCCCTGGCCCTCCATATTTCGAACCTATTGGAACAATAAAAATGGTTATGAGAGCAAATTCAAGAACGGATGGTATATAACCGGCGATAGATCAAGCATTGATGAAGATGGATATTTTTGGTTTATGGGACGGGATGATGACGTGATCAACGTCGCCGGACACTTAGTTGGTCCCTTTGAGATAGAGTCCGTACTTTTAGAACATGAGGCTGTGGCAGAATCTGCCGCCATCGGAAAACCGGATTCGATAAACATGGAGGTGGTTAAGGCTTTTGTAGCCTTAAAAACCGGATTTCAACCAACAGATGATCTGGAGCTTTCAATCATGAACTTCATTCGCAAGAAGTTATCATCCATCGCCATGCCCCAGGAGATCGAATTCGTTGACTCTTTGCCCAAGACCCGAAGCGGCAAGATCATGAGAAGAGTTTTGCGTGCACAGGAGAGGGGAGAACCGGTAGGGGACCTTTCCACTTTGGAGAATGATTGATCCTTGTTTCGTATTGATTTTGAAAATATCTTAGGTTTCTAACAACTTTAAAAGGAGAAGTTAAATGAAAGAGGAATTGATTGAGTACATAAAAAAGGAATTTGTGGAAGATCCGGATGAGGAGATCGACGAGACTACTCTTTTGATATCATCGGGATTGATTGATTCACTCTCCATCGTCTCTTTGGTGGCATTTATAGACAAAAAATTGGGGGTGAAAATCCCGGATGAGAAAGGAGTGGTGGAGAATTTCGAGACGGTAAACAAAATTATCGAAACAATCAACGAATGCAAAAAATGACAGATTCGCCTGTTCGCCAGGAATTTATCGTGTCCGCCAGTGGGGAATCCACCTTCAGCGGAACCAAACTCACCCGTGAACGGCGCCTCGTCCATCACGGCAATGGTAATGTTATACGCCATTACTTAACTTAGGGAGGCTCAAAAAAATGAAAAGACAACAAAAGACCTTAGAAAGGATGAAACACCGAGTAAATGAATTGGAACGTCACTTTAACGAATTTGTTGAGCATTTCGACAAACAACAAGAGAATAAACCTATTTTTTCCGGACCATCCATATACTTTCATAAAAGAGTCATAGATATTTTGCGGGAGAACGGACTTTCAAAGGTTCTCGAAAATAATTCATTCTTCGAGTATTTATATGCTACGTTAGCTTCTTGGGGTTTACATAGAATGGGTAAAGGGAATACGAGGTTAGTTGATTTCGATAAATTCAAAGAAAGCATAAAGTCGCAGAAAAAAAGAATCTTGGCTCTTAAGAATAAAAGAATTACAGAGCTAAGCACTAACACCCCTGTAACTAATCAGCTTCAAGAACTCATAGGAAAATTAGAGATTGGTGAAGGAGAAATTAAGCTTATTTTTAATAGCAAGACGATACACCATTTCCTTCCAGATTTGATGCCACCTATTGATAGAGAACATACCCTGCGGTTTTTCTATAACTCGAAGAGCCCAACACGTATTGATGACTGTTTCCCTGAAATTTTTCCCAAGTTCATTGAGATTGCCGTTCAAAAGAAAGAAAGCATTCGCAAAACACCTGGAAAAGGTTTTCACACAAGCGAAACTAAAGTTATAGATAATGCAATTGTCGGTTTCGTTTTGAAGAAGAATTTGAAAGGACAAAAGAAAAAGAAATGAAAGCAACGGCGTATAACTTCTCTGGTCCTCACGGACGCCTCGTCCATGATACGAGTTTGCTGGTATCGGACGGGGCGTCCGATACCAACCAGAGAGCTTCTACATGATCGAGACAAGGCAATTATACAACCAGAATTATCCCGATATCAAATATTCAGTCTCTGGGGACACTTCAGGATTCATTGCTCATGTTTGCATATCCCATTAGCAAAAAAATCATCAGGAGGTAATCATGGCTTACGGAAAAGCGAAAGAATTTTATCAAAACGAATTAAAAACCATAAAAGATGGTGGGCTTTATAAAGAGGAGCGCTATATCCATACTCCTCAAGGGGCGGATGTATCTGTGGAGTATCCTGAAGGATCAGCCACCAAGGAGGTCATCAATTTCTGTGCCAATAACTATCTCGGACTCTCCAGTCATCCCGAGGTCATGGAGGCGGCTCGAAAGGGGCTGGATGATCGGGGTTACGGGATGTCGTCGGTCAGGTTTATCTGTGGCACTCAGGATATTCACCGGGAGCTGGAGAGGAAATTAACCAAATTCTTGGGCACCGAAGATACCATCCTCTTTCCTTCCTGTATGGATGCCAACGCCGCAGTTTTTGAGGTGCTTTTGGACAAAGATGATGCGGTTATTGCTGACAGACTGGTTCACGCCTCTATCGTAGATGGCATGAAGCTCTGCAATGCCCAACAATATAATTATAAGCACTCGGACATGGCACATCTGGAGGAGAAACTGAAGGAGGCGGAAGGTGCCCGGTTTCGCATGATCGTCACCGATGGTGCTTTTTCTATGGATGGAGATATAGCAAAACTGGATGAGATCTGTGCTCTGGCGGAAAAGTACGATACCATGGTGTTGGTGGACGATTCTCATGCCTCAGGATTTATCGGAAAGACGGGGAGGGGGACACATGAGTTGTGTGGGGTAATGGGCAAGGTGGATATTATCACTACCACTTTAGGTAAAGCTCTGGGGGGTGCTTCAGGAGGCTGTGTAAGTGGTCGAAAGGAGATCGTGGAGATGCTCAGGCAGCGAGGCAGACCATATCTTTTCTCAAACACCGTAGCACCGGTGATTGTGGCAGCCGCCAACAGGGTTTTAGACCTCATCTCCAAAACCACAGACAGACGGGATAAGCTCGAAAAAAACACCCTTTATTTCAGAAAGAAGATGACCGAGGCGGGCTTTGATATAAAAGAGGGCATTCATCCCATCGTTCCCATCATGCTCTATAACGCCAAATTGGCACAGGATTTTGCCAGGGATCTCTATTACGAGGGCATATTCGTCATCGGATTCTTCTATCCGGTGGTTGCCCGGGGTCAAGCCCGGATACGAGTGCAGATCTCAGCAGATCACGAGATGGAGCATCTGGATAAAGCCATCGAAGCCTTCACCAAGATCGGCAAAAAATACGACACCCTGGGGAAAAAGAAAAAAGAGATTGTAGCGATGTATGGGCTTTAGTCTAATCGAGCTTGTGATTAAGCCCGGCTAAAGGTTCAAATCACCTTTCCCGAAAGAAGCACCATCCGGACAAAGTCATCGAGGCGTTCACCAAGATCGGAAGGAAATACGAGGTAATTTGAAATCCCTAAGGTTTTCGCTACCAGCTGCAGATATCCCAATGAAACCGTAGGTTTACCCGTCCATAAACCACCAGCTTTGGTTGCCAGCAAATTCATCTCCGGCGGACAATCCAGATAAAACACAAATTTTCGGATTGCCCAAAATCAGGTGTGCTTCGTTGCTTTTAGGGGGCATTTTGACCGTTGACAAATCTGGCTTTTAGCGTATATTGTTATTGAAAGAATAGATTTGCCTAAAGGAACAGCAAACTTTTCTCTAACCTTTTGGGCAACCAGGGTTAGTTTTACTTGAAAAAAAGTCTTGTCTTCAACCTTTAACCTTCTCAAGGAGCTTTTATGCGAGCCAGAAGAGTAATTCTTTTTCTCCTAGTCGTCGCAGTTGTCATGATTTGGGGATTTGCTACGGCTTATGGTTCGCCGGTCTTGATAAAGCTGAAACTGACCGGCGAAGCTGATTATCAAAAAGCAACCCAATTCAATGTTGCTGTGTATCACAAATTCTCCGAGGAATTTGCAGGGGGTGATCTGGTGATAGCCGAATTTGAGAAATCCAATCTGAGTGCTCTGGAGGCTGCAGGCTTGATCTATGAGCTCATAGATGAGGAGCCGTGGACGGAAAGCTACTATCTGATCTCTGAGAGTAAGCGAACTGAGAAAGTCAATTTGTCTAAATACGGCCAGGTTTTAGTAAGCACCAAGAATGCGCATTTCATGAAGATCTCTGATAAAGACGCAAGGTCTTTGGCTGAGAAAGGCTATTATATTGTAAAGATTTTTCGTCACCCTCTTCCCTTGAAGTATAAACCAGAAGCGACCAAGTTGCCAAAGAGTTATCCTTACTACCCGGACATCGACAGTCTCCTTTCACTCATTTCCCAGGATTCACTCTATGCCTGGGATTTAAGGCTGCAGAATTTCCAGACTCGGTATTCCTATTCTGATTCGGTGCTCAAAGCCAGAGATTGGCTATATGACAAGATGATCAGCTTTGGCATAGACAGCGTGTGGCTTCATCACTACTATTATGACTCAAACCAGTGGAATGTGGTGGCAACTGTTGTGGGGACGGCAGAGCCGGATAAGGTGATTGTGGTGGGCGGGCATTATGATTCGGTGGTATACGGAGGCGGAACCAATCCATACGTCTGGGCTCCGGGAGCAGACGACAATGGTACGGGAACGGCGGCTACTTTGGAGATGGCCAGGATAATTGCTGAAAACCCCCTGCCGGTTACAGTGATGTTTGTCCCCTTCGCCCAGGAGGAACAGGGGCTTATCGGCAGCGACCATTTTGCGGAGTATCTCTATAATGAGAACACTGACCTTCATTTTATGATCAACTCCGACATGATCGCACACAGCGTCGATGCAAATCCCGATGTGGTAATCTATGCGCATTCAAGTGCGATGGATTTTGTCAATACTATGATTGAGATGGCAAATACCTACACTTATCTGAACCCCTCATATGGGGGTAATTCCTCGGGCAGTGATCATTACTCCTTCTACCAGTGGGGATACGATGCGGTATTTGCCCATGAAGGCGATTTCCACTATTATGGATGGCATACCAACTACGATGTGGTGGACAGCCTGAACTTTCCCTATATGAAAGAGGTGGTGAAGATGTGTCTTGCCACCCTGGTCACGGTTGCCCGATCCTTCGGCTACACTGTGGGTGACCCCACCATGGATGGCGTGATTGACATGGCAGATGTGCTGTTCTTGATAAATTATCTCTACAAAGGAGGTCCGGCCCCTGATCCTCCGGAGACCGGTGACGTGACCTGCGACGGAGAGGTGAACATAGAGGATGTGATCTTTTTGATCAACTATCTATACAGAGGTGGACCCGCACCTCCCGCTTCATGTTGATTTGATATCTCACCATCCCTCCCGCCTTTTGGCGGGGGGGATTTTTTTAAATTCCTTTACAACAAGAAAGCTATATCGTATACTTTGGAAAAAAATAAGCAAAGGAGTTTTTTTCAATGGAAAAGGTAGTGGTAATAAACAGCGACAAGATGGGGCAGGGAGATGAGGAGTTGGGAACTCGCCTCATGGCGAATTTTTTAAAGAGATTGGTAGAGGCTGAATCAAAGCCTCAGATGGTAATGCTTTACAACTCCGGGGTGAAGTTGGCCGCCAAAGGCTCACTGGTCCTGGAGAGTTTGCAATCCCTGGGAAACCTTGGGGTCGAGATAATCTCCTGCGGCACCTGTGTCAATTTTTATGGTTTAGCCGATCAGATAGAGGCGGGGAGGGTGAGCAATATGCCGGAGATCGTCAAGGTGCTAACGGAAGCAAAAACAATAGTTACCATATGAAGGATCTTTACAAAAGAAAGTTTTTTGACAATGAAGCTCGTGGATGGAATGATCGATATCACCAGGATGATAAGTCGGAGATTCGAAAGCTGGTGGAGAGATTCGATCTGAAACCGGGAAATTGGATTCTGGATGTGGGGACAGGCAATGGGATTTTACTTCCCTATCTTTTTGGGAAAGTGAAAGACGAAGGAAAGATTGTGGCGTTGGATTTTTCTTGGGACATGATCTTTGAAGCCACTAAAGTGGAGAAAAAGACAAACATCTGTTTTGTCAATGCCTCGGTGGAGGCTCTGCCTATCAAAGGTCAAACGTTCGACTGCGTAACCTGTCTGGCTACATTCGCTCATGTAAGCGAAAAGAGAAAAGCCATAAATGAAATGGGCAGGGTTTTGAAAAAAGACGGCAGGCTTTATATCGCTCATCTCTTAGGGAAAAAGGAGTTGGCGGAACATCACAGAGAGACTGGAGGAGTAGTGAAGCACGATATCTTACCCCCGGACCCGGAGATGATAAATATGATGGAGAGCTCAGGATTGAAAGATATTAAGATCATTGACCAGCCAAATCTCTATTTAGCCAGCGCAAGAAAGTGAATTGTGTTAAGTTTTCAGTTCCCAGTCGACAGATTGCAGTTGGTCGCTAACTGGTACCTATCAACTGGCAACTGCCAACTGAAATGAACAAGCTAACCAGCAAAGACATAACCTTAACTGCCCTTTTTATCACCCTGGGGATAACCCTCCCCATCGCTTTCCATCAGATGGCTCTGGCGGGGAGGATATTTTCGCCCATGCACATCCCGGTTTTCCTGGCAGGGATATTTGTGGGTCCGGCAAGCGGCTTGATCGTCGGACTTGTCTGTCCCGGCATGAGTTTTTTGCTCACTGGCATGCCCCCTCCTTATGCGGTACCTCTGATGAGTTTGGAATTGCCGGTCTACGGAGTTTCCATCGGGATACTCATAAGAGTTATAAAAGTTCCTGTCCTGTCCCTTTTGTTGGCTATGATTCTGGGTCGCCTGGCTTTTGCCTTGGGACTCTTCGTCTTCGGACTGTTTTTGTCTCTCCCTTATGGGCCGGAGGCGTTCATAAAGGTTTCTGTTATCACCGGACTTCCCGGAATCGCCATCCAGCTCATTCTGATTCCCCTCCTGATGGAAGCAGTTCAATTAGCCAAGAAATAATTTTTGTCTCTTCACGTTTCATTTCCTATCTAAAAAGGACCCTTTCACGTCTTTGAAACTATCATCGGGAGCCGAAAACTTTTCTGGCCCACACCGAGGGACATTTTGATTAAGGTGCTCCGTTTTTTGCCGATCTTAATTATTGACCCGTCCCGTCTTCAAAATCGTCCCACCTTCACGGAGTCAAAATGGATACATTCGAAAAAGAGCTGAGAAAGATTCAGAGACGAGACTGGCAGATATGGATTTTAATGCTCACCCTGTTTCTGGTCTTCACCACCTTCATCGTTCTGGTGATTTTCTACTCTGACCTTCAACAGCTTTATGAAGAACAAATAGACGCCTACATGTTTAACTTTCTGCTTTTGGGATTTGTCGCCCTTTCTTTACTCTTTGTTGGTTACGTGGTGCTGAAGGAGATAACTGTCAAGAAACTTCAAAGGGATCTTATGGAACACAGAATCGCCTCTCAGGTTTTGGAGCAACGGCTTAAGGATCTTCAAGCGGCATTTGAGGTGATCACCCTGGTTAACTCCGAAATGGTACTATCCAAGGTCCTGGACACCATATCCAGCAAAGCTCTCAAAATCCTGGGTGGAGACCAGGCTTCGCTCTTTCTTTATGATCCTGAAATAGATAAACTACGTTGCGTCTCGGCTTGGGGTCCCCAAAGCAATCTGATTAAAAATGCAGTAATGGAGGTGGGAAAAAGCGTTGCCGGATGGGTGATGCAACATGGAAAACCACTGCATCTGGGTGAGAACTTAAATGAGAGCCAGTTTAATGATTTCATCAAAAAGGACAAAAAGATCAGCTCCAGTTTATGCGTGCCCCTCATGGTAAAAAACAAAGCTAAAGGTGTTTTAAACATCAATCTATTTGATAAGGAGAAAAAATTTACTGAAACTGGTCTGAAGCTGGTCTCCATATTTGCTGAAAATGCAGCCGTCTCCATCGAGAAGGCAGAGCTTTACGAGAAACTCAAAAAGCAGACGGAGACTTTAAAAAACACCATCGTCGAATTAAAAATCACTCAGGATCGACTTATCCAACCACAGACGCTTAGAGCATTGAGCAACTTAGTCAGTGGAATGGCACATGATTTCAATAGCACTTTGACCGCTATTCTGGATATGACTCAATTGCTTTTAAGGGAGATGGAAGGAGTGACGGTTTCAGAAGGTACTAAAAAGAACGTATTGAAATGGTTGAAGGTTATAGAAAAACTGGCAACCAATGGGGCAGAGACGGCAAAACACATTCAGGCATTTGCCAGAACCTTTCAAGCAGGCTCAGAAAAAGATCGTGAGGAGCTGGACATCAATGCCATCGTACGGGAGGCGGTGGAGGTAACCAAGCCCAAATGGAAGGATGAAGTAAAGCTTAAAGGGATGCGGAAAGGAATGAAAACGGAACTGAAAAGCTTTTAAATCCGGGTCCTCTCCAAAAGAGTTGCTGATTTATGAGCTTATATTTTGCCCTGGGAAAGAAAAGCTTGCTTTTTTACCTCTCCCCCTATGCGTATGCATCTTCGATCCTCCCCCTCTCCACAAGTGTGGAGATTCGTATGAATGCTTCGCAGGAGGACGGGGGGAGAGGTCTTCAAAAGGTAAACTCATTAAGTGTTTAAGGATCTTTTTCTTAACAAAAATCTCAGCAACCAAAATGGAGAAGAACCTTAAATCCTAAGGGTAACCCCTCGAAAATAAGAGAAGTCCTGGACAATATGATATTCAACTCCATCGATGCCCGACCAGATGGAGGTAAAATAAAAAACCGCATCAACAAGTTGATGCACTCCGGGAAAATCCGCAGGGATGAACCCTGCGCTACGCAGGCTTTGTTGGGGCAGGGGTTAAACCCCTGCCCCAACTTAAGACAAGCTCTTCAGGATAAACTTGGACGCTACATTTGTAAGTCCAAAATGTCCCGCCTCTGGCGGGGCTTTCGGACAATTAATTTGTAGTTGCCTGATTTTTCCAAGGATCTTGAGGTCAGGTTGAGGATAGCTTCATGAATTGAGTCTCCAGATTCAAATCCTATGGATCCATGGGGTAAACAACTACAAAAGAAATTGTGGTGCAGATTTGCCTTTTAATCTGCTGCTCTTAAGAATTCTTTTGATGCATCGGCATTAGGAGGGGCTGTTTCCCAAATCATTTTTCTTTCTTTAACGAAAGTGCGGTTACAGCTCCTTGTGGATGTTATCCCAGACGGGTCTCCGTCATCCACAAGGGATTCATTCTGAAGGAGATCCGTATGGACGCTTCGCAAGGGCTGGGGATGATAATCCGAAGGATCCATATGGACAATCCCCAGCGAGCACCAATTTCTATTTGAGAAACAGCTCCAGGAAATGCCGATGCCAATTAGCTTCGGGAATGCCCCCGCATTTTGCGGGGGATCTTGAGACTATTCCCGAAGCATCAGAAACCCACCCTAATTTACTTTTCCCATGAAGGCGGACTAAGCGGGATAACTAACTTCATGAAAATCAAAGCCTTATTCCATCAATCACAACAAAATCGCATAATTTGATCAGTTGTTGATATTCCCAATTAGAAAACTTCCACATCCTAACTACCAATGGAATAAATAGTTAGAGAGCAAACTTGTTTAGCCCTACCCCTGAAAAAATATTGTGATTGCGATATGTTTTTTGTTGACAAATTGGCATTGGCGGTGTAAAATGATAGGGCTGTAACTAATCTCTGGAGCGGACTGATTAGAAAATGTCCTGGCGATTTTGGATAAGTGGATGTGATTAAGTGTCTTATTGTAATAATTCTATTCTCGGAAAAGGAGAAGTATGCTGAAGGTTGCCAACAATAAATTGGTTATTGGAAAGGAAGAGTATTATCCATTTTCAGCTGAGATGCACTATTTCCGGGTCAACAAGAGGTACTGGTCAATTTGCTTTGAGCGAATCAGAAAGGCGGGATTCCGAATCATTTCCACCTGTATACCCTGGAACCTGCATGAATCCGGCATAGGTGACTTCGATTTCATGGGAATCACAGATCATACCAAGGATCTGGTGGTTTTTTTGGAACTGGCAAGAGAATTCGGACTCAAGGTGATTCTCCATCCCGGTCCCTTTATAGATTCTGATTGGAAAAATGGAGGGTATCCTGATTTTTTATATAACAGTCCTGAGATTTTTGCAAAAGATCCCAATGGCGAGCCGGTCAAAATATCCGCAGAATCCAAAATCGGATCAGCAGGAATGGATCACACAGGGACCGGGAAAGAGGGTGTCTTTTCGCCGCTTCATCCTCGGTTTTTAACTCACGTTAAAAGATACTTGGGCGCCCTTTCAGATACAATAAAAAACTACATCTACCCCAAAGGTCCGGTGATTTTGGTAAAACTGGACAACGGGCTCTTATCTTTCCGTCCTGACCGGTCACCAGAAAATCTAAATCCGTTTAACCAAGACTACAACGAACATTTGACCAACTCCCTGTTTCCTGAGTATCTTAAGAGCAAATATGAAGACATCAAAAAGCTGAACAAGCTTTATAAAGAGAGGCATCGCGATTTCAAGGATGTAAAACCTCCTGCTGAGTTGAAAATATCAAAGCCTCATAATCTGATCAAGTATTTCGATTGGATCAGCTTTAAGGAAAGAGCCTCCGCTGATTTTGTTTTAAAGCTGAAGGAACTATATCTATCTTTTGACGTCTCCCCTCTGTTTTCCACTGATCTTTTCTTATCCAGGGATTTTTCCTTGCCTTTCGACTGGAAGGCTTTAGAGTCTGATGATCTTTTTACTGGAATAAGCCTGCTATGGCAGAATGATTATGTGGAGCTGGCTCGTCATCTGCGATATTTTGTCACCTGTTGTAAATTTCCCTGGTCTTCAGAATTCACCGTGGGGTCCCGGGCAGATTCTCCCAGAGACGCTGAAAAATATTTTCCAATATCTCCAAGAAAAGTTAAGTTCCTTCTGATTTCCGCTTTGGCGTCAGGGATAAGGGGGTTCAATCATTACATGTTTGTAGAAAGAGATCACTGGTATGATGCACCTTTGGCCAATGACGGAACCATCCACCCCAGTTTCGATCTGATTAAAAAATTCAATGAGCTGGTTACCAAAATTCAACTGGAAAATCTGAAATCTTTTCCCCAGGTGGGATTGGCTAACTACCGCCCTTATCTGTGGTTTGATTATCTATCCCCTGAATCCGGCAGAAAGGCTTCAGAACCCTTTTCCTATCTGCCATTTTTGCTTTCCAAAACACATAAGGGGTTGAGTCAGGATTTGATCAACCTGAAGCTTGACTATGGAATGCCGGATCTATGGGTTGAAGAGAGCCTAGAGGACTTTCCGGTTCTTCTGGTCCCTTGTGCCGAATTCATGGATGCGGAGACTCAACAGCTTTTGGTGGATTTGACTAAAGCGGGAAAAACCTTGATCCTGTTTGGTCTTTTGCCCCGATTTAACCTGAATATGCAAGAGTGTAAGCTTCTGTCTGATTCTTTAAAACTACGGACTAAGGTTCAATCCTTCGTAGGGAGAGTGCAGACTTCTGGTCAGCAGTTCTACACTTTTCTTTATGGATATATAAGGGGAGCGAAGAGGTCTCAGGTTCTGGCAAGATACCAGGATCGACCGGTGGGGGTGGTTTCAAAATTGGGCAAGGGGCGCGTTTTTGTTTTCACCTTTGATATCTCCGCTCAACTTCATCACCACAAGCTTTCCTTCTTAGAAGAGGTGTTTGCCACAGCAGGCGTCCAGAGCCAGATATATTGTGATGCTCCAGAGGTGGATTTGGTGTTGCAAAAAGATGAGAAAAACACCATCCTCTATCTGATCAATTCCTCCGAGCAGAATTCCTCGATAAATGGAGGAGATCAAAGAAAGTTAATACTACGATTTGATCCCCGAAAGTTAGGAATAAAGGGGAAAAGACTCCGTTTGATTGATCTTCTGGGAGATGAGGTGATAAAAACCTCACCTGAGGAGTTGAAAACTGGACTCATTATAAATATCGCCCCGCAAGATAGCCGGATGTATTTAATAGGGACAAGATAGACCATCTCCCGCCTTACGAGTTTGAGAATAAACCTTCAAGTGATCGGATCAGTTCTGTTCTTTTCTTAGTTTTCGCATTCCCCAAGATTTTTAGAAAATCGGGGGTTTGAAGGAGATTTAATGAGCTGATAGATGATTATGATGCAAAAAAAAGATTCTTTACTCCAGTATCCTTGAATAGAGGAACTTGTCCAGAGGTATGAACCGTATGGTTCATACCAGAGGAAAGGGTGGGTAGCCTGCGGGGTAGTAGTGGAAGAATGGCAGAATTTACTTTTTTGTCTCAATTCACTCCAAATGAGTAGGAGAACAAGAGACCGTCGTTGGCTTTGTGTGTTTTTGGTGTTGTCGACCTTTATTGTTCACTACCGGGAAGGAAAAAGAGAAAAGATGCTGACTGAAGATAAGAAGATCTGTGTGTATATCATCGGTGAAAAAGATTCAATGCTGGTGAAATATCTGCCGCCCTACCTGGAGTCCACATTTCATCGGAAGATGAAAATGGGCGAATTGGAGATGAATCTGGATTTTGCTTACCATCCCAAAAGAAAACAATATTGTTCTTCAGTTATTTTAGATAAGCTAAAAACGATGAAAGGGGAAGAATGTGAGCGCTTGCTGGCGATAGTAGGAGTTGATCTTTATGTGCCTGAATTGAATTTCGTGTTTGGAGAGGCGGATTTTAAAGCAAAGGCGGCAGTGATCTCCACAGTGAGGTTAAGACAGGAATTCTATGGTCTGCTTGAGAATAAGCAGGTATTTCTGGAGAGAGTGACAAAGGGGGCGGTGCATGAGCTAGGACACACCTATGGCCTGCCACATTGCCCTAACACAAAATGCGTGATGCATTTTTTTCCAATAACTTACGGGATACCGATTTTGAGTCCTATCCTTTTTGCGCGAATTGCAGGAAGAAGCTGGAGTTAATGAACAAATAAATTTTCAGTTTAAGGACAGAGGGTAGATCCTTTAAGTTTTTGTGTTCCAGCGTCTTATATTAACAACCCGGAGATTTGTGGCTTGGAAAACATTTACTTCAGTCATCCCAAAAATTTTGCAGATTTTTGCGTATATTCTAATGTAGATGGAGAGGAGGTAGAGGCATATTTGGGTAAGATATTGTGTGACAATATGATATCATATGAGCGGTGTTGCCCTGAAAAGGATTTTGAGGTAACTGGCCATGGACGGAAGGGTTAATTTTGTGATGCGTGGAAAACCTGAGCTTACAAAAAAGAGACATCAGATTAATGTTCTGCTCAAAAGAGCCATGAAAGGCAGAAAGCAGGCTAAGGATAAGCTATACAAGGAGTTTGGTATCAGGATATATTCCTCTGAAGAGGTAGAAAAATATGTAGAGGAAAAGCTGAAAACCGAGGTGATTGAATAATTGCCACCTGAAGTTAGCGCAAAAGCTATATCAAAGAGAAAGAACAGACAGATGGTGAAAAAAAGATAAGATTCCCTTTGTTAAGGAGAATATAAATAAGTGAAGTGGATAATTGAGGCGTCGCACTTGGTTGTGTGACGTTTTTTCTTTTATAGTGGCGAAGTGTAGTGGAGACCTTTAGGTCTCCGTATAAAATTCGCAGATAGCCGAGACTCCCGGACTCGGCAAGATACAATACTGAGTAAGGCGCTCAGTATAGTTAATATTCTTCTTCGTCCCAAAGACAAGCAATCTACAACATCTTCGGAGATGAAGGATATATCCTTATAGCATCTCGTTGTTTCTGGGTTAATGGAAAAAACGTGTTGGTTTTTTGTTGTTGATGATAACGGAGGCATACCATGCGAGATAAGCCTCTCTTCGTATTTTGGATAAACCACGATGTTGCCGGTAGTGCTGTTTGAGCATACTA
>Ga0209979_1000395_pt1 | contig 61779 bp, 35 predicted proteins | sample AnhtaG_FD_183114 | JGI IMG/M metagenome (GOLD analysis project Ga0209979, IMG submission 183114) | Deep subsurface microbial communities from Anholt, Denmark to uncover new lineages of life (NeLLi) - Anholt_01485 metaG (SPAdes) (version 2) | ecosystem: Environmental > Aquatic > Marine > Oceanic...
GCCTTACGTCAACGCCATCTACCTGCAGATCGGCTCCTCGCCGGATTCCGCGGTCCGCTACTGCAAAATCGGCGGGGGATACGTGGGGATTAATTGTCAGCAGTCCCTCAACGACCCTTATGACCCCAACTGGCGCCCTATTGCCCACAACGTCGTGCACGGGAAGTACGGCGGCGAGAGTGTCACGGTCTTCGGGATCATCGTGTCCTCTGGAGCGAACACCGACTGCCACAACAACCTCGTGACCGGGTGCAACTGGTGGGCCATCTACTACTCCGGGAGCTCCGCCGAGGAGATCACCAACAACACCGTAGATGACTCAAATGCAGGCATCCTTCTACAGAATGTCACCTGCCAACGAGTCACGGACAACCTCCTGACCAACTGCGATGTCACCGGCGGAGGCGGCGCCCCTCGCCACGATCCGGAGGACGAAAACCTGTACGAGCAAAAAAGAGAAAAGGTATTTGAGTATTGTACAGTTGACGTCATTCACCACGAGAAGTCTCAGGACAAGATCGTGGTCAAGACGTGGGAGGTGAGCGATGGCCAGGTATCGCTCATAGACACGGTGGTCCTCCCGCCCTCGGTCCTGATTGTGGCCGAAACGGCGTGGAGATGGGCTCCGCCGGGCGTCACGCAATTCAATCATGACGATACGGAATGGCGGGAGGTCAGCTACGACGACTCGGGGTGGAGTCTTGGCCAGGCGGAGCTGGGCTACGGGGACGACGGCGAGACGACACTCGTGCAGCCGTACGGGCCGGGAACGCAGTATCCGCACCCCAACAACCGCCAGAAGTACCCGGCCTACTACTTCCGCAAGAAGTTCTCCGTGGCCGATGCAAGTGCCCTGAGTCTACTTGAGCTCAACATCAAGTGCGATGATGGGTGCGTGGTGTACATCAACGGACACGAGGTGGCGCGGCGGCATATGCCGGATGGTGATATCGACTATGCTACGCTTGCAACAGACTCGGTCAGCGGGGAAGCGGAGGAGAAATTCTTCTTCTATGAGGAGACAGGCCTGGAGGCCCTCGAGCTGTCATCGGCTCCTGACGGAAACGTGGTGGCGGTGGAGATACATCAGTCCAGCCTCACCAGCACGGATATAAGCTTTGACCTTTCCCTTGTGGGCGTGCTGCCCGTTGAATGAGGAGGTGGTAGGAATGCGGTTCCAAAAATGCTGTTACGTGGCACTGTTCGGGGTTGCCTTCGCGGGAGACTCCGTGTGCGACACCCACTATGTTGCGGTGGGGGCGGCGCCCGAATTCCCGTATACGTCTCCCGACACGGCCGCGCGCGACATTCAGAGCGCTATGGATGCAGCGGAGCCTGGGGACGTGGTGTTAGTCCTTCCTGGCATCTACGTCGAATTTCACGAAGCCCGTGTCACACTGGGGGTCGACCTCATGGGGGCCGGCCCGAGTGACACGGTTCTCGTTGGGGACGAGGACCGCCATGGCGGTGTGCTACATGGACGTATCGAGGCATGGGACAGCCGGATCGAGGGCTTTACCTTGCGGTCAGTCGATCTGGTATGCCATGGGACAACCGTTTTCGATTCCGTATTTGAAAACAGCAGCGTTAAGGGGGATGAGGCCAGCGTCTCGGATTGTGCCTTCTTTGACAGGGACGGTCCCTACGGTCAGCGCTATGCAGGCCATGCCATCGAATGCTGGGGTGACCACCTTTGGGTCGAGCGGTGCTCGTTTGAGAACAATGCAGGGATACACATGGGGGACGGCAGGACCTTCACCGTCACGAACTCCCTGTTCGCGAATTGCAGTTCAGGCGTGTGGGTGGCCGCGGGCTCAGTCCAAATCACAAACTCCCTGTTTGCATTCAACTCCGAGGGCGTACATATTTTTGAGGACTATGATGCGATTGTGCACAGCTGCACTTTCTTCGGAAACGAAACGGCTATAGTCTACGACTGGGACCCCCCGTCCCTTAACAACTCCATAATATGGGGAACCTTATTCTCCAACTTCCACTGTCCGGCGGATTCTCTCCTCAATTCAGGCGTTGGACCACCACCTGTCACCTTTTCCTGCATCGAAGGGGGCTATCCGGGGAGGGGGAACATAGACCTCGACCCGCAGTTCATGTCGACTTCACCGATTGAGCCTTGTTTTCACCTCTGGCCGACCTCCCCCTGCATAGACGCGGGGGACGGCACATCCGAGTACAGCAACGAGCCGCAGCCGAACGGCAGGAGAATCAACATGGGGGCTTACGGCAACACAGCTATGGCCATGACCAGTCACCTGGTTGACAGCGACTACGACGGCATCCGCGACGACTGGGAGCTGAGTCACTTCGTAAACCTTTATCAGGATGGCCGAGGCGACGCTGACGGCGACGGCCTGGATGATTACCATGAGTACTACTGGACCTGTGATCCGCTTCACCGGGACACCGACCGCGATCGCCTCCTGGACGGAGATGAAGTTTTGCAATACGGCACGCTTCCATACGAGTTCGACACGGACGCCGACGGGGTGGGCGACGGAAGCGAAATCCGCACCGGCACCGATCCACTCAACCCTGAATCCTTCTTCGGGCTCGCCGACATGCGTGTCGAGGGAGATCAAATGCGCCTCTACTGGCATGTATGGCCCGGCCTCAGTTATCAGGTTTATACCAGTCTGGATCTACTTCACTGGTCTCCCGTCGGCGACCCCATAATGGCCGCGCATGGCTGCATTGAATCGGTCTATAGGGTTGCTGGGCCCGCGACGAGCTGCTTCTGGCGAATGGCGCAAGTGCCATAGGTGTTCGCGCAAGGCCAGGCAGATCGGGGCGTCGGACCCGGGCGTCGGCGAGAACGATGTCCACTTTGATGCGGTGCTGTTCATCGAATACTGATTGGACGGGAGGAAAGACGCATGGCTCGCAAGAGTATCTGGACCATCCCCCTTTGCGCGATGGCGCTATGCTGCATTGACGTGGGGGCACTCGCCGACACTCACTATGTCTCTCCGGAAGGTGGCGACGTGCCGCCGTACACAACGCCCGAGACTGCGGCGCGGCGGATCGGCGATGCGATGGAGGATGCCGAGTGGGTGATCGCTTTCTTCCATTGCCCACCTTATACGGACTCGGTAGAGACGACTCATGACTGGGTGGCGGCGGATGTGGAGAATGTACGCCTGTGGCTGCCACGGGTTTTCAGGGACCCCAACTACCCGGACTCCAAGAATCCACATCAGACGGTGGACCTGGCGTTCAGTGGCCATAATCACTTTTATGAGAGAAGCCTCTGGGACGGCGTGAACTACATCGTCACCGGGGGAGGGGGCGCTCCGTTCCACAACCCCTTCCGGAGCGAAAACAGGAACACCGAGCGCCGTAAGGCGGCTCGGGAATTTCACCACTGCATCCTCGAGCCGCTGAGCGCCACCGATATGAGGCTGATTGTCTGGGGCCAGGATCCCGTGGATCCGATCGAGGACGTGATCGTGCATTAAAAAGGAGAGAGCCTTATGAAGTTTCAGGCTTTTGTGGCAGCAGGGGTTATCTTGGGTTGTACGTCTTCGCTGCGAGCTGATGTGCACTACGCCTCGCCGCGCGGCTCCAACGAGGACCCGTTCGTGACTCCGGCCACTGCCGCTCTGACGATACAAACAGCGGTTGATGCAGCGGCCCCCGGGGACATTGTTATGGTTGACGCTGGGGACTACTATGAGAAGGTCAGGACGAAGGCCCGAATGGTTCTGAGCGGGGCCGGCCCAGAGGTCACCACGATTTGGGGCCGGATCAGCGGCGCTCAGGACGTTTTGATCCGCGACCTAACCGTCAGGAGAGAAGCGCCCCCGGGCGATCTCCCGCCTGATCTTAAGTACCAGGACGTTGGCATCATCCTCGGTCGGTATCCGGGACAGCGTGTTGACAACTGCACCGTCTCAGGGCCCTTCTACGTCGGGATCACGTCGTGGGGGTCCCTTGCGGGCGCGCCCTTGGTGCTCTCTCACTGCCGCGTCAACGGCGCGTACCTCGGGATTCACTTGAGAGGGGGCGCACCTCTTCGCATCCTCGATTCCTGCGAGGTGTCGGGTTGTTACTACGGCGCGTTAGGTTGCTACTGGGGCAGCGGCGCCGTTAGGGTGACCCGGTGTTCGCTAAGCGCTAACCGTCGCGGCATGTACGTCGACGGCCTATGGGATGTCGAGATCGCCCTCTGCTCGCTCGACGGTAACGGAAGTGCAGGCATCACCGTGTACGATCAGGCGCACGTCGCGGTGTCGAACTCCACAATCTGCTCCAACGGGGGGCCAGCTATCTCCACTGACTGGGCATACGTTGACATTCTCAACTGCACTATCTCTGACAATGAATATGGCCTGGGTTGCGCGGACACGGAGATGACGCTGCAAAACACCATCGTGTACGCCAATAGGGGCTCGGCCATCGACAACTGGTACGCCGAGGCCGTGGCGTCATTCTGCGACATTGAGGGCGGATACCCGGGGGAGGGGAACATTGACGCTGAGCCGAACTTTAGGGATCCCGAGAAGGGGAACTTCCGACTCCGCGGGGATTCGCCATGCATAGACGCAGGCAGCAGCTACTGGCCAGGTTTCCCTGAAACCGACATCGCCGGAACATATAGGTCCCTGTACGGCGGAAGGACCGCGACTGTGGATATGGGGGCATATGAATACTACATCAACGAGGCGTCGTTGGGTCCAGGTGAAGGTCAAATCACTCTGACATGGAGTTCTCGCGGGTGGCCCGGGACGAGGACTTACTCGATCTTTTATTCAGATGACCTCGCCATCTGGCGCCTGGCCGACGACAGCGTCCCCTCCTTCGGCAACCAAACCACCTTCTGGACCGACGATGGCTCCTTGACCGGCTTGCCCCCCTCCCTCGCCCCCCGCCGCTTCTACCGCCTCCTTGAAAACCCATAGGGAGCTGCGCGGTGCCGTGGAGGCGGAGACCACGGCGGAGTAAATGGTGCGGCGCCGGCTCTCCTCGTCGCGATTAGCGCTGGATCACTCATTTTGAGGCGCTTGATGGTCCGCTCATTTGATCTTATGGTCGGAAGGTTTCAAGCCCTTTTTGTGCCGGCCCATTCCGATGGGATTGGGATCGTACTCGCCCGCAAAATCAACCTTGCTCCTGGCCGGGATCTTGTCCTCCATTCCCAGACACCAGTAGCAGGCGTTGACGAGGAGGCGGCGGAATCCCTCGCTCTTCAGATCACCTCCGTGCCCCATGGTGGTGGTGAAAACGCGAGCGGCCTTTCCTTTTTCACCAGTGTAGCTCTTGGTCCATGCGACCGGGACTAACTTTTTGCCGGGCTGGGGTTTGTCGTCCGGGTTCATGCCCACAAGCACCTGTCCCATGATCAGCGGCTTGCTGTCACCGTGTAGTGTGGTAAGCCCGTAGACATCAGAAGGCCCCCAAATGTCTTCGCAACCTTTCACGATAGGATGATTCTCCATCCCTTTCGCGATGAGACCACGCGTGCTCTCGCGCTGGTGATGCCCGTAGTGGCTGACCCAGGTCTCACCCAAAACCTGACGGCCAAACCCGCCTTCGAACTCCCTGCTTCTGAAGCTATATTTGGCATAGGTCTTGTGTTTTCTGAAATTGAACGCGTGGGTAGCTGTTCTCAGTCCCACGATCGGCTTGCCGGAGTTGATGTAATCTACGATATGCTTCATCTGTTCGTCAGGCAGATCACGGAAGCGGGTGAAGATGACCATCAGGTCGGCCTTTTTGAGGAGCTCAAGGCCCGGGATATTGTCGAGGGTCGAAGGATCAATCGTGCCGTCGTCCTTGTTAATGGCAAACAGGACTGTGCACTTGAAGCCGTGATGCACAGCAAGAATCTTGGCGAGCGGGGGAATCAAGTCTTCCGACCGGTATTCGTCGTCACCCGCAATTAGAACGATGTGTTTGCCCTTGCCCGGGCCATCATACCCATCGAGGACAATCCACTTGTCCTCGGCTTTGACCCGATTGCACAACAGGCAGATCAGGAACACAATCGCGACCGCGGAAACTTGAAAGGCGTGTTTCATCATGCACATGTTCAACTCCTTTCTTCCCAACTAAGCTGTTGCTATGCTTGTCATCTGGCGAGCCGCCGGCGCTGCTTTTTCTGCGCGACGTTTTCCGGCGGATGCTCTTAGATCGTGACAGTATATGCCGTCACCGCCGCGAATGTAAAGTCTGTCTTCGTCTTGCGCTTCAACTTAATCTGCGGGATTGTCGTCGGCACTTCCTTGAAGGCGCCGGGGTTTGCTTTGGACAGGCCGGCCGCATGGAGCTCCTACTCAGCTTCCCTTTTGAGCAGAGTTGCTTCGTCGGAGAACTTGAGATTCAGATCGTCGCCGGCCTAACCCCGATGTTGTACAAGACGAATCCAGCATCTATTTGGCGCTCGAGGTCAGAGATAACCGGAGCGGCGCGCCGCATTTACCGTGGAATCTTTCAGCGTAAGGCCTCAGTCCCGTGCAGGCCTCACCGCGGAGAGCGCGGAGGCGCCTGCGTCGCCCTGCATCCTGGTTCTCCGGGGTCAGTCCCACCCTGGAGTGCGGTAGCCATGCTACCGCCTTCCAAGTCTGGAGCAAGCTCCAGCACTCCAAAGAAGCGGTCCGGGCGATCAGCCACCTCCAAGCCAGGCAAGAGGCTTTTCGGTGCACTCACGACACCACCGCCCACGACTGAGGGGTTACTTTTCAACAGGAAAATGCCTTGACAAGCTTCAACCGGGCGGCACAATAAACCATGTGATCGAACACCTCACGTGCATATGAGCCGTCGTATGCAGGCTGTACAAATCGCAACAAGCGGGAGGAGCGGAAACCCGTACGACTCCGATTGGACAGAACTTATGTGAACCAAGCTCAGTGTCGCGAGTGTTCTTATACAGAAAGAAACAGCCTGCCTTTACCGCGTTATGCAGACTGCATAATCATTGTTCGGCAAGGAGACCATGGACAGAAACTGGACTGTTTTCTGGATCTCCGCTGCCGCTGGCATCGTGGTGCTTCTCATTTCGCTTCTGTTCCAAAAGGGATGTGACGACACACCAGGACCGGTCTCCGTAGGAAAGCCCGGCTCTGTCTCCGGACGGGTCAACGTCCGACTTGGTGAGGGCAACATCACCGATCTTCGGGTGAAGGTCCGCGGAGACATGATGGAGCTCACATTCGGAAACAAGCTGTGGCTCTCAAGCCTCCTCGTTTCCTATGACGGCGCATCCAAGGGGAAGATGAGGCAGGGGGACAGGATGACTCTTGCCGTCCCCGCCACCCCTGGAACACACCGACTGCAACTCGTGGGCGAGAGGGGAAGTTACGACGCAGGAAGGCGTTGGCATAGAGACATAATCGTGGAATGAGGAGGGACGCGCGAACAATTGCATTCACCCGGCGAGGGTAAGGCGCTCGGCGCCTCACTCTCGCGGCTGATTCAAAGCGTAAACGCTCGTTAGCGCCTGCTTGTCGGCCGTTTGACGCCGCACCAGGCCAAGAGTGTGCCGATCCTCGATGACATAAAGGTGTATCTCGAACGGGAGCCCCGCCAGCGCCGGGGTTGCCGAAAAACCTTGGCGTCTTAGCGTCTTGGCGAGAGAAACGGGGGAGAGGGGGTTTCTCGCAAAGGCGCGAAGACGCAAAGCGTAACCGAGAATCAGATCTGCTTGCCCACGGGGACTTTGAAAGCTGGTCGGAAGGGGGGGTTCCAGAAGGGTAGCAGCAACTGGGGACAGGGGAGAAGAGCTGCTGGTCAAAAGCCCCAGGCCGGAAGTCCGAATTCTCCCTGAGAACGGGTTCGGACAGGCCCGGCTTCGACATCGGAGTTGTGACAGGGGTCAAGGTCGCGCCGGAGAGAGAATACGCCCTTTCCGGCTGGCTTCTCGTTGAGAAAGAAGAAATGAAGAATCCCGATCCCTTCGTCACAGTAGGCTATGACACGACGGGGCAGACAACCGAGCCCATCAAGACCATTTCCCTCGTCTGGTCGCCGAACCTCAAAACAAAAAAAACGCCCGCCGCAAAATGGTTCCCCTTCCAGCGGGTCTTCCGGGCAAAGTCGCTCTGGGTGAGCCTCTGGATCAGATGCGGGAATAGGGCTGCCAAGAGCCCTTTCTACATCCAGATTGACGACGTGGAGCTTCGAGAGGTCGCACGTGAGAGTGAGTGACGATGTGATGGGAAAAAGGCAGGAAGCTCCTTGCCTATGCCTTCGAGCGGCGACCGAGGCCGGAAGATGGGATGCTCCGAAGCAGTCTATTGATCTCTTTTCGACGGTTCTCCGCCAGGCGCATCGTCTCTTTGACGAAGGAGTGTACCTCAGAGGGGGGATGTGCCTCAGCGTAGTCATCAATGATCCTCGCGCCGCGAAGATCGTCTTTGCGTTTCGTTTCGAGGATGTCGTGGGCGATCTTTTTCTCCATCTCGGCGAGGAGGGTGAGGTTCTGACGGAGATCGTTGTCGGGAAGTTCCTTCAACAGGGTTCTTCGTTCGTGCTCGCATCGCCTGTTGGAGGATTTTGCCTGAAGGTCGAAGGAATCTTACGGGCTTTTGCCGCGAGCCCCTCAAGTTCTCTGAACAAGCCTTTGACTGCGTAGTACCTTATGTAAAAAGTGTACGTTTCGATGGCCAGTTTCCTGTTGCCTTCAAGAAGATAATTCTTGCCCAATCCAGGAATGTCCTTGTCGGTATATACCTCCTTCCCGCCGGCTTTGGTGAGCGCTCGTCTGGCGCGGACCATCATGTTAACGATTTCGGGTCGAAGCGCCTCCGCATCAAACTTGAGCCTTCGAGCCTTATTCCTCTTGATGTACTTGTTCTCATTCCTCTTGACCATGAACATGTTCTTCGCCAGAACCCAGGCGGGGATGATCTCATTGTACGCCGGGGACATGCCTTCAAGGCGCGCAGCCGGGGTGTTGATCAGAGAGAAGGGGAAAAGCACCTTTTGCGGAAGCGTCGTCGCCCCGGTCGCAATGATCGAGTAAGGGGCTTGGGAGAAATCGGAGGGGAATTTGATATTCGTGCCCAGTCCGAAGAAGTTTCCCTCGCCAGGACGAATCTCCTGGTCGGGGAGGCGGGACGTATGGTTGCTGCCGATGTTTGCTCCGTAGCCGACGTTGCCCTTGCCCTCCGGCCAGTACGCGGCGATGAGCAAAGCCTGATGGTGGAATCCGACAAACGGCCCCACAAGCGAGGCGGTAACTTCCCCCTCTCCGACGTGAGAATTCGGACCGATAATCGAGGTTGTGATTTTTCCATGGCGTTCAGCCCCGGAGTGCTCGCACAGAACAGAGTCTTCAAGGATCGCCATGAAGGTGTTCCGGGAGTGCCTGCCCGTGTGCGCGAGCGGGGAGTGAACTGATCCAGGCGCTCAGGCGCGCAACAACGCACAGCACCTCTCAGCGGCCAGGGGCAGAGGACCTGGCGGGACAAGGCCCCGAAAGCGGTCAAATGCCTGGCCAAGGACATCGATAAACTCGTAAGGTTCCTCGAATTCCCCGTCGAGCATCACCGGATCATCCCCTGGCCGAGCCCGACGGGCAGGCGCACCACCAATGTCATCGAGCGACTATTCAGAGAGGTGCGAAGAAGGGTGAGCGTGATGGGCACCTTCGCCGACACCGCCAGCTGTCAGCGCATCACCTACAGCTTATTCGCTTATCACAACACCCGCTGGACTCGAACCTCTTACCGAATCAAAGAAATCGCTCGAACCCACAAACAAGCGGCTTAAACATGATCGGAGAATGCACCCACCAATTTTACACACTTTTCTTGACATTACCCTGCACTATGGCTGAGACTTGTGCTAACGTTAAGGGTTGAACTAACAGAGGAGTTTCTGTCATGTCTGGGTATAAGGTCTTCACCGGTGGCAGACTGATTCTGCCGGGCACGATTCTCCATGACGGATGTGTTCTAGTGAAGGGCGAGCGCATTCAGGCGGTCGGCGTGAGGCCAGAAATTGATAGTCCGGCCGATGCGGAGGTCATTGATGCTGGAGGCGATTACATTTCCCCCGGCTTCGTGGACATTCACGTGCATGCGGGGGCGGGATCCGATTTCTCTGACGGGACGATGGAAGACCTCCGAACGATCACCCGCTTCCACGCGGCAGGAGGAGTGACTTCCCTGGTCGCGACGACCACCTCCATGCCGAGGGAGCAAATTCTGAACTCTCTGGAAGTCATCGCCCAAGCGAAGAGATCGCCGCCTGATGGAAGTCGGCTTCTCGGGGCGCACCTCGAAGGCCCCTATCTTCTTCCCGAGAAAAGGGGGTGTCAGCTTGAATCGGAGGTGCGAAAGCCAGACCCCGCGGAGTACTGCAAATTCGTTGATCGAGCGGAGGACGTGCTGTGCATGACGTGCGCTCCGGATCTGCCCGGTGCCGAGGAAATGATCCGTGCGCTTGTAGGGGCCGGAATTGTCGTCAGCGCCGGGCACTCCAACGCATCCTACTCCCTCATGATGGAGGCTATCGAGTGGGGGGTAAGCCACACAACCCACCTTTACTGCGCCATGAGCAGTTTCGTCACCTTCAGTCGCCCCTTCGTCAAAAGGCAGGGCGGGATGGTCGAAGCCATCTTCCTTGATGACCGGCTTACCACAGAGGTCATCAGCGACGGCATTCACCTGTCGTGCGATATGCTCCGTATGCCGTACAAGATCAAGGGACCTGATAGGGTCGCCATCGTCAGCGATGCCATGCGAGGCGCCGGAATGCCGGAGGGCGAATTCACGTTGGGTCCCCGCAACGGGCAGAAGGTTGTTGTGAAGAAGCGTGAATCCCGCATCATGAAGGGCGAGCGCCTCGCCAGCTCCACCTTCAGGCTGGACGAGATGGTTCGGGTCTATCGTGAGCTCGTCGAAGCTCCGGTTCACGATATCGTCAGAATGGCTTCTCTAACCCCGGCTTCAATCGTTAAGCAAGCGGATCGTATCGGCAGCTTAGAGAAGGGAAAGCTTGCCGATGTGATTCTCTTCGATGACGACATCCAAGTCAAAAGGGTTTTCATCGGGGGAAACGAGCAGCACTTGGCGAATAGATGATGAGGCGACGGTTCCCTGTCGCCCAGAATAGGAAAGCTTGCGACGTCCGGGCACCAGAGAGCCGAGCAGGCACCGTCCGACCACTCCGGGGACCGCCCGCACTTTGAAAAGAGGGGCCGAGTTCGGCAGTCGCGCGCGTACCGGCGGAGCCGCAGAGAACGTCCACATGGAAAAGACGCTCCGCCTAAACACTCTCTGTAGCGCAGGGGCAACAGTGGGTTCTGAGGTGGAGCGCGCACTTAGTGGTTTTGCCCTTCTCGAGCGGGAGCAAGGTGCCCGTCGCCGCGCAGCACATGAAGCCTGGACCGGAATAGAGCGCTCGTGCCGTTCGGACGGCGCCCACGGCTGGCTACGGGGGACGCCGCGGTCCCCCTGATTTGGGACTGCATGCCCTGCTCGTGCGGGTTGGGCGCCCGGGGGACGGCCTCGGCTGCGACGCGCCTACGCTCTCGCGCGGCCGGGGTCCGAGGACGGGATGATGCGAAGCAACCTTCTGATCTCCCGCCTGCGGCTCTCGGCGAGCTGCATGATTTGCCTGACCAACGAGTTTTCCTCGGCAGGGGGGTGGGCATCGGCGTAGTCGTCAATGATCCTCATGCCTCGGATATCGTCCCTGCGTTTTGCCTCAAGGACATCTTGCGCTATCTTCTTCTCCATTTCGGCGAGGAGACGGAGGTTTTGACGGAGGTCGTTGTCGGGAAGCTCCGTGAGCAGGATTCTTCGCTCGTGTTCCCACCTCCTATTGGATGACCTGGTCTGAAGGAAAGTCGGGGGAATCTTATGGCCACTTGACGCCAGCGAGGTAAGTTCTCTGAACAACCCTTTGAGTGCGTAATACCTTATGTAGAAGGTATAGGTGTCGATCGCCCCGTTCCTGTTGGCTTCAAGGAGGTAGTTCTTCCCCAACCCGTGGATGTCTTTGTCTGTATACACGGTCTTGCCGGTAACCCTGCTGAGCGTCTGTCTCGCGGAGACCATCATGTCAACGATCTCAGGACGAAACGCCTCCGGATCGAACTTGAGCCTCCGAGCCTTGTTCCTCTTGATGTACTTGTTCTCGTTCCTCTTGACCATGAACATATTTCTGGCAAGCACCCAGCCCGGAGTGATCTCGTTGTATGCCGGGGATATGTTATCGAGGCGGTGGGCGGCGATGTTGATCAGTGAGAAGGGGAACGTAACTTTCTGAGGGAGAGCGGTGGGTCCGGTGGCGATGACGGAGTAAGGAGCGCGGGAAAAATCGGAAGGGAATTTGATATTCGCGCCCAGCCCGAAGAAGTTGCCCTCGCCGGGGCGAATCTCCTGGTCGGGGAGGCGGGAAGTATGATTGCTACCGATGTTAGCCCCGTACGACACGTTGCCCTTGCCCTCCGGCCAGAACGCTGCGATGAGCAAGGCATGATGATGGAAACCGACAAAGGGCCCGACAAGGGACGCTGTGACCTCTCCCTGGCCGACGGAGGTATTCGGGCCGATGATCGATGTAACGACCTTGCCATGGCGTCCGGCACCGGAGTGTTCGCACAGAACAGACTCTTGAACGATCGCCATGGAGTCAACATGGCAGCCCCACTGAATGACCGAGTCTTTCACATAGGCGCCGCCCTCGACACGCGTGGGCTCCTCTTCGTTGCTGAGCAGGCAGGTGTTCTCGACCAGTGTCGCGCCGTCCACAAGGGCGTGCGGCCCGATGAAGGCGTCCTGGACCTTCTGGCAATTTCGAGCAATGGCCTTGTCGCCGATGAATCCGCGCTCGCCCGCGATCTTGCTCAGATAGCTGTCCAGGAGAACCTTGTAGTCTCGCAGCAAGGAGGTGTCGCCCCGCGAAGTGGCGATTCGTGCGGCCACGTCCACCGTGATCTCGGCGTAAACCCTCACTTCCCGGCCGCCGGTCTCGAGGGCGATGGGGAGAGCTTGGCCCGTGCCAAAGCGGCAGGGAGGATTGGCAGCCACAACGCCGTTCGCGAAAACCACAGCGTTACGCCCTACCAGGTAATTCGCCACGAGCCTGGTATCCGCGACGAGGGCATTGTCCGCGATGACGCAGTTCGTGATTCTGCTGTTGGAGAGACCCGTCGGGAGCGTCACGCCCGGGAGAACCTCGGTCGTGGAGTCGAACTTCCCCAGGATTACCTCGCCATCGAACACACAGTTGCGAGCACGCGAGGGGTCGAACCCCGCGGCGACACGGACCTTGCTCCAATCGGAACAGATGTTGCCGTTGCTCTCGAGCTCGGCCTGAAGCTCGCGGCTGACGCGTCGAACCCGAGCCCCCACCCAATACCGCAGCGGGCGAGACGGCAGAACAACGAGGTCCGACTTTCTGGCGGCTTCTCGAAGGGCACGCAGCAATTCACTCTTGGTCACTTTAATCGCACCTTTCTTTGCGTCTTCGCGTCTTTGCGAGATGTCTCCTCCGTCCCGTTTCTCTCGCCAAGACGCTAAGACGCCAAGGTTTCATCAGCGACCGTCGCGCTACCGCGACAAGCGGCTCGCGGCCTCTCGGTCAAGGAAGAAGATACATTTGGGATGTTCCTGGAGGAAGGACGTGGGAACATCAGGGGTGATCTCCCCTTCTACGCTGCGGGCAATCGCCTCCACCTTGTGCGCTCCATCGGCGATGAGGACAATCTCGCGGGTCTCCAGGATGCTGGCGATTCCCATGGTCACGGCTCTTGTGGGCACCTCGCTTTCATCCTTGAAAAAGCGGCTGTTGTCGCGGATCGTCTCGGGTGTGAGATCAACGACGCGAGTTCTTGAATCTCTCGGCGAGCCTGGCTCGTTAAACGCGATGTGCCCGTTGCCCCCAATTCCGAGAAGCTGGAGATCAATCCCGCCGGCCTGTTTGATCGCTTCTTCATACGCAGCGCACATGGCATCGAGGTCCGAAGCCATCCCGTCAGGGAGGTGGGTATTCTCCTTGGAAATGTTGACCTTGTCGAAAAGGTTGCTGTCCATGAAGTATCGGTAACTTTGATCGTGATCCGGGGGCAACCCGATGTATTCGTCGAGATTGAAGGTGACCACGCGGGAGAAATCGAGCTGCCCTTCCCGGTGCATGCGGGCAAGGTCGGTGTACATTTTCACCGGGGTGCCGCCGGTGGCCAGACCCAGCACAATGTCCGGCTTCTCTCTGATCCTGTGAGCGAAAAGCTCCGCTGCTGCAACACTCATCTGTTCGCTGGTGTCGAACACACGTACTTCCATCCTCTGTGCTTCTCCTCCTTTGCTTGAGTTACTTGAAGAGTGCCCAGACCTTCCTCAGGAATGGCCCGTTACGTTGACCGAACAGCAATGAGGCGGGTTTCGGCAAGAACACGTTTTCAAAAAATTGCCCCGGCAAGCTCCCCGGGGCTTTCCACCGCAAAGGCATTACAATGAAGAATCAAAGCTTGACCACGTTGCGAGCCTGGGGACCTCGGCCGCTGTCAACGGCTTCGAACTCCACATCCTCCCCCTTGGTCAGCGTTCTAAACCCTTCGGACTGGATAGCGCTATGATGGACGAAGACGTCTACCCCCTCCTCATTCTCAATGAAACCGTAGCCTTTTCTGTCATTAAACCACTTGACCTTGCCTCTTGCCATGACTCCCTCTCCCTTCCAGGGCAAGTTCAGGAATCCGCAGACAGCGCACGAGACAAAAAGACAGGAACCCTTTGGTTCCTGTTCTTCTGTCGTGCACTAAACTACAACTCCTGGCCCCCCATCTGCCTAAAAAGACGGAAACCGCTAAAAAGATGGACGGAAATTACACGACGGGCAGGGGTTTGTCAAGGACATTTTTGCCAAGATCTTCGACGTCGAATTGGCCAGTTGGGGGGGATGACTTGCGGGCGCGGGAGAGCCTCGTTGGCAAAGAATTGATCGTTGGCATCGCTATCCCTGCGGCGATGTGTTTCGTTGTGTATGCCAGGCCGAGGGCTGTCGGGGAGGCAGTGGGAAACGGGCTTGCTACGTTTCCTCGCTTGCTTCTTTTCCAGAGTCTTCCTTTCTTCCGGCAGGTTGTCCCCTTGCGGCGAGGGCTTTGTCCACGATGTCGAGGACTTGTTGGGTCTCGAAGGGCTTGAGAAGAGTTGAGAACACATTGAGGTTGCTGTAATCCTTCCCGAAGACGTCGAGGCGGCCGGTCAGGATGACGGTCAGGGGTCTCTTTTCCAGCGGAAGCGTGTTGACCATCTCGATGAAGTCCTCCCCGTTCATCTCTGGCATCTGGAGGTCAATGAAGGCCAGAGCGTATTGCTCTCGACGCAGGGCTTTGGCAGCTTCCTCGGGATTTGTGAAACCGAGGGCTTCGTATCCGGCCTGACCCAGCATGTCCACGAGAAGGTCGGTGATGGCTTCCTCGTCGTCAACCACCATGATGCGGGAGACTCCCTCCTTTCGCTTCGCCTCAACTTCCGGCCGCGTTGTCTTGCGCCTGGGCGCGGCGGGAAGGTAAACGGTGAACGTGGCGCCTTTGCCAACCCGGCTCTTGACCTTGATCTCTCCCCCGTGCCCCTCGATTATGCTATGGCAGACGCTCAACCCCAGGCCTGTGCCGCGAGCCTTTCCGTCGTAGACTTTTCCGCTCACAAGGGACCCTTTCGTGGTGAAGAAGGGGTCGAAGATTCTGGGAACGTCCTCCTCCGGTATCCCGCAGCCGGTGTCCTTCACTCTGATGAAAGGCCTTCCTCTTTCAACACCTGTCTGAACGGTCAGTTTCTTCACGTCCGAATTGAGGATGGCGTGTCTGGCATTCACGACCAGGTTCATCACCACCGATTCCAGCATGGGGGCGTTGGCCATCACCGGCGGCACCTTCGTGGAATGACTTGCGGTCACCTCAATTCCCTGGGTGGTAAACTCCTTCTCAGTGACTTCTAACACCTTCTCCGCAACATCTCTCAGGTTGACCAGCTTTTTCTCTCCGACGTGCTTCCTGGAGAAGGTGAGCAGGCTCCTGGTCAAATCGGCGGCGCGTGCGCCCGAGGTGCGAACGACTTTGAGATTCCGCCGGGCCGTATCCGAAAGCTCCTCGGTCTGCAACGTCAAGTCAACGTATCCAATGATGGCTGCCACGATATTGTTGTACTCGTGGGCAACTCCCCCAGCAAGCGTGCCGAGGGCTTCCATCTTCTGCGCCAGCGCCAGTTGCTCCTGAAGCCCCCGTTTCTCTTCCTCCGCTTTCTTCTGCTCGGTGATGTCCAGAACCGTCGAGCGAATACCTGTCACTCGCCCCCGATTGTCGAGGACCAGTCGGTCCTGAATGGCCGCGGGGATCTGCCTTCCCTCGCGCGCCAGGAGGGTTCGCTCGAATATTTGTAGACGCCTTTTCTTTTGAATCTTCTCCGTCACTGCCTGCCGGGCTTTTTGCTGTTCTTCCGGAACGAGAAACTCGAATACCGGACGACCGAGCATCTCGTCGCGGGTATAGCCCAAAAGGTCGCATTCCGTCCGGTTGACTCGCACGATGTTCCCCTTGTTGTCTATCTCGTGGTACCCTACGGGCGCCTCATCGTAAAGTCGGCGAAATCGCTCCTCACTCTCCCGCAGCGATGCCTCTGCATAGGCCCGTTCCAGGGCGGGCGCGACGCCATCGCCAATTCGCTGGAGAGTCTGAAGGTCGGCTTCGTCGTATCGGTCATACGTGTAGGATTGAACGCAGAGAATCCCGATGACATTGTTTCTGCTTCGGACCGGGACGAACATGAGGCTGGCCGAAGGGCGATCTTCGTTTCCGAATCGGCTCAGGACCGGTTTTGGGTCTCCCGGTGTGCGGTTGATGAGGACAGGACGTCCGTCAAGGACCTGGCGAACTGGGGCGCTCACGTCGGCTCCCGGCCAATCCTGGCTGCCGAAGACTTTCTTTTGGCCATCCACGGTGTCAACAAAGGACATGACCTGGAGGGAGTCCTCTCCCTGCCAGCCCATTGCCAGATAGTAGGCATCCCATCCCAGGAGGCGATCGCTCTCCTCGCGAGCGATGGCTACCACATTTTTTAAGGAAGCCGCCCCAGCCAGCCGCCTGGCCAGCCGGCCAAGGGCTTTTCTCTCCTCCTCGGCCCGCTTGCGCTTGGTGATATCCCAGAAAATGCCCTGTACCCCAATGACCTTTCCCCCGGCATCACGGACAGGTGTCTTCACTACCTGGACATATAGTCTCTGGCCATCTGGCGTCTGATGCTCCTCAACATCTTCAAATATTTCCTCTGCTTCGATCACTTTTCGGTCATCTTGGCTATACTTCTCTGCCAGTTCCGCGGGGTAGAAGTCATAGTCCGTTCTGCCGACTACTTCGTGGAGCGGCTTTCCCAGGGTGGAGAGGAAGTTTGTGTTGGCAAACGTAAACCGACCTTCCATATCCTTGCGTAGGATATTTTGCGGCAAGCTTTCCACGAGGGACTGATAGAGCGATTCAGAGTCCTTCAGCGCCGTTTCCACCCGCTTGCGTTCAGTGACGTCCCAGAAAATGCCCTGTACCCCAATGACCTTTCCCTCGGCATCATAGACAGGTGTTTTCACTACCTGGACATATAGTCTCTGGCCATCTGGCGTCTGATGCTCCTCAACATCTTCAAATATTTCCTCTGCTTCGATCACTTTTCGGTCGTCTTGGCTATACTTCTCTGCCAATTTCGCCGGGTAAAAGTCAAAGTCCGTTCTGCCGACTACTTGGTGCAGCGGCCTCCCCAGGGCGGAGAGGAAGTTTGTGTTCGCAAACGTAAACCGACCTTCCATATCCTTGCGTAGGATATTTTGCGGCAAGCTTTCCACGAGGGACTGATAGAGCGATTCAGAGTCCTTCAGCGCCGTTTCCACCCGCTTGCGTGTGCAGAGGTGCCCCAAAGTCGAAGCGTACAGGGTGACGAGCTCACACTGGCGTTCCGTGATCGGCTGGCGCTGGAGTAGATTATCCATACTGACATAGCCGATGACCTGCTCGCCGTCCCACAGGGGGGCGGCCACGTTCGTTCCCCGGCCAATGACCTCTGCTCTATCATCAAACAGGGGTGCGTCGGAGAAGAGAGCGAGACGGTTTTTGCGCAGGAGGACAGACCTAATCACTTCGTTGGCGTCGATAGACAACCGGCTCTGCCGTTCGTCGCGTAGTTGTCCCTTCTCGTCCGTGCCCCATGTGCCCATAACGAAATCGGGATTCGTTTGGTCTAACAGCCAGATGCCCAGTCGGTCGAATCCCAGACGACTTCGGCCGAGCTCGACACCGAACCGGCACATTTCGTCAACAGATTCCGCCGTGGAAAGTTTGTTGCCGACCTCATTCAGCGCTTTCAGTTTCGCCGAAAAGTCACGTTCGCCTTCCTCGCTCTCCCGCAGCGCTTCCTCCGCCCGCTTGCGCTCGGTGATGTCGCGTGCATACAAGTTGACGTAGCCGCTATCCGTGACTGGCACTACCTCAAATGACAGAATTCGGTTTCGGTGCTGCTCCTCAAGGCGTTCATTTGAGCGGGACGCGAAGACGTGCGCAAGCAGCTCGCGCCAGGGACCGGGCACGAGTCGACCGATTCCACAGTTCCAGTCCTCAAGCAGAGGCAGCCCGGCGGGGTTGGCGTGCAGGACGGTGCCATCCCTTGTGATGCGTAACACTGGGTTCGGATTCTCCGAAGGAAACTTCGCCAGGTTCCTTATTTGTTCCTCCGCCTGCTTCCTGTCGGTGATGTCTGTATGGACTGAAAGCAAGACTGTCCCATGCTCAGGATGCTCGAAGGTGGAAACGCTCGCATAGCACCAAAATGGTGTACCATCTTTCTTGATGTTTTGGATTTCCCCGCGCCAGAAACCATTTTGGGCGATGAACTGCATGATTTCCTTTGTGGTCTCTTCAGGGCTCTTCTCGGTGGGGGCATTGACAACAGAGACGTGCTTCCCAATCATTTCGCCAGGACTATAGGCAAATATCTCCCCGAATTTCGGATTGGTGTAGATGATCACGCCATCGCGGGCTCGGATAAGGTAGACGCCCTGGGACATATTCATCGTGATTTCACTGTGAAGGCGCAACGCATCCTCCGCCTTCTTGCGATCGGTGATGTCTACGTATGCGGCTTGCACGGCAGGCTTCCCTTGGAAATCAATCAAGTTGGCGTGTATCTCCAGCCAACATATTGACCCGTCTTTGCGGACTCCGCGGAACTCGTATCGCTGGGGCAGAGGTTTCCCCTTCAAGCGATCCCAATGGCGGCCCCAAACCAGTTCTCGATCGTCCGGGTGCACAAAGGCCTGGACCTCTTCGGGAGACATCGCCAGGAGCTCATCCACGGTGTAGCCGCTGATGTCGGCGAAAGCCTGATTGGTGAAGAGAACGCGTGCATCTCGAAGGATGACCAGTCCTTGCAAGGAATGGTCCACCAGCGTACGATATGCCTCCTCCGCCCGCTTGCGATCAGTGATGTCTCGCCATATGCTCTGAACGAAGTCCCTGCCACCAATGGAAAGAGCCCTGCAGCTTACATGGACGTCCCGTATGTCCCCGTCCTTCGTCCTGTGTTTCGTTTCAAAGGTATCGGCCCCATCCCTGATGATTTTCTCGATGTGCTTCGCAACTTCGTCGGCCGACTCAATGACCTCAAAGTCCTGTATCTTCAGCTCTTCGAATTCCTCTCGCGTATACCCCAGGTTCTCGTGCGCCCTGTCGTTAAACTGCACGAGTGCTCCCGTCTCTCCGTCAACGAGCACAATTGCGTCTGCCGCTTGCTCGAAGATAGCGCGGCATCGCTCTTCCGAGGCGCGCAGCGCCTCCTCCGCGCGCTTTCGCTCGGTGATGTCTTCCTGAAAGCCAACCAGAGCGATGAAGTTCCCCTCTTCGTCCAGCAACTGATAGACCGAAGCATAGATAGAGAATACCTCCCCGTTCTTCTTTTTGTTCAGGATCTCTCCTCTCCAGACCCTTCCCTGTCCAATCGTACCCAAAATGTCCCTTTGTATCTTATCGGCATTAGGATCGGCATTCAATATGATTGGATTCTTGCCCAATAGCTCATCACTTCTATAGCCGAATAGTCTTTCGGTAGCAGGGTTAACGTAAATGATCTTTCCCCCCTTATCTGTGGCACCAACGGAGAGGGGAGAGGTACTCAAAACTTCAGCCAAGAACTTGATTCTCTCCTCCGCCCGGTTGCGCTCGGCTTCCGAAACTTCCAGCTCGGCGACTCGCTGGCGCATTTCCTGCAACTCATCCATGAGCTGCTCTTTTGTCTTGTCTTGATCTTTCATTTTGGGCGCCTCTTGAAATAAAGAATTCCGTTTGGCACGGTCACTGCGAATCGACATCCGCGTTCTCCAGTTTCGCTTGGAGACAAAAAAAGCCCTATGCCCCCCTTGTGAGGGTCCCATAGAACTCCACTTAGCTCGATGAAGACTCGAGCGTCACTCCGTGCTCGTTGGCGACCTTCCCCCGGCCGGGCCGACCTCATGGGCCGACCAGGTTTCACCTTTCCGATATGGTTGTGATTTACCTTTCCCGGCGCTTACGCTACCACAATCGGAGAAAGTCGTCAATTCCTTTTGGTGAGCCGGTGTGGCTGCGTCTGGGTCGCAAGTCGGTTGCCATTGCGCGCCTGTCCTCACAGTTGCTGGCTCCGCACTGTTACTGGGTTTTGGCCGGGCTTGTCGAGCGAAGGCTTGAGCCAAATCCTGGCGCGCAGGTAGAGCCGCAGGGTCTCTTGGGCTTTTTCGAGCGACGCGAACGGTGTCATTTGCCACCTTTTCATGCACAAAAAGTGGGCTTTTTTGCGTCGCAACCCGTTGCGAATGAATGGGAAGCGCATCGCCCTTTTAAACCCGAAAACGGGCGAAAATTCCAGTATTTTCCGGTACTTTCTCGACGAGAGGGCATACTGGAATACCGGCTTTGACTGCACTCCATCGTCCAGTGTCCTGCTGTCCCTGATTTTAGACGAGATTATGCCATATATTCGGTCATTTGTCAACAAAAAACGAGTTTTCAATGGGCTCCCGTGGGCTATGGTATTGCGCCCCTTCGGGGCTTTTGGTCCATTTCGGCAGCTTAGGTGAAAACGCATAACCTGATGCCCTGTAAGAGAATCCCAAGTGCGCCGAGGGCGGGATAGAGGAGCGCCGTTCGTTTCCCCGTGAAAGCGGGCCTGTGCCACGGAAACACAGCCACACCCAGGTGAGCGGGATGAATGATGTGAAAGTGTGTCTTGCCACTCCAGCGGGGAGATCTATCGGGGGCTGCGGCGGGGCAGGACGCCGATGAAAAGTGGGGCGCCGCAGACGGGCAGCACAGATGCCCATTTCATGCCGTCACTCAGTTCTCGGTGATCCAGCGGAAGTAGAGAGTCCTCGCAGTCTCCGCTCTGGCCTGTTCCAGAGCGGTCGGCGTATCCTCGCCTGGCCGCTTGAATGTGCCTGGGGTGTATCCCCGATCAACCACCGCCTCCAGTTTGCGAGTCGCCGCCACGTTGCCTCTTCTGTCGAAGACCTCAGCGAGAACCGTAATTTTAAAAACGTTCGACTTCGTGGTTATCAGGTTGGCGTTGTGTCTGATAAAAGCCTCTCTGGCTGCCTCTGGCGCCTTTTCGAGAGCATGGTATTTGTCCATGAAATGACCGATATCCACCGCGACTTCCCCTATGTTTCGGTAGGGCCATTCTGTCCTGCGTTGTATGATGTGCCGGATTATGGCGTAGCGGAGCGCAGGGCTCACTCGCAGCCCATAATAGGACTTCAGCTCCTTTATCATCGGCTCCCAATTGAGCCCCAACAGAACTTCCGGGGGAGCGGTATTGATATTGATCCGTCCCGGGACATACTCCCGGGCAGGTAGTGGATCGCGAAGCGACGTGGCCCCACTGCACCGATATTGGTAAGGGAGGGTCAGAAGGTCCAGTAGTCTGACATCCTCAGCATATCCGTATTGGACCTTCCCCGTGAAATTCAGCGTCTGCCATTTGTCCGCTCGGTGAACCATTCCGAGTTCTCCGAGGGAGGCAAGTGCTCCGGCGTGGTCGAGAAGATCGGAATTGGACGGGTTGTAAGAGGCGTCGCGAGCCCAGGACCGAATGCCCGGGGCGTAGAAAGAAGAATAGACATCCTCCCTGTTAATCACGGTGGAGTTCATGCTGCCCGGTGTGGGCGGACCATGGTCCCAGTCCCAGGGCACCCGCGGATCATCCTTCTGCAAGGTGTGATGTTCCGGAGGAGCGAAGGGAACGGGATAATGCGTCTCAGCGAGGATTCTCCCCCGCCCGGGCACGTCTATTTCAAGGAAGATGTCAACGAAGGGGGGGTCGAGGTTGATGGGCCCATAAGCCTGGCAGCCGGGAGGATAGGGCCGAAGGGTTCGGTGTTCTACGCCCTCAGGTCCTTTCACCTCGCCCAGGGTGTCGCCGATGATGAAAAAGGCTCGGGGTGGAATGACAGTGGAAACCACAGCCATGGAGCCGATTCGCTGGGTCTGGCCGGACTCGTCTATGGTGACGTAATAGTTCGCCACGTCAACCGCCACATCATAAGGATTCCAGAGTTCGATGTATTCCCCGTAATCCTCGATGACAACTTCTGCGCTAAGCCCCGCCACTGTTCCGGGAACAGCGGGTGGGGCGGCTTCCAGCTCGTTGAGATAGGCCGTCGGTTCAATCCCCACGACGTCTTTGTACGGGGTGGGGAACCAATCGGGATCAATGAAGTCGTAGATATTCACAGCGATCTGCCGGAGCGCGCGGCTTGGCGTCTGGCCACCGAGGTAGGGAAGGCCGATGTGTTTCAGGAACTTCTCGATCTGGGAGGGGCTGCCCAACCAGCGGGCGATGTTCTCTCGCTTCATCCATGTTACGCCAGTCTCCATTTTGCTGACCGTGACGTCGTTGCTGCTGAAACGATTCAGATCGTGAGAGTAAACAGTGATGTAAGGCAGAAGGGAACGATAGAGCCTGTCCTCCGGATAAGGCGGTTCGGACTTCTTGTCGGCGATCGAAGGCACGCCGTGCGAGATGCTTTGAGCCATCTTGATATGGGACACGGTTAAGTATGGCGTGTCATTCCCCATGACGCCGGTTTCCCCAGGCCGGGGCGCCTGGGCAACAGAAAGGTGTCCCGGAGCCCTCATCTCCATAGGCTCGTAGGGATCGAATTCGCCCGGCTCATCGTCCTCCTCGCCGGGTTCATCTATCAGGCGGTCGCCGTCGTCGTCCAAGCCGTTCGTGTTTTGCCGGAGGAAGGGCGGCATCTTGTCGGTGGAATTGTCGTCTCCCTCGCCGCCCGGTAGGCTATCTCCCAAGCCGGAACTTCTCCAGCCGTACCTGAAGGCGACCACGTCGAGAGCTGTTTCACTACTGACGTTGTCAGGGTACTTGCCGAGGTCGGGAAAGACCGCAGAGAACAGGTCGCCCAAATGCTCGAATATGGCGCCCAGATCAACCTCCGCAGTGGTCAGCCCCATGTTCTGGCGGTGTTCCCAGGAAAGGGTTTGGGGTTTGGGATTTCCGGCCGTGTTGATATTGGCCTTGGCGTTTTCGTCCTCAATGCAGACTGCGTACCTCCCCACCACGCGCTCTTTCCGAGTCAGTGGATCCACGGAGACCACCTTTATCCAGCGCGAATCCGGCTTTGGATCCTTATCCTTCCAGGGGTCTCGCCGGGCGGACAGATCGAGGAAGTTATGTCCCTCGTCCACGCCGTATTCCAGCTCGTCGTAATCGGAGAGATCGGCATCTTCCGAATCATTCCCCGCGACCCCATCATTTTCCGGGTAATAGATCGCCCACCGCTCCCGAAGGTGGTCGCAGGAGTTGTCCCGGGCGTCTTCCCTGAGAACGCCGATAGCGGTCTCCAAACCACCGAGAGCGATCTCTTCTGCCTTGGCGGTATAGTAGAAGTTTTTGGCAGCCTGGTTCTCCGTCAACTGGCTCGAGGAGAAACTGAGGGCGAGAAGGGTCAGAAGAAGAAGAATCCCCAGGGTCAGAAGCAGCGCGATGCCTTGGCAGTCTCGGCTGCGCTGCGACTTTCCTGTGGCAATACCTCGTTTCATTGTTGCTACTCCGGATGGGGGCCACCCGCAGTCTAAGGTTCTCGGAGGAAGACCTCGGGTTGCCTTTCTCCTTGCTGATACAGCCTATATAATTTTATCACCGATCCTTACATGTTTCCAGTGATTTCGATTCGGTAAAACTTGCGGATGGATGTTGTATCGGGATCGTTCCAGGTGGATATTCGTGCGCCACCGGACGGAATTATTGCCTCTTCAGTCCACGTGCCCGAAAGCAGGTCGAAGCAGGACCAGAGGACATAGGTGCTGCCCGGCTGGCTGTTCCAGATAAGTTCTACGCCGTTGCCACCGCCCAATTTGACCTGCAAAGTCCTGAATGGGTAACCGAACTCGTAGGCTCCCATGTCCACTGTGAAGGAGGAGATCCCGTGGATGATGCGGGGATTGCCGTCCAAATCAACCGCCTGCCACATCCAGTCCTCATTCTTGCCGGCGTCAATGCACGGCGAATCCGGGGCGAGGCGGTAGTCCCCGGTATCCGGGTCAACGAACTGCGGGTAAGCGGATATGTTCCCTCGCCCACCTTCACTCCAGTCCTGGATGCAGGAATAGGCTGGTGGCCAGCTACGGCTGATCTGGAAGGCGCCATTGGACCCTGTGTTGCCCCAGAGGATGCAGTTGCGGATTGTTCCCTTGCAATAGAAGATGCCGGCGGCGTGAGTGGCCGAATTGGCGCAAATGGTATTGTTCTCAATCATGCCATCGCAGGAAGACAGCCCGCCGCCCGAATTTCTGGAGATCACGTTGTTGCGGATGAGTCCGTCGCAACTCCGCAGACCATCGCCGGAGTTATCAGATATGGTATTGGCCTGGATGGTGCCGTTGCAGCTACACAGCCCTTCGCCGCTGTTTTTTGAGATAACGTTGTTCTCGATTTTCCCATTGCAGTCATATAGGCCGCCCCCGTAACCTCCTGCCGAGTTCTCGACGATCACATTGTTCTTGATGACACCGTGGCACACAGCCAAACCGCCGCCACTATACCTGCCCGAGTTCCGGGAGATGATGTTGTTCTGGATGATGCCGTGGCAGAAAGCCAGGCCGCCGTACCTCTCGGCTGAGTTCTCGGTGATGAGGTTGTTTCTGATTAGCCCGTTGCAGTAGGCCAGCCCCCCGCCGTAGCTGTAAGCTTCAAGCGCGGAGTTCTGCGTGATGGTGTTGCTCTCGATCCTGGCCTGAGTGCGGTGAACCGCCGTTCCGCCACAAATCCCACCGCCGCGAGAACTCCTACCGTTCCGAATGGTAAATCCTGCCAGGACACATGCTGAGCTCTCGTGGCCGGAGAACCAGACAACCGGCCCCGTGGCGGCCCCGTCCAAGATTGTCGAGGCTACGATGTCCGATTTTCCGGGTTCGGAACTGCGCAAAATGACATCCACGCCGCAAAACTGGATGTTCACGTAATACGTCCCGGGGGCCACGATGATCTCGTCTCCACTCACGGCCAGGCAGAGGCACTCCTGGATGCTTGGGGCATCAGAAGGGACGTGGACGACCCTCGGAGGCGTGGGGGCCAGTGGGTCGCTTCCGCGTAGGGTCTCCAGACCGTCTCGAAGGCCGTCGCCATCTGTGTCATCTTTGAGTGGATCCGTTCGAACTTCCGCCTCGTCTGTGTCGGAAGCCAGGTCGCCGTCGGAGTCCACAGACGCGCCGTATTCGTAACACCCCATGTCCACACGCTCGCCTGCGAGACGACAATTGCCCTCCAGGTCACGCTGCGGCCAGGCGAACCAGTAGTAGTTCGCTCCCGCGTCTATGCAGGGAGAGTCGTCCTGGAGACGGAAGTCCTCGCCGGCACCATCAACGAATCGTGGGTCCTCAGCGATGTTGCCTTCACCGCCCCCGGCCCAGCTCTGGATGCAGGAATAAGTGGGGATGCTCGAGTCCTGAAGCCGCGGATCGTCCGTAGCCGTATTTCCCCAAATGATGCAGTTGCGGATCGTTCCCAGACATTCTGACAGTTTGCCTACGATTGTGTTGTTCTGGATTGTGCCGCCGCACCGAGCCAGTCCGCCACCGTAGATGAGATTGTTCTGGATTGGGCCGTCGCACCGATACAGGCCGCCGCACACAATGTTGTTCTGGATTGGGCCGCCGCACCAATACAGGCCGCGGCCATAATCGGCCGAGTTGCCGTAGACGATGTTGTTCTCGATCCTCCCGTCGCACCAATACAGGCCACCACCATAGTTTGTGCTGGAGTTTCCGGTGATCACGTTGTCCCGGATCGTGGCGTAGGTCCCGTTGCCGGCGATCCCGCCGCCGCGGTCGGCACTCCCATTTCGGATGCTGAAGCCGGAGAGGACCGAGGTTTCATCCTGTGTGCCGGAAAAGGTGACAACGGAGCCGAGCTGTCCCCCGTCAATAATCGTGTTCTCCACCACGGCGGGGTCGAGGGGATCGGTGCTCTGGAGGATGATGTTCTTACTGTCGAAATGGATGTTCTCGCTGTAGGTCCCCTGCGCAACGATTACTGCGTCCTCGTCCGACGAGGCATCAATTCCCTCCTGAATCCTCTTGAAGGCGGTTTGCCAGGATCTCCCGTCACCGGAAGCCGCCACCGAGCTGTCAACGTACCAGGCGATGTTGAACGACTCAGCCGGATTCCTGCCCGCACGGTATTCTTTGAGGTTCGACACGCCATCGGCATCCGGATCATGCGAGGCGCTGTAGTTGAGGTTGCCAAAGAAATGCATCTCCCAGTCATCGGGAAGAAGGTCTCCATCACTATCTGCGGAAGCGGACGCCGCCTCCGGAGTATTGCCGTACGCCCCCATGTTGATTCTCCCGCCGTTCGGCTCCGGCTCGTTGCCGTAAGGCGAGAGGGGGTCGCCCGCATCTACGCACGGTGACCAGCTCTTCAGGTGATAGTCCCCATTAGCCGGGTCCACGAAGTAGGGGAAGTGTACAATGTTTCCTTCGCCACCCTGAGTCCAACGCTGGATGCACGAATAGGCCGGGGAAGCGGAGGTGGAGAGCTGACCTGGTTCGCCGTTACCCCAAATGATGCAGTTGCGGATGCTGCCGTTGCATCCAGCCAGCCCGCCGCCCGAATTTCTGGAGATCACATTGTTGCGGATGACTCCATTGCAATACAGCAGCCCACAGCCGGAGTTATCGGAGATGATGTTGGCCTGGATGGCGCCGTCGCATCTACGCAACCCGCCCTGGCTATTTCTCGAGATAATGTTGTTCTCAATGGTTCCATGGCACTCGTAGAAGCCCGCGCCGCCGTAATAGTCAGCGGAATTGTCGCGGACTATATTGTGGTGGATTTGGCCGTTGCAAAAAGCCACACCCCCTCCGTGGTGCTCCGCTGAGTTTCCGACGATGACGTTGTTCCGGATGGTGGCGTGAGTCCGGCTATTCCATCCACCACCATAGACTCCGGCGCCAAGCACAGCCTCGCCATTCTGGATGGTAAAACCAGACAGGATGCAGGATTCATCCTCAGTGCCGGAGAAGGTGACCACCGAGCCGAGCCGTCCACCGTCAATGATCGTGCTCTCCACCACAGCAGGGTCAAGGGGATCGGTGCTCTGGAGGAGGATGTTCTTACCATGGAAATGGATATTGTCCCTGTATCTCCCCGGGGCGACGACGACTGTGTCGCCGTTCGAGGATGCATCTATCCCCTCCTGAATCCGCTTGAAGGCGGTTTCCCACGACTTCCCGTCACCCGAGACCAGGACTGAGCGGTCAACATACCAGGTCACGATGACTGGCGCCGGCTCCGTGCCTCCACGGTATTCCCTGAGGTTGGGGATGCCATCGCCATCCGCGTCATCGGATGCTCCCTGGGCAAGGTCGTCAAAAAAGTGCCTCTCCCAGTCATCCGGCAGAAGGTCGTCATCCGTATCTTCCGAAGCTGAGGCTGCTTCCGAAGTATCGCCATAGACCCCCATGTTAATTCTTCCCCCGTTGGGCTGCGGCTCGTTGGAGAAATCGGAGGCGGGATCGCCGGCGTCAATGCAGGGAGAGTAGCTCCTCAGGTGGTAATCCCCGCCTTGCGAGTCCACGAAGTAGGGATAATGGGAGATGTTTCCCTCGCCGGCGCCTGTCCAACCCTCGATGCAGGAGTAAGTTGGGTCCGCTGAATTGTGGACCTGCGAGCCCTCCGCGGCCTTGTTTCCCCAGATGATGCAATTTCGGATTATCCCGTCGCAGTTAGCCAGCCCGCCGCCGGCGTCGACGGCTGAATTCCCAGCGATTACGTTGTTCTCGATGATCCCCTTGCAGCCCAAGATGCCTCCGGTCCATGCTGCCGAGTTGCCGCTGATCACATTGTTCCGGATTGTACCGTCGCAACCGAAAAGCGCCCCGCCACAGGTAGATGAATTGCGGACGATCCTGTTTCCTTGTATGGTCCCCTCGCAGTCGTGAAGCGCGCCTGCGTCCCCTCCAGCCGAGTTCGCTTCGATGATGTTGTTTTGAATCACACCCCACGAAGAGGCTACCCCGCCGCCCTGCCCCTCAGCCCTGTTGCCTCGGATGATGTTGTCCTCGATCGTGCCGTTGCAGCGAGACAGCCCGCCGCCATCGTGACCCGCCCTGTTATGTTCGACGATGTTGTTTTGTACTCTGGCGTTGCAGTAAGCCAATCCGCCCCCAAGGCCGCCAGTCACGTTACGCGAAATGATGTTATCCCGGATGATGCCATCGCACCAACGAAGCCCTCGACCAGAATTGTCGCAGATGACGTTGCTCTGGATCGTGGCATGGGTGTGGCTGTCGGGGGTTCCGCCCAATATCCCGCCGCCGTACGTGCCGCCGCCGTTGCGGATGGTGAAACCCCAAATGATGCAAGATTCGTTTTCGGTGCCCGCAAAGGTGACAACCGGCCCGCTCTGATTGCCATCTATGATTGTATCGGCGACGATAGCCGGGTCCTCAGAATCGAGGCTCCTCAGAATAACGTTCTTGCCGTCGAACTGGATGTTCTCAACGTAATGACCGGGATAGACGATGATTTCATCCCCGTCGCCTGCGGCCGTCAAAGCCCCCTGGATAGTCTCGTGCCAGCGCCCCTGGGTGATATTTCTGACCAGCCTCTCCGACTCCTCGTCGGGATCCCACGCATAGTAGTATTCGGTGAGATTGGGGATACCATCGCTATCGGGGTCGTCGTCTGCGTCCTGTGTGAGGTCTCCGAACCAGTCCGTCTCCCAGTCGTCAGGGAGGCCGTCGGCATCTGTATCCGGAGACTTTGAGGTTGCCTCCTCGGTATTCCCGTAAGCGCCCAGATTCACACGCCCGCCATTAGGTTCCGGCTCGTTTGAGAAAGGAGAGGTAGGGTCGCCTGCATCTATACAGGGGGAGCGAGGTCTGAGGTGAAAATCGCCGCCTTCCCAATCCACGAAGTAGGGGTTGTAGTCAATGTTTCCTTCGCCACCGCCCCCCCAACCTTCTATGCAGCAATATGTTGGTGGAGCGGAAGAGTGGACCTGCGAGCTGCCATCGTTGCCCCAGATGATGGAGTTGAGGATCGTTCCGTAGCATTGCGAGAGGCCGCTGCCGTAGGCGGCCGAATTCTCCAGGATGGTGTTGTTCTGAAGCGTGCCACTGCAAGCGAACAACCCACCCCCCTCTCCCTGGGCCGCATTGCTCCAGATAACGTTGTTCTCGATGGTCCCGCTGCAACCGGAAAGCCCGCCTCCGTCTTCTTCGGCCGAGTTATTGCTGATCGTGTTGCGCCGGAACACGCCATCGCAGTAGGCCAATCCGCCACCGTCAGGCGCCGAGTTTAGCGAGACTGTGTTGTACTCAAATGTGCCGCTACAGCCGTACAGCCCACCGCCGCTCCCGCCAGCCCTGTTGCTGGTGATGATGTTGTTCCGCACTGTACCGCTGCAATATGCCAGTCCGGCTCCCTCGAAGGCGTCATTCTTGGAGATGGTGTTGTTCTCGATCGTGCCGTCGCAGCCCGACAGCCCTCCCCCGAACCATTCCGCCGAGTTATCGGTGATGGTATTGTTCCGGATTGTGGCGCGAGTTCCATTCCCTCGAATGCCGCCGCCGTAGTAAGCGCTGCCCTTGCGGATCGTAAAACCTGTTAGGATGCAGGATTCGCTTTCGATCCCATCGAACGCTACGACAGACCCCGCCAAGTTGCCGTCAATAATCGTGTTGGCGACGATCGCAGGATCGAGGGGATCGGTGCTCTGGAGGATGATGTCCTTCCCATTAAACTCAATGTTCTCGATATACACTCCCTGGCTGACGATAACCGTGTCACCGTCGGCCGCGGTGTCAAGGCCCTCCTGGATGAGGCGGAAAGCCGCCTCCCATGAGGTCCCGTCGCCCGACTTGCTCACCGAGGCATCCACGTACCAGAGGACTGCTGAACTTGTGGGATCGAGTCCCCGATGATATTCCTCGATGTTGGAAAGATCATCACCATCGGGATTGCCGCTTGCCTCCTCGGAGAGGTTTGCGAAATAGTGAAGCTCCCAACCGTCCGGCAGTCCATCGTGGTCACTGTCAACCGAGGCCGGTGTTGCCTCTGGCGTGTTTCCGTAGGCGCCCATGTTGACCTGCCCTCCGTTCGGACTCGGTTCTACAGAAAAAGGAGAGGCGGGATCGCCGGCGTCTATGCAGGGAGACCAGCTCCTCAGGCAATAGTCGCCACCGGTCGCGTCCACAAAGTAAGGATAGTATGAGATGTTTCCTGTGCCGCCCTCCGTCCAGCCTCCGATGCAGCAATAGGTCGGGATACTGCAGTTTTGCAGTTGCCCGCCGCCCCCGTTCCCCCAGATGATGCAGTTGCGGATCACACCGTTGCAGCCGTAGAGCCCGCCGCCCTGCTCCGCGAAGTTCCGGACGATCGTGTTGTTCTCGATCACGCCCTCGCACAGAAGGACTCCGCCGCCATTCTGGCCAGCGGAGTTGCCCACAACGACGTTGTTGCGAATGGTACCGTTGCAGCTATGAAACCCACCGCCCCGGCGAGCGGAATTCCGCGTGATCGTATTGTTCTCGATCAATCCGTCGCAATAGGCGAGCCCCCCGCCGTATCCGTCCGGATATTCCGCGATGGCCTGGTTGTCTGCGATCACGTTGTGGCAGATCGTAGCGTGGGTGTGGCTTTCTCGTGTTCCGCCGCAGATTCCACCCGCGTTGTCAGCGAGCCCGTTGCGGATGGTGAACCCTGAGAGAACGCAGGTGTGATCTTCAGTTCCTGAAAAGGTCACGACGGAGCCAAATCCAGTGCCACCAATGATTGTTCCGGCTACGACGTCGGGGTCGAGGGGGTCACGGCTGCGGAGAATGATGTTCTTACCGTAGAACCGAATGTTCTGGTAGTAGGTGCCTTCCGCAACGATGACGGTGTCTCCATCGGATGCGGCGCTGATTCCTTCATGAATCGTGCTGAAAGCTGTTTCCCAGGACTTCCCGTCGCCGTTAGGCGGGGCCGAACGGTCTACATACCACAGGTCAGCCGCAGACGCCGATGAGAGGTCGAAGCCGGGCAGGAGAACCAGGGCAAGCAAAAGGCCGGATAGGACAAGTCTGCCCCTATTCGGCAGAGCCAGGAGAGGAAAACCGGCAGGTGGAGCTTTTGGATGAATGCAGTTCCCAGCTGCCCCCATAGTCCCTCTTCCTTTTCGATCAGGGATTGGCACCCCGTTGAGCCTCCACTGGGCTGGCGGTGGACATCCCGCCGCTCACAACCGCAAGTGGAAAATGAGGACTTCCTCTCTTACTTAAACGGAGAAGGCGTGTTATTACATGGATAGCACGCGAATTGCTTTTTTGCAACCACTAATTTTGGAAATGGGCTATAGGGCGACGTGCTGAGAAAGCCACAACCTCTTGGACGCGAAGGAGAAGTGAACGAGGTGGAGACGGATTGACAACGAGGCTTGCGTTCGCAACCGGATAAAAAGGAGATCGAACGGAGCGTGAATTTGGAGATTGAGGAATGGGCGAGCGAAGGAAAGGGAAACGGCGGTGACCCGCCGGATCGAAATTGAGAAAGGGGGGCGTGTGTACTTTCGAGTGCCTTGCGGGGGCAAGGCGTGAAGGCGTAAGAAAAAATTGAAGAAAGAGCTTGACAGGGTTTTGGAGTGGTGGTATCAGCTATTATTGATGCAATATTAGATCAGGGCAAGGAGACCCACCCTATGTCAAAGAAACATTGGAACTTGCTGACGGACCTCGAACTGCGGTTGATGAACATCGTGTGGGAAAAGGAAAAGGCCACGGTGAGGGAGGTGAAGGACGCGCTTCCAAAGGGCAAGCCTCTGGCCTACTCCACCGTGTTGACCGTGATGCGAAATCTGGAATGGAAGGGATACCTTCGTCACGATGTTCACGATAGAACGTATGTCTACCACCCGACGGTGCCGCGGGATGAGGTTGTTCACTCGATGCTGCGGCATCTGGCCGGTCGCCTTTTCGGCGGTTCGGCGGAGCTTCTGATGGTGAAGTTCCTCGAAAAGGAGGAACTGAGCTTGGACAAATTGAGTCGGTTGAAGAAACTGATCGCTGCGATGGAGAAGGAGGCAAAGAAATGAACGGGTTGTTGCGTTTCGGGGAGTCGCTTTTCCCTTTTTTTCTGGATTTTGTCTACCAGGCGACAGCGCTCATGCTGGTCATCTTTGCGATCAGCTTCGTTCTGGGCAGACGTCGCGCGCAGGCGAGGTACTGGCTGTGGGTGTATTGCCTTGTCGGAGTTCTCCTTTTGCCCGTAATTTCATTTGTTGTGAGAGACCACCGAGTCGCTCTTCTTCCTGCCAAGGAGGGACGAGCCGTCAGTGACCTCGCTTCGAGATCCTCTGAGCCACCGCCAAACATAGTTGACCGACCGGTTGTGACCAAGTCGGCTCAAGAGGCATCTTCCTCCGAAACAGTCCCGCTGATCGAACCATCTCCGACGCTCTCAGCAGAAGAAGAGACCCTGACTGGGAGCGAAGTCGTTGGGGCAGACGATTACGATCCTGGCCCGGATGTGACGACCGCAGAAAATGTTGGGACCGAGGCCCCGGCTGAGACCTCCGTTGCAACAACGCAAGAGTCCGGAGAGGAGAGGGGCAGAAAATCGGGGTCCCCCTTCCCCTGGCAGGGCGCAATCAGCCTGGCATGGCTCGCAGGCTGCGGTATCTTCTTGCTGAGGCTTGTGTTCGCGGCCATCTCAGTGGCTCGCATCTGCCGATCCTCTTCCCGGATTTCTGATTCCGCTCTGTCGGGACTGTTTGAGAGGGCGAAGAAGGCCGCTGGCGTGCGAAGTGGAGTACGGCTCCGACTGTGCAAAAGGCTCGTCTCTCCCGTGTCCGTTGGGATTTTCCGGCCCACCGTCTTTTTGCCTGAAGCTCTCGCGCAGGACCTGTCCCCCGAGCAACTCTATCCTATTCTCCTCCACGAGCTCGCCCATATTCGCTCCGGGGACTACGCGGTGAATGTGCTGGAGCGGATTGTCAAATCGCTTCTATTCTTCCATCCCATCGTGTGGTTCATGAGCCGAGAGCTTCACGCTCTCCGGGAAGAGGTCTGCGACGACAGAGTCCTCGACTGCTATTCGGACAGCGTCCTTTACGCGAGAATCCTCACAGACCTCGCCGGAAGAAACGTTCGCCGAACGTCCGGTTTCCTTGCGTCGCTTTGCTTCTTCAATCACCGGGCCCTGATTGAAAGGCGCGTGGAGCGCATCCTGGCCACGGCGAAGCGTCCGAGGAGAAGATTTCAACTGAGGACAGCTATCACCTTACTGACAATTTCCTTCGCCGTTGTTGGTTGTTTGTCGCTGCTTTCCTTCTCCGCGCGAGGGGTGGAAACGAAGGAGGGGGTAAGTTCTCTGCGAGTCCAGGTCAGTCCGGCGCCGGGCGGAGGCTCGTCGGAGGAGCTTCCTGAAGGGGTCGTTTTCGAGGGTCTTTACAAACACCGCAGCCGGGGACGCGATTACGGGACCAGCAAGTTGTGGATCAAAGGAGACAAAAATGAGGCGATAATAGCCATAACGGAACTTCGATCAACGACGTACACCGCATCCGGTGACAAGGAACACCGCCTCACCGAGTATAAGATAACCTCAAGGGACAGGGAAGGATTTGAATGGATTCTGACGGTCGAAAAAGGAAAGGCTATCTCCAGGAGGAAGAGTCCAAGCAAAGAGGACGAGGTGAAAGAGATTCCTGTGCCGGAGGGCCACCTGTTCGATCCCAACTCGCGGCCGGATCCCTACTGCGTCGCCAATATTTTGCTGAGAAGTTTTGATCTGAAGGAAAGGGAATCCAGTGAGGTCAATGCTCACGACTGGGATAATTCAGGCGAGGGGATGGCAACTTACACCTTCAAGATCGAGAACAGAGGAAAAGAGGAGGTGATGGTTCCTGCGGGGACTTTCAAAGCCAATCACGTTGTCCTGACCCAGCTCACCACCGGCAACACCTGGTACAAAAAGAGGGCTGGACACGTCACCGATTTCTGGGTTCTCGACAACGACGTCATCGTCAGAATCCTCAGGCATCGGGAACCGTATGAGCTCCTACTCGCTGACTACAAGAGCCTCACCCCATTGCCCGGCCTGAAGGAGCGCGCGGAAGCCGCTGCCGCGCCGGTTTCATACGTGACCACCCCTATCCGGACTTTCCGCAGCGGGACCAGCATGAACTCGGTGGCGTTTTCGCCGGATGGAAAGAGAGTCTTGGCGGGGGGTGCTGGCGGAACCCTGAAGTTGTGGGATGCTGAGACGGGCGAGGAGATTCGCAGCTTCTCCGGTCACAGAGGAAAGGTCGCTTCAGTGGCGTTCTCGCCTGATGGCAAGCAAATCGTGGCAGGAAGCTGGGGTGGAACAGCCAAGCTCTGGGATGCGGCGACGGGCGAGGAGATTCGTGCATTCGATCATCCACCAGGGATCGAGCAAGTGGTGTTTTCTCCAGATGGGACGAAGGTGCTCACAGCGGGCCATGACGGTACTGCGAAGATATGGGACGCATCTACGGGCGAGGAAATCCGCACTTTTTCGGGCCATAAACGTGACCTTTGCTGGGCAACGTTTTCGCCAGACGGTGCACTGGTCCTGACAGGAAGCGGTGACGGAACGGCGAAAATATGGGATGCAGACGCGGGGCGGGAGATTCGCACCTTCTCCGCCCATCCTTCGGGTGTCCAGACTACCGTGTTCTCGCCCGATGGCAAGAAAGTCCTTACCGGTGGCGAAGATGCCACTGCGAAGCTATGGGACGCCGAGACCGGAAAGCTGATACGCACGTTCCGTGGCAACCGCTGGGTGGTCTGGGCAGCCGCCTACTCTCCTGATGGGAAGACGGTTCTGACAAGCGGGAGCTTCGAGGGGACAGCGAGGTTATGGGATGCTTCCACCGGCGAGCTAATACGCACGTTCACCGGCCACAGAGGTCCGGTTGACCAGGTGACCTACTCCCCCGATGGCAAGAAAGTCGCCACCGCAAGCCACGACGGGACGGTGAGGCTATGGGATGTTGGCCCGATCGGCGTAACGGTGCCTGCCAAAGAAGTAGCCGCGGCGCCCGCTGCCGAGGTCAAGCAGGAGGCGGAGGTTTTGATCAACCTCGAGCCGTACTTGAACGCGCCCATGAAGGCGTTCCATGACAAGCCGGGCAATGACCTCACAATTACTCCGGGCGGGCACAGGCTCGCCGGTATTTACTTCCAAGTTGCCAAGGGGATCATCTGGATCGGTGGTAACAGGGAAGAAAACAAGGACATGCCGCTCAAGGTTGAGGGGATCAAGATTGGGCTGAAGTTAAGGAAACTCCACTTTCTCCACTCGACCTGCTGGACAGCTCCGGAAGGGACCCGAATCGGCAGCTACATCGTTCACTACCAGGACGGATCAACGGCGGAGATTCCCCTTGTTTACGGTGCGAACATACGCAACTGGTGGATACATGGCGAGCCGCGACCAGATATCTCTCAGGGGAAGGTGGCCTGGCGCGGAATAAATCCGCATGCATGGGGCCTCACCCGTCTCCGCGTGCAGCTTTATACATGGGCGTGGGAGAATCCGCATCCCGATAAGCTCGTCACAACTATAGACTTCACGTCGTCTAATACCGACTGTTCGCCCTGGGTGGTGGCCATGACAGCCGAAACGGAAGCCGCGGCGCCCGCTGCCGAGGTAAGAGTGCCTACCGAAGTCATCATTGACATTACCAGAGATGGGAAATTCCTCCTCAACCAGGCCGAGAGGCCAATCAAAGAGATTAGAGATATGCTGCAAAAGGTCGCGAAGGAGAACCTCGACATACATATCATTGTGAGGTGCGACCCGGAGACTCCACATGAGACCGTCGTCAATGTTCTCGACGCCTGCGAGGAGGCCAACATCTCGAAGGTCTCTTTCGCGGTGCTCAAGCAGGGCGAAGAAGAGAAGCCTGCCCCATCGCCAGCCGTCCCCGCGAAAGGCAAAGAAGAAGGCTACGTGCCCAGTGCCACAACCCCGGAGGGTCTGTACCGCGAAGGGAGCAGGTTGAGGTCGCAGGGAAGGGCAGATGAAGCGCTGAAGGCATGGAGAACGCTGACAGAGAAGTTCCCCGAAAGCAACAGGGCCGGCTGCGCAGCCGTTTACATGGGCCAGCTTCAACTGTCCATGAAGGACCATAAGGGAGCTGAAAAAAGCTTCAAGCTGGCGGCGGAGAAGTTCGGCGATCATAGGTATGCCAACGGAGTTGAGGTTGGAGGATACGCCTATTTCTATCTCACGCACGTCTACTGCGAAACGGAACAGTACAAGAAGGCTGGTGAATCGCTAAAGGCTCTGGTCGAGAAATATCCCTACGCCCGGGGACATCGAATGGGCGATGCCCTGATGTCGCTCAGGGCCAAGAGATGGTTCTACGACAAACTGAAAGCAAAGAAGATTGACCTGAAGTTCCTTGACAATCTCATTGCGGAGCAGAAGGACCCGAAGAACTTCGACAAAATGAACAGCCGGCAATTGTATCTCGTCGCCCACAACCTGATGCGAGATGATAAGGACAATCCCACGGCGATTAAAGCGTTCCTGAAGGGCGTGCAAAAATTTCCAGAGGAGAGCTTCACGCCGTACGGTGCCGTTTTCGCGCTGCAACTCCAGATCGAGGAGAAGGATCACGAGGGAGCGAAGCAGACAGCTAAGCTGATGATTGAGAAGTTCCCAAACGCCAAGGTGGGCAAAGGTGGTCCAGTCGCGGCCATCGGATACTATGGTCTCGGAGCAGCTCATTTCGAGGCGAAGGAGTACAAGAAAGCGGCGGAGACGTTTCAGAAAGTCGCCGAGCAATTTCCCACCGCGGCGGACATGGACGGCGTGCAGTTAAAATCGTTGATAGCTGAACGCTACATCAGCGCTTTGAAAGAGAAAGGAATCAAGGTCAAAGGCTTCAGCAATTAGTTGGCGCAAGAATCTCGTTTGTGTTGAAGAGCCGGAGAGGGAAGTCCCGGCATTTGGAGTCCCGCGCCTGCCTTGCAGCTACCTGCGCTCAGGAGGTATGCGGCGAGCGCCAGCGTGGATCATGTTTAACAGCAACAATAATCACACAGGTACCATGTGGGGGAGGAGCAGGTATGAAACAGATGATTGTTCTTTTGGTTGTGGTCGGACTGATTGGCTGTCAGGCGCTGTCAGAGGCGCCAGCCGAGGAAGGGCTGAAGGAGGCGGCGGAGGATTTCCTGACGGGGATCAAGAAGCCCACTCGTTTGATCTCCGAAGCATCCCAAGCGTGCTGGTCGCCGGACGGGACAAAGATCGCCTACACCAGGCACCCGTGAGGCCAAGACTCTGCTGGGGGCATATCCATTTTAACGCTTGACGGATCAGGCCGAACGCAGGAGATCACCTCGGACGGCAAAGACTCTTGCTGGTCGCCGGATGGCCAATGCATCGCTTACCTCAGGGTCGGACAACAGGTCGGCGGGGAATCGGTCTGGCTGGTGAGAGCCGATGGCGAAGATGAACCCATCTTCCTGGACGAGGGCGGCTCAGTCTACTGGATGCCCGATAGCAAATCGGTCATTTACCATTCGCGTAGGGATCGAGCGGTCTACAAAATGGGCATCGCGGAAGGCGAACGACAGAGAGAGAACCTTCTTAATATCCGCTACATGTATCCCCGTCCTTCGCCGGACGGGAAGGAGATCGCGTACATCGGGCAAGGAGGATTGTGCATCTCCGCCATGGATGGCAGCAGCACCCGGAGGAAGGCTATCGAAGTCAGGGGATTCTGCGGCGGATGGTCTCCTGATGGAAAGAAAATCGCCTATGGCGGCTTCTTCGGGTCCGGCTTGGGCCTTCGCGTGATTGATTCCTCGCTCGAGGGAGAGCCAGAGGTTTTGCTTCCCGGCCACTGGAGCCGTCCATCATGGTCTCCCGAGGGGAGATTCGTCGTTTACGACACCATGGCAGAGACCCTTGTCGGTCTGGATCATGAACGTCGAGCCGTTAGCCGCAGCGGCGCCTGAAAGAGAAGCGCCTGCGGCTGAGGTTGAAGAGCCACCCGCCCCCGAACCCCAAGTGCTGGCCTTCGACGATTTCGACGGCAAGCTGAGCCTTGACTGGCACATCCTCAAAGCGGATCCCACCCATTTCTCGTTATCAAAGAACCCGGGGATGCTAACCATCACCACCCAGAAGGGAGCGCTCGGCGCCGAAAGGAAGGATTACAAGAACCTGTTCGTCATAGATTGTCCAACGCGGCCAGGCGCAGATTTCGAGATTACGACGTCCATCGTATCATTCAAGCCTGTGGCCAATTGGAACCAGGCCGGCCTGATCTGCTACAACGATGACGACAGCTTCCTCAAGTGGGTCTACGAATGGACCGGCGACAACTTGGGAAGCGGCCGTCTCGCCTTCACCTTTGGACGTGAGACCGGAGGGACGCCGGCGTATGAGTGGTTCACCGTGAGACAGCGACTTGAGAAGGTGTGGTTCCGCATCAGCAAGCAGGGAAATCGCTACGCATTTTCGACAAGCCTGGACGGCAAGTCCTTCCGCCGCTATGGTAACAGGACGTGGGGTGATGGATCGGTCAAGCAGGTTGGCCTCGTTGCCAAGAACGGCACACCCTCAACCGCCCCGGACGTTGACGCCTTGTTTGATTTCTTTGAGGTCAAGGCCTTTCCTGGCGAAGCCGCAGGCGGCCCCTGGCGCCTGCCCAAAGTCGAGACCGGCAAGTTCCGCATTCCCGACGAAAACTTGCAGATTCCCGATGAAATGCAGGCTTGTGCAGCGAAACTCCGCAAGATTGGCGACGCGATCAAGCAATACGAGAAAGACAAGGGTAAACTGCCCAACCGGCTGTCCGACCTCGTTTCAGACTACATCAGCGCTGAGACTCTCCTCTGCCCCCACGATCCGACGTACAGGGCACCGCACTGGCCCGACCCAAAGCTTCCATGCAGCTACATGTGGGAGCTTTCCCTGGACCCGGTTCCCTCCCCGTGGCCTGCTGTGAGCGGCATGGTGTCTCGTGAATGGAAGATACAGCAGATGAAGCTTTTTGGCGATGTCGTGCCTACGGTTCGCTGTCTCGCGCACGGTTACGACGTGGCTCTCAATCTATCCGTAGGGGGTCAGATTTACTCGAGCCCATACCACAGTTTCGGTTGGGAACGGGTGTTCATACCTGACTACAGCTTTGGCGATGAGATGGAGATCGAGGAGGTCTCTTCTGCCCCTGCTGAGGTTGAGAAGGAGCCCGCGCGTCCTCCTAAAATCGCAAGGCGCAAGTTCGACATTCCCGAAGAGAACCTGCGAATACCGCAGGAAATGGAGGCATGTGCCGCGAACCTGCGGAAGATGTATGCGGCGATCAAGAAATACGAGAAGGACAAAGGCAAACGGCCCAATTGGCTATCGGACTTGGTTCCCGATTACCTGAGCGGCGACACCCTCTTCTGCCCCAACGATCCGGGCCATACATCGCCGTTTTGCCTCGATCCAAAGCTTCCATGTAGCTATGGCTATCAGTTCACGCCGATCCCGATCCCTCCAGGCTGGGATCCCACCGGCCGCACGCGGTATCGGGATTGGAAATCCAAGCAGGTGGGACTTTTCGGCGACATCGTGCCCTTGGTTCGCTGCCACCATCACGGCGAGGCGGTTCTCAATGTATCGGTGGGCGGGCAAGACATACTGGGGCGACCTGAACTGGGAGTGGATGTTTCTCCCTGACTACCGCTTCGGTGATGAGGGAATCGGGAAAGAAGTCTCACCTGCCCCCGCTGAAGTTGAGGAGGAGGCGGTGCAGCCCGCCGAAGCTGCAAAACGCCAATTCGACATTCCCGAGGAGAATCAGCAAATCCCCGGGGAGATGCAAGCCTGCGCGGCGAAGCTGCGCAAGATTCACGCCGCCATCAAGAAATACGAGAAAGACAAGGGGAAGCTGCCTGACTGGTTATCCGACCTCGTTCCCGACTACCTGAGCAAAGATGCGCTGTTGTGCCCCGACGACACAACCTACACGACAATGACCTGCGTAGATCCGAAGCTTCCTTGCAGCTACAACTATGAGTTCTCGGTGACCCCCACTGGCGGCACGACATTCCGAGATTGGAAGATCGAGCAGATGAGACTTTTCGGCGACCTCGTGCCTCTGGTCCGTTGTCATCATCACCCAAGGCATCTCAACATCTCGGTGGGCGGCGACATGTATTGGACCCGCCTCTGGTGGGAACACACCTTCAAGCCCGGTTATCGCCCGGGCGACGAACAGTCCGAATCCCGCTGATCAGTAGCCACAAAGACGCGTGTCTCGCGTCGCGCGCGAGAGGAGACGCCCCGCGTTCTCCTGTGGACTGGGCTAACGAGGCCTCGAAAGAAGTCCCCGATGTGAGGTGGCATCCGGCGTTGGGGGATGTTCCAAGTGGTGGAGGCAACCAGAAGCCTGAAGCCAAGGAGGGGGTCGCCTTTATTCCAGGCGAGCTCAGGCAGAGCGAAGCGGTGACCGGCTCCGCCCGATCTAAACCCACCCTTTTCTCAACTAAACTTCTGCCGCTGCGGTCGTGGGATGACAGGGACGCTTTTCCCATAGTTGACTCGCCGAATTGCAGAGACACCCTGCCGGATTGAGCCGCAACCCCGACAAAAACAGGCAGAACTGCATTGTGTGGGCTTCCGTCCAGTGCCCGTCATCAAGAATGGCATAAAGAGGATCGTGTTGTGAACCACAAAGACACCAAGACACAGAGGGCGATTCCATTCTGTCTTGGTGTCTTTGTGCCTTTGTGGTGAGGGATGCCATGGAATTGAAGTTCGACCCCAACCAGGAGTCTCATATTTTCGATCCAAAGCAGTTGACAGAATACCAGACGAGAATGCATAGGGAATAAGTTGTGATTCTTCCCTTCGGCAGGTAACATGAATGGAAAGGGCAGGTATAATTGTAGAAATGGAAGAGAAGGCTCGCACGCGTAGGATCGAAAGGAACATTTTCCGGTTTGGGGTTGTGCTTCTGATCGCAGAAGGCATCTTTCTCATCATAGTAGCTGTGGTTCGCCCGGCTCTTTTCGGGAAAATGCTCGCTTTAATCAGCGCCATTCTTGTGGGAGGGCATCTGGGTTCGATCCCTGCGGGGTTGGCCATGGGATTTCGCACCGGTGAGGTGATTTGTTTCCTGTGCCTGTTCAATTTGATGTGGCTGCTTCTTCTCTTCTCACTGGTGATCAACCTTTCAGACCGAGCGGGAGGCAGCAGGTTTGTCAGAAGGATGGTTCAAGATACTCACAGAATCGCCGCCAGGCAAAAGAGCAGGGTCGGTCAGTATGGGATGCTTGGGCTGGCGGTGTTTGTGTGGCTGCCATTCCCGTGGACAGGCTCGGTTGTCGGGGCTGTGATAGGGCTGCTGATGGGGATGTCCATCCAGAGGATCATGCTTGTGGTTGTACCCAGCATGATCGCAGCAATAACCACCTGGACGTTAGGCTTCAAATACATTTTTGACCTGACGGCCCACATCGAAAACTGGTTTTCCCCTGCCCTCGCAGTCTGCATTATCCTCCTCGTCTTACTCCTGCATTTCCGGCGTCTTCGACGACAGGAAAGCAAACAGGATTGACTCGTCGCGCGGGAGCACCGTTCCGTCCGATGCCTTAGAAAGCTGCGACGAAGTGACCGCTGCGCCACCTTGTCCCCCGGTCAGGCTTCATCAAACGATGCGCCTGCACCCATGAAATGCAGTTCTCCTGGCTCTTCTCCCTCCAGGAATTCCACATACACTGAGATCAGCAACCCGTTGCGGACTCTCTGGCCTGGAATCTCAAACGTCTTGTCAACGTGCTGGTCCATGAGTCCGAGATCGTCAATCTCTTGCACGCAACGGTCTCCATCCCAGATGTGCACCTTGTCCAACTTAGCGTTCTCATGGACCTCCGCCAAGAGACGCACGTGAGAGTGCTTCATCTTTTTTCCGTTGTGGATGGTGGGTGTGGGGATGGCGAAATTGAACCAATTCGCCGTGCCTGGGTCCTGACGCACCTCGGTGTAGTAGCCGGCGCGGCGGATGTGTTGTACCCGGTCAGGGTACTCAACGTGCATACTCGTCCCATGCAGCCAATACTCGTACTCACCCATGGCTACCTCCCTTCTGCGGCTGAAATTCCAAAGAAGAGCCACATGCGTTCGAAAGCCCTTCCGCACAACCCGCTCAGCACAGAAGTGCTGCCAACGGGTCTGTCAAGATGTTCCGCGATGGCGAACATTCAGGACTTGACCGTCTCCAACGCCAATTTCTGAAACCGCCCTCAATTCGTACTTGTCACGTTTTCGCACTCAAGTCAAACAGAAACCTCCTCCTCGGTGTCATGACTTTGTCATGAGTCACATTCAGCGGGTCCGGCTGAAAAAAGAGGCGGCAGGGATTGAAGCGAGAGCTTCGAGCGAGCCGGTGGAGGGGTCTCGATCCACTTGAGATTGAACGCGTAGTGATTCCAACTGGTCGTCAGGTGAATCACGCCGTTTTTGGCCTGGCAGATAGACATGTAGCCCTTTGGCTCGGCGCTGCTATCACTCATGATGAATTTCGTTCGGCCATCGCTGCCAGTCATCTCCCGAGGCGGCCCATCGTCGCTGATCAGCCGGATCTTGGGCCAGGTCTTACCACCGTCATAAGAGACCGCCGCAAAAAGCCCTTTCACCGGACGCTTCTTGCCGGAGGCGTCAGTGACCATGACGCGTGGAGTCCTTCCGCTCGCAAACGAGGCCAGGAAAAGCGGGCCTTCTTTCAATTTCAGCAGCGCCAACCGCTGACCACCACCAATCGGCGGAAAAATGCTTGGCATGTAGGTCCACGATTTGCCCAGGTCTTCGGAGACGCTCATGGGCATGCATCGGGGGCCGTCTTCCTCGCGGTCCCGGCGGCCGGGAAAGAAACGGGTGGGGCCTCTTGCCATCTCATCGCCACGGCCGAAGGCAATCAACCTCCCATCGTCAGTTTGCGCCACACCGGCGTGGATACCCGCGATCGTGCCGCCCGCGTCGAGCCAGGTTCTGCCGCCATCGCGGCTGATATGGAGAGCCGTTCCCCCGTCCCCGCTGGGAGTGGCGTCCGCTGGGAGCACCAGATAACCCTCCTTCGTGCGAAACACGGATTCCACAACCTGATTGCGGCTTTGATGTTCGGGAACGATGAGGCGGGCTTTCGACCAGGTGGCGCCGTTGTCAGTTGAGGTCCGCATGATAATGGCCAGTGGTCCCCATGTCGCAGCAGTGGAAAGCGCGTTGAAGTGGTATATCGTCCTGTCTCCGTCGTACCACAAGGCCGGGCAGTGATCGTTGCGGTCGGGAGCGTCCCAGCACGGTGAGGCCGGCTCCCATTCATCTTTGCCATAGCGCAGTCGGCTGGCTGCGACAGCGAGTTCCCGTCCCCGCTCGGTGACGGTCGTGTACCAGAGGGCCAACAGATCGCCGTTGGGGCAGTCGGTGATGGCCGAATGATGGTTGTGCCCGTGAAACACGGGGCCATGGGAGGGTGTGGGAATCTTCACGAAGTTTCGAGGCCCACGGAAATAGGGTTTCGTTGGGTCCGGCCCTTTGGCAATGTCGGCCGGCACTCCCTGTTTGACATTTTGCTGGTAGAGAGGCTTCGCTACTGGCGGCAGGGGCGGGGTTCGCGGGAGCTCGCCGATAACGACACGGAAACCGATGAACCAGCTCTTGTCTTCAGGGAGGGTACCAAGTCGGTTGGCCGAACGCAAATAGTAGGCAACGGTCCCATGACTGCCGCCGCGGCTGACTTTGAAATCACCCTCGGCCTGGCCGACGGGGTCAGCCTGTTTCGCGTTTTGGTAAGGCCCATGCCAGTCATAGCACCATTCTTCCACGTTGCCGTGCATGTCATACAGACCCCAGGGATTGGGCGGCGTTTTCCTGCCGTGCAGCCTTACCACTTCCTGCCAGCCCCGAGAACGGGGCAGACAGGGATACCAACTGTTGTCGGGATTTTTGATAAATTCCTGGGGCAATGTATCGCCGGTCCAGAAAGGAGTAGTCGTTCCTGCCCGGCAGGCGTATTCCCATTCGGCCTCCGTCGGCAAGCGATAAGGCAGCCTTTCCTTCTCGGATAGCCAGTCACAGAAGGCTTTTGCCTCGTTCCAGTTGATGAAGACAACCGCCTCGTCGTTGTCAATGGAAAATCCGTTCTTCCCGCGCAAGTGCGCATGAAGCCGATCAAATTCCTCGTACTGCTGGTTGGTGACCTCGGCGACGCCCATGTAAAAAGGCTTTGTGATGGTGACGTCATGTGTCGGGTGCTCATCGTAATCGCCGTTTCTGGGAAGCCAGATTCCCCTCCCGCCGAACTCTCTCGCGTCCAGTATCTGCTCCGGAAGTTCACCCCCCTCGCCATAACCCATGGAGAATGTTCCGGGCTCGATGCGGACAAATTCCATACCGATGGAATTCGCGAAGCGACTGCCCGTGGGCGTCTCGGCCGCCCATGCAGGCATCCTGGCGGAAGCTGCAAAAAGAGCGGCCCACATGACCACGGATGATACACCTATCTGTTTCGCCATTCTTCCCATCTCCTCATTTGATCGTTATCGAGACACCTTTGCCGGAGCTTTCCTTTCAAGCCATGTGAGATTGAAGGCACGGCGCCGGCGATTAACGATCAGTTGGTTCAAGGCGTCGGTTACCTAATATGGATTGCCCACTAAGGAAGAGCGAGGCAACCTTAGTTCTCCATGCTGTAAAGGGTTAGGCTTATTTGAGAAGAAGCACATCAGGATCTCTCTCAAGCAGAATCCTACCTCCGAACAGCCGGTTTTTCAAGCAGTTGTGGTAGGAAACGGATGCCCGGTTCGGTACAAAAGAGATTGAAGCTGATTCAAGGCTGTGATATACAAGGCAAAAAGGAAGCCGTGGGCACGTTTGAGGTGTCAAAGACAAAGGCTGTTGTCGTAGCGTAAGTTTCTGTCTGGCTCGGCAATTCAACCGGCAGCCTCTGGGTGCAGAGGCGAGCCGATGCGGAAGAGGTGATCCACTATGGGCTTAATGCGAGGAATTCGCAAAAATATCAAGGGCATTTATTGGGTAGTCACTGTTCTCATTGTGATCTCGTTTGTTCTGTGGGGCACGCGACTGGGCGGTCGAGGTGGTCGGAAATATGCCGGGACCGTTTTCGGGAAAAAGGTCTCCGTGAAGGAGTTTTGGACCCATCTTCGCGTCGCCCGTCGGGAGGCCCAGCGGATAGAATCACGAATTGGGCGGGCGATCACCTCGGAAGAAATCGAGAACAGGGCGTGGCAGCGGGTGATGGAATTGAAAGAGGCGAGTCGGATGGGCATCATTATTCCCATGAGTCAAGTCAAGGAGCGAATAAGGCTTATGTTCTCACCCGGGGGGACCTTTGACGAAACATTCTATCGCAACGCGCTGTATTTCCAGGGGATGACGGAAGAGGAGTTCGCTGCAACCCTTCGCGACGACATGAAAATAGCGGAGCTCGAGCGCCTCGTCGCGGGAACGGTGGTCGTATCGCCATGGGAGCTGAAAGAGAAATATGACTACGAGAAGGAACAGAGGAAGATAAAGTTCCATATGGTGGAATCGGCTCCGCTGGTGGAGGCTTTCGACATGTCGGACACCGGAGAGGCGTATTACCGTTCCCACAGGGGTGAGTTCCGCGAGCCAAAGAAGGTCGCCGTCCAGCACCTTATGGTCGAAACCAAGGCTTTCGCAGATAACGTGAGCCTCACTGAGGAGGAGCTGAAGGCGTATCACGAGAAAAACAAGGAATTGTACAAGGGAGCCGACGGGAAAACGGCTGCGTTCGAGGAGGTCAGGACACAGATCGAGTGGGAACTGAGAAATCAGAAAGCCGACGAAATGGCGCGGAAGAAGGCGGAGGAGGTCTTCAGCTTTTCGGAAGCGTCGCGAATGAGGGAGATCGCCGAGAAGAATGGTCTTGTCCTTCGTGAGACTGGCTTGATCCCGGAAGAGGGGGACGTCGGTGAAGAGCTTGCGAAGGAGCCCGAGTTCCGCAAGGCGGCTTTCGATACGGCTATTGGTGAAGTCAGCCCCGTTATCAAGACGATCGCCGGCTATTGCGTTCTCAGCCCTATCCGAATGGTCCCTGAGCGCATTCCTTCTTTCGAGGAGGTTCGGGAGGCCGCCGCAGAAAAACAGAGGGCGCAGCAACTGAAACAAGCGGCTATCCGGGCGGGGCTTCCGCCTGAGCAGGTGGATGCCTTTGTCGAAGAGCACTCGGTCATTCCGGCCGGAATGGACGTGACGGAGGAAGATGTTCGGCAGTACTACGACAATCGCAAAGCAGAGTTCATGAAGCCGAAAAAGGTCAAAGTGCAATACCTCGTCGTGGAAAAAGCTCCCTTCGAGAAGGAGGTCAAGGTCACCGAGAAGGAAATAAAGGCGGAGTACGAGGAGAACGACTGGAAGTACAAAGACGAGGAGGGCAAACTGAAGCCCCTCGCTGACGTGAGAGAAGAGATCGAACAGGCCTTGAGGGAAATGAAAGCGGACGAGAAAGCAAGGGAACGTGCGGACGAGGTCTTCGTTATCTCGCGGCCTCAGAGACTGAAAGAGTATTCGCGGGAACGCGGACTGGAGCTTCGGGAGAGCCGGCTGTTCGCACGTGGAGAGACGATTGACGATTATATGGGAGATTCACTGAGGTTCGCCGGCATCGCCTTTGAGACAGATCTGGGAGAAGTCAGCCCGTCGTTCCGGACGGATGTTGGGTACTGCGTGCTCTCGCCTATGCAGATTGTTGAGGAGAGAATTGCTGACTTTGAAGAGGTCGCGGAGGCGGCGGCGGAGAAATCGAAAGAGTTCAAAGCGGAAATGCTCGCTGGCAGGATTGCACGTGAGTTGCGAAGCCGGGTCAATGAGAAGATAACCGAGGAGGAGAAGGATTTGGAGACCGCCTGCAAGGAGCTTAAACTCGAAGTCGAGGAGAGCGGGTATTTCCGGCGGGACGACCTGTCCATCGAGAAAATCGGGACGGCATACGGGGTCGCGAGTTCTGCTTTCCAAAGCGAACCGGGCAGGCTGAACAGCTATCCCAGAAGGACGGACAAAGGCTATTTCTTTTTCGCACTCAGCGAGGTCAAACCACCCACGGATGAGGAGTTTGTTGAGGAGAAGGACTCGTACTACAACGAGCTGGTAAGGGAGAAGGGACAGGAGGCTTTCCGGGAGTGGTCGGCGGCCCTTTGGGAGGAGGCCAACGTGAAGAGTTATTCTCGCCCCGCTCCGAGGAAGACTCCAAAAACGGCTGCGAAAAAGAGTCCGAGAGGGGCTGCCTCCCCGAAAGGGGGGCTGAGTCGGGGCACTCGGTGAGCGGCCATGGGCGGACTGTAGGAATATCAAGCAATCCAGAATGGAGGACGGAATATTGATCAAAGTTGGCATTGTAGGCGCAGGAACGATGGGCCTGTTTCATGCAAACGGGTACAAGGGAATCCCGGAAGCGGAAGCGAAGGGGATTTTCGATGTTGACCAGGCCCGCGCGCAAAAGTTCGCCGAGCAGCACGATCTTCGCGCATACTCCTCGTTGGATGAGATGCTGAAAGACGAGGAGATCGGGATCGTTGACATCTGCACGCCAACACCGAATCACAAGGAAGCCTTCCTTCGCGCCATCGAGGCCGGAAAGCACGTCTTTTGTGAAAAGCCCATGGCGCGAACCCTTGAGGAAGCTCAGGAAATTCTGGAAGCCTGTGTGAAAGGGAGCAAGAAATATTCGGTGGGACACGTCCTCCGCTTTTTCCAGGAGTACGAGAAGATCAGGAGCTTACTCGATGCCGGTGAAGTGGGAACGCCTTATCTTGCGCGAGCCTGCCGATGCTGCCATCTACCGCCAGAGGGCCCCGCGTGGTTTGCCGATCTGGACTCCAGCGGTGGGGTGATTTTGGACCTGATCATCCACGATTTTGATTTTCTGTTATGGTGCTTTGGTGAGGTGGAAAGGGTTTTTGCGAAGGGGTTGTACGAGAAGAAACTTCCGGGCAAAGATTACGTTCTGGTTACGCTTGCATTCAAGAACGGCATGGTGGCTCATGTTGAAGGAAGCTGGGTCTATCCCGGCGGCTTTTACATGACCGTGGAGATAGTGGGTAGCGATGGTCTCCTTCGTTACGACAGTCGTGAGGCGACGCCGTTGAGAGTTCTGGGAGGAAAACAGGAGGAAGCGGGTGAAGGGGTAGAAGTCCCCGAAAGCCCGGTGAAGGATTCGCCTTATGCCAAGGAGCTGAGGTCCTTCGTCAGCTCATGCATCAACAACACAGAGCCGGAAGTGAGCGTCGAGCATGCCTTTGAATCGCTGCGGATTGCTGATGCAGCCTATCGCTCCGTCATTTCCGGCAAACCGGTGGAATTATGATGAAGATAGGTATACTGGGCTTTGCCCATCGCCATGCGAGATTCTACGCGGCCGCGGTGCAGGCTTCTGCTCAAGCGTCGCTGTCCGGGATTGCCGACACGGATGCTTCCAGAGGGCGGAGAGTAGCCGAGGAATTGTCCATCCCTCATTTCGAGAGCGTGGACGACTTGCTTTGTTCGGAGGCGGAGGCGGTCATCGTCTGCGGAGAGAACTCCGATCGTGAAAGGCTTTGCCTCGACGCGGTTGAGGCAGGCAAACACGCTCTGTGCGTAATGCCGATGGCAAGTTCACCGGAGAAGGCAGAAGATACCATCAAAGCTTTTCGGGAGAAGAAACTTGTGTTGGCGGCAGCGCTTCCGTTCCGGTGCTCCAGCCCTATCGCGCGGGCCAGGGAAATTCTCAACAGCGGAAAGATCGGGGACATTGTCGCTTTCAAGCTCGTGCATCGGGCGGTTCGCCCCCTTGAGGGCACGGAGGAATCGCATGTTCAGCTTGCAGAGCATATCGTGCACGGGGCTGACCTGGTGAGATGGTTTGGTGGTTCGGCGGTCAAGGAGGTTTTCGCGGAAGTCGGAAAGGGCCACGGTTGCGCTATCGTAACGCTCACGCTCGAAGATGGCGCTTTTGGGACGGTTGACGCGAGCTGGGTGGACCCGCCGAGGTCCTATCCCGCCAGTTCTGAACTCACCTTCGAGATCACCGGAACAGAGGGCTTCCTCTCCGTAGATGCGTTCGGTCAGAAGGTCGTGTCTTACAGCGAAAGAGTCGGTCGGGGTCAGGACGTGTGTTGGGGGGATGACATGTATCTCGCCCTGGTCAGCGATTTCGCGGACGCCATTTCCGGTGATCGTCCTCCGGCAGCAACAGGCGAGGATGGACTGGAAGCTCTGAGGATCGCCTTCGCTGCTTACCGCTCCGCCGAGAACAATCAGCCCGTAGGCCTTTGACGCCGACCGAGAAAACGCGAGACGGGAGCAAAAAATCGCCGTTGTCAACATCCCCCCGAAGGAGCCAGGCACAACGTACACTAAATGCTCAGAAGTCCATCTTTGCTTGAAAGAGGACAGATACATCTCCGACATGTTGTTGTGACCCTTACCATCCTGGATCGCGATCGAATGTCAAAAATAATAGATGATTTGAAACCGGAAGAAGCGCGCCCCCTCCAGCGTAAGCTGAATCGCCGTCTTAGCGAGTTCATGGATTTTTCTGTTGAGGTGTGGGAAAAGACAAGGGTAGCTGAACTAAAGGAAAAGCTCCGGGAGACAACGAATTCTGAGCGACGAAGAGAGATTCAAGAGAGCATTCAAAAAGTACCATCGGCAGCACAACAGGTCAAAACGAAGATACCAAAGATTGAGATGGAAGTTTATACCCGGGATTTCGGAGACAACTGCTACGTGATCAACATGAAGGGCGAGTTTAAATTGCCGGATTTTACTTTTCCTGCTACAAATTTGCAGGCCTGTTTGCGAAACGGGAATGCCGTGGTATTCATTGGCCTGGGAGGAAATTATACCGACGCACAGTCAAAAAAGAGCTTGACCTTTTCCTCTCTGAGATGGATGCCCGGACCGCATTCTTCCGGGAGTAGAAGCACAGGACGCTGGCACGCCTCCGATCCCCTTCGGGAGATAAATATCGGCACGCCGCTGAGTAGCTTCGCGCCGCAGCGCTTCTAAGGGATAGGCTTCGTTGGAAGCAAGCGAGGCCACGAGTTCACACCTCCACAAGTTCAGCGCCATGCCCTCGCTCGTGCGTGATCGTTCCAGATCCCAAAGAGTTTTGCGGAAAAGCCCAAAGTGAGGTATCCTTCCATCAACTCAATCCCCAATCTGATAACGGCAGGAGGATACGAAAAATGACTTTTTTCCGATTTCAAGGTGCTTTTGATTATCTGGTTTCCAAGCTGACGTCATCGCGCAGCGACCCGCGCCCATTAAAGAAGGGTCACCATCTGACAGAGAAGGCGCTCACGCTCCTTTTATGTATTACCACATTAATTCTGGGAGGGTCAGCGGTGGCAGATGTGATTCCCCGTCCCGAACACCCCCGTCCCGATTTCCAGAGAGAAATGTGGATGAACCTCAACGGGCGATGGGACTTCGATTTTGACCCCGAGCAGGTTGGTGAGAAAGAGAAATGGTTTCTGCCCGGGCAGCAGAAGTTTACCCGTGGGATTATTGTGCCTTTTCCGTGGGAAAGCAAGCTTTCGGAGATCGGCAATGTCTCGTACAAAGGAGCTGCGTGGTATCAGAGGGAGATCAGCGTCCCTCCGTCGTGGAAGGGGAAAAGGGTTTTCCTGAAATTTGGCGCCGTGGACTGGGAAGCGAAAGTCTGGGTTGGGTCGAAGTTTGTCGGCGAGCACGTGGGAGGTTATACACCCTTCCAGTTCGACGTCACCGACGCGGTTACGTTTGGTGGCAGAGACACGCTCACGGTCCGCGTGTACGACACCACCGATCCCAGCACACCCACCGGCAAACAGACGGGTTGGTACACGCGGAGTTCCGGCATCTGGCAGACGGTTTATCTGGAAGCTGCCGGTCGTTCCTTTATCAGGCAGATCAGAATCATTCCGGATATTGATGAGGAGCTCGCCCTGTTCGACATCGGCGTGTATAACGACGGGGGTCGGGATGATTTCGAGATCACAGTAGCCTCAAAGGATGGTTCCTTCCGGGATGTTCGCCACAAGCCGGTTCTATCCTCTGGAGATAATACGGTTGTGATTCGGGTGAAAATCCCTCGGCCGAAATTGTGGGAGCCGGATAGCCCCACTCTGTATCCTGTCAACATTTCCCTGAAAACTAATAGACAGTTAGAGGACGAGGTCCAGACGTACTTCGGCATGCGGAAGGTCTCTACTGGCAAGTATGGCGGTAAGGACTACGAATATATCTTTCTCAACAACCATCCCATCTACTTGCTCGGTGCGCTCGATCAGTCGTTCAATCCCCAGGGAGTTTACACGTTTCCAAGTGATGAGGATGTTCGCCTGGACATCGAAAGGGCCAAGGAGTTCGGACTGAACTTCCTGCGGATTCACATCAAGGTACCCGAGCCGAGGCTGGTTTACTGGGCGGATAAACTGGGCGTGATGTTGATGTGCGACATGCCGAATTTCTCCCGCTACGACGAAGTAGCAAGAAAGAACTTTCAGATGACGTTGGAGGATGCGGTTGCCAGGGATTTCAATCACCCCTCCATCTTTGCGTGGTGCCTGTTTAACGAGACATGGGGCCTCCGGAGACACGAGACACCGCAAGGACAGAAATGGGTTGCCGAAATGTACGACCTGGCGAAATCGCTCGACCCCACTCGCCTCGTGGAGGATAACTCCCCCTGCCGGTACGACCACGTCAAGACCGACATCAATAGCTGGCACTTCTACATCAACGACTATGAGCGAGCGAGGAACCATATCGCCGATTTTGTGGGTAAGGCTTTTCCCGGCTCCAACCACAATTACATCGGGGAATACAGGCAAGGAATCGAGCCTGTCATCAACAGCGAGTACGGCGGCATCAGTGCTGGCAGCGGCGACAGAGATATTTCGTGGTGCTTGAAGTACCTGACCAACGAGCTCCGCATCCACGAAAAGGTATGCGGCTACGTCTACACTGAGCTTCAGGACATCGAGTGGGAGCATAATGGAATGATGGATTACGACCGAAAGCCAAAGGTCTACGGCTACTCGGACCTTTTCCCCGGCTTCACGGTTGCCAGCATCCACTCGCCTGATTTCGTGGTGATTGATTCCCGCCCTTGCCCGACGCTGCCACCGGGCGGTGAATTCTCGGCTGACATCTACATGAGCCATTATTCGCAGAAGAAGATGTCCAAAGGGATTCTCAAGTGGCGACTGAACGGAACAGATGAGTGGGGGAATCAAAAGGAATACATCGTCGGGGCGAAGCCAATCAACTTCTCGCAGTACTCGGTGACGAAAGTTCACACGTTGAAGATCAAGCTGCCGGAGGAGCGTTCGGTGGCGACGCTGGCTGTTTGGGTCGAGGATAATCGCGGAAGTGTGCTGGCGAGGAATTACGTGAACATTGATGTTTACGAGGATCAGCCCGCTCGCTGTGAATTCCCCGATGAAAAAACGTGTGTCCTCCGCTTCGACCCGGGCGACTACGTGGAGTCCAAGTGGGAGGAGGACTGGCCGGGGCAATATCCGGAGAAAGTATGCGGACTGGGGAAGGGGAAGGTTGTTTACGAGCTGAACGTTCAAGATGGAGTAGATGTTTCATCAGTTGAGAGCATCGAAATCCTGTTCGAGGGCGCTGCCAGAGCAGGGCTTGAGAAGGTTGATGCTCGGATGCCGAAGCCGGACTTCCCGTGGTCTCGCAAGAAGCCGACAGACTACCCCCAGACCGATACCACGAAGTGGCCCACTGAGGTGAGCGTCCTCATCAACGGAAAGCTCGTCGATAAAGTGCATTTCCCCGATGACCCCGCGGACGCCAGAGGGATTCTCTCCCACGCGTGCGGCAAAGACCCTGGTTCGTACGGTTATCTGACGCGTGTCGACATTTCCGGAGATAAGTTGGCGCCCGTCATTCAAAAGATGGCCGAGCGACGACTGCTCTCCATAACCTTTGAAGTTCCAGCGGATGCGTCACATAAAGGTGGCTTCGCCTTGTACGGCGACAGGATGGGGAGGTATGCCGTTGACCCCACCGTCGTCCTAACGACCTCCAAGCCCATTGATCTCGAAGCTGCCAGGGCTTCCTCCAGACCCGTCGTTGCGGTTGCCTCGGTCGAAGGGATCAAGATCGCCAGTCGGGGCGAAGAAAAGTGGAAATATACATTCACAGACCCCGGCGAGGGATGGGAGAAACCGGATTGCGACGACTCGCGATGGAAAGAGGGCTTGTCGGGATTCGGGCATGATCCGGGAAACCTGCCGTCAGCCCAAGCGCGGGCCGTTCGAACGGAATGGAGCTCATCGGACATCTGGCTGCGGAAGGCATTTGAAGTTCCACACCCTGTCTCTCAAGCACGGCTCACTTTCAGCCACGACGAGGATATGGAGGCGCTCCTCAACGGCATGCTTGTTCTGTCACGCAAAGGGTATATTACTGATTACGAGGCGAATCAGGTTGCCCCTATTCATCTGAAGAGCTTTCGAAGAGGAAGGAATGTTCTGGCAGCGCACTGCCATCAGACCGGAGGGGGGCAATTCATAGATGTTGGATTGACCTATCGAGCGAAGCTGGAACAGTAAGGACCCGCTGTCCGACAAGGCCAGGTGGTTCTTGGCTAAAGGAGATTGGGACCGAGTGTGATCGTTGTAAGATCGACGAATGGTGTCCCTATGCGGCTGACTCAAGAAAGGTGGCGGCATATCATTGCCAGGCACCCCGAGGCAGCAGATCAGAAAGACAGGGTGTTGGAGACGATTTCAGCTCCAGACGTGATCCAAGAAGGAGACCTTGATACGCTACTGTGTGCAAGATCATACGATCAAACACTCCTCTCAGAGAAACTCTTGGTCGTCATCTATAAGGAAGTCAGCGAAATCGAGGGGTTCATTCTGACCGCATACTTCACCAACGAGCTGTCAAAGAGGAGGCGGGTGCTATGGAGTCGCTGAAGATTCTTGAGAGGAAGGAAAACCTGAACTGGGAATACGATGAAGAGGCGGATGTGCTTTATATCAGCATGGATGAACCTGTCAAGGCTGTGGGCCTGGATGTCGGTGAAGGGGTCATCGTGCGTTATAATGAAAAGACAGGTGAGGTTGTGGGGCTTACCATCATCGGGGTCAAGCAGAGAAGCCTAATGGCGTTGACGGGGAGGAAGTGATACGATGAGCTTCGTCCGGAAAATCACCTGCTGTAGGAGGGCCCGCAGGCTTAAAGGATGCTCCGCGGCTTGCCAGGTGAGATACAAGGAGGGATGAGATGCGCAAGAGATTTACGGCTGTGATCAATAAGGAGGAGAGCTGGTACGTCGGCCACTGTGTGGAACTGGGGGTTGTCAGCCAGGGCAAAACGATTGAGGAGGCACAGAGCAATCTAAAAGAGGCGGTAGAACTCTATCTGGAGAGCTTTGGAACCGAAGACCTCCCTGAAAGCCTCGGAGAAGTTGTTCTTTATCCGCTTGAGGTGGGAATCGGTGGCTAAACTACCCGTCCTTTCCGGCGAGGAGTTGGTGAAGTGTCTCACGAAGGCTGGGTTCCGTGTGGTACGCCAGAAAGGCAGCCACGTAAGCCTTGAAAAGTGAGACAAGAAAACGGTCATCCCGCTTCATTATGAACTGGCAAAAGGAACGCTTCTGGGGATCCTTAAAGCAATGGGGCCTCAGTCGAAGGGAGATCAGAAACCTGCTCGAGAAGAGATGAGCGTCCTGTCAGATTTGTCCAGGACGTCACGCTCTGGTAGCCCCGGGACGTCACCGGTGTTCTCTCTTTACCCCTCGGTCTCCGCATCTGAATGGGAGCGTCCCTTTGACAGGAGCATCTTGAGCAGGGGGATCAGGCGTTCCTTCATCTCATCGCGGGTTTGCCGGTGGCGTTCCAGTCTTTCTTCTTCTGTTCCCGGTGAGAATGTTGGGTCGGCGAAGCCCAGGTGGAGATGAGTCGCTTTTCCGGGGAAAACCGGGCAACGCTCTTCCAGTTCATCGCAAAGGGTGATCACGTAGTCGAATTCCTCGTCGAGGAGCTTGCCGTAGTGTTTCGAGGTCTGCTGCGAAATGTCAATTCCGATTTCGCCCATGACCTTGATAGTCGGCTCGCTAACCCTCGCCGTGAGAATCCCCGCCGAGAAAGGCTCAATGCGATCCGCGAAGAAATGCCTGGCAAAGCCCTCAGCCATCTGGCTTCGGCAACTATTCGCAACACAAAGGAATAGGATTCTCAGCTTCCTGTCCGGTTGATCCGGTGCGCTATCTTGCATCCCTGAGGTCCTCCGCCATCAAAAGCAACAATAATCGGTTCTCTCTGTTTCGACCGGCGGCCCTTCGGTTTCCGACAGCCGCTTCCGTGCCTCATCCAGGCCCGCCGCGGTGGGGAGACGGTAAGAACGGCCTTCGATCGAGTTGCACGCAGGGTACACAATAGAGGTGAATCTCGCAACTCTTCGCGACGGCAAAAGACGAGAAGACGGCGTTCCTCGGGTCAACCGCTCTAAGACTCGCGGAGAGCGCGGGAGATGCCTATGCGTTTTCACCCGTTTTGAAACAAGGGCAATTTGTGCTTGCGGCATGAGAACAAAGAGGGATATAGTCATCCGAGCAGCGAACATTTCATCATTTAGTCGAAGAGGAAAGGAGCAAGCCAATGAGACGGGTTCTACTTACAATTGTGATTGCGGTTCTCGTTGTGTTGCCCGCGACGATGTGCCACTCCGCAGAAGCGCAAAAGCCGATCCGGACGCTCATCATTACGGGCTGTGACGTGGGCTCACACCCCTGGCGTGAGACCACCCCGGCGATCCGCAAGATCCTCGAGGACACCAAGAAGTTTGAGGTCTTCGTCTGCGAGGACCCGGCGATTCTGGAATCGAAACAAGCCCTGGATAACTACTCCCTGATCGTTCTGAACTACTTCAACTATCGTGTACCCACCATCAGCGATAGGGCGAAGGACAACCTTGCCGCTTTCGTCAAAGGTGGGAAGGGATTCGTGAATCTGCACCTGGCGAGCGCATCGTTCAGCGAATGGGACGAGTTCCACAAGATGGTCGGCAGGTGGTGGGTGATGGGCAAATCGGGGCACGGGCCCAGAGGGAAGTTCACCGTCAATATCCGAGACAAGAACCACCCCATCACAAAGGGCATGAGCGACTTCGAGACTGACGACGAACTATACGCGAAACTGCTCGGCGAAGGGCCGATCCATGTCCTCGTTTCGGCCTATTCCGACTGGAGCAAGAAGGTCGAACCGCTCGCCTTCACTCTTTCCTACGGGAAAGCACGCGTCTACCATCATTGCTTCGGTCACGACGTGAAAGCCGTCGAGAACCCGTCAGTGGTGAAGCTTCTCGCGAGAGGCGCGGAGTGGGCGGCAACGGGAAAGGTCACTGAAGCAGAGTAACTCAGCGATCTTTTACCCGAGTGGTTGTTCTCGGAGGACAAAGCGTGTGAGGGGCGCAGGAGCCGAGAAACGGCGGAGGCTGCCGTTCCTCCCGCAGGGCTCCCTTTGTAGCCTTTCCCCCTTAGAATAAACGGTCAAGCTTCAACCGAGCTCAGCCCGTAGCTCCATAGCAGAGGCACATTGGCACCGCGCCACTCGAAGACCCTGGGAGGCGGGGCGAGCTCGTTCGGCTATGATCCCCTAGGAGAAAATGCTTGACAGCCGTTTTGTCGTCTCGCAGAATGAAATTGAGCCATCAGTGGTTGTGCGTGAGCCATTGTCGAGGAAGCGAAACCGACGTCCCCAAAGGGCCCGCATAATGTCGCTCCTACTGCTTCTATCTCCTGCTTGCAACCACGTATTCTCGCGTCACCCCGTAAGGTCCAACAATCTGGCCGGGCCTTTCTCGATGGACCTGTATAGGAATGACGCACCCAACGGTTTCAACGGACGACGGAAAGGTGATCCCCCCGTCTTTGAACCCAAAGTTGAGTAATAGGATTCTCTAAAGCATAGCGGTGCATGCCCGCGCCAGGGTAGCGAAAGAAAAGAAGAAATTCCATATTCTCCAGGTACGAAATGGAATCAGCTCGTCTTAAATCGCAAGCTTTCGTGGAACGGATCGCTACTCTCAGCATTCCGCTGGGATTGCTCCTGATCCATCTGTTCGCCGTACACAAGCTGGCATTCGTCGGCTTCTACTATCTCCCCATCGTGCTGGCGGGCTACTTTTGCGGGAAAAGGACCACACTCTTGCTGAGCGTCCTGGCCGTTTTCCTGGTAGTCTTGTACTCTTTGGTACAGCCCGGGAAAATGTGGCCGAATATTCTCAGGAAACAGGTGGAGCTTGCCGCGCTGGAGCCGCGCTCCTCCGAGAGAGAAAATGTCCTCGATGATATGGCGAGAGAAAAGCTCAAACTTCACCTTTCACTGGTGGTTTGGGGGAGCTTTCTTGTCCTCGCGGCCATCACATCCAGCGCGCTTTACGACCAGAAACAAAGAAAGATCCAAGAACTGCGCCGCGCGTACACCGGGTTAGTGGAAATGCTAACCAAGTACCTTGAACTGGCAGACAGGCAGTTAGTGGGACGCTCCATGAAGGTCGCGGAACTTGCTGCGGCGGTGGCGAAGCGGATGAACCTTGGGGAAGAAGCCATAGAGAACACCCGAATCGCCGCGTTGCTGCACGATCTTGGTCATAAGGAGATCAGCGCCTTGATCCTGGAGAAGTCTGGCGAGCTTGGGAGGGAATCCGGCGCGAAGATAAGAACCCGTGGTATCAGCGGACAGGAGGTTCTTCGCTCGGTGAGTTCCGTAGTGGAGGGAGTGCTGCCAATCCTGAATGCGTATCACAAGCGCTTTGTGGTGGAAGAGGACCGGCTGGCGTCGGGTCCGGCAACGAGGGAAGCGCAGATCATTGCAGCGGCCCGCTCTTACTATGACATGGTGACGGGAGATCGGAAGAGGAAGCCAAGACCTCCGCAAGAGGCGCTCGAAGAGATTCGGTCAAGCGCGGGGACAGAGTTTTCGCCCAAGATTATTGAAGCGTTCGAGAAAACGCTCCAAGAGGGCGGAGGCTGACCGGAACCGATGGAGCTGGCAGAAGAGGTATGATAGCCAGCGGTGGCCGGGAAAAGAGGTGAACCTATGGAAAGGGCGAAGAGGTTTATCGCGGAAAACCTGGAGAAGATTGCGGTTCTCTTAGTCCTGCTGGGGATCGCGCTTATGCATTTCTTCGTGCTGGACAAGCTCCCTTTCTTGGGTGTTTACTACCTCCCCGTTTTGCTGGCAGCATGGGCGTGCGGGCGTAGAACAGCGCTACTGATCAGCCTGCTGTCGGTGCTACTGGTGGTCCTCTACGCTGTCGCCACGCTACCCGATTTCGATGAAGAGCTCGCTGAGAATCTCCATCAATTCGAGATTCTGAGGGAAGGTGGTGCGCCGAGATCGCAAGTAGCCACGATTGCGAATGAGATCGTTGACCAGAAATTCACTGTTTTCTTCTCGTTGGCGGCGTGGGGTTCGTTCCTGGTTCTGGCCGGGGTCTTTGTGGGCACACTCCACGACCAGAGAGACAGGAAAAAGGAGGAGCTAAAACAGGCATATGTGGCAGCTCTGGAGATGCTCGTCAAGTGCTTGGAGTCCACCGACAGGACCGTATCGAGTCATTCTCAGAAAGTGGCTGAACTGGCTGTGGAGGTCGCTCGGGAACTCAATCTCCCGGAGAGCGCCATTCAGAAGATTAGGATGGGAGGATTGCTGCACGACATCGGGAGACTGGAGGTCAGTCTCAAGGCTCTTCAGGGTGCCGACGTGCTCTCCCAGGAGGAACGTGAAGAGATACGCAAGCACCCGTTCAGTAGCGCCGGGGTCCTTCAGTCCGCGGAGCTGGTTGTCAGAGATGTGATCCCCATCGTAAGGCGTCACCACGAATACTTTTTGGGTCCCCCGAACGAGATTCCCGATGTGCTGCCCGCCAGGCTCGATGAAGAGTTGCGAATCAGCATCGGGATCGTTGCCGTTGTGGATGCTTACGACACCGCAATCACCGACCAACCGCAGCGCCCTGCCAGACTCCCGTGGCAAGCAATTCAGGAGATTGAGGCGAGCTCCGGCACGGTGTTCTATCGAGAAATAGTGGAGGCTTTTAAGAAGGTCATAACACCCAAAATCTGACCGCGTGTCCCGCCTTGGTATCTGGCAAGCAGGGGCCGTTCCTCGCGCAGAGTGCTTGCTACTCCCCATCCGTTTCCGCTCGGGATTTTGTCCCGCCGATGTTGATGAGATCCACGCCCCCCTGACTCCTGCGTTGTATGACTGACCAAATCTTTGCCGGAGGAAAATGCAAAAAAAAGTATTTTTTTTCTTGACACGCAGATTACGCATGTAATATCTTACTTTTGCTTACATCTGTAATCCAAGGAGGTGCGCTTATGGGAAGTCTACCGAGGATATCCGAAGCCGAGTGGCTCGTAATGAAATCATTATGGTCCAAAGGGCAGTTGACGGCGAACGAGATCGTAGAAGAACTCGCGGCGAAGACGAAGTGGAAGCCGAAGACAATCAAGACTCTAATTCACAGGTTGCTGAAGAAGAAAGCGATTCGTTTCGAGAGGGAGGGAAGGGGGTACAGGTACTATCCTGCCGTCAGCCAGAATGAATGCGTTCGCCAGGAAAGGACATCGTTCGCCCGCAGGGTTTACGGCGGAGCGATGAAGCCGATGCTGGCGGAGTTTCTTGAGGACGCGGACCTTTCAACGAAGGACGTTGCCGATCTCAAGAAGATTCTTGACCAAAAAGGAAGGAAATAAAGATGGAATGGCTAACTGCACAGTTCCAACCGTTGTTCCAGTGGCTTCTGCGGGCGACAGTGCAGGCCGCCGTCCTGGTCTGTCTGATCCTGCTCCTTCAGGTGCTGCTCGGGAGGAGACTGGGGATTCGCTGGCGATACTCCCTCTGGCTGCTGCTATTGATACGCATGGTGATGCCCTGGGCGCCTCAGAGCCGGCTGAGTATGTTCAATTTGATACCTCGATCGGTCCGGCAGAGACAGACAGGATATGCCCGGCAGGAGGTTGGGGATGACAGGGTTGAGTCAGATGTGCCGCCTACCGGGACGAGTGAGCCTGCTGAGCCTGCGGCGGCCTCCGCGGTTGCGGGTAAGGAAGACACGACAGAAGGAACGATTGCGGCACCAGAGATTGTCACAAGAACCGCGAGCCCACCGAAAGCCGCCCACTTTCAAGTTGCTGACCTACTGCCATTGATCTGGCTGGCGGGAGCACTCGTTCTGGGTGCCTATGTTTTCGTGAGCAATTTCAAGCTGTGGAGGATCGTCAAACGCAAGCGTCCTTCGACGGACCAGAAGAGCCTCGATCTTCTGGAAGACTGCAAGGCGCAGATGCGGATTCGGACGATCCTGGGCCTTGTCGTAACGGATAAAGTTAAGAGCCCCGCACTTTTCGGGTTTGTGCGACCGCGGCTGCTGCTGCCTGAGCGAATGGTCCAAACCCTCAGTCGGGAGGAGCTGCGATACGTTTTCCTGCACGAGCTGGCTCATCTGAAAAGGCTCGATATTTACCAGGGATGGCTGATGAGTTTGCTTCAGGTCTTGCACTGGTTCAACCCATTGGTTTGGCTGGCTTTTCATCGCATGCGCTCCGACAGGGAATTAGCCTGCGATGCCCTGGTTCTGTCTCGTACGGAGAGCCGCGAGCCACAGGCTTACGGGAGAACCATTGTTGATCTTCTGGACCGCTTTTCCCGAGCCCAACGCCTGCCCGGAATGGCGGGAATCTTAGAAACCAAATCTCAATTGAAAAGGAGGATCACCATGATTGCACGATTCAAAAAGAAGTCGTACCGATGGTCACCGTTAGGTGTCATCCTGGTTCTTATGCTGGGGTTCGTGTGTTTATCCAACGCCGAGCGCCAAGAGCCCTTAGAGCCGTCTGCCCTGAAGGCTCGGCCCACAATTACGCTCCGAAAGGTCAAGGAAGGGTGGGGGAGCGCTTACACCGCGGTTTCCCGGGATGGCAGGTATCTCTTTGACGTGGACTGGGAGTCCGGGGGTAACATTGTTGTCCTTGACCTTGCGACGGGCAAGCAGCGGTTCCTCACAAACAAGCGGGATTCGGAATCGTTGGATTGCGCGCTTTACCCGGTAGTATCTCCTGACACCAGGAGGGTTGCTTACGTGTGGTGTATCGCCAAAGACAACGCCAACGAGCTGCGCCTGGTTAACCTCGACGGGTCGGGGGACCGGCCTCTTTATCGCTACGAGGACGGAGACTGGTTAACCCCTTCTGCTTGGTCTCCGGATGGCAAACAGATTCTGGGGGTCTTGA
>Ga0209979_1000396_pt1 | contig 61716 bp, 48 predicted proteins | sample AnhtaG_FD_183114 | JGI IMG/M metagenome (GOLD analysis project Ga0209979, IMG submission 183114) | Deep subsurface microbial communities from Anholt, Denmark to uncover new lineages of life (NeLLi) - Anholt_01485 metaG (SPAdes) (version 2) | ecosystem: Environmental > Aquatic > Marine > Oceanic...
GGATTATGAGAAGAATGGAATACGAATGATTCCCGCTCATACATTTTGTAAAGAACTTCATATGCCATAGCCTGGGATTCTGCGCTCCATCTGAACAACTTCAATTATTCTCAGAGGGCTTGTATGAAAACGGATCACGTCCCAGTGGAATAGTTTTCGCCCCAGTTGAACACCCGGAGGGTTACCCCAGTGAAATGCGTTTAGCTATTACAGGGGTAAATTTCACCTCGATGGAATAAACGGAAAAATAAAATTCCATTGGGCAGGCGGGGTAAACATAGCTGATGTGGAATATGAGAATTGGGAAAAGGAGAGGGATGACAGAGGTTTACTGTTACCCGCTCCATGTCTCGCCATGTCAGATGTTGATTAGGCGTTAAGTTTTTGCTTGACTGCCTTCGCAGGTGAAAAGGTAATCACCTTTCGCGCAGGGATTTGAAGCTCCTCACCTGTTCGCGGATTGCGCCCCTTTCGTGGCTTTCGCTGCCGGATCTTGAAGCTTCCAAGACCTCCCCAGCGCACGCCCTCACCGGCTGAAAGTGCATCAAAGATAGTCGCCCCCACTGCATTAAGGGCTCGCCTGGCCGATGCCTTGCTGGTGAAGATTTCAGGATTTTTTCTGCGCAACGATTCTATCAATCTTGTACCAGCCGTTACCATGCGGGGCAACGCCCTTTTCCCGCGATCAGGTTCAGGCAAGAGTGCCTCAGCTGGAAGAAGCAGGAGATTAAACTGACAATGCGGGCAGGTATTAGTCGGATCTGTCATATCCTCCGAAATATAGAAAACCCTATGCGTGTCGTAGTCGGATCGACAAAAAATTTCGCTTCCGCAGTGTGGACAGTACCGCGTCACGCACACAAGATCGGTATCTTTAAATTCATCCATAGGTCTCCTCCCTTTTTTTATTGATGGTTTTTGAATCTCAACCACTCGCGTTGAGCATAATGGATAGCTTTGCAAAACCTAGAAAACGGGTCAAGTCTTTTTTTGACTCTTTTTTCTTGATCTCTAAAAGGAAGTATTCACCAGAGTAAATCAGGACCTAGATTGCATCTTTCAATAGAATTTTTGATCTGTACAGGGAAAAGACATAAAAAAGCTCCACGAACACTGCGTTGGTAGAGCTTTTTTGAAAGGGAGGGTCAGGTCTTGCAATATAACATTTAATGTTGTATGTATCCTATATGGCCAGACCTCTTAGAATAGAGTTTCCCGGAGCACTTTATCATCTAACCTCTCGTGGTAATGAAAGAAGACTCCGGCTTAAAAAGAGATCAAGGAAAAGCCCCACCCTCTTTATGGGGAAAATTGTTATGTTTTCAAAAAGGTATCATGCTGTAATATGCTATAAGAATTAATCAAAGGGAGATAAAGGAATAATCAAATTATTATTTGCTTTCCCCCGTTATCCCGGACATTTCCTCGAGGACTTTCTCCAGATTTTCTAGTTCCTTCCCGTATTCAGCCCAATTCCCTTGGCGTAAGTAATCCCTGGCTTTATTATAGTGTTCCAAAGCCAACCCTCCTAGATTGTAAATATTCAGGGCTTCAGGGACAGGAGGGGGAACCACTTCTTTGGGGCGTATTTCCCCTTCCAATAGATTGTATAAGGCTTTATCAAGATCTTCATCCATGGTGAGGCGATTGCTAAAGGCGACAATAACCCTCTTTAATTCCGGTAAGGAAGCGGCCCTTGATCTATCCACTGCTGAAGAGACTTGAGTCCCTCTTCTTCGGGGTTCTCCAACACCTCTCGGTTGAGCTGATGTTGTTGAGGTGAAGTCGCTCCCTTCCTGTTTTGCCTCTAAGTAAACCGGCTCCACATAGATAAATGACTCACCAACAGGAATGACCAGAAGATTTCCTCTGATTACTCGGGAACCTCTCTGACCCCATAAGCTCAACTCCCGGGAAATATCCGTTTGCTGATCCACTCTGGCTTCAATCTGCATCGGTCCATAAACCAATTTTTCCTTGGGTAATTTGTAGGCCAACAGATTTCCATAGTTGGGCAAGTCACTTCTGGCCGCCAGCCAACCAATCATATTATCCTTCTTGGAAGGGGTGAAAGGGAGCATCAGAAGAAACTCTTCTTTGTCTTCTTCGGCCAGTTTTACAATGATATAGTAAGGTTTCATTTCCTGTCGGCTATCACCATACAACTCATCGGGAATTTGCCAGAGGTCTTCCTGGTTATAGAAGACCTGGACATCCTCCATGTGATACGTTCTGTAGATACCCACCTGGATTTCAAAGAGGTCCTTAGGGTACCGGATGTGCTTTTTCAAACCAGAGGGCATTTCATCGAAAGGCTTAAATAGATCAGGAAATATACTCGAATAGGTTTTAACAAGAGGATCCTTTTCATCAATCATGTAAAAAGATACATCCCCATTATAGGCATCGATGGTTACCTTGACCGAATTCCGGATGTAGTTGAGCTTCTTATTTTTTAGATACCTATAAGATCGGCGGGAATAAGGATACATGTTAGAGGTCGTATAGGCATCCTGGATCCAGTAGAGCTTTCCCCCGGAGAGGACCAGGTACGGATCGCCGTCGTAATCCAGAAATGGGGCAATTGAACCCACCCGCCTGTCAATCCGACGATTATACATGATTCTACTCTCAGGAGTTAGATACGTGGTAAAAAGAATCTGGGAATCCAAAAATTCAAAGGCAAATAAAAGCCTTCGAGCAAAAGATTTGATAGGGACACCTCCCCTACCCTGATAGATTGTATATTCATTCTTGTCCCCTTTGGGATAATCAAATTCCTCTTGCTCGGTCTTTACCAGCACATACTCGTCGGTTTTTTCCCCATAATATATCTCCGGGCGCTCTACCTTCAGGTCTGCATCAAAGGAAGGGGGGAGATCTTTGATCAAGAGGCGGGGGAGCCCTTCGCTGGTCACTTCATTGACCGGGCTTAATGCTAATCCATAGCCATGGGTATAAATCAGATGCCTGTTGACCCATGTATTCGCCTGGGGAGAAAGTTGACTCACCACTAACTCCCGGGCGGCCAGCATGACTTGCCGCAATTGGTTATTGATGAGGTAACGATCGACGTCTACATTGTTAAAGTCGTAATAGAGCCGTATCGATTGAATCTGCCTATAGGTTTGAAGCAGGGGGCGTTCGTCCCAGATCCTGATATTTTGAATCGTTACATTATGTTTCTTGATATCATCTATACTGAGTTTATCACTGACCGGAAAATCTACTACTTGTACCTTTCCCAGATTATAGGCCTTACGGGTATAATCAATATTGTAGGCTATGTAAGGAGATTCCTTGGCCAATTCATTGGGCTTCACCACAAATTTTTGAACCAGCGTGGGCAGAATGGTGGCAAATACCACTACAGCCCCTATCCAGATTCCCACCCCTATCCAGATTACCTTTTTCCTGGGCTGAAAGGCGTTAACAAAAAAGAGCACGGCCAAGCCCATGGAGAAAATGATCAAAATCCTATAGGCCAAGACCTTGATATGGACATCGGTATAGCTGGCACCAAAAGCAGGTCCCTGTGTAGAGTAGAGAAGGTTATAGATTCTTAGATGATAACCCCATGCCAGGAGTAGAACAATTATTCCTCCCAGGAAAATAAGGTGTTTCTTGGCTTTGAGTGAAACGGTAATTTTAGGTAGAGAGACTGGCTTGCCTTCCGCTGGAGGAAATCCACCAATTACCTGAAGACCACCCCCTTTCAGATACCACCCCATGGTGAGCAGGGCAGCCAAAATGAAAAAGACTAATAACCAGTTTTGAACAGAAATGTAAAAGGGAAGAGAAAATACATAAAAACCGATGTCCCGGTTAAAAATAGGATCTGTGCTACCAAAAGGGTGCTGATATAAATACCGCAGGGCCATATCCCACTGGTAGGAGCCCTTTGACGCAATAATAAAGCTAACAAGCAGAATAAAACCTATGAAGAGAAGATTTAAGGACTTGCCTGAGAGGCCAAGTTGGGAAAAAACCCCCCCCTCATCTCCAAAAGCCGTTTGTGGAGCATTGCCCCAGGTTAAACGTCTGGCCACGTAAAGGTTAAGGAATATGATAATCATAAAAACCAGCCAAACAGCTAAACCAAGCCCGAGTTTGCTCAAAAGCATTGTCCAGAAAATAGACGAAAAGGTTAGCTTATCGAACCACAGCCAATCAGGATAGATAGAAGCCAGCAACCAAATCAAGATAAGAACCAAAAGCCCGAACCCGATAATTAATTTCTTCTTCATATCGTAATCTCCGTTAGGGTAAAGGTGGTAAACTTCTTAAATAAATGGACATGAATCGTTTAGAAATTCTCGCTCAGCCAAAATACTCACCCCATGCAATAATGATAATAAGGTTCTAAACTATTTATTGCAACTGTTTTTTGAGATGATAAGAGACCTTTGCATACCCTAAATCAGTGTTGCGAAGGCCCACACGGACTTCGGAAACGGAAGCTTTGGAACTCAATCCTTGCAAGCCAGGTCTGGGCCGGGGGTTAGGCCTCGTGATCCTGAGAATTCAACGTATTATGCATGCGTTGAAGATCCTTTTGAGACATTTGAACAGGTCTATCATAAGCGCTTTAACAGGCAGTGTGCTTTCTTGCGGCCTTATGCGAGAAAGGTGATCTATCGCTATCTTGATTGTGCTGACCCCCATAATGGATTTGCCCGTGTCAGATGTCTGAGGGGGGATTGGAAAATCATATCATAAAACCAGGGCTACCTGGTTTTTAGGCTTCTGTTGGGTCAACAAAATAATCAGGGCAGGTACAGGAGGCAGGATGATTCAGATCGGAGAGGTTGGCACTATGCTTGTTGAGTTGTTATTGAGCCTCAGAAATGATATTCGAGTGTCCCGAAGATACTCTTCTGGCTGACGACCTGCCCCTCAATATTTACCAAGACAGCAGGGGTCAGATTAAAGACAACGCCGCCAAAGGCGCCAAGGCTCTGTTCTTCTAAGTCGTCTTGCAGTACATATGACGTCACAGATGAGGGGAGGTTCTCCAGTAAATGGCGTTCGGTATCTTCACGGTAGTCAAGATAGGCTACCCCGATATAGGTGGCAAACTTAGGGCGGGCCATACCCAGCTCTCCCTTGACAACAAACTCCTCCCAGTCAGCCTCTTTTTTCCATTTGTTACCTGCGGACGAGTTGTACTCATACTCCAACGTGCCGCCCAGGTATTCTCCCTGAAGACCACCATACAGTCCTCTGAACCGGCCTCCTCTCACCTGAAAAAGATTCAGCCGTAAGCCCGCGCCATAGGCAAAAGTGGGGTCGGAGAATTCTCGATAGGCCCCACCAATCTCCGCAAAAACCTCAAGATAATCTTTCAGACCGAATCTAAGGCGAAGGGAATTCATATGCAGTTCCGTGGGGAAATCCTCCTTTCCCACGCTCGCCAGGGAGACATCTTCAATAGTAGTTGTGATACCGTCAGAGGTGATCAGTCTGCGTCTGGTGAGCTCAGGCTCAACTTCCCGGGAAATATGCCGTAGGCCAAGGGAAAAATCGCCCCGGCCCATGTTCCTGCCTCTTCCTTTCGGAGCCAACTCCCGCTTTTTTTCAGGAGGTCGTGCAGTGATCTTCGCAGGTGGTTTTGCCACTGCCACGGGTGGGGGTGGAGCAGGAACCTCCTTTGCTTCTTCTGAAGGCTTTTCGGGAACTGGTAGGAACTCGACATGTTTCTCGGGAACCGGGGGTGCCAGCTCCTGCGGGAAAGCGAGTTCTGGTACGGCCCTTTCCACCTCTATGGGCACTTTCCTTTCCTCTTTCTCAGGTGGTTTTTCCAAGTCGGTCGGGATCAAGGACTCCTCTTTGTGGATGGCCACGTACTCAACAAGCCTTTGGCTCCTCAACTGCCTCCTCTTCAACCTCGCTTCCTTCAGCGAGGAGAAGGGGCCGATGTAGACACGATACCAGTATCCCATATTCGAGACCTGTTCACGCTTGGCGACCGCGTTGTAGCCCTTATTACGCAGCCTTTCGACATCCTGGACAGCCCTTTTCTCTGCCCGGAATGAACTGGTATGGAGGTAATAATATTTCTCTGCACCGAAGACGGCATTGGGGGTACAAAACATCACTGATATTATGGCTGACATCAACCAGAGAGGTATCCGAAAAGAAGATTTCATTGTTACAGCTCCAATATATCGCGTCTCGTAATGCCCTGATCAGCTTCGTACGTGGTATAGGCTATCCCAACCGAGGGCGCATCAAATTAATCGCCCCCCCTGCTTGAATCTTTGTAAGGGAAAATAATACCCTGCCACTTTATCTAAGCAAGAGCTATACCTAAACAGTGGGAAGGGGTATTTCGCAGTATGACGGAAGGAACGGCCGTTAAAGAAGGAAACATCAAAAATATCTGGAAGTCAAGAAGAATCGCTCTTGAGATCGCCTCAGAATCAACACTTTTGGCCTGTGGATAAGGTAAATCCACAGGATATTGGGCATCTCATCCCTATACCTAGAGATCTCAGTATTCTTGCCATGTCCTGACTGCCTTTTTCGGCAATCCACTAATAAACCCTGGCACATCCTTTATTTCTTCTATCTCTTCAGTGGCCTCACCGTGTATCATGGTCATGTGCTTGACAACATAAGCCCGTCAAAACAAAAGATGCCATCCCCTATTCTTAAAAATTTAGTTTCCTTCGTGCGGTCGGGCTGCTAGTAATGATCAAAGACAAAACACGTGGAGCGGCGACCATGTCATCACATCGTGAGGGCAAGTAACATGCGTAGTGAATCCCTACGGGATTGCTTTATGGATAGCTCGTTAATCTGTGGAGAAAAGAAGGCGATAACCTTTCTTCGGGAAGGTATGATAGAGACAGAGATCTCGTATCTAGAACTCAATCAGGATTCAAACCGCATGGCCAATGCCTTTCTAGATTTGGGGGTTAAAAAAGGAGATAGGGTAATCCTCTACCTCCAAAAATCTTTGAGTTTTGTGATTGCTCATCTTGCACTTCAAAAGATAGGAGCTATTGCAGTGCCTCTGAATCCAGGGTTTAAAAGATCGGAAATGGCATATCTTCTTAAGGATACAGGGGCGAAATTGGTGTTATCAGGGCCTGAACAAGAGGAAATAATAAAGGCTATAGACCCTCAGCTAACTACTATTGTGATCCATACCAGACCTTACCAGGATCTTGATTTCTTTCGCTCTGCCTCAGATGTTATGACCCAGGTAGAAATCGGACCAGAGGATCCGGGACTTATTATATACACCTCAGGAACCACAGGAAAACCGAAAGGGGCTATTCTTACCCAGAAGAATCTTGTCCATAATGCAAGAGGTATTATCAAAATATGGGGGATAACAGAATATGACGTGCTCTGTCATGCACTCCCGCTTTTTCATGTTCATGGACTCTGCTTTGCTCTTCATACTGCACTAATAGCAGGTTCCCATGTGATCATGCTTGACAGATTTTCACCGGAAAAAGCTATAGAGATATTATCAAAAAGAGAGGGGGGATATGTCTGCACTGTATTTATGGCTGTTCCTTCTATGTATGCCAGTATGATGGGCTATTTGGGAGAAAAGAATCTGGACTTTGAGAACGTCCGATTATGGACATCTGGCTCCGCACCGCTCCTGGTCAAGGATTTTGAGAAGATAAGGAGGGTATTTGGCCAGGAACCCGTAGAACGTGAGGGAATGTCAGAGACCGGGATGAATTTTTCAAATCCGCTACAGCGAGTCCGAAAGCCCGGTTCCATCGGGGTGCCCCTGCCGGATCTCGAGGTGAGGATAGTAGACCCTGAGACATTGGTAGATGTAGTTCCAGGTCAAACAGGAGAGATCTGGCTTAAAGGTCCTGCTGTTACCCCGGGCTACTGGCGAAAGCCTGAAGAGACGGCAGAGGCATTTGAGAAAGGCTGGTTTAGAACCGGTGATCTGGGAAGGGTCGATGAGGAAGGATACTATTATCTGACCGATCGTATCAAGCATATTATCATCTCAGGGGGTGAAAATATCTCCCCGAAGGAGGTAGAGGCCGTTATAAACCAGTTTGAGGGTGTGGTTGAATCCTCGGTAGTTGGTATCCCGGATGAAAAGTGGGGAGAAAAGGTGGTGGCGGCCGTTGTCATAAAATCTGGCTCCACGATTGAAGCTCAGGAGATTCAAAACTTCTGTAAGGAACATGTTCATAAATGGAAATGTCCCAAGGAGATTGTTTTTCTGAAAGAGTTACCAAAAAATACTATGGGAAAGGTATTGAAAGAAGAGGTAAAAAAATCTTTTGAACACTGAAGAATCAGGGGAATCTAGCGTAAAGCGCTCAGGGGTTCCTTGCCGACTGATTTCCTTGAGCGCCTTGAACCTACTCATCACCAGGGGAGAGCAAGCCAGCGCTCAAGGAAAAGATTGATATTGGAACGGCGATTCTAAACAAGGGACTTGAGCTTTGGTATACGGTCTTTCCTTTTCCTTACTACTATTTTAAAATTCCTCGGAACATCTGCCATGAGAGACATGGACTGATCTGCCGCAACATCATAAAATTCTATGATTTTCTCTTCCAACGCCAAGGCCTTTGCCAGTGCATTGGGATAGCTTGTGTCTCCCGCTAGGTCCGTATCAAGGGCATAATCATCCGTTTCCAGATCAAAGGCAAAACAAGCTTCAATAGCATCCGTGATAACCGAATAGTATGCCCTTTGAATTTGGCTAAAATATTTCCTGTTCTCCTTAGCAAAAGACAGGAAGACATCTTCACCCTCAGGGTATCTCCGGGACAATTCCTCGTAAAACTTCGCCGCTTTCTCTTCAAACTCCCTTACGAAGCTTATGGTCTCAGAAGCTGTACATATTTTCATGCCTATTCCCCCTTCCTAAAACCACCTCTGGATGCAAACCTTACTTTCCGTGAAGAAGCGAATGGCTTCTTTTCCTTGTGTATGCAATATCCCGAGGAAGGAACCTGCCATCCCGCTGAATGGATAGAAGGCCATCGGAGCGACTATTCCAATATTTACTCCTACATTCCCGCTTATCACGTCGTACTGGAACTGACGGGCATATTTGCCATTTGAAGTGAATATGGCATGACCGTTGTGATATGGGCTTTCATTGCATATCTCTATAGCCTCTTCCAGATTTCTTGCCCTCATAACCCCCATGGTGGGGCCAAAGATTTCCTCGCGAACGATTCTCATCTCCCGGTGAGCGTTTTCCAAGATGGTTGGGCCGAGAAAGCATGTCTCAGGGTAATCGCCAGCTATCTTTGCCGGTTTTCTGCCATCAAGGCTCAGCGTTGCTCCCTCCTTCATACCAATCTCTATGTAGTTTAATATCCTCTCTTTTTTCTGTGCGTCTCGCACTGGCCCCATCTGAACCGACTCATTAAGACCGTACCCAACAACGATTGACGCTGCTCTGTCAGTGACTCTTTGCATAAATTCATTGTAGAAGGTATCATCATCACCCACAATAACGAGGTTTTGGCCTGCAAGACATCGTTGGCCTGTGTTGCCAAAGAATGATGTCAGGAGGCTCGGTATGGTTGCATCCACATTGCAATCAGGCATGATGACAAGAATATTTGCAGCCCCACCCTGGGCAATGCACCTCTTGCCCGTATTGCCACAAGCAGGGTAGATCACATCTCTCATTACCGGTGTGGATCCAACAAAGGTTATCCCTTCAATATCCGGGTGGTCTAACATGCCCTTTACCACTGTCCTTCCGCCATGCACCATATTCCACACCCCTGGTGGAAAGCCTGCCTCGTCAACCAGTTCACAGATTTTCGTTTGAGTAAAGGGGACCTCACTTGATGGTTTGATGACTATTGTGTTTCCGGTGGCAACCGCATAGGGTGCCGACCAGAGCGGAATCATGAGAGGGAAGTTGAATGGGCCTATGATTCCGAAAGTGCCTAAAGGCTGTCTTATAAGATACTCATCTATACCCGATGCAATATCCTCTGAGCTATCTCCCATCATCAGAGTGGGGATACCACAGGCCACCTCCACATTTTCGATACCGCGCCTGGTCTCACCTCTGGACTCGTCTATGCATTTCCCGTGCTCCTGCGTCTGGACCCTGCTCAGCTCTTCGAAATTTTCTTCCAATAGCTGACCTAACCTGAAGAGATATCTGCACCTGCTAACCGCAGGTGTCCTTCTCCAGTCATAAAAGGCCTCTTGTGCCGCTTTTACGGCGCTATCTATTTCCTCTTTGGTTGAGATTCCAACCCTTCCAATGGTCTCACATGTAGCCGGATTAACAACATCAATGATTTCACCTTTAGATTCAACCCATTCGCCGCCAATATAATTCTTAGCCGTGGGGACGCCCTTTATTGGTTCTTCCAAAATAGCCATGTTCTAACCCTCCTCAATTTAAGTTATTTTCGTTTCTTCTGCCTTTACAGACGAGTCCAAGCTCCGGCATCAACATATAAGGCGTGGATCAGTTACATACCCAGGTATGCCTTCTTTACGTTTTCATCCTCGAGCAGTTCCGTTGCTTCGCCACTCAACACGATTCCTCCATGCTCCAGAACATAGCCTCGGTTCGCGATCTCCAGGCTCTTCCGTACATTTTGCTCCACAAGGAGGATAGTTACGCCTTCATTCTGTAAGACCTTGACAATCTTGAACACCTCATCCACTATCACAGGGCTTAACCCCAATGATGGTTCATCCATCATGAGGAACTTTGGTTTCGACATTAAGGCCCTGCCAATGGTTAGCATCTGCTGCTCTCCTCCACTGAATGTGCCAGCGAGTTGTGTCCTCCGTTCATCTAAAATTGGAAACAGGCCAAAAACCCATTCCATATTCTCCTGAACCCTTTTCTGGTTACTTTCTACATATGCTCCGAGTTCAAGATTTTCTTGAACGGTCATGTAAGAGAAAAGTCTTCTCCCCTCTGGGACCAGGGAGATACCAGTGGTTATGATCTTGTGAGCGGGCATATTTTCCATGCGCTTGCCTTCAAAAATTATGCTCCCGGAACTCACCGGAAGCAATCCTGAGATTGTCTTGATAATGGTTGACTTTCCAGCTCCATTTGCGCCGACCAGGGCCACAATCTCATCTTTATCAATGTTCATTGATACATCCCTTACGATTTGAATCTGTCCATAACCGGCATTGATACTCTTTAGCTCAACCATCATTTCGAACCTTCTCCCAGGTAAACGTCCACAACCTTTTTGTTGTTTGCAATTTCCTCAGGGGACCCCTCAGCGATCTTCTGTCCTGAAGAAATCACGACAATATTTTCACAAAGCTCCATAACAGCCTTCATCACGTGCTCTACAACGACGAGTGTGATGCCCATCTCCCCGTTAATCTTGCGCAATAACTCCAGCATCTCATCGATCTCCACAAAGGTAAGACCGGCCATTAACTCGTCAAGCAATAGAAGTCTTGGCTCGGTGGCAAGGGCCGTGGCTAACCCAACGCGCTTTTTCGCTGAGACAGTCAGATTCTCTGCCATCACATTCCTGTATTCTCGCAACCCCGTCAGCTCAATTATCTCGTCAACTTGGTGATGTTGTTCCTGGGTGGGCCTGAAGTGCAACTCCCTGGCAAGAGCTCCAATAAGAACATTATCGTATACCGATATCTCATCGAAAACCCGAACGATTTGAAACGTTCGACCGATCCCTTTTTTCGAAATCTGGTGGGGTTTGAGACCATGAATCGGTTCGCCTTCAAACTCTATCGTCCCGGCAGTCGGTTTGATCTCTCCGGTAATCATATTGAAGACTGTTGTTTTTCCCGCCCCATTAGGGCCAATGATACCGAGCCGCATGCCTCCCTTTAAATTAAGATTGACATCCTTGGCAGCAGTGACGCCGCCAAATTTCTTGGTAAGATCATTCAACACAAGTAAATCCCGCATTATTTACCCCCCCTGATCCTTGCGTAGATCCCGGCAAGACCTCTCGGCTCAATGACGAGAATTGCTATCAGCAAAATCGCCCAGATGACGAATCTCAGCTCGGGTGCAAAGCGCATCACCTCAAGTATAAATGTCACAACCCCGGCACCAATTATGGGGCCTACCAGCGTCCCAGCACCGCCAACCAAGGCCATAACTACAATCATCTCTGAGGTCATCCATGAAAATGTAGATGGGTGAAGTAAGCGGAAAAAGTGGGCGAAAAGACTTCCGGTTATACCCGCTAATCCGGCACTGATGCTAAAGGCCAGGACCTTGAAAAAGGCGGTATTGACACCAACTGCCTCAGCGAGATCTTCATTCTCCCGTATGGAAACAATGAGTCTGCCAAATCCTGAATTGACCAAAGCGTAAAGAAACCCCACCATTAATATCCCGAAAATTAGAATCAGATAATAATTTGCGGTCATACCGCTAAAATCGATTCCAAATATACTTTCTGGCGGTTGGATCTCCCCCAAGCCCAGAGGTCCTCCCGTAAGCTCTCTCGTGTTTAAGAAGACGAGATACATAAAATGACCAAAGAAAAAGGTCGTCACGGCAAAATAATGTCCGCGAAGTTTTAACGCAGGATATCCAATCACGACCGCAAAAAGAAATACACTCATGCCACTTATTGGAAGTGCTAACCAGAAAGACATACCTGTTTTTAAGGTTAACAGGGCGGAGGTATATGCACCGAGCCCATAAAAGGCGGCGTGGCAAAAAGAAAGAGGACCGGCATATCCTGTCAATAAATCATAACTTGCTGTCAACATGGAAAATAAAATGGCCAATATCACAACGTATACAATATAGCTGGATGCGATATGGGGGATAACCAGCAAGAGAATGAATATAATTGCTAACGCAATCCTGTTTGCACTCAACGTTGAACTCAACATGGTTTCCTTTCTCCCTGGTATGCTATCAGGAGTGCAATACTCAAACCTACTTTACACCCTTCCGAATAATCCCTTGGGTCGTAACAGTAGAGTCAGTATGAGTACAAAAAACGCAAATCCGTGTTGGTAGGCCGATGAAATATATGTTGCCCCAAACGCTTCCGCAACGCCCAGTCCCAGTCCACATATCAAGATGCCTGCTACGGACCCAAATCCACCCAGAATAACCACCACCAGAGCCTTGAGCAGGGGCAAGTCTCCCATGGTCGGAAATACAGAGTATAATGGAGAGACCAGCACAGCCGCTGCCCCGGATAGCGCACCACCCATTGCGAAGACGATGGAGTTGACTGTGTCAATATTGATGCCTAACACCTGAGCCATTCCAAGATCCATAGAGGCTGCCCGAATGGCCTTTCCCATCTTTGTCTTCATGATGAACAGATACACAAGGACGAACAGGATAATGGCTGCCAGTAAAACGTTAATGCGCATGTAGCTGAATCCCAGCAGAGAACCTTTCAGATACGCTGGGAAAATCTTGGCCTTTGACGTCCAAATAGCATTGGCGGCATTGGCAAAAAGAAAAAATAAGGCAATGGCACATAGGAGTTGAACGCGGGCAGCACCTCGGAAGGTGCGTTCTCGCCATCGGCGATACAGAAATCGTTCACACGAAAAAGACATGGCAGCCCCTACGCACATTCCCACTAACAAAGCAACCAAAAAGGGCACTCCCGCCAATGTTACGGCAAAGTAGCCTGCATATGCGGCGATCACGTAAAAGGAGCCCTGAGCGAAATCGGGAATATCAGTAATGCTCCAGATAATGTTGAGCCCGAGGGCTACCAGCGCATAAACCGAACCTATAATGAGTCCGCTTCCCAGCTGCATAAGAAAAATTTCCACAATTTCACCTCACTTGACTTCCACGGTTTAATTTCGTGGTCCCTGCCCCTGATTCCATCCTCAGAGGGAGGGAAGGAGCCCACCTATTTCAGTGGTACCCGCTCACCGTCTTTCCATTGAATAAGCGATGGGACAAATCTGCACTGGTTCCTATAACCCTCAAAGTTTTCAAATTTTATACGGCCCTCAAGGGCCTCATAATCAATCTTTTTCATTGCGTCTTTGATCTTTACCGGGTCAAGGGATTGAGCAGATTCAATCGCCCTTGCAACCACATGTAAGGCATCATATCCAAAAATAACCGCGTAGTGCATGGGCGCATCAAATCGATCCTCAACCCGCTCGGCAAAATCCGCAGGAACAGCCCCCCATAGAGAGACCGCATAGGTTCCTTCAGCTGCCTCCGGGCCCGCCAGTGAGACAAGCTCCATCTCGCCCATCTCTTCCGATCCGATCAATACAGTTCTTTCCGTGACCCCAAACTCTTTTGCCTGCTTCAGGATCATGGCACCCTCTGGTGTCACGCCTATGTAGAAAAGGATATCCACCTTGGCCTTCTTAATCTTGGCCAAATAGACCGTGAAATCGGTATTACCCCGCTCAAAGGTTTCATCGACCACTGTCTTGACCCCGAACTTATCTAACTCTGTCGCAATGGCTGATGCGAGTCCAAGCCCGTAATCGTCATTAACGACCAAGAACGCTGCGCTCTTGGGTTTGAATTTCTCGACAATTGTTGGGGTAATCAATGGTGCCATAAGGCCCACTGACGGCCGCATCCTGAAATAGAACTCATGTCCGGGTTTGGTAACCTTATCAGCGGCGCACTCGATGGTTATTCCCGGAATCTTGAACTCGTCACATAAGGGTCCTATGGCAACGCATACAGAGCTGCAATGATCACCCAGAATCGCAACTACCCTGTCCTGCATTGCCAGCTTGCGCACATTCGCCACCCCATCCGTCGGGGTACAGATACTATCATAGCGTTTGATCTCAATTGTATACTTCTTACCACCGACGATGACCCCTTTTTTATTTATCTCCTCGAGGGCTAGTTGAATACCTCGCCAGCCGTTTACCCCAAACTCAGCAGCCGAGCCGGTGAAAGGGGCAGTATAACCGATTTTGATACCCTTTGCTGCAAATCCAGGTGTATTCAACCCCAGCAAGACCATTGCCATAACCGTGATGACAAGCATGACTTTTCTAAAATGTTTCATGTTGTGTACCTCTTTTTTAATGAGTTGTTTTGTATGCTACATTATTCTCTCCGATCTTTATGGTAAAATAGCGTCTAATATCAACCTTACAGGCCTATGTCAAGAGTTCTGAACTTCTCCTCTCTCCTAGGCCAGGGGCAATACAATACTGTTGGAGCCGAATCGCGTGTAGAAACTGTATTTATCATGACAACAGTTTATCGATTGGGACATAGTCAAGGTTGAAAGCGTCAGCAACCGCCTTGTAGGTCACTTGACCTTTAACGACGTTGGCGCCAAGCTTGATTTCAGGATTCTCCCTGAACGCCCTTTCCCATCCCTTGTTCGCAATTTCAACTGCATACGGTAGGGTCGCGTTGGTCAGTGCAAGTGTAGATGTTTTAGCCACAGCTCCCGGCATGTTGGCCACGCAGTAATGCACCACGTCGTCCACTTTATAGATCGGGTCGGAATGAGTAGTAGCTTTTGAACTTTCGAAGCAGCCGCCCTGATCAATGGCGACGTCCACCAGCACTGAACCCTTTTTCATAGTCTTCAGCATCTCTCGTGTAATCAGTTTGGGTGCCTTAGCTCCGGGGATGAGTACGGCTCCCACGACCACATCGGCCTCTTTTATGAGTGCACGAATGATTGCCGGGCTGGACATCATAAGAAAGCAGTTACTGGGCATTACATCGCTCAGATATCGAAGGCGATCCAGATTGTTATCGAGCAGATAGACCTTGGCGCCCAGGCCGCAGGCTACCTTAGCCGCATTGGTTCCGGCTATCCCTGCGCCAACAATCAGTACCGTTCCAGGATCTACCCCCGGCACTCCACCCAGCAGGACACCATGGCCCCCATGTTCCATTTCCAGGTACTTAGCTCCCTGCTGTATAGACATACGTCCTGCCACTTCGCTCATCGGGGTGAGGAGCGGCAGAGACCCATCCGCCTTTTGAATAGTTTCATAGGCGATGTTGACAGAACGTCTTTTGATCAGAACGTGGGTCAGATCCTCCGCTGCAGCCAGATGAAGATAGGTAAAAATGACCTGGCCTTCCCTTATGAGTTCATACTCGGAAGGTAAGGGTTCTTTAACATGCATAATCATGTCAGCACGGCTAAAAATCTCTTTAGGTGTATCTACAATCTCAGCTCCGGCCTTGACATAGGCAATGTCGTCGAACCCGCTCCCTATTCCGGCATTTTTTTCTACCAGGACCCTATGGCCGTGCTGTTTCGTTATTATCTCCACCCCAGGCGGTGTCATGGATACACGATTTTCTTCTGGCTTGATTTCTTTCAGAATTCCTAAAATCATTGTAGTCTCCAAGAGTCGATTAACAAATGTTTACAACTCGCTTAATGCGATATCTAGCACCTCCAATGTGAAATCAACATTGTCACTAGTGAAACACATCGGCGGCTTGATGCGCAGCACGTTGCCGTAGAAACCAGCTTTGCCGATGAGCAAGCCTAGATCTCTAGCGCGCTCAAACACCTCGGAACATGCGTCTCCCGCAGGTTCCTTGGTCTTCCGATCTTTTACAAATTCAATACCTATCATTAAACCTTTGCCGCGCACTTCACCAATCACCTCGTGCTTGGACATGAGCTTCTTCAGGCCCTCCATTAAATAGTTGCCGACCTCCAGGCAATTCTCCTGAAGCTTTTCCCGGTCTATTACTTCAAGAACGGCTTTCCCAATGGCGCAGGATACAGGATTCCCACCGAAAGTATGAAAGTATGCGCGCTCGGCAAGGGGCCTTGCGATTTCCGGTCTTGTGACTACCGCTGCCAGAGGTGCGCCATTGCCGATACCTTTCGCCATGGTAACGATATCTGGAATAACGCCCTGTGTCTCAAACCCCCAGTAATGTGTACCCGTACGCCCAAATCCCGTCTGAACTTCATCGGCTATGCATAGTCCACCTGCTTCGTGGATATGTTGATACGCATTTTTTAGAAAGCCATCGGCGTAAACCACTGCTCCGCCAACGCCCTGTATGGACTCGGCGAAGAAAGCGGCAACGCGGCCTGGTGTGGCAAACCTGATAAGGTCCTTGATCTCGGCAGCATATTTAGCGCCGGCCTCCGGGTCATCATGTCCCCACGGCCCGCGGTAAGGATCAGGGTTAATCGAATGGTGAATCCCAAAGCTATGGGGATAATTGAATTTCCAGGTGCTATGGGCTGTGAGTCCCATTACCGCAGCATTGCTGCCATGGAATGCATTACGGAGCGCAATCACGTCATAGTTGCCTGTATACAGACGAGCCATTGTCAGCGCCACATCATTAGCCTCTCCTCCGGAGTTGACGAAATAGCAAACACTTAGGTCGCCCGGCATTTTATCTGCCAGCATCTTTGCGTACTCGGCAATGGTTGGGTGAAGGTAGATCGTTGAGGCATGCTGTAATGTTTCCAACTGTTCATGGGCTTTTTGTGTAACATAAGGGTGGCAATGGCCAACGCTTATGGTAACGATGCCGCCAAAAGCATCCAGGTAACGACGTCCTTTCTCGTCCCACACATACTGCATTGACCCCTCGACGATCATCATGGGCCTCTTGTAATACGTCATCAGTGATGGCGCAAGAAAGCGCTTCCGCAGATCCATCACCTCTTCAAACGAGGGGCCCGAGTAAGGCTTCCGTTGATGATCACAGGCTGGGAGTTCAGGTCCTTTTGTCACGATTCCCCCTTTCTATATGTTTAGTGCCCCTCGTGAAACTCATATTTGCTATAATATCAATAAGTTAGGGCAAACTAGGCTCGTACACAATGCCTTAAAAACTTCACTAGGTCTCTGTAAGGAAATAAGGAAATAAGGAAATTTTACTTGCGGCTGCAGGATCAGCGCAGAGTCAACTAACTATGACCTGGACAATAATGAAAAGCCTAAGGTTGATGAAAAACTGCTCGTCTATCTAACAATCAAGAAGGCATCACCTAGCCCGAGATTTTATTGCCTCAAGCCACTTTCAGAACAGTTTTACAAATTCCGAAAACGCCAAATATTCGTCACTATCAGAGTCAAACCCTGTGAGTCCCCTGGCTATGCCAGGGGACTCACAATTAATCATTACAGATTGAACCTAGAGCGGTGATCTTTTACCAAATCTTTACGGGGTCTTCAGGCTCCCCGCCCATTGCATAAAGCCAGGAAAGTAACCCCTGTGCGATCCAGAAATTCTTACGCAAACGCATATTGGCATAATCCGTAAGCATTTTCTGGGCCTCATCGGTTTTCCCCTCTTCCCACGCCTTCATTGCCGCCTTTTCGAGCTGAACCGTTTCCGAGAATTCTATTCCCTGAACCCGGTCCCATCTTGCCCTTACCTGTGGGTGATAGGTATTGTAGAACTCCGGATCAGGCTCCATAGGGGTCACGACACGCTGAATCTGCTCGAATGTCCACCAGGCAGAGTCTGGGTCAAAGGAATCACCACCCGTCCTCCACGCTTCCGGGGGCTGACCTCTGTGTCCAGCATAGATCGGCGTAAAAACGCCACAGCAAGGAGCACCCGAGCATATCCACATCACGGATCCAATCGATGTGGGCATATTACCTCTCAAATGGTACACATGGGCAGCGTGGTTCGCATCATTACAAATTGAGACCACACGTCCTCCAGCTCCGGTGTAATTGCCGCTGTGCGGCATGTTGTAGTCCTTCGTTCCATCGTAGTGGTCCCTCAGCACGCCCATTACGTCCGTAACAGTGATCGACCCGAGTTTGGGCTCTAGCAGTGCCCTCACTCGCTCCTGGCGCTTTACATTCCAATCCTGCCCCAGATCTGCACCGTACACTTTCTTAAAGTTAAATGGCTCTCCGGAAGACTTGTCGTACCAACCTTCCGCTACGGCGTAGTCGATCAGGTCATCTGATGCCATATCCCATTCTGTCTCGATCTGGAGCTCGTTCGCGTAGTAGAGCCCTGCGTCGTCCGCGATCCTTCTCGCGACATAATGCCGATTTGTGACTGCCATCTGCCAAACCTCGTTAGGATCCGCTATTACAAAGGTGAGATTTTTGCAGGATGTGGCTTCAAAACCATTGAAGGTATACTTATCAATAAGCCGCGTGCAGAGTTCTATCCCTTCCCGAGCGGTCTTGCATCTCTCCATTACAAGTTGAAGCATTTCAGGCCACCCGAGGCCCTTGTCATTTGGCAGCAGCGGCTCCTTGGTATCGAAGCAGTTACTACTCGCTGTAACGCCCCACTCATTTATCCCGTTCATAAACGTGGCCGGTGGCAGGCCAAGCCTCTCGGGGTCGTACATTTCATCGGCAGTGTATGCGTATGTGAGCTCTACCTGAGGTACGTCCTCGAATGCGAAGTCTATAATCTCTCCTTTTTTGTGAGTCGCTCTAGGATGATACACTATATGCATACAATCGCTTGGCCCATAGTCCTCTTCATGAGCCATTATCACACTACCGTCTGCTGTTGCCTTTTTACCTATGCCCAAGGTGACACACTTAGCCTCCGCTTTTGACTGTAGACCTAGCCAAACAAGACACAGCACAGGCACAATCAGACACAGAATAAGTTTTTTGCTCACTGAAACTCTCATCTTCCTCCTCCATCTTTGATAGGTTAACGCATCTATCACGGCCTTCTACACCATCCTCTTACTTCAGATAAATAATCCATCACCTCCTTTCCTCTTTAATGCCGCTGATGTAAAGTGCATCATCTGTTTAGCAGTGAATAATATGGCGAGAATTCTCGTTTTTTCGCTGGCTGCCGTATTTCCTCATAGCCTTCTTAAATAACCCTTACTCCAAACTTATTAACCATGATGACTTTACAATGGACTCGTTTTCAATTAACATACATGAGGGAATTTTTATGTCAAGAAAAAAATTGATTTTTTTCACGAAATATATCACAATCCGGAAAAAATTTTGCCCTATTAGTACAAATCTTATCTAATTCCAACGAAAAAGCAAGTTTAAAGATGTTTTTTTTACCCATCAGCTCTCGTATGTAGTAGACTTAAGGCAATTTAAATTCAGGCATCGGATTTTGGGTTTGGCAAGGATAGGGGGGGGAGGGACTCAATGAAAAAACGAAGGGCTAATACAAAGAAAAAAACGATTAGCGGAACCGATTGCCAGATAATTCGTTTGTTGCAAAGCGACGGCAGAATTTCCAACACAACGATCGCAGAAAAATTGGGAATCTCTGAAGCTACGGTCAGGACTCGTTTGAAGAGGCTAATCGAAGACAAAGTTATTCAGATTGTCGCTGTTAGTAATCCCCTGAAGCTCGGCTTTGAAATCGTGGGACTCATAAATATCCAGGTTGACATTAAGAAGGCAGATGATGTTATTAAAGAGCTAAAAAAGTTGAAAGAGTTGTGGTACATCGTTGTAACAACCGGTTCCTCGGATATCAGTGTTGAATTCAATCTAAAGTCCTTGGATGAACTTCATGTTTTGCTTTTTGAAAAAATTAACAAAATAGATGGAATCATCCGGACAGATACGGCGTTGATCATGCAGTTTATCAAGAGGCAATATGAATGGGGAACAGCACTAGAGTAAGAGAGCCTGGACCAAATGGGCTCAGCATAGTAATCAGCTTCGGCCTCCTTGGTTTTTTCTAGTTTAGAAACAAAACGCAAATAATGCTCAATTCTGGAACACTCGCTTCCCCCCGTGGGATTCTGAAGAGCCTTTTATCAACCTTCATAATTTTATTTTCGTGATCAGATGTGTCTCAAACCCTCATAGATGAGTCACCTCATACTCAGCCAATAGCCCCTTCGGGAATTGGCCTCTATGATGTTTTTTACTAAAGGGGCTTAAAATGAAATTAGGTAACCCTTTGATCAGGATCCTGATAGATAATTCGACCCAAAGGAGATTCGAACAAGAGGGTAAAGAGATCAGGGGATTTCGGGGCTTCTGGCAGGGGTTGCCTTTGCAGCGAGCCTCTTTATAGTCCTTGGTGGCATGCAACCGTCCGCGAAGGACGTCATAGCATTGACGCATACGCCTTCATCTTGAGCCATGATCTCCCAGTGGTAGAAGGGATCTGTAAAGACACACTTTAGGCACCTTGGATCACTGCAGACTTCGGCTTCAGATGTACCTGGATGCATATAGCCTCACTGGATGGCCATCCAGTACATGGAATTGTCTCATCTTTTTGAGGGTGATAGGCGAAAACATGCCTATGGGAAGGTAGATTATCTTCTTTCCCATCCGGGAAGCAAATGATCTACACAGAGAGGATGGGGGGGAGGAAGCTACATAGACAACATGCCTTTCAAGGGAATAATCGAGGGCTGCAAGCAGGAGGCTCTCTGGTTTGTTTCTTGCGATATCAAAGACTGGGTCCTTCCAGATGTCATACACCCTCAGGGGAGGAAAGGTGAGCATGAATCCGCCATACTGACACCTGGATATTCCAGGTCCAATGACTACCTCACCTGCTGGGGTGCTGTAAAAGGCCATATCTGATTCCTGATTATGCTCACCCAGCCATGTAACCCGCCAAGGGAAACCCTGTTTGCCCTCTGCATCAGGGAGATCCGGGTCGAAAATAAACACCACAGACCCCACCTTTCCTTTCAAGGGGATATTTTCCCGTACATATATCGTCCCCTCTTTCCAATTCCGTAGTGTCTCCCTGATATCAATTCCGTCCATCATCGAGCAGACAAAGGGAACAACCCTGCTATGTTCCTCAGACTTCTCTTTTATAGCCCTTTTTTTAAGATAACTGCCGAATCCCTCGATTACGATATCCTCTGGCTGGTATGAGCAGATGGAATAAGCTTTAAAGGCCCTTTTCCACTCTCCCGGGAACCTCTCTTTTTGCCTCCTCTTTACAGGGACCGGCATCAGCCTTCTTCGCATGGTTCTGAAGTGCCTATGAAACCTAATTCTTTTCTGATCAAGGAAGAGGTCCCTACCCCTCAGGCGAAGGGCGGGTAATCCAGGCGATTCTGTCTGCCAGGGATATTCCGTTGCCACGTCCCAGACCTCGTATGCAAAGTTATCATCAACTGCCCCTCTGGCAGCCACAAGGATCTGGTATAAATCAGGCGTTAAAAACCCACTGAGTATGGCATAGTTCCTCACAAACCGGTTAAAGATCCGTAGCTGGCTTACCGTCACCTCTTCCTTATTCTTTTTCAGATGATTTTTACTTGCTATGTCTATCAACCGATCAATGGCCTTTAATCTATCTGGATCAGCCCCGGCAGGATCGCCCCTAAATCTCTCATACAGAGCCGCAAGAAAGGGGTACTCTGTCATGATTTCCCTGCTCGATTCCCTGTGTAAATGGGCCAGCATAACACCATCTCTGCTCCTCCTGCCTATGACCTGTGCCTGGGGCTTATCAAGATAGCTTAAGAGCCCCGAAAGATGGGCCAGGCCACCTACAAAAAGGACCCTCTTTCCTTCTCTGTCCAGTTGCTGAAGGTGGTAGGCCATGGACCTTTCCCGCAATTGATCCTGAGGGGCATTGAGACCTTCTGGATAGGTCTCAAGGTAGCTACAACAATATTGCCAGTACCCTATCCTTCTTATGGAGTAAGGATCTGGCATAGGTGTCCGGTCTATAGGGTATCCCTCGGTATCCCTGTCTATGAAATGGGTGGGAAGGTTTTTCGATAGGGCCAATCGTGCTGCCTCTATCTGTCCATCGGTTGGCTCCAGGGGCAGGTAGATAAAGGCGTGATCCTCCTCCTCATAGTAAACCACCGAAAGCAGGGGAAGCCTTTTAACACCCTCTACTATCTTGTCACCAATGGTGGGAGGGTACTCAATCGCCACGATCTCCGGATCAAAGGAGACAAACTGACGCCTGACCTCAAGGGCAAACTCAATCCTGTTGTGGACAATAGGAACAAGCCTGACATTCCCCCATTCAAACAGTTGTTTTGTCTCCATAAATTTCCATAATAGTCCTAAAATATTCGGCGGCAGCATCATCCAAGATCATGGAGGCCGCTTTTTTCAGCTCTGATATAATCCTGTCTTTTGCAATCCCCTTACCTTTCTTGGAGGTATCAATATTCAATCTCTTCAAGGCATATCTGGCGATATTGATTCCATCCCTGACCGTATATCTCTCATTTGCCTCATGGGCTATCTGAAGAAAGTTAACTACGTAGTCCAGGATCTGCTCATCGGCAAAGGGAAGATTGGCAGACAGGATCAGTTTCTCTTCTTCCCTGTCAGGAAAATCAATGAAGATCTGGGGCTGCAGCCTTGAATGTATATATTCCGGAAGATCGAAGGTACTGGCGTCATCGTTCATGGTAGTACAGAGCCGAAAATCAGGATGTGCCTTAATCTTTATACCAGCTACAATTGACTCTACATAACGCCGGTTATCCATCAAGGGCGCCAAGGATGCCCAGCTCTTCTCGCTCATCCTGTTTCCCTCATCGATAACCGCTACCCCTCCCTTGATCATGGCAGTAACAATAGAACTTGCCATATATTTTATCTTTCCCTGGTCACTAATAACCGGGGTGGCAATCAGATCCTCCGGCCTCGTATCTATTGTGGCCTGAAAGAGATAGACAGGCCGATTCAGCTTTCTGGCCGCATAATAGGCCAGGGTAGTCTTTCCCACCCCGGGCTTTCCTATGAGGCGCGGATTGAGGGGAAAATCACCAGGACCCATGACCCACCATGCTGCCATTATCTGAGTTACTAACTCCTCCTGGCCAACCCAATTCATGGGTAGCTCGTCTGGCTGACTGAGATGTAAGGTTACGCCATCTATAGTTACGGTCTCCATAATTACCTAATCCCTCCCGCTGTAATCCCTCAGGCTTGGATGACGAGATTTCTTCCTTGGTGACCCAAATTTTCCTGCTACATCCTTCAAAAAACGAGGTCTTCCCTGGCCACCGGATAAGCCCTTTCTGCTTTTCCGTAACCTCTCAAATCTCTTTATCTCACCATATTTTCCGTATCTTCCGCCCATGGTTCACTATTATGAGATCTGCCAAGATGAATGTCAACTATCCAAAAATGAAAGGCTCGGTAACGTCAACGTCCATAGTTGAAAAATCAGTATGTTCGGCTTTACTATGACGTGGCCCCGGAGGAAAGGAGGATCAACGCACGATCTAATCTTCAAACGCGAGCTCGATCAATCTATCCAATAGTCGAGAAAAAGATAACCCGGCCGTCCTTGCGGCCAATGGAAAGATAGAGTTTTCTGTCATCCCTGGTAACGTATTTGTCTCAAGGATATAGACATCGTTGGCACTTACTATCATATCCGATCTACTAAAGTTCCTGCAACTGAGCAAACAGTGGGCCTTTATGGCAAAGCTTTGAACCCTTTGACATATATCGCTGGGCAGTTGTGCGGGACATATCTCCTCGGATGCCCCAGGCACGTATTTGGCCGTATAGCTAAAGAACCGATATTCTTGCTTGGGAATGATCTCAACAACCGGCAGTGCCTCTGGTTCCCTGTTGCCGAGAACTGAACAACTTACCTCCCTGCCCCTAATATATTCCTCAACCATTACCTCTGAACTGATAGCGAGGGTATCCTTTACGGCTTCCGCAATCTCTTCTCCTGTGTGACATATATTTAACCCTATGCTTGATCCCTCTGCTACTGGTTTGATTACCACAGGTTTGCCCAAAACAGACAATATCTCAACCGGATCAATATCCTGATCCCGGAAGATCACCACGTCTTTAGGGACATTTAGTCCGGCGCACCTGAATAATCGTTTGCTTACCGCCTTGTTCATTGCCAAGGCACTTGCCAGGACACCTGAGCCGACATAGGGAAGATCTAAAAGATCAAGAAGCCCTTGTATAGAGCCGTCCTCTCCTTTCTTTCCATGGAGAAATATTAACGCAAGGTCAATATTTTTGCAGTCCTGTACCAATCTGAGAAGATCTTTACTCGGATCATATCTCCTGACCTCGTACTTGTCTTTATCGAGGGCATGATAGACCCATTCACCACTTTTCAAGGATATCTCTCTTTCCCTTGACCACCCTCCAGCAATAAGTGCAACCCTCAGTTTACCCATTACCTACCCTCACTTCGTTTCTGTATAGTAAATTTTTTTAGAGAATATCACAAAAAATAAAATAAAAAAAGTTACCCAAAAGGCTGTCCTCACCCATGACCCAAATAAAAGGTGACACCCTTATTTCGGTTGAGCCCTTTTCAGTGCAGTCATGAAAGGAGAAGCAAGATTCTTGCCCAATAGCAAGCCGGTTATCCTCGTCTCTATAAAAGGAAAAAATGTAAGGAAAAAAAAAGAGAGGGTTCAAAAAAGAAAGTTTTTTGAAGAAAATGAGAGTTCGGCAATGTGGAAAAAATTGGCCTTTTTGTCAAATAAGAATAGAAGTATTTGAATTGGTTCATGATTTCTTACTCTTGTCAGTTCCTTTTCCAGTAAGGGTTTGAAGGGGCTGCATGTGTTATTTCCATCGGGTCTACATACCGTCTGTGTTGAAAGTCTCAAAAGGGGCTAAGATAATTTTTCATATAATCACCTTTGACAGTTACGCTCATTTTTTTTAGACAGACCTTTAGCTTTTAGATACAAACACCCGCCAAGATCGAGGCCAAGGCATGGAAACTGTTTGGAATCAGCTGAAAGAATCCCTGAGAGAAGCAATAGATGAAAAGAGCTACTCTTTATGGATAAAACCATTACAATTTCTCGATTCAGGTGAAAGCACAATCTGTCTTGGATGTCCTAATAAATTCTCTCAAAACTGGGTACAGGAAAATTATTCTTGCCTCTTTCATAGGCAACTTTCTAAGGCCGGCCTTAATGACCACAAACTGATTCTCAAGGTCCTACCACATAGACAGTCAACGAGGCCCTTGCCTAAGGAACATAATGGTAATGGAAAACAATTAACCATTCCAACTATGCCAAGAAGGATTAGGGCGGGTGAGAAGTATCTCAATGCGCGATTTACCTTTGATAACTTCGTCGTCGGTGAGTGCAATGAATTTGCATACTCGGTTTCCAAGGCACTGGCTCATAACTCCTACTATCCTTATAGCTCCCTCTTTTTACTGGCCAGCACCGGTTTGGGAAAAAGCCATTTAATCCAGGCTGTTGGCAACTCGATTCTCCAGAAAAAACCTACGGCAAAGGTCCTTTATATCACAACGGAAGATTTTACCAACGAGATGATATATGCATTAAGGAATAATCTAATCGACCAATTTAAGAATAAATACCGCAAGTTGTGTGATGTGCTGCTCTTGGAAGAATTACATTTCCTCAGTGGTAAAGAAAAAACACAGGTTGAACTCGGCTATACCCTTGATTCTTTGTTCAATGATGAAAAACTGGTTATATTCACCAGTCCTCTTGCGCCGGAAGAAATTCCAGCCATGAAGAAGATGCTGAGCTCCAGGCTCACCTCTGGGGTCCTAACTCGTATTGAGAAGCCTGGGCTTCATACCCGGCTTGAGATCTTGCGACAAAAGGCCCGAGAGCGAAAAGTCTCTCTGCCAGAAGATGTGGCCTACTTTTTAGCTGAAAGTATAACCCAGGATATACGGCAACTTGAAGGGATCCTTGCCTCCCTCGAAGCCATCTCCCTTTACCTAAAAAGGGAGATAAACATGGGTCTGGCAGAAGAGACTGTGGAACGATTACTACCTAACATACGCCTGGCAACAGTCGAGGATATTCAGAAAATAGTCTGCAAATACTTTAAGGTTGACAGTGAGGCGCTTAAATCAAAGAGCAGAAAGAAAATCATTTCCTATCCAAGAAGCATGGCCATCTATCTCAGCCGTAGATACACAGATGAATCACTGGAATCTATTGGTCGCTCCTTCAACCGAAACCACTCGACCATCTTGTATGACTACGAAAAAATCAAAAGGAATATAGGGATCGACAATAGCATCAGAAGGGAGGTAGAATTTCTCTGTCGACAGATCGAGGATAGGATTGCATGATAAAAAAACTTGCCCGTTTATTTCTCTTATCCTTCCTTTCTCTCCTCACCCTGTATCTAATGCTTCTGTCATTCATATCCATTTCCATGGGCTTGACCAATGCAGAAAGGCCTGGCTTTTGGATGCCCATATTGTGTGGCATATTGATATTGTCCTTAAGCATATTCATAATAAGGCTCATACTATACATTGTTAAACAATCTAGAGTTAAAGACAGATATCCATATGCGTAAATCTCTTGCCCTGCCACGAGCCCCTATCAACAAGCGTGCTTTTGATGAGCGAGAGGGTCTCACCCTTTCTCAGTGACCATTCAGGGGCCACCAGCTCAGCTGGATGGGGATCTCCTGTAAGGCGCTGAATGACCATCTCAGGGGGAAGGAGTTCCAGGAAATCGCAAACAAGATTTGCATATTCCCCCTGCTCAAGACATCGATAGGTACCTTCCCGGTAGAGCCTCTCCATCCTCGTGTCTTTGACAACGTAGAGCAGATGGATCTTGATTCCATCAATTCCCATTGCAGCTACAGCCTTTGCTGTAGCGAGCATATCATGTCTATCCTCAAAAGGAAGGCCGAGTATCACATGGGTGCAGATCTTAATCCCCCTGTTCCTGGTTAGTTCCACGGCCCTTTTAAAGCAGTTTACATCATGGCCCCTGTTTATAAAGGCAAGGGTTCTGTCGTGAATAGACTGGAGCCCGTACTCGATCCAGATAAGATGATCCCTTGCATACCTCTCAAGGAGCGTAAGTATGGATTCGTCTATACAATCCGGTCTGGTGCCTATAGACAATCCAACGATATCATCGAGCGCAAGGGCCTCCTCATATAACCCTTTGAGTCTCTCATAAGGCCCATAGGTATTCGAAAAAGATTGAAAATATGCGATAAACTTTTCGGCCCTATATCTTCTCCTCAGGAACTCTTTGCCTTTGACTATCTGTGCGGTAATGGACAGGCCTTTTCTCATAGCGCCCGTGCCAGATCCTCTTGAATTACAATATATGCACCCTTCTTTTAAGATGGGGCCATCTCTATTCGGGCAGGTGAGACCAGCATCCAGGGATATCTTCTGAACCCTGCAGCCAAATAAGCTCCTCAGATACGAATTTAGATCACAGTAGCGGTTTTTCATGTTCCCACGGTTGCTACAGCGCCATTTTTGTCTTCCTAACCCTTCCTATAATCCCTTGGGCAGGCCTTGACCAATTTGCTCAGGGCGATATCCGCTCGCCACTCCTCTCAGTCTGCAGGAATGCCGGTGAATAGTCGCACATTCCTGAGGAAAAAGATCTTTCTATATACATTCTACCCCTAAAACTGTAAAATGTTAACCAAAGGTTATCTACATACCAGGAATGAAGTGAGCTATTATCCCAAGAAATATGACATTATCGTTGTTGGTGCTGGCCATGCTGGATGTGAAGCAGCCCTGGCTGCAGCCCGGATGGGATGCAGTGTCTTGATTATGACCATAGACCTCGATGGAATAGCAAAAATGCCATGCAGCCCTTCTATTGGAGGGGTAGCCAAGGGACAACTGGTAAAAGAGATTGATGCCCTGGGTGGTGAGATGGCCAAGATAACAGACAAGACAGCAATACAGTACCGGACTTTGAATACCAAAAAGGGCCCGGCTGTTCAATCCTCTCGAACCCAGAATGATAAGATCAGGTATCATATCGCCATGAAGGAGGTACTGGAAAAGGAGCCTAACGTAGATATAAAGCAGGCCATGGTTGAAAGATTGGTGGGGGAGAACAATCACGTTGTCGGCATTGAGGATCAAACGGGATTTGGGTATCAGGCCGAGGCAGTGATCCTGGCCACCGGAACCTTCCTGAGCGGTTTGATGCATATCGGCTTTACCTCTATCATGGCCGGCAGAGCAGGTGAGTTTGCATCCTACGCGCTGCCCGAAAACCTCAAAAAGTGGGGTTTCAACCTGGGAAGGATGAAGACAGGCACTCCTGCGCGATTAAAAAAATCAACCATAGACTTTACTAGATTTGACAGACAAGAAGGAGACGAGAATCCCAGACCATTTTCCCTTTTTACCAAGGAGATCAGTGCAACCCAGATTCCGTGTTATATAGGTCATACAAATAAGAAAAGCCATCAGATCGTAAGGAAAAATTTGGGGCGTTCTGCCCTGTACGGGGGGAAGATCACAGGGGTTCCCGCCCGCTATTGCCCCTCCATCGAGGACAAGATAGTAAGGTTTTCTGACAGGGACAAACACCAGATCATCCTGGAACCTGAGGGGATAGATACCGAGGAGATTTATGCAAGTGGCCTGGGAAATAGCCTACCTATGGATGTACAGATCCCTTTTGTAAGATCTGTTGATGGATTGGAAGAGGCTGAGATCATGAGGCCAGCCTATGCAATTGAATATGATTATGTAGACCCCCTGCAATTGCTTCCTACCCTTGAGACCAAGCTTATCAAGGGTCTATATATGGCTGGCCAGATCAATGGAACCAGTGGATATGAGGAGGCAGCCGCTCAAGGTATATGGGCAGGGATTAACGCGGCATCAAAGATTCAGGGCAGACCGCCCTTTCTCCTTAATCGATCAGAGGCATATATGGCTGTTATGGTTGATGATCTGGTTACCAGAGGAACAGAAGAGCCTTACAGGATGTTTACCTCCAGGGCAGAGTACAGACTGCTGCTCAGAGAGGATAATGCGGGGCGGAGATTGATGGAGAAAGGCAATGAATTAGGTCTCATTGATGATGAAACGGTAAGGCAGATGAAAGAAAGGCAAAAGGAGGTCTCCGCAGAGGTTCATAGGATAAAAAACACGGTAATAACTCCCTCAAACAGGGTAAACGAGTATCTTGTGAAGGCGGGATCAAGGCCAATAAAAAATGCAGCTACCTTAGATCAAATCCTTAAAAGGCCGGAATTAGGTTATCGACATATTGCTACCCTGCATGGGCAGCATGAGAAGATCGATGAAGGGACTGCGCATCAAGTTGAAATCGAGATAAAATACGAGGGATATATTGAACGGCAGCTCAGGGATGTTGAGAAATTCAAGAATCAGGAGAGGATAAAGATACCACCGGGATTTGATTATACCAAGGTGCACGGTCTTTCTAATGAACTAAGGGGGAAACTATCCTCCACAAAACCTATCTCCTTGGGTCAGGCATCGAGGATACCAGGCATGACCCCTGCTGCAATCTCCATAATTATGATCTATTTAAAGAAGCATGAATCGGGTCAGTGCCCCTGAGCTTCTTTTCTGCTTAGGCTGGCCTGGACAAAGCCATAAAAGAGCGGGGATGGCTTTTCCATGCTTGATTTTAACTCCGGGTGTGCCTGGGTAGCTACAAAACAGTCCAGATTGGGAAGCTCAATAAACTCAACCAGCCTTCCGTCCCTGCTCGTTCCTGAGAAAACAAGACCATTATCAGTAAGGATCTTATGATACTGGGGGTTTACCTCATAACGATGTCGGTGCCTTTCTGAGATAACACCAGATCTGTAAAGCCTGCTGACCAGTGTTCCCTTCTTTAGAACGGCCTCATATGCCCCGAGTCTCATGGTCCCGCCCTTTTCTGTAATATCCCTTTGTTCAGGGAGAATATCTATCACAGGGAAGAGTGTATCTGGATCAAACTCAGTGCTATTAGCCCCCTCTAGCTGACAAACGTTTCGTGCATACTCTATAACAGCCAATTGAAGCCCAAAGCAGAGACCAAGAAATGGAATGTTTTCTTCCCTGGCCTTTCTAATAATCTCGATCTTCCCCTCCGTTCCCCTGGAACCGAAACCACCGGGAACAATTACTCCATCTATGCCATCTAGAACAGGGGCATCTTCAATGTCCGTTGTCTCTATCCATTTAAGGTTTATCTTACACCCCAGGTGTGCCGAACAGTGATTCAGTGATTCAATGATGGAGGCATAAGAATCCTCAAGTTTTGTGTACTTCCCGCACATAGCCACTGTTATTTCACTTTTCGGACTCCTCATATTTTCAATCAGTTCCTTCCATCTCCGCAGGTCTGGGGGAGAATAGATATTTAGTTTCTTATGGAGGATTTCAGCTAATCCCTCTTTTTCAAAGACAACCGGTATCTCGTAGATATCATCCACATCCAGACCAGTGATCACAGCATCGGGGCTCACATCACAAAAATTAGAGATCTTCAACCTTATTTCTTTGGTCAAAAATTCCGAGCATCTCCCTATGATAATATCTGGGAAGATTCCCCTCTGTTTTAAAAGATTAACGCTCTGCTGTGTAGGCTTTGACTTCTGCTCATTTACTCCATGGGGAATGGGGACATAAGTCAAATGTATGTAAACGATATTTTCCCTCCCTACATCCTCCTTCATCTGCCTCATTGCCTCGAGGAAGAGCTCATTTTCAATATCCCCTACGGTTCCTCCTATTTCCACTATAACCAGATCAGCCGATTCTTCCTTGGCCACTTCATAGATGTGGCCTTTAATGACATCCGTAACATGGGGAATGTATTGAACGGTCTTTCCTAGGTAATCCCCTCTTCTCTCTTTTTCTCTTACCATATGAAATATTTTACCCATGGTGAGGTTCCACTTGGATCGACACCTAATACCCAAGAATCGCTCGTAGTGCCCGAAATCCATATCAACCTCTCCCCCATCATCCAGGACAAATACCTCCCCATGCTCAAATGGATTCATTGTTCCTGGATCAACATTGAGGTAGCCGTCACATTTGATAGGCATAATCTTGAGTCTTGCAGAAAGAAGATGACCTATGGAGGCAGCAGCGATTCCTTTCCCCAGCCCGGAAAGAACTCCTCCAGTTACTATGATATATTTGCTCGTAGGCATCTTAATTAGGTAAGAAATCTAATTGGAAATTTATAGGTAGTGACTATTGCAGTCAAGCTAAAATGCTCTCTATATAACCGGCACATTCAATAATTTTGTTTTCTCCGGGCAATCTTCTTGCTTCACTCAAAACGGTATTTTTTATATGATCCAGTCCTACGCAGGACAGTTATATTTTAGTGAAACCCCAATAGTAAGGAGGTACATTATGGTCATCGCTATTATGAGTGATAGTCATGATAACATCTGGAATGTGAGAAAGGCCCTGGAGCTGATAAGAGCTCATAAAGCAGAACTGATTGTACACTGTGGAGACCTGGTTGCCCCTTTTACCCTCATGGAATTGGCACAGTTTGATGGGCCTGTTCATTGGGTCTTGGGAAACAATGACGGCGATCCATATATGTTGACCAGGATCTCTCTTACTGAACTAAAGAATGTGGAAACCCATGGTCTTATCGGAAGGCTGAATCTGGAGGGGGCCTCTATTGGATTCACCCATTATGAGGAAATGGGGTACGCATTGGCACACACTGGTGAATACGATCTGGTCTGCTGTGGTCACACCCATGCGCACAGGCAGGAGAGAATCCATCAGACCCTATTGCTAAACCCCGGGGATGTTATGGGCAAGGACGGGCCAGGCACTTTTTCTTTATTTGATACAGCTAGCAGGGAAACTATGGTGCTAAAACTTACATGAAGTCCCTGAGAACTATCTGGCACTCTTTTCCAGGTCAGACCGGAGCAAAGAGATAGTGCCTCTTGATTATGAAAATGTGTATACTTTGGAATAGAATACTTATGAGTATACTGTTCACGTAGGGAACTCGTCACTATGGGAACATGCGGTCATTCGGAAACGGATTCAGTTAAGGACAGTGCATACAGGAGGATTCTCAGCCCTGTCGGTTCACTTCAAGGCGTGGGGAAGGTCACTGTCAGAGAGCTCCAGAACAGGGGAGTTCAGACCGTGTGTGATCTTTTGTATGTCCTTCCCCGTTCCTACCAGGACCGTACGAAATTCGTTCCGATCCACGAACTCAGGTCCGGTCAGACCGCCCTCATCAAGGGCACGATACTCAAACTCAGGAGAGTCAGATCCAGATACCGGGAGATACTCGAAATGCTCATAGGGGATGAATACGGAATCATATCCGCCAGATGGATGGGAGCACCACGGTACCTCTTCAGGTTTACAAAGGGAAAGAAGATTATCCTCTTCGGCCGATTTCGCATATCCGTAAAGATCCCGGAGACCTACCATCCAGAGATCATAGAGGATGGAGATGAGCACGAGATAGGCAGGTTAATGCCCGTTTATCCTGAAATTGGCGGGATCTCGCAGCGAAGGATAAGGCGGATTGTGATGGATGCCGTGAAGCGGTTTACTCAAGGCCTCCAAGATCCACTGCCCGCAAGGATAAGGCAGACAAGGCAGCTTCCTGAACTGGGTAAGGCAATAGGGGAGGTGCACTTCCCGGTTGAATCAAGACCTGAAGACCTCCGTATCCGGAGAGCGCCCGCACAGCGAAGGCTCATATTTGACGAGTTCTTTATGCTCCAGCTCACCCTGGCACTCAAAAGGACCAAGGCATCCCGGGAGAAAGGGATAGCCTTTGGAATACAAGGTGTGGAGGAGCTTTATCGCTCCCTTCCTTTTGAGCTTACAGTATCGCAAACAAGGGTAATTCACGAGATTATCTCAGATATGAACAGGCCGTTTCCCATGAACAGACTGCTTCAGGGCGACGTGGGAAGCGGCAAGACCGTGGTTGCACTTATCGCTGCATGGGTGGCCGTGAGGAATGGGTATCAGGTGGCATTCATGGCACCCACCCAGCTTCTTGCTGAGCAGCACTATCTCAGCACCCTTGAGCTCACCCGAAGAATGAATCTCAAAGCGGCGCTTCTCACAAGCGGTTTGGGTGCCCATGCCGATGACGTGAGAGATGGGGTAAGACAAGGGGATATAGATATGCTCATAGGCACACATGCACTCATCCAGGAAAGCGTCACATTTCACAGGCTTGGACTTGTGATCATTGATGAGCAGCACAGGTTCGGAGTAGTGCAGAGGGCTATTCTCAGACACAAAGGAATAAGCCCGGATGTACTCAACATGACAGCTACCCCTATCCCAAGAACACTGGGGCTTACCCTGTACGGAGACCTTGATATATCCGTTATAGATGAGCTTCCTCCTGGGAGAAAGCCCATTCAAACCAGGCTCTTTCATGAGAGGGATCGAGATAAGGTCTATGCAGTCCTGAGAGAGGAGATAAAGAAGGGAAGACAGGCCTATATGGTTTATCCGCTGATCGAGGAGTCAGAAAAGATGGAGCTCAAGGATGCCACACAGATGGCTGAGGAGCTCAGGGCTATACTTCCAGATCTCCATATAGCCTTGATCCATGGAAGGACGCCTCTGGATCAAAGAGAAGGGATAATGGAGGCATTCAAAGCAGGGCACATAGACATCCTGGTTTCCACCACGGTTATTGAGGTGGGTATAGACATCCCCAATGCCACCATCATGGTGATCGAGAACGCGGAGAGGTTTGGGCTCTCCCAAATCCATCAGCTCAGGGGGAGGATAGGAAGAGGCATTTACCCAATCAAAGTGTCTGCTTTTGGCCTCGTACAGAAAAACCACCGAGGCGAACAGAAGGCTCAGAGTCATAGAGAAGACCACAGACGGATTCAGGATTGCCGAGGAAGACCTTGCCATAAGGGGCCCAGGTGAATTTCTTGGTCTCAGGCAATCAGGATTCCACCAGTTTCGGGTAGCGAACCTTATGAGCGATGCCGAGATACTATCCGAGGCAAGGGAAGAGGCATTCAGGCTGGCAGAGCGTGATCCCGAGCTTGCCCATCGGACCTACAACCTCCTCAGGCAGATGTACAGGAGTAGCCAGAGAGAGCGGGATCAGTTGGTGGACACCGCATGAACTCCCCGTAAAGCACCTGAGGGTATAAACCCCTCCATCCTGATTTGCCCGCCGTCTTTCTTAATACAGAAACATCGGTTTACCGCCAACATGGCGGATCTTGGGCCGATACTCTTCTACGTCATAGAGTTCTCGCACATCTACCCTCTTTTGGCCTGTAGTAATAGTGCTGAGGGGGATATCCGTATAGATTCCACGACTGAGTGCGACAAGGCGTCCAAAGACGCTTTTTAGAAAAAGATCAATGACCATATTGGCAAAATTAACAGCCACCATCAGATCCAGGGAGTCAGGTACGCCGCTTCTCATTAAATAGGAGAGTCGTTGATTGAGGACATCCTCCCCTGTCAGCTCCTTGAGCATTGCCCCGGTTTCCTCTCCGATTCCCCCCAATCTTCTGTGCCCATAGGCATCTAAGCCTCCAGATAAAAAAATCTCGCCTCCTATCATCCTGGCCCCTTCTGAAATGGCAATCATGGCATAATTTTTGGGATTCGCGCGTTTGTCTTTCATGATGAGCTCTGCAAGTCTTTTCGGGTCAAATGCTACCTCCGAAATAATGGCACGATCCACCCCTGCCAAATATGCCGATACCAGTGTGGTCTCACCACAATACCTGCCAAATAGTTCAATGACCGCTATACGTTCATGGGAGCCAGTCGGGGTCCTCAGTGCATTCATGAAAATAACGCTTCTGGTGACGGCTGTTGAAAAGCCGATGCAATAGTCTGTTCCAAAGACGTCATTATCCATTGTTTTTGGTATGCCAATTACCGGAAACCCCTCCCTGTGTAATCTGTCAGCAAAACCGAGGGTATCATCTCCCCCTATGGGAATAACGGCATCGATCTTCAGATATTCCAGGTTTTTCAAGACATGGGGGGTGAAGTCCTTTACATTCTCACCCCTTTTGAACTGTTTCCTAAGAAAATTTGGGGCCTCCTTTCTTCTGGCAGCGCTTGGATTGGTTCTAGAGGTATGGAGATAGGTGCCTCCGGTACGGTCGATGGTCCTGACCTCCGCGGGATTCAATTCCCGGGTACACCTGGGGCCGGTAGAGGGATCATCCGGATTGTACTCCAGAAGCCCGGCCCAGCCCCTTTTTATTCCTATCACCTTGATTCCTTCACCATCTGCCCGGTAAACGAGGGTCTTAATACACGGATTAAGGCCTGGCACATCTCCGCCACCGGTAAGTATGGCTATTATAAGCTTTCTCTTGCTCCTCTTTTGCACCTATACTCTCTCATCAAGATGACCACGTTGAAGATTATATGAATCACGCATACTATCATAATCCAGCCTTCATTATTATAAAAGAAATTATTTCCGATCTTCAGCCCCTGAACCTTACTACTAATCGCAACCCCGGGCAATGAGCCGGATAATCCATCCAGCTAAGCCGTAGAGCAACAAACTAAGGAGCATCAGTATATGAAAGCCGAGACATACACTCAACAAACTTCCCAGGACAGGGGCAATCACTGAAGCTACCCCATTTACCCCCCACACCCAGGGTATATAACTACTCTGCTTATCTGAGACTAACTGCAGCCCAATGGGAAATGGCATTCCCATAAAAAGGGCTAAGGGAGCCAATAAAAACACAACGAGTATACACCTCACCAAAAGGGGATAAGGCAGAAAAATCTTCAGCAATGCATCCAGGAAAATACCGTAAATGCAGGAAAAGAATACTATTCCTATAAAGGGAATCCATCTGCACCCCTCTCCTATCCTGCTACTCAGGAGGCTACCTATCCCGGAGAAAAACAGCAGCGTAAATAGTACCAGGGCCAGGGCATAGATGGGATGAGTCAATAACAAAATGAATTTCTGGATATAGGCCATCTCTATAAACATAAAGGCCAAACCAAGTAAGCTGAAATAGAGGAGTATTTTCCCTTTTCTCAAGGGAGACCGCCCCTGCTCGCCCTTGATAAGGATAAGAGGCAAAAACATAAAGAGAGGGGCAAAAACGAGGGCCTGCACTAAGGTGCCCCACAACGCTACGTAGCCCCACTCCAAGAAGGGAATCCACTCTTTGCCCAAGGTCTTAAGAAGATAAACCACGGCGGATAATCGAAAGAAATGGAAGAAATATGGTCTATCATCAGTGGGTGGTTTTATATTGAATATGTAATCCTCATAGAATTGATCCCGCCTATCAGCATGTAACAAGCTACAGATACTTTCGTAATAAACCGGTTTCTCCAGGACGCTATATTGATTAACCTCTTGCCGATCAATTCCCGGATAGTAAACAAGATCAAATGCCCTCTCCTTACAAAAATCCTTTATCTTTTGAGCCTCTGCAGCACTAAACTCCCCTCTCCTTATAAGCACGGTCCCGGTTGCCCAGCTGCGAATACCTACAATTGAGCGAGAAATGTCACCTCCATGCTTCTTCTCCAAGGTCTCAACAGCCAAGGCGAGGAGTTTCAGAAAGGTGCGGGGAGGACTGCTCAACCAGGTAGAGGCACTGAGTATGCCCTGGGGGTTCAGATGTTCAAAATATTCCCCGAAGGCCTCAATCGTATACATATAATTCTCCCCTGTAGCATAAATTCCACCCCCTACCCCTCCCCAGCTACCAATTAAGCCTAACTGGATAAGGTCGTATGTACCGAGATCTCTGACTACGAACTCACGTGGAGAGGCTATATCTACCTCAATAGGGGGGTAGCAGTCATAGATACTCTGGGAAAATGATCTTAAGGGACCCCTTAAGAGATTTGCGATGTCAGCATGAGACTCCACGACCTGAATATGCGCAGGGGAGTGATAAAGGGCAGCTAAAGCCTGGGTTCCGCCACCCGGGTTCAAGACCAAAACTTGCTCAGGGGCCATCAAATGATAGGCAAGGGCAAAGGTGCTGTAGTCAAGATATTCTAACTTATCCCTTTTACCTTCGAAATTAGTTACTGCACCATACGAGTTTCCATCTAGAAATATCTCCTTCTGGGAAGGTGGTCCTTGGCCATACTTGAGGCTCAGCCCAGGAGCATACCGTAATGAAGGTGCATCTACTACCTGGAGTAATCCCAGAGGTGAATGTGCCTCATATTCCAGTTTAGCCCCTGGTAAGTGCAGGTCTTTGCTGATACCCTTATAGGCAGAAATTTGTAGAGGAATCCCCCCCTTAATCAGGCACATGAAGAGGAAGGCGACACCTGCTATGTTCAGAACAAGATAGGCTTTAGTCCTGATCCTCTTATAGGAAGAAAAGAGGAAGCCTAAGAATGCAAGAAAGCTGGAAACTATGAGTAAAAGCGTCGGAGGTATCAAATAAAAGGAAAGAAAGGCTATCAATACTCCTGCCCCAGAGCCCAGCAGGTTATAGAAATAGACCCGGGCAATCGTGTCCTTATAGCACATAAAATTTAGACCAATAAAGCATCCCGCCAAGAAAAAAGGGATAAAAAAGAGCACATAATACCCTGCCAGATATAGGTACTGCATTTTCTGCCAGACCAACTGAAAGGGAGAGAAGGGAATCATTTGAGCTAAATAGAAACTCGCGACGATAAGGATGAAAAGCAAAAAGGAGAAAAGGGAAAGCAGAAAGGCAAAATGTCCCTCAGTTAAAGGCCTTTTTTTCCTGCTCTGGATAAGGGCCAATAGCGTTCCGCTGGCAGCAAAACCCAAGAGGGCTATACTTATGACCATATAGGCAAAGTGATACCATTGGACAATACTAAAAAGTCGCATTAAGATTAGTTCATAGGCCAAGGAGCTTGAAGAGATAAATAGAAGGGCAAGAAAAGGGAACAATGTATTCATCGAACTGAGCTATTCAGAAGGCCTTCTCCGAAAGGATCCGGTTTGGAGTAAAAGGATTCCACCCTCCTGGGGCTATTTCTATTTCCGGCGAAGGGGCACGAATCTGACCGGCAAAATATTCTTCATCTGTATCTCGCCTTCCTCTGACTTCTCTATTAGCATAAGATTCTGCACCTGGAAAGGACCACCTACAGGGATAGCCATTTTCCCTCCCTTTTTCAGCTGTCTTATCAGGGGAGGAGGGATATGATCAGAGGCTGCTGTTACGATAATACAGTCAAAGGGAGCATATTCTTCCCATCCGTAGTAGCCATCGCCAACTTTCACCGTAATATTTTCATACGCTGCTTCTTTAAGCCGCTTTTCCGCAGCCTTACCTAAAGGAGGGATGATTTCCACAGTATAGACCTTTCTCACTATCTGGCTTAGTACCGCCGCCTGATACCCAGAGCCAGTTCCTACTTCTAAGGCACAATCATCTCTTTCTGGATCAAGAAGCTTGGTCATCAAAGCTACAATATAGGGTTGGGAGATCGTCTGTCCGTATCCAATGGGCAAAGGGAAATCTCCGTAGGCTGAGCTTCTTTTTCTTTTTGGTACAAACAAATGGCGGGGAACATCCCTCATCGCCTGCAAGACATTCTCATCATCGATACCCCTGGCGGCAATCTGTTCCTCTACCATCTTGTACCTGAGGCGCTTGTAATGCTCACTATCCCCTTTAAGAGAAGAGCAATAGGACATCTGACAAAGGTATAGATATGGGACACAGAGAAGAAAGAAAACCAAGAGGGGCTTATAAGCGGCTCTTATCAGCGGTAGGGCGAGATATCGTAAATTGAGCATATTCCTTATTCTTCCCTTGTATATGGAAACAAAGGAAACCCTCGCAAGCCTTCGTGATGATCGATTTTTGCGATTCAGACTACCTCTTGGCCCTCAGCGACAGAATGAGGTGACCCGTTTCGGTGGCCTTCCATTTGACTGTGACCCGCTCGCCTATCTGAAAATCTATCAGGTCTACTGATCGGCCATCCTTTTTCAAGACCGCCTCAGGGGAGACCGGTCCTGCTACGGTGAATAGCTTTTCCCCTACAGGCACCTCAATGACCACCGTGTTGTGATCAGGGTCAAGAGCCGCTATTGTCCCCGGTCATCTTGTATACCTTTTCACCTGCCCAGCACTGGGCACCGGCAAAACACAGGGAAAGAACCACCGGCAAAACAAGGGTAATGAAATATCCTGATCTCTTCATTCAAATACCCCCTTTCTTTAGGCTATGTCCTCGAAAGAGAAGAAGAAAACGCCCTTACGAGGGGCGCCAGCCCATAACATGCATCATATAATAAACGATAATGTCACACTTCGCAAGTATATGAATCACCTTTCAGAGATTCATCATCCTGAGAAACAGAGGCCACAAGCCCCCCAAATTCCTTGACAGATCAAAAACATAAGGCTATCTAAACCAAATAGAGGAAACCATGAAGATTGTCTGCCCTACCTGTAATACCCGTCACCGCGTTTCGGGCGACCAGATCCCTCAACAAGGGGGGGCCTTGGCCACGTGCAAAAAATGCGGGGGCCAGATTCAAATCGAACCAACTGCAAAAGAAAGACCAGACTCCGGCACCCGGGTTGACCCTGCACTGGGGCCTACAATATCAGATACCCACGAACCACCGCCTTCGCTTACACCCAAAACCCGAGAATTTGAGCTCATCACGGAATATAATCAGTTCAGGGGCTACGCAGGCTTCTGGAAAAGATTTGTCGCAGTCATTATCGATGGATTTGTTTTGACGGCCGTCGGGCTCATAATTGGGAGTTTTATTGGCTCTGTATATGGCTTCTCAAGGGGAACATCGCAAGGTGCAGGCGCCGTGGGGAACATTATCGGCATAATGGTGGGTTGGCTGTACTTCGCCATCATGGAGAGCTCATCGAAACAGGGCACACTGGGTAAGATGGCGCTCGGTATTAAGGTTACGGATTTATCTGGAAATGCAATTCCGTTTGGCACAGCCACGGTACGGCATTTCAGCAAGATCATCTCCACAATCATCCTTTTGGCTGGCTACCTCATGGTAGCCTTTACGCCGAAAAAACAAGGGCTCCATGACATGATGGCAGGCTGCCTTGTGGTAAACAGGAGATAGATCTGTTTTTATTGGCCCTTGCTTAACCAGTATATAAAAGACTAACCAAGGATCTGGCCAGTATCCCAATATCGTCTCGCGCCCGTTCAATTTCTTCCTCCCCCCTCAATTCATTTTTTCCTTCCCTCCATCTGAACGGCAAATGTCATATCCTATGATGAATGTCCGCTTGACACACATGCGCCTTTGTCCTATGTTCGCCTCGCGCAACAAGTGCCACGAGCGACTTGCGAAGGAAAAAGTCTTACCAGTAGAGATCGCCAATGTATTGTGAGGTCAGGAGATAGGAATGAAAAAAATATTAGTGACCGGTGCCGCGGGACAGATTGGTTCGGAATTAACAATGGCCCTACGAAAAAAATACGGCAATGAAAATATCCTAGCTACGGGTCACAAAACAAAACCAGATGAAACCTTGCTTGAATCAGGCCCATTTCACTTCATTGATTGTACAGAGATACATACAGTTGCTGAAATAATAGAGCGGTATAAGGTGAATACGATCTATCACCTTGCCTCCGTACTTTCGGCAGTGGCGGAAGAAAAACCCCAACTGGCCTGGAATGTAAATATGACTGGTCTTTATAATGTATTGGAGGTAGCACGCGAATATGAGTGCCATGTTTTTGCCCCAAGTTCCATTGGTGCATTTGGTCCAACCACTCCTTTAAATAACACGCCACAAGACACAACCCAGCGCCCGAACACAATGTATGGCATAACTAAGGTCGCTGGCGAACTCCTTTGCGACTATTATTTCAAGAGATTTGGTGTAGACACGAGGGGAGTTCGTTATCCTGGGCTCATCTCCTATAAAACTCCACCGGGTGGCGGCACCACAGATTATGCTGTAGAAATCTACTATGCCGCCGTCGGGCAAAGGAAATACACCTGCTATCTCAAGGAGGGTACCTATTTGGATATGATGTATATGCCGGATGCGCTAAAAGCGGCAATTGAGCTTATGGAAGCAAACCCAGCCAGACTTAAGTATAGAAATGCCTTTAATGTTACAGCCATGAGCGTTGCGCCTGAGGATATTGCCGCTGAAATCAGAAAAACAGTTCCAGAATTCACTATAGACTATGAAATAGACCCTCTCCGACAGGCAATTGCCGACTCCTGGCCAAACAAGATGGATGATACCGCTGCTCGGGAAGAGTGGGGATGGAAACCGGAATATGAGCTCGACTCTATGACAAAGGATATGATAGAAAAAATATCTCAGAGGCTCAAAATAAAAATGGATTAGCCCAAAAGATCTGTACCCATTTCAGCGTCTCACTGATTATTAAAAAGGAGTAAATGATTGTATCCGAAATAAGTTCCCATATGGTACGCATACCTTGTTAGCGGATTAATTCACAGGAGGAGCAACATGTCAGTCAAAAAATTGGAACACGTATTAAGTGAGAAGCTTCATGAACTCAAGGAAAGAGGCGCCCTTAAGGGAAAGGAAATGGTGATAACAGGCATAAAGCATGCTGAAGATAAGAGAGGTCCACGATTCCTTATTGAAGGCCATGGGGAAAAAGAATTTCTCAGAATGAATTCCAATTCCTATCTCGGGATGTCGTTACACAGGGAGGTCATTGAAGCAGAAGAAGGGGCTGCAAGAACATACGGTGCTGGTCCCGGGGCGGTCCGCTTCATTAGCGGTACCTATCAACCACATATTGAGCTAGAAAAAAAATTGGCAGAGTTCCATAACCGAGAATCTGCAATGATTTTCAGTTCCGCTTATGCCGCCGTTGTGGGCATTGTATCACCACTAATAGACAATGAGACCATCGTCATCAGTGATGAGCTGAACCATAATTGTATTATTAACGCTATAAGGCTCTCCCGCCCTAAAATAAAGGAGATTTACAAACATCTGGATATGACCGACCTGGAGGATCGAATAAGAAACCCCCTTGGAAAGGTAAGGCGAGTCTTGGTTATCACAGACGGGATCTTCAGTATGAGGGGCGACTATGCGCCGCTTAACATTATGGTGGAGATTGCCAAAATGTATGATTCAGAATTTGAAAAAGGCATGAGCGTTATTGTAGATGATTCTCATGGTGTAGGTGCCTTTGGTAAAACTGGGCGAGGAACTGAGGAATATACAAATGCAGAAGGCATAGACATAATAGTTGCAACCTTGGGAAAGGCCTTGGGAGTAAATGGCGGTTATTTGGCGTCAACTTCTACGGTCATTAATTACCTGCGAGAAACGGCTCCTTTCTACATATATTCCAATCCAATTACCCCTTCAGAGGCAAGTTCTGCAATAAAGGCACTGGATATCTTAGATAGCGAAAGGGGGAGACGACTATTAGAGAATCTACGTAAGCTTACGAAACGCCTTGAAAAAGGGCTGGTTGATTTGGGCTACGAGATTATAGATAGTGAGCATCCAATCGTACCACTCATGATTAGAGATACAAGAAGAACCTCCGAACTGGTTCAATATCTGACCGAGCATGGTATATTAGCCACTGGATTGAATTATCCGGTAGTTCCTAGAGGGGATGAGGAGATACGGTTCCAGGTTTCGGCTGATCATAGTGAGTATGATATAGATTATGTGCTTGGAGTATTGATGAGATTTAAAGAGACACGGTAGAAATTATGGAAGGCCCTGGGGAAGATAGTAGAAAGGTGAATTTTTTGCTTGAAGCAAGGAGAGATTAGGTCTATATAGAAATTTCCCTGTAAAAATCAGGCCTTATGGAGGGCATCATGTTGCGAGTCGGCTTTGTTGGATGGCGGGGCATGGTTGGATCGGTTCTCATGGGCCGTATGCGGGAAGAGGAGGAGTTCAAAGGCTTTGAGCCCATCTTCTTTACCACGTCAAATATTGGTGGAAAAGGCCCTGAAGTGGGACTTGACATACCTCCGCTAAAGAATGCATTTGACATCAAACTGCTTTCCCCGATGGACATTGTCGTGACCTGTCAGGGTGGCGATTATACCAGGAAGATATACCCCCAGCTACGCAGGCACGGGTGGAATGGCTATTGGATAGACTCTGCGTCCGCCCTCCGTATGAAGGATAACAGCATCATTGTCCTGGACCCGGTAAACAGGGCCGTGATCGACTCTGGATTCTCATCTGGGATCAAGACCTATGTAGGCAGCAACTGCACTGTGAGTCTAATGCTCATGGCGCTTTCAGGTCTTTTTGCATCCGGCCATATTGAGTGGATCTCTTCCATGACCTACCAAGCCGCCTCAGGCGCAGGCGCCAAGCACATGAAAGAGCTGATTGCACAAATGGTAGTCCTCGGTGACGCTTCCAGGGCCCTGCTCAATGACCCTGCATCCACGGCCATTGCCATTGACGAGGTCGTCACAAGGGAACTAAGAAGTAGTACCTTCCCTGTACAAAATTTCACGGTTCCGCTTGCCGGCAGCCTGATTGCATGGATCGACTCGCCTATGGAATCCGGACAGACGAGGGAGGAATGGAAAGGGTCAGCAGAAACGAACAAGATCTTGCAAACGAAGAAACCGATTCCCGTGGATGGTGTGTGCGTCCGCGTGGGTGCCATGCGATGTCACAGTCAGGGCCTCACCGTCAAGCTGGACAAGAACCTGCCTCTTGACGAGGTCTCAGAGATGATTGCAAGGGGCAACCAGTGGGTAAAACTAGTCCCCAACGATAAAGAATCAACGCTTCAATCCTTGACCCCTGCAGCGGTCAACGGCACACTGAACATTGCCGTAGGCAGACTGCGAAAGATGCTGATGGGACCTGAATATCTGGCTGCCTTCACTGTGGGAGACCAGCTTCTCTGGGGTGCTGCAGAGCCCATTCGAAGGATATTAAATATCATAATCCAGAATGTATCATAAAAAAGATAAATGAGAGGAAAGATATGGAACTAAAAGGGAAAAAGGTCATTATCCTAGTCGAGCAGATGTACAATGATCTCGAGTTCTGGTATCCCTATTACCGGCTCAAAGAGGCCGGGGCCCAGGTCGTGGTGGTTGGATCCGGAAGTAGCGAGGAGTACACTGGAAAGTCTGGGCTTCCGTGCAAGGCAGATACCAGCGCAGGGCAAATTTCAGGTGCGGCTTTTGACGGCGTCATTATCCCTGGGGGATATGCCCCCGACCACATGCGCCGTCATCCATCCATGGTCAAGCTGGTGAAGGATTTCTTTGAGGCAGGGAAGGTGGTGGCAGCCATCTGTCATGCCGGATGGATGCTGGCCTCTGCTGAGATTGTGAATGGTCGCACCGTGACCTCATTTTTCAGCATAAAGGATGATCTGATCCATACCGGTGCAAACTGGGTCGATCAGGAGGTGGTTGTGGACGGAAAACTGATCACCAGCCGGAAACCGGAGGATCTGCCAGCCTTTACGAGGGCAATCATCGCGGCTCTTCAATCCTAATCTGCTATCGAGGCGGTATCTTATTGAGGAGATGAGTCATCCCATCACCAGAAGAACAGCTCTCAAAAGGTTGCTCAAGATCTCCGGTGGCCTGGTCCTTTCCGCGTTCACCAGATGGCCTCTAAATGGCCTTGGTTCGGTCTCGGCCAAGTCTCACAAGAAAGGGTTTATAGTTGAAGGTCTCGGTCAAAAGGAGGGTTACTCTTTAAAGGGGTTGACAAGAAGGGTTTTTGAGGCAGCGGGTGGCAGCAGTCGATTTGTCTCAAGGGGGGATGTGGTTGTCGTCAAACCCAACATTTCATGGGCCAGGCGTCCTGACCTGGCAGCTACCACCAACCCTGAACTCCTGGAGGCAGTGATCGAAATCTGTTATGAGGCCGGGGCCAAAAAGGTCAGGATCGCCGATAACACCATCAACGATCCCAGGCGTTGTTTTGCCATTTCAGGCGCCGGTATGGTGGCAAAAAAGACGGGTGCAGAGCTGATCTATCCCAGGTCTTCACTTATGCGGGAGATGAAGCTACGGGGAAACCGCCTGGATGTCTGGCCTGTCTTTGTACCACTGGTGGAGGCCGACAAGCTCATCAACCTTCCGGTAGCAAAGCATCATGGACTCACCACCCTGACACTCGGCATGAAAAATTGGATAGGGGCAATTGGCGGCAGGAGGAGTGCCCTTCACCAGGATATTCACCAGAGTATTGTTGACCTGGCCCGGTTCTTCAATCCCACCTTGACCCTGATCGATGCCACCAGGATCATGATAAAAAATGGTCCCTCCGGTGGAAGGCTGTCCGATGTTGCCACTAAAAATACCCTGATCTTAAGTGATGACCAAGTAGCTGCAGATGCCAAGGCCTCCATGCTATTTGGCCTGACTCCAGACCAGATAGGTTATATCTTCCTAGGTCAACTGTGGGCTCTGGGCACCTATGATTTCCAGCAACTGGATCAGAAAAAGGTGATCCTTTGAAGGCAACTCATCTGGTCTGGATAAGGAGAATAAGCCAGGGCTTCTTTCTTCTCTTCTTTCTTTTTCTCCTGATTGAAAGCCGTCTGCCCCAGGATATATATCTGAGATATTCACTGGTCTTCTCCTCTGACCTGGATCTCAGAATTCAGTGGCCTCTAGCCTTTTTCTTTCAGCTCGATCCCCTGCTCTGCCTCTCATCCCTTGTGTCAGGACATCATTTTATTACGGGGTTTTGGTGGGCACTCGCCCTGACTCTCGTGACCCTTTTCTTGGGCAGGATCTTCTGTGGCTTCATCTGTCCCTTGGGCACCGTGCACCATGTGGTAAGCTGGGTCAAACCTGCCCTCAAAGGGAAGCGTATGATCGAGGCCAATCAAAAGAGCCCCAGCCAGAGAGTCAAGTATCTCCTTCTCACGAGCCTGCTTGTAGGGGCACTCATAGGCCTCAATCTTGCAGGGCTGATGGATCCCATATCCCTTTTTTTTCGCTCACTGGCCCTGGCAGTTTTCCCTGGACTCGGGGTGGGGATAAAGGAGATCTTTGATTGGATGGCCAAAAGCGATATAAGGATTTTAAACCACTTGAGTTATGGAACAGAGGTCCTGGTATCACCGGTATTTGGATACGGTTATCAATCATATCAATCGGCCTGGTTTATCGGGCTGATTTTTCTGCTTACCCTCTTCCTCAACCGGATAAGGCCACGTTTCTGGTGCCGAGTCCTGTGCCCCCTTGGGGCCTTATTAGGAATATTTTCCAGGCTCAGCATCCTGAGGCTGAAAAAGAATCATGAAAAATGCACAAACTGTGAATTGTGCACCAAGAACTGCCAGGGTGCTGCCTCACCTATTCCCGGCCAGCAGTGGGAGAATGCAGAGTGCCTGATGTGCCTTAACTGCTTTGATTCCTGCACTGAAGGGGCCCTCTCCTTTCAACTCAGATGGCCCCGCACATTGAACAGGAAACCGGATATGGGCAGGAGGGCACTACTCACCGGCTTACTCGCAGGTATCTCCATTCCTCTTCTGGGGAGACTGGATGGTCAGGTGCACAAGGTTTCAGAGCCCCGCTTGATCAGGCCGCCTGGGTCTTTACCGGAGAAGGATTTTCTCAGGCTCTGCCAGAGATGCAGTCTGTGCATGAAGGTGTGCCCCACTAATGTGATAAACCCTACCCTTGGAGAGGCAGGAATGGCAGGATTTTGGACACCCCGTCTGGTAATGATCCAGGGCTACTGCGAATATACCTGCACCCTCTGTGGAAGTGTCTGCCCTTCAGGGGCCATAAGGGAGATTTCAGTAAAAGAGAAGATTGAACGCCCCATAAAAATAGGTTCTGCTTATGTGGACAGGGGTAGATGCCTTCCGTGGTCAGGAAACGGGCCCTGTATTGTCTGCGAAGAACACTGCCCTACCTCTCCAAAGGCGATCTATTTCAGTAAGGAGCTTGTGACCGGACCTGATGGTAAGCGAATACTGGTTCCATTGCCCTATGTGGGCCTCAAAATATGTGTGGGCTGTGGCATATGCGAGTACAAATGCCCTGTCAAAGGACGGCCAGCCATAAGGATTATATCTGCTGGGGAGTCTCGGTCCGTGAAAAACCAGATTCTGCTTTAGCGAGGGAATATTGCCAGCCAAGCATCTTTATGGTTAAATGAGGGGGGAATGTGGGAGACTGTTTAGCATCGAACCCTTATGTGATTTTCAGAATAGGCCCAGAGGGAGGGTTTTGGTTTGACTCAGGTGGATACCCGCTCTACCTCACCCGTGCCACATTAAAGGGAAAGCACTGGCTAAGGCTCCGTGTTGGTTTTTTCACGGACAGGATCGAGACAGACACACAGGCCAAGAAGATAATGAGCACGTTGAATCTGACTGGTTCCTGGGTTACCAAAGTAGACAAGAAAGAACTCGACGAATTTGGTGGTTACCGAGTGAAGCCTAAGGGATAGTTATGGACATTGAACAGATGAAGGTCGGATTTATGGATGTATTCTGTTATTTAGTGGCATGTATGAGGACCAAGGAGACCCTGGTTATTGATCCGGCTGGAGATGAGGACCGGATCATTGAGAGGATTACACAAAAGGATCTGAATTTGAAATATATTGTGAACACCCATGGCCATCCGGATCATACCTGCGGCAATGCTAGAGTCAAGGCCCTCACTGGTGCAAAGATCATCATACACGAACTGGACGATCAAATGTTCAATTCGGCACAGGGGCATGAAATGGCCCGCCAGTGGGGTTTTACTCCTTCACCCCCTGCTGATATCACGGTAAAGCATGGAGATCAGATTGTGGTGGGTGATGTTGCCCTCAAAGTCATCCATACTCCAGGACACAGCCCTGGGGGCATATGCCTTCTCGGGGATGGCAACATTTTTACAGGGGATACCCTGTTTGTCGGTGGCATCGGTCGAACGGACCTACCGGGTGCATCTATGGCCCAGTTTATGAAGGCTATAAAGGAAATACTTCTCACCCTGGCTGGTGAAACGATTGTTTGGCCTGGGCATGACTATGGGGCTAGGCCTTCCTCCACCATTGAGGTTGAAAAAATGACCAATCCCTGGCTCTAGAACAGGGCCTTGCGTAACTTAGTCCCCCCCTTAGTTCGGATCAAAACTCCCATCTCAAAAATCTGACACTATAGGACTCCATAGCGCGATCATGAGAGATTTCTGGCACGGGTTGCTCACATTCTATTGCTGGGATACCCAAGACAATTTTGCCACCACGGATATACACGATGGCCGGCACGATATCTGGTGACCAAAGACCAGATCCAAGTGAATAATAAAAATACAGACACAGTCCCACACCACCGCAGATGACACCCCCATAGGCTATCTGAACAGTGATCGTTGTCTTGGCTGGACACAGGGATGAGAAAAAAACCAGGTGGGCTATGGGAATCAGGACAATGATAAGGGCTATTCTGCTAGAAAAGGTCATTGTTTCCCTTGCCCCAGGAGACTATCTTTCTACCAGGAGAGTTCGAGGCCTTCGTTTCCATGAAGGGTTTGCTCATTGACAGCAGGTTCTCCCTGAATGGATATGTTTGATCCCGTCTCCCGTCAAGGGAAAATAAGAGCTGAGCAAAGGGATGGAAAGCAGTCTTAACATTAAGGGGATGGGCCATAAGTCCACCCCTATGCTGTATGGTCAGCTCCAACAGCCCCCAAGACCATGGCCCATGCCGGGACTGTGACCTCTCATATGATGGCCGTAGTAACCCCAGCGGTATCCTCTGCCAAAGCGCAACTCAGGAGCGATCTTACGCGCCTCAAGCCTAAGATTGATTCGCTCCTGGGCCATCTTTGCCCTCAGGTCACTAATCTCTTTCTGAAGGGCCTTGGCCTTTTCGGCATCGGGATTGGGGGAATTCAGGAGGATGTTGAGCTCTGCCCGCTTGGACTGAATTTCGTTTCTCAGCTGGGTCCTTTCATCGTGAAATTTCTGGTAAAGGCCGTCCAGCTGGCTACGCTGCTCCTCTGTGAGGTTCTCATATACCCTGCCATAATTCCAACAGCAGCCTGGACCGCTTTTCCAACGGCCAATCCTATGATGCCCTTTTCCCCAACCTGGACCGTGGGCGAGTACAGGAATGGCAATAGCCAGTACCAAAAGCAAGGTTCCTGCAACGGTCAGTATTTTTTTCATTTTGTACCTCCTCTACAATGAATTTTTTTCTTTTCTATGTGAGCAACTGCCATGCCAAAAGGAAGGTCAACTATATAACCAATTTAAATTATGGGGTTATTTTAACAATTATTCTAATTTATCAGTTATTTTCTTGCAATAACATGGCAAAAAGTGGATACTTTGTATCCATTTATTGCTATCCAGGTGGATAAAAAGTACCCGCTCTCCGGGATGTAAGAGCAACTGTTTATCGGTAGTGTGCAGCAGATATTTTACACGCATTATCTCTGAAGCTGTATCATGCAAGCTTTGAGGACTGCATTTTGAAATGCGGAGTTAAGGAAATTCAGGCTTAGAGTCCGGTACATGTCTTGCTTAATAGAAGCGTGATGATAAATAGAATGAATAAAAGATACTGGGCTGCCATCCCTCCATGGATCATATTGGGGGCAGTGATCATACTGGCGCCAATCTTTGTTTTTTGGACCCTGGAGAACATCCACAAACAAAAAGAACACACGGCGCTCCTCCTCTTAGAAAAAGGGGCGGCTCTCATTAGGTCCTTTGAGGCTGGTGCCAGAACAGGAATGATGGGAATGCACGGGATGGACTTTCAGCTCCAGATATTGTTGGCAGAAACAGCCCAACAGCCCGATATTGTCTATCTTATGGTCACCGACATGAAAGGAACGATCATGGCCCATAACGATCCTGCCAAGATAGGGGAAAGACATGGGAAGGATCTGGATCTTGAGCGGATTTCTCGTTCCGAAGAGGTGGAATGGCGCCAGGTATTGAATCCATATGGAGCTGATACCTTTGAGGTTTTCCGTCAATTTTCGCCCACGCGCACATATTTTCGAAGACACCGTGGCAGAATGATGGAAAACGTATGGCGCCGGCATCATATCAATCCAATAAAACCGGCACAGAGGCCAGGGAAGATTATTTTTGTTGGGCTTGATATGGGCCCTATCGAGGCAGCCAGAAAAGAGTACACTCATCACGCCGTGCTCATGGCACTTATCCTTCTTTTGATTGGGTTTGCTGGAATCGTTTCCCTTTTCCTGGCCCAGGCCTATCGTTCAACTAAGAGCTCTCTGACCAGGATTAAGGCCTTCTCTGATACTGTTGTTGAAAATATGCCCATTGGTCTTCTGGCCGTTGATGCTGAGGGGAAGATAGCCTCCTTCAATCAGACGGCCGAGGCCGTGTGTCACCTTTCATCCCGTGAAGTGCTTGGGAAACAGGCCAGTCAAATACTGCCTAAGCAGCTATGGTCTCTCATTGATGAACAGGAGACTAAGAGAGGCATCATTGAAAAGGAGATAGATTGTGCCTCTGAAGATGGAAGAACGATTCCTCTGGAAGTAAGCGTGTCTTCACTGGAAGGGGAGGACGGCACCTTTTTGGGAGATGTGATCCTCTTCAGGGACTTGACCGAGGTTCAGAACCTAAAGAGGGAGATTGAAAGAAATCAGCGCCTGGCGTCCCTGGGGAGGCTTGCGGCCGGAATCGCCCACGAAATACGCAATCCCCTGAGCTCAATCAAGGGGTTTGCCACCTACTTTAGAGAAAGGTACAAGGAGATACCTGAAGACCAAAAAACAGCCGAAATCATGGTTCAGGAGGTGGAGAGGTTAAACAGGGTCATTGGTCAACTCTTGGAATTTGCCCGTCCTATGACAATTCAGAAGAAACCCACTTCTATGCATACCGTGATTCAGCATTCCCTGAAGATGATTGAGGGACAGGCTCAGGCCAAAAATATCAAGATAACTACAAGCCTTTCGCCTGAAAGCAAAGATGTGTCTATTGATCCGGATAGAATCAGTCAGGTTCTCCTTAATCTCTATATAAACTCCATTGAGGCAATGGACCATGGGGGTATCCTCTCCGTGGAGCTTTCATGGGATGAGAATGCCCAAATGACAAAGATTGCCGTCTCAGATATCGGGGCCGGGATCAACAAAGAGGACCTGGTCCATATCTTTGATCCTTACTTCACCACCAAACAATCAGGCACCGGTCTAGGGCTTGCTATAGTCCATAAGATCATCGAGTCCCATAAGGGTGAGGTGAGGGTGGAAAGTGAACCCGGTAAAGGAACCACTGTGACGATCCTTTTACCTGTTTCTAAGGTGTAAGTTGTCTGTCGTCAGTTGTCCCTCGTTACACTGACAAGGAAACATAACAGGAGACAACATAAGGGATGGAACGTGACGTTTATCGCTTAAGAGAACAACAAATTATGCACATTAACTCATGAAAAGGAAAAATACCATATTGGTAGTGGATGATGATCCTGCCCATCGTACCATGTTGCGGACCCTTCTGACTGGCTGGGGATATAACATCGTTGAAGCGGATGATGGCTCGACAGCAATTGAAAAGGTACATGAACGGGCCTTTGACCTGATTTTGATGGATATTCGTATGATTAAGGTTTCAGGGCTTCAGGCCCTTACTGAAACCAAGTCCTTTAACCCCGCTATACCGGTCATCATTATGACCGCCTATTCATCTGTACAAACCGCCTTGGAGGCCTTGAGAAATGGTGCCTATGATTACCTCACCAAGCCCCTGGATTTTGATGAGTTGCGGTTCACCATGGAACGGGCCATGGATCACAAACAACTGAAAGAGGAAAATCGCCTTCTCCGTGAGACCCTGGGCAGTCATTTTGACACGCGAAATATTATTGGCCGAGGTCCAGCCATGGTAAAGCTCATGGAAACAGTGGCCCAGGTAGCACCATCGGAGGCTACCGTTTTGATCACTGGCGAGTCAGGCACTGGCAAGGAGATGATTGCTGGGGCGATCCACTTTAATAGCCCCCGAAAAGATGGTCCGTTTGTGAAAATAAATTGTGCCGCCATCACCGAAACCCTGCTTGAGTCCGAGCTTTTTGGTCATGAGAAGGGAGCATTTACCGGCGCCCACAAGAAAAAGGAGGGACGATTTCGTCAGGCCCATGGAGGGAGCCTGTTTTTAGACGAGATTAGTGAGATGTCGCTCGCCATGCAGGTCAAGGTATTGCGAGTGCTGCAGGAAAGAGAGATCACTCGTGTTGGTGGTGAAGAGGTTATCAAGGTGGATGTGAGAATTATAGCGGCCACCAACAAAAATCTGTTGCAGGAGATCGAAGCTGGACGATTCCGAGAGGATCTCTATTACCGCTTAAATGTTGTTTCTCTGGATATGCCTCCTTTACGAGGGAGGAGAGAGGATATACCTCTCCTGGCCCAGCATTTTTTGAAAATGTTTTCGGAAAAAAATCGTAAACAGATAAAAGGGTTTACTCCTCAAGCCATGGACCGGTTGCTTAAATATGATTGGCCCGGAAATGTCAGGGAACTTATGAATGCTGTTGAAAGGGGGGTGGTCCTTTCAAGGTCAGAGTACTTAGATGAAGAAGAGCTGTCACTGATCCTAAGGGATGCCTCGCTGTCCGGGGAAATTTTGCCAAAAGACGCCATACCGGCAGACATGCCGCTCAATGAGGTTGAAAAGGCAACCATATTGAAGACGCTGGAGCTGACCAGTGGTAATAAGAGTGAAGCGGCAAGACGGCTCGGCGTAACACGGAGAACCCTGCATAAGAAACTCAAGATGTATGGAGTCATGCCTTAAGGGCATGGAAAGAGGCATACTTTCATGACAGGTGACACTTGGGTTTTACTTCTTGAAAATCCTTGGGAAAAAGACCTGATTTCTCCCCAGATTACCTTGATGAGGAGCAGGAGCCTGCAGACCATGAGATGCGGCGGCCTTCATGAAAAATATGCACCCGGTCGGGGTCAATGGTCAGGGGGACGACCTGGCCAGGTTGGAAGGCGGCCTCCTTGGGGGCACGGACCGTCAGGCTCTCCTGACCAAGACGGGCGTGGATGTACTTCTCAGAGCCTATGTTGCTTATCATCTCCACCTTGGCCTTCAGTGCCGTAGTCCCACCCTGCCCGATTGCGATGTCCTCGGGTCGGATACCCACCTCTACCTCACTTTCCCCCAGATTGAGCTGAAGCCCTCCTATGTCTAAGGAAAAACCTGCACCCTGGAAATGGGTGCGATCGTCCTTGTGGAGGAGCCTGCCCCGATACAGATTCATCTCCGGCGATCCGATAAAGGTCGCCACGAAGGTGTCTGCAGGGCGCGAGTAGATGGTCTCAGGCCGACCGATCTGGTGCACCTTCCCCTGGCGCATGACCACCACCTTGTCTCCAAGGGTCATGGCCTCCACCTGATCATGGGTGACGTATACGATAGTGCTCTGGATCTCACGGTGCAGGTGCCTGAGCTCTAGCCTCACACTGGCACGCAGGCGAGCATCCAGATTGCTCAACGGTTCGTCAAGCAGAAAGAGCCTGGGCCGACGCACCAGCGCCCTACCCATCGCAACCCTCTGACGCTGCCCACCCGAGAGGCCCCGGGGCTTTCGATCCAGGAGATCCTCGATCCCCAGTATCCGAGCCGTCTCAAGAACCTGCTCTCGTATTATTTGCTTGGGTACACCGCGCATGCGAAGCCCGAATCCCAGGTTTTGTGCCACTGTCATGTGTGGATAAAGGGCATAGTTCTGAAAGACCATGGCCACATCCCGCTCGCGGGGGGCAAGTCTGTCCACGGACTGGCCGTCTATGAGGACCGAGCCCTCGTCTTGTTGGATCAGTCCGGCGATGATATTGAGTAGAGTGCTCTTTCCACATCCCGAAGGCCCCACAAGAACGCAGAACTCTCCGTGGTCTACATGTAGGTCCACGCCATAGAGTGCCAAGATCTGACCGAATCGCTTTGTAATTGCCTTCAGGCTCAGAGATGCCATGTTCAACCTTTCATGGCCCCTGCGGTCAAGCCGCGAACCAGGTAACGCTCGAATAATAGGAAGAAGACCAGGATGGGGAGGGTCACCATGACCGAAGCGGCCATCACTAACTGTTTGGACAGATGGACGCTCCCTGCGAGCTGTACTACACCCCGAGATAGCGTGAATTTTTCAGGGGTATCCAGAAACATGAACGCAAACAGAAACTCGTTCCAGGCGATCATGAATGTATACAGGGCAACGCTGGCCAGGCCCGGGGCGGAGAGAGGAATGATGATCCTCCAGATCACGCTGAAACGGCTGCAGCCATCGATCAACCCTGCGTGCTCTATCTCAGGCGGGAGTGTCTGAAAATAGCTCCGCAGCATATACAGGCCAACTGGAAGGGTCTGGGCCAGGTACACGAGGATGAGCAAATTGATTGAATCCCGGAACCCCATCCGGGAGAACATGACGTACAGGGGGATCACCAAGACGATGGCCGGGAACATATAGATCAGCAAGATGCTGTAGGACATAAATTCCCTGCCGCGAAAACGGAGCCTGGTGACAGCATATCCCCCTACAGTGGCCAGGGTCACCGAAAGCACCACAGTGACCACGGAGACATACACACTGTTGCAGATATATCGGAGAAAGCCGTGTTGAAAAAGCACTTCATAATATGCGTGAAGATTGATCGTTCGGATATCCAGACCCAGGTTGGCAGGCTTCAGGAGAATCTCCCCCAGAGACCTGAAAGAAGAAAGTATCATCCAGTAGAAGGGGAAGGCCACGATGGCGATGAACACAACGAGACCCATGACCCTCAGGATCTGAATAACAATTTTCTCCAGCCGTTCCCTGCTCATTGCCCCTCACCCTCATCCATAGAAGATCCTTGGTTTCTAACTACTCGTGGTTGCACCATTCAATGCACCCTTTGGGCTGTAAATCCTCCTTGAACGGTCACTTCCAGCACTGGCCAGGTCCACTCATGCCTCCTTCGCAATCCACCGGAAGTAAACAAGGAGAAAGACCGAAAGAACACCAAAGAGAACCATCGCCACCGCTGAGCTTGCCCCGATATTAAACTCACCAAAGGCGTAATCGTACACCCTGATGGTGAGCACCTTGGTTCCAGCCTGCCCCCTCGTGAGCAAGAAGATATCGTCGAACTTGTTGAAGGTCCAGATGAATCGGAAGAGAAAGAGGGTGGACAGAACTGCGGAAAGTTGTGGCAGGGTGATGTGGAAGAACCGCTGAAACGGGGCCGCCCCGTCGACCGATGCAGCCTGATAAAGCTCATCCGGGATAGCCTGGAGCCGTGCGAGAATGAACAGGAAAGCGAAGGGAAAGTAACGCCAGCCTTCGAAGAGGATCACCGAGGTGAGTGCCATGGGCACACGCACCCTCACTCCGAGCAGGTCCAGGTCCCACCATCGCTGTGACAGAAACGGAATTGGCTGTGCCAAGAGGCCCTTGTCCACAGCCAGCCAGTTTAAGACGCCCAGTTGGGGGTCGAGGATAAAACTCCACGCAAAGGTGACGGCCACCACGGGAGCAATATAGGGGGAGATGAAAAGCCCTCTCAAGATGCTCCGGCCTGGGAATTCCCCGTGCACCAAGAGGGCCGCCATCAACCCCAGGAGAATGGACAGAACGCTTCCGGCAGTAGTGTAAATCAACGTAGTCAGGAGAACCGTCCCGAATTCCGGATCTCCGAATACCTTCCGGTAATTCTCCAGGGTCATGTTAAACTCGAAAAGAGAGACCCCTCGAAGATCCCCCAGGGAGACCGGTTTAAGACTGAGCCACAGATTCCAGATCACTGGAAAGATAACGAAGGCCAGAACGACCATGAATGTAGGGAACAACATCCAGAAGGCAAGCCTAGCCTCCTGGTCAAAGAAGGTTGGCTCTCGGCGTGTCATGAGTTCTGTGATGCATATCCTTATTCAAGGCCCCTTACCCGCTCGTCCATCATCCGTGCAGCCTGCCTCGCGCTAAGTTCACGGTCGAGGAATCTCTTGAGGATCTCCGGAATAACCTTTGTTCCATAGACCTTGGAGATAAGGGCCCCTTTCCCTTCGGCAAATCCCCAGCGGTCGAAACCCTCAACCCCGCCGACAATAGTTCTCACCACGTCCATCCCGTAAAACTGGGAGACCTTAGCCCGAGTCGTTACCCCAAACTCGAGATCCATCCACCCGTCAATGAACCGGTTGGGTTCGTCCCGGGTCCCTTTGCACACGGGGAGTTTACCCTCTGCCGCCATGCCTAACCACCTCAGGTACCCGTCGGTTAGCAAAAATTCCACCCACTGTTTGGCCGCAGGCTCGTCCGCATCTCGCGTGATACCCAAATAATTTATCTGGCCATATTGAGCATTCCCTTTTGGGCCATGAATGATGCTCACAAAGCCGGTATTCCTGGCCAGAAACCCAGGCTCCCCTTTTGCGATATCAGGCAGCACTGGCTGATCCCTGCGAAGCCCCGAGAGCTCATCCAAGATGAATGGAGACCAGATGATCATGGCCGCTCGCCCGGACAGATAGTCCATCCGGGTGTGTAGCCAGTAGAGGTTTCCAGGCGGGCTGAACCGGGCAAGTGCTTTGTAATACTCGAGGGTCTGGACCATCCCGGGCGTGCCCAGGTCAACGCTTCCAGATGGATCTGTCAGTCTAACCCCATTAGACAGGGCGAGGTGCTCGAAAACTTGTTGGGTGTAGGTATGTGCAGGGTCGGTGGCCACCTCGAATCCCCAGATGAGAGGTGGATTGTGCAGCGCCTGGGCCGCTTTAAGGATGTAATCCCAGCGATCAGGCACAGGCAATCCTTTTTTCTCGAACAGGTCTTTGCGGTAGAGGAGGAGCTGGCCCCATCCGTCTATCGGTACAGCAGCATAGCCACCCGGGACACGGCAGAGATTCAGCGGCCCTGCGCCGAAGTTCTCTTTTCCCAGGTGATGCACCACATCCGTTGCAGCCTGGTCATCCAAGATCCCTGCCTCCACCCATCCGATGGTGAAGTCGAGAGGATGGAAGAGCACATCGGGAAGGGACCTTGCTGCATAGGCAGCAGTGACCCGCTCAGCCAAGAGGTTCTCCTGCACAGGGACTACGAGGACGCGAATTCCGGTCTTTTGGGCGAATGCGCGGGCTATTTCTCTCTGGATCCCAAGTCGGTCCCTCTCTACCTCAGTGGTCCAGAAGGAGATCTGGTTTTCGGTCCCAGCCGCGGGGATGCTCATTATGATGACCCAGAAGATTATCAAAACGGATAAAATCATCACCCTCATAGGTATCCCCTGCTTTCCAGCTGAAGGTCTTTTGTCCAGTATAATCCGCGGATCTTCCCAGGGTCAATTCAATTGTACACAACATTGATGGCCAAGAGGCTGTCAAAAGGGACAGACCCGCACTGCAGTGTGCCTTAGCTTACGATCAGACCTACGGTTTTTCCATCCTTAAGATTAACAAGTCCCTCTTCACAGATTCTCAAAAAAGGTATAGCCGCACCTGTGAGGATAACAAGGGTCAGCAAGGGATTCTCAAAAGGGAAACCCAGATCCTTTATAACCCTCGTTATCTTTTCCATCCTTTTTGAAAGTGTTACTATTGGCATATCAGCTATAATGCCAAATATGGGCAAGGGAATCTCTACCAGGACCTTCCCCTTAGCATATGCGACAGCCCCTCCCTGTAAAGCATGAATCCTGTTAACAGCACCTGCCATATCCCTATCATTTTCTCCCACAACGACAATATCCGATGTATCCCAGGCTGCACTGCATGCAATAGCCCCAGTACTCAAGTGGAATCCCCTGATAAGCCCGACAAAGGTCTTTCCTGGAAAATACCGTCTGTCAATGGCTGCAACCTTTAGTATATCCTTGCTCACATCTGATCTAATCTCACCGTCAATAACAGGGAGGGAAACTATGAGCTCTTTGGTCACCAAATCCGTGACCTGGTCTATTATCCTAACATTCACATGGGAGCTATCTCCTTCGACTGGTATAGAAAAATCGGATGCTCTGAGCCTTCTTAAAAGGTGAATACTATTCAGTGTATCAGTGGAAAAGATATGTCTTCTTGGAGATACTGTGAGATTTCCTTCCCTGGCAACGACTTTGCCCTTGCTTATTACGTATTCCGCCTTAATGATCCCAGGATCGGGGATAATGAGCATGTCCGCATACTTCCCGGGAGCAACCCCACCAATCATGCCATCCAGGAAAAAATACTCCGCCACGTTTATAGTTGCCATCTGGATAGCATGCACTGGATCAAAACCACAATCGATGGCCTTCTGGACAACAAATTCCATGTATCCCTTCTCAAGCAAATCCCCTGGTGCAATGCCATCAGTTACCAGGATGAGTCTCCTCAGGTCAACCCCAGCATCCTTTATCCTGGATATAGGGACAAGATCCCTCCTTATGCTTCCCTCCCTTACCATGACATACACACCCAGCCTGAGCCGCTCTAAAACCTCTTCGGGGTTTATCGACTCATGGCAGGAGGATATGCCGGGGGCTATATATGCCATGAGTTTTCTCCCTTTTGCCCCTGCAGAATGCCCCTCCAACCTTTTCCCGAAGCGAAGGGTCTCCTCAAAAATCGGAAGGAAATACTCCGGTTCCTGCATAACAGCCTGCCAGTAAGACTCACCCAGCCCTACCATATCATCTCTTAAAAGGAGTTTTCTGAGTGTCTCCTTTGAGATACCTCTTGCCTTCTTACTTATGGAAACCATGGAGGGTACGGTACCAAAGATCTTGATAGGCTGCTCCCTTAAGGAGGCCAGAAAATCAACTACCCCTTCAGAGCCCATTATCGCAAAGGTCTCCATGGTTTCGGTGATAATCGTTGTGGTGCCACCAACCATGGCATATTGCAGAAACTCGCTTACTGTGGATAGCCAACCAAGATGGGCATGGCCGTCAATAAGCCCTGGAATGATGGTCTTGCCCTTGGCATCAATTATTTTTGTATGTGGGCCAATCGTATCTCCTGGCTCATCCCCTACATAGGCTATCCACTCCCCCTTGATGGTCACCGAATAATGATCTAACAATTCCCCGGTGTATACATTGAGGACAGCTGCATTGATAATAGCCAGATCGGCCTTCTCCTTACCCAGCGTAACCCTCATCAATTCCTCTGCCCCATCTGCCCCACTTATAGACAGCAACCCGTGTCTTTTCATGCCTAAGGTCCCTTCTCTATTTTCCAAGAAAGTATCGTATACCTAAAAATAAGAACCAGAAAGCAAAGAGGATAAGAAAAAATCCACAGAACCTGACAATGCCCCGATACAGCCTATCAGTAAAAAACCTTCTCCCCCTGCTTACCCCATAGGACACCAAGCTGTACCAGATCAAATCAGCCATTATGTGGCCAACAAAAAAGCCCACTATACCTATTGTGCCATACCTCATTGCCACAAGCATGTACCCGAGTCCAATAGTCATCCACCAGATTAACCAATAGGGGTTTGAAACACTGACCAGAATACCCTGCACTATTGGGTGAAAGCCATATGCAAGGCCCTTCTTTTCCTTGGCAGAGGAATTGATAGGGAGGTTAATGTGCCTGCTCTGTATAATCATTCGCAGGCCCATCCAAAAGAGAACCCCTCCACCAAAGAGCGATACAGTGTTCGTAACTGAGGCATGTTTCAGGTAAGATGCAGCCCCTTCGACAATTGCTATCATCAGGGCCAGCTCCAGAATGCCATGGCCCAGTATCAGTAAAGGGCCAGTCATAAAACCCCTTCTTGCTGACCCGACAATGGTCACTGTTAATAGAGGGCCCGGCATCAGGGCCCCGGAAAGGGCAAGGGTAAAGGATCCTATCAGTATTCCAAAAAGAGTGAGCTCCAAGACCTTCCTCCGTAAAATCGGCTAAATATGGGGTGTCATATTACTTCCAGCAAAATGAGGCCGTCAAGGGGAAAGGAGAATTGGTAAACAGTTTAGTCTTGTTTTTTTATTGAAGTTTTGGTATTTAAAATAGCAATAGTCTGTACTCTTCTGTCAGGCAGGGGACAGAAACCCTGTCTAGATTCATAAAGAAAGGGGGGTGAGATTTTTCTGAAATAGTAAGGGGAGGACGCATGTAGAGTTAACGTTTGCTTGGGAAAGGAGGTAAAAAATGGCTATTTCCAAAATTAAGAGTCGCTTGTTTGTGTCCCTTTTGGTTTTCGCAATTGCTATCAGCTTTGTTCACATTGCTGAAGCCAGGATGACAATAGGAGACGTAGAAAAGGTTGCTCAGATGCCAGAGGGTGTCTTCATTGAAGGTCCAGTATTTGATAAGGAGGGGAACCTCTGGTTTGTTGAGATTGGGAGTGGTTGGATTTCCCGGATAACTGCTCAAGGCAACTACGAAAAATTTTACAATACAGGCATTCAATGGGGACCAAATGGTATGCAGATGGACAGGAAGGGCAGGCTTATTATATGCCACCGTCAGTTAGGGATTATCGCCTTAGACCCCAAGACCAAAAAGGTTACAACAATCGTCAAAAACTACAAGGGGAAAAAATTCAATGGTCCTAATGACTTGGTTATAAGCTCTAAGGGATTCGTCTATTTTACTGATCCCTGGGGAACTGGCGTGCATAACCCTACCGGTGGTGTTTACCGTGTGAGCCTTAAGACTGGCAAGATAATTCAACTCTTCAACAATCTGGCCTTTCCTAATGGCATAAACCTTTCTGCAGACGAAAAAATCCTGTACATAGGAGAGTGTAATAAAAACCGTATATTGAAGTGTGACCTCACTGAAGATGGGCTATTAGCGGGCTCATACGTCATGACCCAATTCACTGGCGGTAATGGGCCTGATGGAATGTCTCTGGATGTCGAGGGCAACATCTACCAAGCCCACTTTGATTCCGCTGGGGTGTACGTAGTCTCTCCTATGGGAAAAGTTCTTGATTTTATATCGGTCCCAGAGGGAACGGGAACGACCTATGCGATCTTTGGCGGTCCCGAAAACAAGACCATTTACATCACCGAGTCCTGGAAGAACATTATCTATAAGGTAAAGGTTGCCTATCCTGGACAGCTTCGTTACCATGAGACATGGAAGTAGCAGAATAAGTCCACGATCTTGATGAGTGGGCTGCTAAACAAAAAGGGGGCTGTGATTCACAGCCCCCTTTTTCTAGCTTTGCAGCTACCCACATCCTATGGTCGCCAGCCAAGCACGCCTGACGCGGTGTGGTCTGGATGCTGGCCAGGAGGAACGGGCATATAGATT